>Ga0116178_10003678_pt1 | contig 11553 bp, 11 predicted proteins | sample AD_STIC12_MetaG_FD_89880 | JGI IMG/M metagenome (GOLD analysis project Ga0116178, IMG submission 89880) | Active sludge microbial communities of municipal wastewater-treating anaerobic digesters from USA - AD_STIC12_MetaG | ecosystem: Engineered > Bioreactor > Anaerobic > Digestate | place: USA... | reverse complement strand
GTCACCCGCCAGCTTGCCTTGCAACTGGGGGTCGAGCTGGTGCGTTTCGACATGTCCGAATACATGGAAGCGCATTCCGTGTCGCGCCTGATCGGTGCGCCTCCGGGTTACGTGGGCTTTGACCAGGGCGGCCTGCTCACCGAGCAAATCGTCAAGCATCCGCATTGCGTGCTGCTGCTGGACGAGATCGAGAAAGCCCATCCGGATGTCTACAACGTGCTGTTGCAGATCATGGATCGCGGCGTGCTGACCGATACCAACGGTCGTGAAGCGAATTTCCGCAACGTGATCGTGGTGATGACCACCAATGCCGGAGCCCAGGCCGCGGCAAGGCGCACGATCGGCTTTGTCGAGCAGAACCATGCGTCGGATGCGATGGAGATCCTGCGCAAGGCGTTCACCCCGGAGTTCCGCAACCGTCTGGATGCCATCGTGCAATTCGGTGCGCTGGATTTCGACCACATCCTGCGCGTCGTCGACAAGTTCCTTATCGAGCTGGAAACCCAGCTGCAGGAGAAGCACGTTTCGCTCGACGTGGATGCGGCGGCACGGCGCTGGCTGGCGGAAAACGGATTCGATCCGCAGATGGGTGCTCGCCCCATGGCGCGGGTGATCCAGGACAACGTCAAGCGCGCTTTGGCCGAGGAGCTGTTGTTCGGCAAGCTGGTCGATGGCGGCAAGGTGCGTCTGACCATACGCGAAGATGCGCTGAAGGTTGAAACCGAGGCCGCCGAGAAGTTGCCGGTGGTGGTGGAGTAGCCGGTTCGCTGATTGTTCGTCTGAATTGCCTTTGTGGGAGCGACTTCAGTCGCGACGCTTTTCTTCAGGATTGCAGGACGGCCATGAATGGCCTCCTACAGCGTTGAGGGTGGCAACGCTCCTGCAGGAACCCCCAAAAGGGGATAAACACCTTGAGGCGCTTGCCCCTGTTCCGGGGCGATTTTGCAGACCAGAACGCAGGCCATCGCCCGTGAACGGGCTCCTACAGGAATTGGTGGGAGGCCATTCATGGCCGATGGCTGCTCGCCAAAACTCATCGCCCGTGAACGGGCTCCTGCAGGTTTGTACGGGTGTGGCGTTGGTTTTGGATGAGCGGGGCGATGCGTAGCAACGGGTGGCTGGGGCGAGTTTGCCCTATTGGCAATTCTCGCTCAGCCTGCGCTCGATATCGGCCAACTGCGCGGGTTGGGCTGCGCGTTCTTCGTCGGTGAGGATTTCCGTCGACTCGCCGCTCATGCGTTTCTCGATCGCGGCCTTGCCCTGGCGCAGCATTTCGCAGTCCTCGGCGCGCAACTGGTTTGCCCGACGTACGTAGGCATCATCGGTGGCCGGGTCTTCGGCCTTCACTTCGGATCCGAGCGTTTCCGCGTCGCTCTCAAGCGCGGCACGCGCCTGCGCACAGTCCTCAGCCGAAATGTCGGTGCGGCAGTCGGGTTGCGGCGTTGCGCCTGATGTCGGGCGGGTAACTTTGGGGCCACTGATCAGGGTGGCACCGGCAGGAGGTGGCGTATCGGTGAAGTGCAGGCCGCCGTTGGCGTCCTTCCACTTGTAGACCGTGCTTGATGCGGCGGCGCTGCCGACAACCAGGACCAGCGCCAGCAGGGCAGGGATACGGCGCACCATCATCATTTCATGCGGTAGGTGATGCGGCCCTTGGTGAGGTCGTAGGGAGTCATCTCGACCTTGACCTTGTCGCCGGTGAGGATGCGGATGTAGTTCTTGCGCATGCGCCCGGAAATGTGGGCGGTGACCACATGCCCATTCTCCAGTTTTACCCGGAACATGGTGTTGGGCAGGGTCTCCAGGACCGCGCCTTCCATTTCGATGACATCGTCTTTGGACATTTTTCCCAGCAACTCGGGCTCGGAGGGGCCGCGAAGGCGCGGGATTCTACACGATCAGGCGTCCGCGCATGTGAATCCGGTCGTGATTGGCGTTGACGTCGTCCTTGCGCAAACCGGATTGCAGGGATGTTTCAGCCTGATGCCGGCGAATCCGAAGCGCCGTCATTCCGCACTGGAATCAGGTCAAGCGGCTTGATTGCATTGAAATGCCCGGCCCAGTTTCCGCGCCATGGCGGGCGCTGCGCGAGATCCGCAACCTGGGCGCAGAACGCGTTTCGCGGCAGCTCGTGGCCGCCCAGGCTGCGCAGATGATTGGAGCTGACCTGTGCATCGAGCAGCGGGAAGCCGACGGTGGCAAGGCCACGGCAGAGCGCGAGCAGGGCCAGCTTGGAAGCATGGTCGCGCCGGCTGAACATGGATTCGCCAAAGAACATGCGGCCGATGGCAACGCCGTAGATGCCACCGACCAGCTCGCCACGGTCACGGACTTCCAGCGAATGTGCGTGGCCAAGTTCGTGCAGGTGGCAATAGGCCGAGAACATTTCCGCGGTGATCCACGTGCCGTCGCCGCGGTGGCGCGGTTGTGCGCAGGCGCGCACGACTTCTGCAAATGCATCATCCGCATGGATCGACCAGGTGCAGGCCTTGAGCCAGCGTTGCAGGCGGCGGGGTACGTGGGGCTTGCACGTGGCCAGCACCATGCGCGGATCCGGCGACCACCAAAGGATGGGCTGTCCAGCCGAATACCAGGGAAAAATGCCTCGGGCATAGGCCGCAAGCAGGCGATCCGGTCGCAGGTCGCCGCCGAACGCCAGCAGTCCATCCGGTTGCCGACATGCGCTTTCCAACGGCGGAAAATCCAGGCTGTCCACGTCCAGTTGGGGCAGGCGAATCATGACATCGCATCCCGGTAGGGATTGTGTGACATGAGCTCGGCGCGATAGATGCGCAACGCGCGGGCTTCGCGCTCAAGGGCGTCGGCAATGGCGTCCGAGAAACGGGAATCCAGGATGCGATGGTAGGAACGGGTGGGCTCCGGAAGAAAGCCGCGGGCAATTTTGTGCTCGCCCTGTGCGCCGGGTTCAAAACGCTGCAGGCCATGACGGATGCAGTAGTCGATGCCCTGGTAGTAGCAAGCCTCGAAGTGCAGGCCGGGCACATGTTCGCGTGCGCCCCAGTAGCGACCGTACAGGGCTTCCACACTGCGCAGGAAGAACGCGATGGCAACGATGGTCCCGGCCTTGCGGCACAGCACGACGACCACCTGGCGCGGCATGTGTTTGCCCAGATGGCGGAAAAAGGCTTCACTCAGGGCCGGATGATTGCCGTGCATCTCGAAGGTTGCGCGGTAGAGATCATGCAACGCCTGCCAGTCCTCGGCCTCCATTTCATCGCCGTGGCGCACTTCGCACCGCACGCCGGCTGCGCGCACCTGGGCGCGCTCCTGGGCGATGTTCTTGCGCTTTTTCGGGCGCAGCGCGCCGAGAAAATCATCGAAGCTGGACCAGCCGCGATTGCGCCAGAAAAATTGCCAGTCGAAGCGCGGCAGCCAGTGTGAGCCGGCGAGCGCGGCGGTGTCGGATTCGCTGACGAAGTTGAGGTGTGCCGAAGACAGTTGCAGATGTCCCGTGCAACGCTCGATGGTCTCGACCAGGGTCTGGCGCAAGGCGTGCGCGTCATCGGAATGGCCTGCGAGCAGGCGAGGCCCACTGACCGGCGAGTAGGGCACGGCGGCCAGCAGCTTCGGGTAGTAGTCCATGCCCAGGCGTGCGTAACTGCTGGCCCAGGCCCAATCAAAGACAAACTCGCCGTGCGAGTTGTCCTTGAGATACAGCGGAGCGGCAGCCAGCAATCTGCCGTTGCGATAGAGTCCAAGCGGGCACGATTGCCAGCCAAGTTCCTTGCGGATGCAGCCATGCTGCTCAAGGCCGTGCAGGAAGGCGTGGGCAAGGAATGGATGGTCGCTGGCGACCAGCGCGTCCCAGGTCGCCGGGTCGATTTCGCCGAAACCACCGTGTAGGCGGGCTTCAAGGGTTTGCCGATTCAGGTCCACGATCTGACGCGGGGCATCATCGGGCAGATGACTGCTTGGGGCCGCACGCGCGCCTCCATTGATGACCCAGGCTCAGCCGGCGAGGCCGAGCTTGTCGAGATATTTCTCGGCATCCAGCGCCGCCATGCAGCCGAAGCCTGCCGAGGTGATGGCCTGGCGATAGACCTGGTCGGCGACATCGCCGGCGGCGAACACGCCGGCAACGCTGGTGGCCGTTGCATTGCCTTCCAGCCCGGTACGAATCGAGATATAGCCATTGCGCATCTCGAGCTGGCCATCAAAGATGCCGGTATTCGGCGTGTGGCCGATCGCCACGAACATGCCGGAAACGGGAATGTCGCGGGTGCTGTCATCCTGCATGCTCTTGATGCGAACGCCATTCACGCCACTGGCGTCGCCGAGCACTTCATCGACGGTGTGGTTCCAGACGATTTCAATCTTGCCCGCCGCCTGCTTCTCGAACAGCTTGTCCTGCAGGATCTTCTCGGCACGCAGCTTGTCGCGGCGGTGCACCAGGGTGACCTTGCTGGCGATGTTGGCCAGGTACAGCGCCTCTTCGACCGCGGTGTTGCCGCCGCCGATCACGGCGACTTCCTGGCCGCGGAAAAAGAACCCGTCGCAGGTCGCGCAGGCGGAAACGCCCTGGCCCTTGAAACGGTTCTCGGATTCGAGACCCAGGTACATGGCGGTGGCGCCGGTGGCGATGATCAGCGCGTCACAGGTGTACTCGCCGTTGTCGCCCTGCAGACGGAATGGCTTCTGCTTGAGATCGGCACTGTGGATGTGGTCGAAGATGATTTCGGTATTGAAGCGCTCGGCATGCTCCAGCATGCGCTGCATGAGCGCGGGACCCTGCAAGCCTTCTGCATCCCCTGGCCAGTTGTCGACATCCGTGGTGGTCATCAGTTGGCCGCCCTGGGCGAGACCGCTGATCATGACCGGCTTGAGATTGGCGCGCGCGGCGTAGATGGCTGCCGAGTAGCCGGCCGGTCCGGTTCCGAGGATGAGCAGACGCGTGTGCTTTGGGGTGGTCATGTATAATCCCGGCCGCTTTTCCGGCCTGCAATGTTGGCGATTTCAGGGTGTTCCGAGTCGCCGCGTGAAAGGTGCGGGGTCCTGCGTTGCCGCATTCTCCGATTCGTTGATTCCTGCCGGTGCGACAGCGCATCCGCAGCGTGATCGCCGCATCAGGATGGGGTGCGCGGAGCCGTGAATCAAGCCTTCCGCAGGCTTGGCGTGCCGACAAGTTTCCGTCTACGCAGTGGCACTTTGTCGCTGCGATCCTTGATCAACACTGGAGATCCTGATGCGCATCGGTATTCCGTCCGAAACCAAGACCCTCGAAGGGCGCGTAGCGCTGGTGCCTGCGGCCTGCGCCGATCTGGTGCGCCGTGGGCATGAGGTCTTCATCCAGTCCGGCGCTGGTACCAAGAGCGGATTCAGCGACGACGATTTCGTGCGCAACGGCGTCAAGGTCCTCGCAGACGCCGACGCGCTGTACGCAACCGGTGAATTGATCGTGAAGGTCAAGGAACCGATTGCCGGTGACCTTGCCCGACTGCGCAAGGATCACTTGCTGTTCTGCTACCTGCATCTGGCGGCAGAGCCGGCATTGACCCGCAGCCTGCTCGACATTGGCCTGACCGGAGTTGCCTTTGAATCGGTCGAGGAATCCGATGGATCGCTGCCCCTGTTGGCCCCCATGTCGATCATCGCCGGGCGCATCGCCGTGCAGGTCGGTACGCACTTGCTGCATCAGCCCAGTGGCGGCAAGGGCAAGCTGCTCGGTGGATTGCCATCGACGGAGCGCGGCAAGGTGGTGGTGCTGGGAGCGGGCGCAGCGGGTGGAAACTCGGCCATGCTGGCAGCCGCCGGTGGCGCCAATGTCGTGGTGTTCGACAAACGCCAGGATCGCCTGGCACAGATGATGGCCCTGGGTACCAACGTCACGGCCCTGTATCCGTACGAGGAATACGTGGCCCGCGAACTGCGCACGGCAGATCTCGTCGTGGGTGCCGTGCTGGTGCCGAGCGCACGTGCTCCGCGCGTGGTTACCGCAGCCATGGTCAAGGACATGGAACCCGGCAGCGTGCTGGCCGACATCTCCATCGACCAGGGTGGCTGCTTCGAGACGTCCAAGCCAACCACCTGGAAAGATCCGACCTACGTGGTCGATGGCGTCACCCACTTTGCCGTCACCAACATGCCGGGTGCGGTTCCGCAGACGTCTTCGCAGGCAATTTCCGCGGCGATCCTTCCCTACGTGCAACGCTTGGCCAATGGTCCGGGATGGCGCGACTACGCTCCGCTTAAGGGTGGAATCAACGTGGATGCCGGCAGGATCGTGCACGCCGCACTGGAAGGCGTCATTTGAAAACAATCGCTTGCGCCAAGGAATTAAGGTAAGTTCTACAGGTGGCGCGCGAATCCAAACCCTCCAGACCCGCCCCGCTCGACGACAGGCTGCAACGTCGCCTGCGTGAGGTGGGATTCCTCCTGCTGCTGCCGTTGGCGGTATACCTGTTCGTCTGCCTTTGGACCTACAGCCCCGCCGACGGCGGCTGGTCCCATGTCGGAGCCGAGGGCAAGGTGCAGAATTTCGGCGGGTCCATCGGCGCCTACATGGCCGACCTGCTGTTCTATTTCTGCGGCGGCCTGGCTTACGCGTTTCCGGCCTTGCTCCTGCTGGTGGGTGCAATAGTCCTCAAGGGAGGAGAGGACGGTGAGCGTTTGCCCATCGAACCTGCCTTGCGCCTGGTTGGCGGCCTTGCGTTCTTCGTGGCCGGCTCGGGTCTTGCCCACCTGCATTTCACCGGACCCACGCAGTTGCCTGCCAAGGCCGGCGGCGTGCTCGGGGCGCTGATCGGCAATTCACTGATGCAGGGGTTCGGCTTTCTCGGCGCCACCTTGTTCCTGCTGGCGCTGTTCCTGGTTGCGATCACCCTGGCCACCGGCTTGTCCTGGTTCAAATTGATGGACCTGATCGGACGAAGCCTGATCAATGCCGTCGCCTGGCTGCGCGAACGCTTCCGTCACGCCGAGGATTGGAGTGCGGCGCGGCAGGCGCGCGTCGAGCGCGAGGTGGTGCGCAAGGTCGACACCATCAAGCAGTCCAAGCGCGAACCGCTCAAGATCGAGCCGACCCTGGCGCCGATCGGCAAGAGCGAGCGCGCCCGGCGTGAAACCCAGATTCCGCTGTTTGTCGGATCGTCCAGTGAAGGCGAAGTGCCACCCTTGGCCCTGCTCGATGAGCCCAAGCAACAGGTCTCCGGCTATTCGCAGGAAGCGCTGGATGCCTTGTCGCGTCAGGTCGAATTCAAGCTGAAGGATTTCCGCATCGAGGCGCAGGTGGTCAGCGCGCATCCGGGGCCGGTGATTACGCGATTTGAAATGCAGCCTGCACCCGGTATCAAGGGCAGCCAGATTTCCAGTCTGGACAAGGACATCGCGCGCGGCCTTTCGGTGATCAGCGTGCGCGTGGTCGATGTGATCCCGGGCAAGTCGGTGATTGGCCTGGAAATCCCCAACGTCAACCGCGAGATCGTCTATCTCTCCGAGATCCTGCGCTCCGACCGGTACGACCAGATCAAGTCACCGCTGGCACTGGCCCTGGGCAAGGACATCGGCGGTGCACCGGTGGTGGTTGATCTGGCCAAGATGCCGCACCTGCTGGTGGCCGGTACCACCGGCTCGGGCAAATCGGTGGCGCTCAATGCCATGGTGCTGAGCCTTCTGTACAAGGCCAATGCGTCCGACGTGCGCATGATCATGATTGATCCGAAGATGCTGGAGCTTTCCGTGTACGAGGGCATTCCGCATCTGCTGGCGCCGGTTGTCACCGACATGAAGGAGGCCGCCAACGCCTTGCGCTGGTGCGTGGCGGAAATGGAACGTCGCTACAAGCTCATGGCCGCAGTGGGTGTGCGCAACCTGGCCGGTTTCAACAAAAAGGTGCGCGACGAGGAAGCCAAGGGCCAGCCGCTGCTCGATCCGCTGTTCCGCCCGGATGCCTCGCAGCCCTCGATGAAGGCCGAACCGCTGAAGACCCTGCCGTACATCGTGGTCATCATCGACGAGTTCGCCGACATGATGATGATCGTCGGCAAGAAGGTCGAGGAACTGATTGCGCGCCTCGCGCAAAAGGCGCGCGCCGCGGGCGTGCACCTGATCCTGGCCACGCAAAGGCCATCGGTGGACGTGATCACCGGTTTGATCAAGGCCAACATCCCGACCCGCATTGCCTTCCAGGTGTCGAGCAAGATCGACTCACGCACCATCCTCGACCAGTCCGGCGCGGAAACCCTGCTCGGTCACGGTGACATGCTCTACCTGCCGCCCGGTACCGCAACGCCCGAGCGCGTACATGGCGCCTTCGTCGATGATCACGAAGTGCACAAGGTGGTCGAATGGCTGCGCGCGCAAGGCAAGCCCGATTACATCGACGGCGTGCTGGAAGAAGTGCAGACCATGGCCGATGGCAAGATCATCAGCGAAACCGGATTGCCTCAGGAAGCGGAAGACAGTGAAGGTGGCGAGGATGCGGTGCTGTACGACAAGGCCGTGCGCATCGTCACCGAGACCCGGCGCGCCTCGATCTCCGGTGTGCAACGCCACCTGCGCATCGGCTACAACCGCGCCGCACGCCTGATCGAACAGATGGAACGTGATGGCGTGGTCAGCGGACCCGAACACAACGGCAATCGAACCGTCATCGCACCGCCGCCGCCGCGGGATTGAAGACCAGAATCCTGGCTCAGGGCAACGGCATCACTCACCCCGCCTTGGCGGGAAGCCTCTTGAGGAATTGTCAGGCTGTACCGCGCCGAATCTAGGGAAACTCTGAACAAGTACGGAGCTCATTCGTCGCGAGCAAGCTCGCTCCCACAAAATCAAGCAATGGTGGGAGCGAGCTTGCTCGCGACAATACTGGTTCAGACCTTCCCTAGAGGTGTGGCTAGTCAGATAATTGGTTTAAGGACTAACCTGCCATACGCGACAAAAGCCATGACAAAACCAAGTACAGCGCTCATGAAAACAGGCGTCATCTCGCCGTACTTGACGTGTACCCAGACGAAAACGAGGCTTTCCGCGGCCAACAAAATAGCCGCCAAGGCAATCAACTGCGGGCGCCAGTGAAAAACGGCGGGAACGATTAGCCCGACAGTACAGATGAGCTCCAAGATGCCTAGTGCCATCCAGGCTCCTCGCGGCAAGGCCCCAAAGGAAGCTACATCCTGGCTGATCTTCTCGAACATGAAGACTTTCATGACGCCAGAAGACCCGTATATGACAGCGGCAAGAATTTGCAGAACCCACAGCAGGATGTTCATCATGTGGCTCCCCGAGTAGATGCGGTGCTTGGCTACCGAAAATTTTCATGAGCGACCTGCGGCCGGCATCGCTCGGTTCATAGAAAGCTTCTCCCCGCAGGTCGGCTTGAACGAGTAAAAAGAGACTTCCCGAATCGTACCCGCAGTTGGGCGCTGGCGCTCGCTGAGCGCATCGGGCACAACAAGGCTGTCGTGGCGCTGGCCAACAAGCCTGTCCTGAGCCTGACGAAGGGACCGTGCGACGACTCTGGGCTGCCGAACACCTCGGCGCCAGCTTCGATCCCGATCATGTGAGTCCGCGTCCCGAACCTGCCACCTGATTCCCACGATCACCCGACACCGAATCACCAACGAATGCACAATCCTTCTGCCGTTGCCTGCTTCAACTCATCCAGGTGTGTCGGTCCCCGAACCTGAAAAGCCGATAACAATTCTGGTCAGCATGACCGATTGAACGTATGGCCCAGGTTCCTGGATTGGATGATGGCTCGGGCTCAAGCCCACCGCAAAGCCGAATATGACAGAAGGAAATCCCCGTGGGACACGAATGCAACCGCACCGCTTGCATGAATCGAGGCAAGAGCGTCAGCAGGGGAAGGAAGTAAAAGCACGCGGCTACCGCCGCGCCGAGCTACCGCGTCCGGGGGTTGACGGGGGAGTCCATACACGAATTGTTAGCTGACTACTTTACGACGAACGATGTGCGAAGAGGAATCTCTACTCCACGCAGGCGATCCTTGACGGTAACCAATACAACCCATGTTCCGCGCGGATCAGTTGGCTCAGCTACGTACTTCAGAGAAGCGGCTGACAGGTAGACACTTCTAGGATTGCCTGGAAGTTTGACCTTGAAGCAAGGCATATCGAGTTCACCGGTAGAGTCGGATCCGTCTGGGCGAAGAACGATAAAGTCACATACAACGCCAGTCATGCCCGTTGCTGGATCAACCTTGGGGTTGGCCAAGAACGTAAGAATGGCAAGCTCCCCACCGGAACCCACCTCTTTCGCTTCTGAGAAGTGCGGAACGGTTTCGGGTGGCGTGTCCCACTTTTCTTGCCAGTTCATGTCTGGGGTAATCAGAACCATAGCGCTGAAACCATCGCGAGATCTTGCTGAATCGGTCTCTGGTACTGGATTGCCTTGCATGTCTATCCAGCCACTTTGAGCGGCAGACACTAGCGGCACCAGGAGGAGGAAGGAGAGCAAGATGCGTGAAAGTTTCATAGTCAGCTAACGCCCGAGGTAACCGGCGCAAAGACCGCGTAGCGGGATTTGCGGCCGGTTGACCTAGTTGTTAGCCCTTTGCTCGCCTTTCACGTGACGCGAGGCGCCCTCGACGCAGTAACCGCTCCGACCGCATGACGTAGAGAACAAAGACTTTGTGTCCGTCGTAGCGATAAAGCACGCGACAAGGCGGCTCGACGATCTGGCGATACCGCGACCGCCCGAGCTCCTGCGGCCGGCTACCACTCTCCGGATGATCGGCCAGCTGCTCGACGTGACCAAAGATGCGCTTGATGAGCGCGGATGCAGCGATAGGGTTTTCGAGTGCGATGTAGTCTGCGATGGCATCCAAGTCCCCCAGCGCTGGGTCCGACCAAACTATTTCAGCCATCGGGCAAGGCGCTTCTTGGCTTGAGCATGAGAAGCAACGCGGCCCTCGGCAATAGCCCGCTCCCCACGGGCGATACCCTCAAGGATTGCCATGCGCTGTTCCATGAGCTCGTAGGTCTCGACGTCCAGCAGGTACGCGCTGGGCAAACCATGCTGAGTGATGAGGATGGGCTCTTTATCCCGCTCGATGTCCGACAGGAGTTCAGTGGCTTGACGCTTGAGAGTGGTAACGAGTTCGGTGCGCATGAAGTGACACTACAGTATCACTCCCGGTTTCGCAAGCGCTTTCCACAAAGGGCAAACGAATGAAAGGGACTTCCCCGTCCCGGATGTGCCGCGCAATGGCGGTGTTCGGCAACGAAGTGCCACGATGGGAAGTGCAATCTCTCATCACCACACCAAGAAGGGGAAGTCCACATGAACATCGCAACGCTTGGCATTGATCTGGCAAAGAACGTCTTCGCGTTGCACGGTGTCGACATCGCCGGCAAGGCGGCGCTGGTCCGGCCCAGAGTGTCGCGAGGCGAGTTCTTGGAAGTAATCGCGTCGTTGCCACCTTGCCTGATCGGCACGGAAGCGTGCTCAGGCGCACACCATTGGGCGCGGCGCTGTATTGCATACGGCTTGCAGCCGCGCATCATGGCAGCCCAATTCGTCACCCCGTTTCGCAAGGCCAACAAGACCAAGAATGACCGTGCCGATGCCGAGGCC
>Ga0116178_10003677_pt1 | contig 11556 bp, 9 predicted proteins | sample AD_STIC12_MetaG_FD_89880 | JGI IMG/M metagenome (GOLD analysis project Ga0116178, IMG submission 89880) | Active sludge microbial communities of municipal wastewater-treating anaerobic digesters from USA - AD_STIC12_MetaG | ecosystem: Engineered > Bioreactor > Anaerobic > Digestate | place: USA... | reverse complement strand
CGGGGACGGCTGAGCCGGTGACCGGGGGAGGGACGTCGGGCGCCGGGAAGGCCGCGCGCGGCATACCTCCCGCTCCTGACCCGCTGCCCATCGACGTCGTCGACAACCACCTCCACCTGGACATCGCGCGCCACGGTGAGGAACGCGGCGACGTCGGCGAGACCATCGCCGCGGCTGCCGCGGTCGGGGTCCCGCGGATGGTCCAGATCGGGTGCGACCTGCCCGGCGCGCGGCTCACGATCGGGATGATCGAGGAGTATGCCGCCCTCCTCGGCGGAGTTGCCTTGCACCCCAACGAGATTGCCCGGTTCGAGTCGCAGGCGGCACTCGCTGACGGGCTGGCCGAGATCGAACGGCTGGCCGCACACCCTCGGGTGCGGGTCGTGGGGGAGACCGGGCTCGACTACTTCCGGACCGGCCCCGAGGGGCAGCCTGCGCAACAGGACGCGTTCCGTTGGCACATCGACCTGTCCAAGCGCTTGGGCAAGACCCTGCAGATCCACGACCGCGATGCGCATGATGACGTCCTGCGGATCCTCGACGAGGAGGGTGCGCCGGAGCGCACGGTGCTGCACTGCTTCTCGGGCGATGTGGGGATGGCCCAGCGGGCCGTCGAACGCGGCCTCTATCTGTCCTTCGCCGGCACGGTGACCTTCTCCAGCGCCAAGGGCCTGCGGGATGCGCTTTCGGTCGTGCCGCTGGACCGGGTCCTTGTCGAGACCGACGCGCCCTATCTCACCCCGCACCCGTGGCGGGGGGCGGCCAACGCGCCCTACCTCGTCCCTGTGACGGTCCGCGCCATGGCCCACGTCCTCGGCGTTGCCGTGCCGACCCTCTGCCAAGCGATCGCCGCCAACTCCGAGCGCCTCTACGGACCCTGGTGAGCGGCTTCGAGTGCGGATCTCTCTACTCCCAACGGGTGTGACATATGGGGTTATTGAGGCGCCGATTCTGTGACCTGCGTCACTTGCCAAGCGGAGTTCCGTTACCAAAAGTTGACCTTCGGGCGCTCGTCCGTCACCGTTGAGTCAGATCGCCGGGAGGCACCACCCCTTTCCCGGCGCCGTGTCTGGACCTGGTGACAGGGCTCGGAGGCGGAGGACACGGCCCACCTGGGACGTGCCTTCACCGCTCACGGCGTCTCGTGCCCGCCCGGGTCGTCCAACGTTCGGAGCATTGTGATCAGCAGTCTTATCGGCCGTGCCGCCACTGTCGGTGCCGTCGCAGCCATCGCCCTCGCCGGTTTCGGCGCCGCTCGCCTCGACAAGTCCATCGACCTCAACGTCGACGGCCAGCTCACCTCGATGCACGTCTTCGGCTCGACCGTCGGCGACGCCCTCGCCAAGAGCGGTGTGACGGTCGGCGAGCACGACCTCGTCTCCCCTGCGGCTGACCAGGCCATCGAGGACGGCAGTCAGGTCGTCGTGCGGTATGGCCGCAAGGTCACCGTGACCGTCGACGGCGCAACGACCGACTACTGGACGACGGCCACCACGGTGGACCAGGCGATGAACGAGCTTGGCATCCGCGCGCTGTCCGGCGCGACGCTGTCGGTCTCGCGTTCCGCCGGCCTCGGCCGTGAGGGGATTTCCTTCACCGTGACCAACCCGCGCCAGGTGACGATCACCGTCGATGGCGCCACTCGCGCTGAGGCGACCTCGGCCGCGACGGTTGCCGAGCTGCTCAATGCGCTCGGCGTGACGCTCGGCGCCAACGACCGCGTCGTTCCCGCCGCCGACACCGCCGTCACCGAAGGACTGGCTGTCGCCGTCCAGCGGGTCGAGCTGCGCACCACCACTGCCACCGAGAAGGTGGCCTTCAAGACCGTCAAGAAGGACGACGCGACGATCACGAAGGGCCAGACCAAGGTCCAGACCCCGGGCGTCAACGGCTCGCAGGTCGTCACTTTCACGGAGACCTGGGTTGACGGGAAGCTTGAGGGCAAGACCGCGACGGGCACCGACGTCACCAAGGCAGCGACCGACAAGGTCGTCCTCGTCGGCACCAAGGCGGCCCCGGTTGCCGCCTCCGCCCCGGTGAGCGCCGGTAACACCTCGGGTGCGGGCATCAACCTCGCCAACGCCGCCATGTGGGACCGGATCGCCCAGTGTGAGTCCGGTGGCCGCTGGAACATCAACACCGGCAACGGCTACTACGGAGGGCTGCAGTTCAGCTACTCGACCTGGCTGTCCGTCGGCGGCGCCGACTTCGCTTCGCGGGCCGACCTGGCCAGCCGTGCGGAGCAGATCACCGTCGCCAACCGCCTCTACGCCCAGCGCGGGCTGCAGCCCTGGGGCTGCCGCTCGGCCGCGTGACCTCCGGGGCAGCGCTGCTGGGTGCTGCCCAGATCCGCGAACTCGCCGCGACCCTCGGGCTGCGGCCGACCAAGGCGTGGGGACAGAACTTCGTCGTCGACGCCAACACCGTGCGCCGCATCGTGCGCCTGGCCGAGGTCGGCCCTGACGACAGCGTCGTCGAGGTCGGCCCCGGACTCGGCTCACTCACCCTCGCCCTGCTCGACAGCGGGGCGAGGGTGAGCGCCGTCGAGGTCGACCCGGTCCTCGCAGCCGCGTTGCCCGACACGGTCGCGCGACACGCGCCGGAGCGGGCGGCATACCTCACGGTCGTGACCGCCGACGCTCTGCAGGTGCACTCCCTGCCCGAGCCGCAGCCGACCGCGCTCGTGGCGAACCTGCCCTATAACGTGTCGGTGCCGGTCGTCCTGTCCTTCCTCGAACGCTTCCCGACCCTCGACCGGGTGCTTGTCATGGTCCAGTTGGAGGTTGCCGAACGGCTCGTGGCCGGGCCGGGGAGCAAGGCCTACGGCGTGCCGAGCGTCAAGGCCGCTTGGTATGCCGCGGGGCGCCTGGCCGGCACCGTCCCGCGAAGCGTCTTCTGGCCGGTGCCCAACGTCGACTCCGGTCTCGTCGAGCTTCGCCGCAGGCCGGTCCCAACGACAACCGCGTCCCGTGACGAGGTCTTCGCCGTCGTCGACGCCGCCTTCGCCCAACGTCGCAAGACCCTCCGTGCCGCGTTGTCCGGGTGGGCCGGTGGCGCCGCCGCCGCCGAAACCGTGCTGCGAGCCGCCGGTATCGACCCCGGTGCCCGCGGCGAGGCCCTGCCCGTGACGGCCTTCGCCGCCATTGCCGCCGCTCGTCGAGACAGGGTGACCCCCTAGGGTGGTGCCCGTGAGTACCGTCAGCGCCCCGCCCCGGTCGGTGACGGTGCGGGTGCCTGCCAAGGTCAACTGCGAGTTGCGGGTCGGCCCTCTGGGGGCGGACGGCTACCACGAGTTGTCGACGGTCTTCATGGCGGTCGGCCTCTACGACGAGGTCACGGTCACCCGCGCCGAACGCTGGTCGGTGACGACCACCGGCCCGTATGCCGCCCACGTCCCGTCCGGCAGCGACAACCTGGCGATGCGCGCGGCTCGACTGCTCGCCCGACACATGCGGGTCACCCGCGCGCCGGTGGCGATCCGCATCGACAAGAACATCCCGGTCGCGGGGGGCATGGCCGGAGGGTCCGCCGACGCAGCCGGCGCTCTCGTGGCTTGTGAGCACTTGTGGGGCCTGCGGATGGACCGCGACGAGTTGATGGAGTTGGCCGCCGAGCTCGGCAGCGATGTCCCGTTCTGCCTCGCCGGTGGCATCGCCATCGGCTCGGGGCGCGGCGAGCGTCTCGCGCCGGTCCTGGCTCGCGGGACTTACCACTGGGTGTTCGCGCTCAGCTCGCAGGGCCTGTCCACCCCCGAGGTCTTCGGGGAGTTCGACCGGCTCACCACGGATATTTCGGTGCCGCAACCCGAGCCATCACCGGCGATGATGACGGCCCTGCGCTCCGGTGACCCGGAGGCCCTCGGGGATGCCCTCGTCAACGACCTCCAGGAGCCAGCCTTCTCGCTACGCCCCGCGCTTCGGGCGGTCCTCGACGCTGGGCTGGAGTTCGGAGCCCTCGGCGGGATCATCAGCGGCAGCGGCCCGACTGTCGCCTTCCTCACCGGGTCGTCCGAACACGCCCTGGACCTGTGCGTCGCGCTGACCGCCTCGGGGGTCGTCGATCAGGTGACCCGCGCCAAGGGGCCGGTTCACGGCGTCCAGATCCTTCCCGGCCCGACGCGCGAGTGAGTTGCTGACACCTGCATGGGGATCCTCGTCTCACTTGAACGCGTCACCGTCGTCCACGGCGTTGCGCACGTCCTCGATGCCCTCACCGTCGGCGTGCTCGGTGGACAGCGGATCGGGGTCGTCGGGCGCAACGGTGGCGGCAAGTCGACGCTGCTGCGGGTGCTCGCAGGCCGTCAGGAGCCCGACTCCGGACGGGTCACCTCGGTCGGCGGGCTCACCGTCGGCCTGCTGGCCCAGGACGACCGGCTCGACCCCGCCGCGACCGTCCGGCACGCCCTGGTCGGTGATCGTCCCGAGCACGAGTGGGCTGGTGACGCCCGGGTCCGGGAGGTCCTCGACGGTTTGCTCGGTGGGGTGGGCATGCTCGCCGTCGGCGGTCCGGATGCCCTCGTCGGACCCCTGTCGGGTGGCGAGCGACGGCGTCTCGCGCTGGCCGCACTGCTCGTGGCCGACCCCGACCTGCTGCTGCTCGACGAGCCCACCAACCATCTCGACGTCGAGGGGGTCGCCTGGCTCGCCGAGCACCTGGCGACCCGCCGCACCCGTCCGGACACGGCGCTCGTCGCCGTCACCCACGACCGGTGGTTCCTCGACGCCATGGCCACCCTCACCTGGGAGGTCGACAGCGGCGCCGTCCACAGCTACGACGGCGGCTACGCGGCATACGTGCTGGCCAAGGCCGAGCGCTCGCGTGTGGCAGCGGTGACGGCCGAGCGCCGCGACAACCTGCTGCGCAAGGAACTCGCCTGGCTGCGCCGCGGGGCACCCGCCCGCACGACCAAGCCGAAGTTCCGCATCGATGCCGCCAACGCCCTCATCGAGAACGAGCCGCCACCGCGCGACGGGGTGGAACTCGTCCGCTTCGCGACCCGGCGCCTGGGCAAGGACGTCGTCGACCTGTTCGACGCGACGGTGCGCTACGGCGAGCGGACCCTCCTCGACAAGGTGACCTGGCAGTTGGCTCCCGGCGAGCGGGTTGGCATCGTCGGAGTCAACGGAGCCGGGAAATCGACTCTTCTGCAAGCGATTTCGGGCGAGGTCCCACTCGCGGGCGGTCGTCGCAAGGTCGGCAAGACGGTCTCCCTGGCCCATCTCACCCAGGAGGTGCGCGAGCTGGACGAGCTCGCGGCATACCGGGTCATCGAGGCGATCGAAGCGGTCCGGCACAGCATCATGCTCGGTGACCGTGAGGTGAGCGCGAGCCAACTGGCCACTCGCCTGGGCTTCACCGGGCAGCGGCAGCAGACCCGTGTCGGCGACCTCTCCGGTGGCGAGCGGCGGCGGCTGCAGATCCTGCGACTGCTCATGGCCGAGCCCAACGTCCTGCTCCTCGACGAGCCAACCAACGACCTGGACATCGAGACCCTCACCTCGTTCGAGGACGTCCTCGACGGGTGGGCGGGCACGCTGCTCGTCGTGTCGCACGACCGCTACCTGCTCGAGCGGGTCTGCGACCGGCAGGTCGCGCTGCTCGGTGACGGCCGGGTCCGCGACCTGCCCGGCGGGGTCGCGCAATACCTCACCCTGCGTGCCGCGATGCCCCCCACCACCGGGTATGCCGTGCCGCCCGCCGCGTCGTCGGCCACCGCGTCGTCGGGGGCTTCGGGCGGAGGCTCGGGCGACGCCGGGCCGACCCAGATCCAACAGCGCGAGGCGCGCAAGGAGATGGCGCGGATCGAGCGGGCGTTGACCCGGCTGGCCGAGCGCGAGGATCGCGTGCATGCCCAGATGGCCAAGGAGGCGACCGATCACCTCGCGGTCCTGCGCCTCAACGGCGATCTTCGGGCGATCGTCGACGAACGTGACGACCTCGAGATGGCCTGGCTGGCCGCTGCCGAGATCGTCGGCTGAACAGGGTCGGGGCATGACGATGCGCCGTGACCAGGTGCACCTCAGGAGTAGCTCAGGGCTCGAGCGGGGCGTTGAGCCGCCGCAGCATCCCGGCGAGGGTGGCCTGCTCCTCGGGGGTCAACTCGCCGAGCAACTCCCGCTCGTGGGCCAGGAGGTCGGACAGGGCGGCGTCGACCGCCTCGCGGCCGACCCGGGTGAGGCGCACCTTGACGCCACGGCGGTCACCGGGATCGGGCCCGCGCCGGACAAGTCCGCGTTGCTCTAGCCGATCGACGCGGTTCGTCATCGTTCCCGAGGTGACCAGGGTTTCGGTGACGAGTTGGCCGGGGGACAGTTGATAGGGCCGTCCGGCCCGGCGCAGCGCCGAGAGGACGTCGAACTCCCAGCTTTCCAAGTGATGCGTGGCGAAGGCGACCCCTCGGGCCAGGTCCAGCCGTCGGGCCAGTCGAGTGATGCGAGAGAGCACGAGGAGGGGCTCGACGTCCAGGTGCGGCAACTCGCGCCGCCAAGCCGCGACGATACGGTCGACGTCATCGGGCGGTCGGTCCCCGACCTCGCCCGGCGCACGTGCGCTCACCTCACCCACCCACTCAATGTAGCGAGAGCGTCAAGAGTCTTGACTTCGAGAGATCCAGAACTTCCGCCGAAACGGGTGTCATGGGCACAATGGTTCTGCGTCTGTCATATGCAGGGGTCTAGCTTGAGGAAGGGAGGGGTCTGACATGTCCGCGCCAGCCGTACTGTGGGGGCAGGGATGGGTTGACGCTGATGACAGCACCCTCCTGGCCCTGGTTCGTGATGGCAACGCCGAGGCGTATGCCGAGTTGTGGCGCCGCCACCTCCCGGCGGCCTATGGCGTCGCCCACCGCTACCGCGGGCGGACCTCGGCCGAGGACGTCGTCGCCGAGGCCAGCCTTCGGGTCTATGACCTCATCCGGGCCGGTAAGGGCCCGCTGACCAACTTCCGGTCGTACTTCTTGTCGGCAGTGCGCACCATCGCCGTCGACCATGCCCGAGGTGACCTGCGTGCCGTCCCGACCGAGGACGCTTCTCTGGAGGCAGCGGCTCCGGCCACGGCGGCATACGACCCGAGCCCCACCGTCGACCACGCCCTGGTCCGCGCGGCCTTCGCTCGACTCGCCGAGCGTGATCAGCAGGTCCTCTGGCAGACCGCAGTCGAGGGCACCACGCCTGCCGCCGTCGCCGACTCCATGGGGCTGACCGCCAACACCGTCAGCGTCATCGCGCTGCGGGCTCGCGACAGCCTTCGTGCGAAGTACCTTGACGCACATGCCGATCGGGCGATCAGCCGGGCCCAAGACGCCGAATGCGCATGGGTTCTGGGCCAGATGGGTCGCTTCGTCCGGGGCAAGCTCCCGGTCCGTCAGCGCGCCCGCGTCGAAGAACACCTGCGCTCGTGTCGGCACGCCCAGGGCCTGGCCTACGAGATGGCCGAGGTCAACCGCGCCCTGCCTGCGGTCATCGTTCCGCTGATCTTCCTGGCTGGGTCGTCACTCGTCGCCGTCTGGGCCGGTGCTGCCGGTGCTGCCGGTGGCGTGGGTGCGTCCGGCGCCTCTGTGGGGCCCCGCGAGGAGGGCAAGGCGGCGGTCGCGGCCGCGCTCGCCGCCAACGTCGGGACCAAGATCGCTGCGTTGGGTGTGGCCGCCGTGCTTGCCACGGGGTATGCCGCGGCGGCGGGCGTCGGTGGCGGCGGAGGTGGCGCTGCTGGAGGGTCCGGCAATGGGGGAGCCGGTCCCGTCGCTGCTGCGCCAGTGGTGCCCGGTGCGGTGCCTGCGCAGCCGCGCACCGCCGCGCCCTCGCAAGAAGCGGCGCCGAGCCAGACCGCGGTGCCGTCGCCGACGGCGGTTCCTTCTGCGACATCGAGCACGACCACGACCGCGCGGTCATCGAGCACCACGACGACATCGGCCTCGACAACGACCTCCTCGACGTCAACGACGCCGACGCCGACGCCGACGCCGTCCCCGTCAACGACGCCGTCCCCGTCAACGACGCCGACGCCGACCACTTCGTCTCCGACGAGCACCACACCTCCGGTGCCGTCGATACCCCTGGTGACGCCGGTTGCTGCGGCGTTCGGGGAGCCCTTCCCGGTCGAGATCGTCGTTCCCCTCGTCGGGGTCTCGTCGGTGGTCCTCAAGTCGGTCCCCGTCGGCCAGCTCTCGCTCACGGTGACCCCGGCGGTCGCCGCTGCCGACGCCACGAGTTGGGTCTGCGACGACCAGGGCTCGCAGATCACCTGCACGGGCTCTGGGTCGACGACGTTCTCGGTCTTGGCGACGGACTCCCGCCAGGGTCTCGGCGCTGCACGGATGGCTAGCACGTCCGACGCGTCGAAGCCTGCCACTGTGACGGTTGAGCTGACCGATCCCGACGGGACGGTCACGCTGGCCGAGGTCATCCTCGGTTCAGTGACCGAACCGTCGCCCACGACCCAACCGACGGCCACGTCGACTCCCACGGGCACCACCGACCCGACGGGGACGACGGAGCCCTCGGTCACGACGGACCCCTCGGTCACGACGGACCCTTCGGTCACGACGGACCCCAATGTCACTAACAGCCCGACTGCGACCAGTGATCCTGCGGCCACGTCGACCCCGACTCTGACGACCGTTGTCGTGACGGTCAGCCCGTCGGGGGCCGTCGTGGTGACCGATACGACCCGCCCGGTCGGCTGACGTCGAGTCCCGCGAAGGTCAGCGGGTCTTGGCGGTGTGCAGGGTCGGCTTGTTGTCCAGCGCGATCAGCCCGTTCCAGGCCAGGTTGACCAGGTGTGCCGCTACGTCGGCCTTCTTGAACCGGCGGTGCTCCAGCCACCACTGACCCGTGAGGGCAACCATCCCCACGAGCATCTGCGCGTAGATCGGTGCCACCTTGGGGTCGAGCTTCCGGCGGGAGAACTCCGCGGCCAGGATGGCCTCCACCTGGGTGGCGATGTCACCGATGAGACTGGCGAACGACCCGGTCGACTGCCCGGCAGGGGAGTCGCGCACGAGGATGCGGAACCCGTCGGTCGACCCTTCGACGTAGTCCAGCAGCGCCAACGCCGCCGACTCCACGACGGCGCGGGTCGGGCCCGGCGTCTCCAGCGCGGAGGTGACCGCCTGCAGAAGTGCCACCATCTCGCGGTCGACGACGACGGCATACAGGCCCTCTTTGCCGCCGAAGTGCTCATAGACGACGGGCTTACTCACCCCCGCTTTCGCCGCGATCTCCTCGACTGTGGCGGCCTCGAAACCCTTGGCGGCGAACACTGCCCGCCCCACGTCGACGAGTTGCTCCCGCCGCTCCTTGCCCGTCATCCGGGCGCGGCGGCTGGGGGGCGCACTCTCACGTGGGGTCACGGTGCCATTGTGCCCGGTGGTATGCCGTGCGCCCGCCACCCGTGTGACGGGTAACCTAGGCGGGTCCTTCGTCGATCCGGCACGCGCCGGGCCGCGAGGGTGCCGATCCCCGGTTGGTCTGCTGGCAGGGCCCGCCTGACTTTGAATCAGGATTAGCGACGCTGGTTCGATTCCAGCCCGGGGAGCAACACCGCTGTCACGCGCTGGCGACCGGCTACTCGCACAGGTGCGGGTTGTAGGTGATCTGGACGACCGTGGTGTTGGCCTTGTCCAGGGACCACCAGATGCTGTCCTGCATATAGATGTCCCCGGCTGCGAACATGTGCTCCGTGTCGACGTCCTCGTTGGTCAGTGCCTTGGCGAGTGCCGTCCGCGACATTCCCATGCTTGTCCCATAGGGAAGGGTGACCGGGCTCGGCGTCGCTTTCCCCCGCACGATCCAGGAGTCGATCTTCACCTTCTGGCCGGGGCCCGCCTCGCCGTAGGCCAAGACGTCTCCCCATTGGAGGGCGACCGACGTCCAACCGGGGCCGCCGAGCTCACACCCGGGACCCGTGGTGTGCTTGGTGGGGTTGCCCAACAGGGGCTTTGCCGCCGCAAGGACCGCCTCCGGCGTCGCGGGCAGCTTGAGGCCGCCGAAGGAGCCGACGCCCAAGGCGAACGGCTTCGGCGCCGCGGTGGTCGAAGGTGCCGCCGGAGACGGAGGCTTCGCTGTGGTTGCCGGCGAGGTAGCGCCAGCGGCGGAGGCCCGCGGCGCCGTGGCTGTCACGGTGACCGTGACAGGGCTCTGGGAACCGCCACCAGCGCACCCGGTCAGGCAGACGGACAGCGCGGCTACCGCTGCTGCGGCATACCCCCGAGTGGACATGGCCCTCGACCCTTCGCGTAGGAGCGTTGTGCCGCGAGCCTAGGGCCGGAGGTCGACCTATGCTGGCCGAATGGACGAGGCGCAGGTGGCAGTGGCGCACCTGCCGACCCCTCGGTGGGGCCGGGTTCGACCGTCCTGACGGTCGTCGGCGAGCTCGTCGAGCCGGCTCGCACCCGAGGGCGGACGGTTGTTCCCTACACTCGCTCTGAGCCCGGACGAGTGTCGTTCGGCCCTGTCGACGGAGGAGCGCGTGACCGCCGGACCAGAGTTCGCGAACGCGGGGTTGCACGGTTACGTGGCGGACGTCATCCTGCCCGACCTCGAGTCCTCGGGCCTGGCCCTGTCCGGCGCGCAAGTCCTCGAACTTGGCGCCGGGTCGGGCTCCTTCGCCACCCGCCTGGCCAAACGGGGCGCGTCCATCGTGGCGGCCGACGTGGCGTCGGGGGGATACGCCGACTACGGCGGCCCTGGTGAGTTCGTCGCTCTGGACTTTGACTCTCCCGCTTTCTCGACCACTTTCGCAGGCCGGACGTTCGACTTGGTCGTCGCCATCGAGGTGATCGAGCACCTTGAGTCCCCGCTGGGGTTTCTGCGTGAGGCGGCTCAGTTGACCCGTCCCGGGGGGTACGTGGTGGTGACAACCCCGAACGTCGACAACTTCCCGTCCCGCATCCTGTTCGGCGTCTCCGGACAACTTCGCGGCGCCTCGGCGACCGACGATCCGGGGCACATCAGTCCAATCCTCCTGTGGACGTTCACCCAGCGCATCGTGCCCCGTACCGGGCTGCGCCTCGAGCAGCAATGGCGTTACCCACCGAACGGCTTCCTACCTGGACCGGGGCTCAAGCGTCGGGCCCTCACGGCGGCGGCGCCGCTGCTGCGCCGGGCCGGGCTGCACGGCGACAACCATGTCTTCGTGTTGCGGAAATGACCGAGCCACAGGTTTCGGTGGCGCACCTGCCGACCCCCTCGGTAGGGCCTGGTTCGACCGTCCTCACGGTCGTCGGCGAGCTCGTCGAGTCGGCTCGCACCCGAGGGCTGGACCATCGGGTGCTTATCGAGCCGTGGCGCGGGCGTGACCTTCCGGACGACCGGATCCTGCCGACCGCGCCGCCCCGGCACTGGGTCTCGACCCGGCCCGGCGCCCTCGTCGATCACGCGCTCGGGCGGACGATCGGTCGCCGCCCAGCGGCCCGCGAGCTCTACCGATCGGCCCGACGCGGAACCGATCTGAGCGGCATCGGGCATGTCGTGCTGCACGACGGCTCCTACGGCTACGGGGGCGTCGAGGACCTCGCGGCCGCTCGCCCCCCGAAATCCTTCTCGATCTACTCGCATGTCG
>Ga0116178_10003668_pt1 | contig 11575 bp, 7 predicted proteins | sample AD_STIC12_MetaG_FD_89880 | JGI IMG/M metagenome (GOLD analysis project Ga0116178, IMG submission 89880) | Active sludge microbial communities of municipal wastewater-treating anaerobic digesters from USA - AD_STIC12_MetaG | ecosystem: Engineered > Bioreactor > Anaerobic > Digestate | place: USA... | reverse complement strand
TACAAGCTGTCATGGAAATGAGTCCGCGCAGGAAAACGTTGATTGATGCAAACTTGTGTAGTCCATTGGTTGCTGATGTACCCACGGCCAACTTTACAGCCGATAAGCAGGAAGTATTAAAAGGGGGTGAGATTAATTTTACTGACCTTTCTACAAATTTTCCTACTTCCTGGGTGTGGAGTTTTGAAGGTGGAGATCCGGCCACCTCAACCGAACGTAATCCTAAAGTGAATTATAATAATCCTGGAATTTATAAGGTTTCATTAATAGCAACTAATTCACTTGGGCCCTCAGTGCTAAAAGAGGTTGTGGGCTATATTACTGTTTCGGAAGAAGGACTTTGCAGCAGTGCTACCAATTATAAAGAAACGTATACTGAATCAGTCCTTAAGCTTTCATCTTTTGGTAGCTATACTGGCTACCTGACAGGTACTAACAGTTTGAAGACAAAAGCAGTTTCTGAATTCTTTAAGAATACGCAAGGCTATGAATATGTAAGTGGTGTTGAAATTAAGTTTGGTCATATCTATACGACCATAGAAGACGCAACGGTAACCATTACGTTGTGGAATGCGCGTGGACCACAAAATGCTCCAGGTTCAGTTGTGGAACAAAAAATAGTATTGTTGAAACAGATCAAAGATGACATCGATAATAATCGTGCTACCTCTATTGTGTTTGATCGTGAAACTCCAGTCTTTAGCAGACCTTTTCAAATAGGCATAGAATTGAAGTACAGCGCAGGAGACTCTTTGGCTATTATTTCATCAGCCAATGGTGAGGCTACTACTTCAACCTCCTGGCTTCAGGACCAAAATGGTGTATGGAGTCCTTATTCAATTGCACTGGGTGCCAATGTTGCGATGAATATCAAGCCAATTGTTGGAGTAAATCCCTCAGTTCAGGTTTCCGCTTCTAAATTGTTGGTTTATCCTGGTGAGGAAGTAATACTCAATGGCAGAGGTGCCAGTATTTTTGTGTGGAATTCAGATGATGGTACTGTAAATAATGTGGCCGGACCTCAATTGGTGGTAAAGCCAACCAAAACCACTGCGTATACCACCACTGGCTCCGGATTACCACTTTGTAATGCTAGTGCCAATACAATTATTTATATCCGGGATAATGTGGTTGGTGTTGAAAAAGAATCTTTGGAAAATAGTGTCCAACTCTATCCTAATCCTGGAACAGGGAAATTAAATCTTACTCTTGAGAATGATTACCGCGGTGAGGTTGGAGTTCGCCTGCAATCAATGCTGGGCACTACCGTGTTACCAAATGCTTTGTATCAGAAGGCTGAGCAGCAATATAATGTAACACTTGATGCAACGCATTTGCCTTCGGGTATTTACCTTGTGCAAATCAGGATGGGGGATAACATTGTTATTAAAAAATGGTTAAAAAAGTAGCCGGTTTCGATTGAAATGAAAGAAAAGGAAAACTGATTCTTTGGCCATTCTATAAAGTCAGTGCATCAGTTTAATGTAGGGTATTGGATTGAGGAAGATATTATTTAACTTTATTCACTAGTATATAAACAGAAATCATTATGCAAAAGTCTATTTCATCTATTTTGATGCTATTCGTTTTACTTGTTTTTAGTCTTGCCATGACTTCATGCAAAGATGATGAGCCAGAAAAATTTAATATGACCTTTTCTGCAGCAACGCTAACAGCAAAAGAATCGGATGCTGAAATTTCAGTTGAGATTAAACTCGACAAACCAGCCCCATCGGATATTACCGTAAACTTTAAATTATCTGGAACAGCCTATGATGATGTTCGGGCCGAAGCGGAAGATGATTATGCTGACTATGAAGTGGACGGAGAGTATGATGAAATTGTAATTAAACAAGGAGAGACAGCAGCCTCTATTAAATTGGTCCCTTATTCAGATGATGTTATTGAAGATGATGAGACAATTATTGTTACGGTAACTGAAGTTGATAATGTAAACGTAATCTTCGATGCAACACAAGTATCAACGGTTACTTTGGAGCAGGAGGATGGGCTAATTATTTTATTGGAATGGCCTGAATCAAATTCAACAGATGGATTTGTTGATATGGATATGATTGTAAGAATTGGTGAGACAGCTAATAGTTATAATGGAATATTAACAGGTTCTATTTTTCGAAGTGTTGATGTAGAGTATGAACTTAGTTTTATTCCTAAAACCTTCATTGGTACTTATTTTGGGTTGACTTATTCTAACACAACCTATGGGTTGAGTTATAATTATTATGATGGAACGAGAGAGAATCTCACCTTTACATCTACATTTATCGATTTTAGTAATGGGGAAGCCGAACCTGAAAGTTCTCGCCAGGTATTTACCGGAAACTACACAAAGACTAATAACATGAACAAATGGACAACTGAGTATCCGTCAATTGTAGTTCAAACCTTTAGAAATGTAGGAGGATCGTATGTAGAGTTTTCGAATATAACTACTCCTGCATCGGGCAGTCGGAATATGGTTAAAACCACCAACGAGTTTATTAACTCTTTATACTCTAAGACAAGAAGTAATTCAATTAGGCAATTCGCAATACCTGAAAAGTATCTCCGCCAATTTTGAGAATTTGGCTGCCGGTATAGCAATATTCTCTATGGAGAGTTAATATTGCAATTCCTCAAATGACTTACCGAAGGTCTAATGGTCTATGTCGAAAAAGGTTCTGATCACGCGTGTTATTCCCAGGCTTGCATATGATCTGCTTACCAAAGCAGGGTTTGAAGTTACTGAATGGGAAGGTAATGGACCCATGACGCAGCCCCAATTAATTGAACGTGCAAAAAATGTAGACGCTTTGCTCTCCCTGGGTGCAGATAAAATTGATAGTTATTTTTTTAGTCAATGTTCACACCTGGATATAATAGCACAGTTTGCTGTGGGGTATGATAATATTGATGTAGCCGAGGCTTCGCGTAGAGGAATTCCAATCGGTAATACTCCCGATGTACTCAGTAATGCTACTGCGGATGTAGCTTTTGGGTTAATGATTGTCGTTTCGAGAAAAATGTTTTACCTCCATAAGACGATCGGACAAGGTGGCTGGAAGCAGTTTGAGCCCTTGAAGAATCTGGGTATTGAACTTAATGGTAAGACACTCGGCATTTTTGGTTTGGGCCGAATAGGAATGGTAATGGCTCAACGTTGCCGCGGTGCCTATAGTATGAATATTATTTATCATAACCGGACTCGTAATACCGAAGCGGAAAATCAATTAGGGGCACGGTGGGTTACATTTGATGAGCTCCTGGCTACGAGTGATGTACTTTCGGTGCATAGTGCGTTGACTGCCGAAACCCGGGGATTATTTAATAAAGCCTGCTTTAGTAAAATGAAAAAGAGTGCAATTTTCATTAACACCTCACGAGGTTCAGTACATAACGAAGAAGATCTGATTGAATCATTACGAACTGGAACTATCTGGGGTGCTGGGCTTGACGTAACAAACCCAGAACCCATGCAGCCAACGAATCCCTTATTGTCTATGCCAAATGCGGCTGTACTTCCGCACATAGGTTCGGCTACCGAAGAGGCCCGAAATGGCATGGCCCGATTGGCTGCTGAAAATATCATCGAATTCTATAAAACGGGGAATGTGCCACACTGTGTGAACCGACAGGTGCTTGGTAAAAATTAGGTGGCATCAACTCCAGCCCTATGCCTTAAATTGCACGTCTAAGGACGTAAAATCCTAATTTTTTGTTGTTGTTAATTCTGAAATAAAAATTAACCTAACTTAGGTTACATCTTTATGCCCGTAGGAATAGACGGTCATGAAAACAGATCAAACTCACTCACCAATCGTTGTGTTTCTCGCGCTTATCAACAACGCCAGTTAAGTTTATTTCCTAATTAATAATCAACAAAAACATGATCAGACTTGCTTTAGCTATCGGATTTCTATCCGTATTTGGCATAGTGGCCTATGCCATAGTTTTACTGCTTACCAATTACTTTTCAAAGAAGGATAAATCAAACAACCAAACCAAAACACCTTAATGCCATGGAAAATGTAATCTCAAAGAAGGCTATTGCCCTTGGAGTAGTATCTGTGATTTTTATTATTCTTTTCATGATTGTCAATCCATTTTCGTGGAATGATGCCGGAAACCGAACTGTTGTGGAGAGAACAACCGGAGAACAGATTGTACAATTTGCCCCAGGGATTTTCTACGCGGGCTTTTTTGCGAAGGAAAAGGAATGGCCCAATCAGATTTCTGTTACCTATCAGGAAGCTACCGCAGAACTTGAATTGGAAGATAATGGTATTGAAGTGGGTCAGATTATGATTCGCTTTAGTGATGCTACCACCGCCAATGTGAAAGGGATTACACAATTCATCTTACCTGCTGATGAAAAGGAGATGATTTTAATACACAATACCCACCGTACTCCCCAATCCTTGGTAGTTAAAAGATTGGCCCCTTACACTAAGGAATGTCTCCAGTCTTCGGCACAATTGATGAGCAGTGAGAAACACTATGGCGGTGGTCGGGCTCAAATGGCGCAGGACTTTATGGATCAATTGAAGGAAGGTGTCTTCTTGTTGGTAACGGAAGAGAATATTGTATATGATTCACTAGCCGGTGAGAAGAAGAGAATTTATCAAACCGAAATTCAGGTGGATAAAAAATCAGGAATTCCAAGACGTAAATTGTCATCCATCAAGGAATATGGTATTACTGTTGCGGATGCAGCCATTACCGATGTTGACTATGAAGAGAAAGTAGATGATAAGTTGATTAAGATCATTGATGCTGTTACAAAATCTTCGATTTCAAAACAAGAGTTGATGACTGCACAGCAGCAAACATTAACTGCTAAAGCAAAGGGTGAACAAGCACTGGTTGAAATTGAATATCAACAGAAACAGGAACAAACGAAACAAGTGGTTGAGGCTGAGACCAAAGTAAAAGTAGCCGAGCAGGATAAATTGCAACAAAAAATCGCCTATGAAGGCGCTATCCTGGAAGCTAAAAAGATTAAAGAGTTAGCCGATGCTCAGGCTTATGCCCGATCCAGAATAATGCAGGCGGATGGTGCCTTGGAAATGAAATTGAATGCACAGATTGAAATTCAAAAGGTTTGGGCCGATGCTTTCAGCAAGTATACAGGTGCTATTGTGCCGCAAATTCAAACCGGAGGTACTGCTGCTGGTAATGGTGCCTTAAATTTCATGGACATTATGACAGCAAAGACGGCCAAGGATTTTGCTCTGGATTTAAAGGTTAAGTAATTCCTAATTCTAGTTTTAGGGAAAGTTTCATATCTAAATTAAGAACCTCCGGTAATTGAAAAAGCCGGAGGTTTTTTTATTTTAAATACCTTTATCAGTCTAACCCGATATTTTCTTTTACCTTTCGAGCATGTCTCTATTGGTAGCATCGTTGAATTCAGGAAGCAATGGCAATTGTTATTACATAGGAAACGGAGACGTTGCGGTTTTAATTGATGCGGGGATCTCGAGCCGTGAGACTGAAAAAAGAATGAAGCAGCTTGGACTCTCCCTTAAAAGAGTAAAAGGCATTTTCATTACGCACGAACATAGTGATCACATCGGTGGGGTTGCTAAACTTTCTAAACGACATAATATTCCAGTATTCATAACTGCAGCTACCAGGTTGCAGGGCAATCTTAAATTAGAGGATTCTTTGTGCCATGCGTTTAAGCCTCACGAGACAATTACAATTGATGATCTTTCCGTCACAGCAATTCCCAAGCTACATGATGCGGTTGATCCACATAGCTTTGTGGTATCCAGTGCCACGGTGCGGGTTGGCGTCTTTACGGATTCGGGAGTGCCTTGCGAAAATCTGATCAGTCATTTTGCTCAATGCCATGCAGCTTTTTTGGAAGCCAATTACGATGAAGACATGTTGGAAAATGGCGGCTATCCCTATGCATTAAAGAATAGAATTCGCGGAGGGCTTGGCCACTTATCCAATAAGCAGGCATTGTCGGTATTTCTAAACCACCGTCCGGAATTTATGAGTCATTTGTTTCTGGCTCACTTATCGAACAACAATAACACACCTAAAAAAGTACGGGATTTATTTGATCCCGTGGCAGGCGATACTGAAATAATCATTGCGCCACGGAATAAAGAAACGAACCTATATCACATACGTGCTACAGGTAACATGCCAAACAGAATAAGGGCAGCTAAACCGCAACAACTTAATTTGTTTGCGTAGAGAATGTTCTTGATTAAAACTGATACAAAATGGCGTTTATGTTCATGCCCGCCCCAACGGATGCCATTATAATTTTATCGCCAGGATGGATCGATTGCTCCTTAAATTTTCCTTTTAGAATAAGATCGAGTAGGGTTGGAACTGTAGCCACCGAACTATTGCCCAACCAGGAAATTGTCATGGGCATCAGGTCAGCCGGGGAAATCTCCTCTCCATATAATTTAAACAACCTTTGCAAAATGGCAGTATCCATCTTGCCATTGGCCTGGTGAATAAGAACCTTGTGGATATCAGAAAGTGGAACCTTTGTTTTATCAAGGATCTCTTTGATCAATAGGGGTACGTGATTAAGTGCAAACTCATACACCCTTCGGCCATTCATTTTAATAAAGATATCATCGGGCTGCTCATAGTCAGAAGAATAGGAGTGAGCCATGTTTAAAAGCATTGCATGCTCGTATGCGTAGGTTTGGGTTTTGTGCGCGATAATTCCGGTTTGATTCGTGGAGGCTTCTAAAATGGTTGCCCCAGCGCCATCACTATAAATCATGGAGTCGCGATCGTGAGGATCAATAACTCTTGATAGAGTTTCGGCTCCAATAATCAAACAACGCTTTGCATCGCCCGACTTGATATAATAGTTAGCCTGAATCATTCCTTCTACCCAACCCGGGCACCCAAAGGGTAGATCATAGGCGACACAATTTGGATTCTTGATTTTTAATAAAAACTTTATGCGCGATGCCAGAGAGGGCACTAAGCTTGAGCGGTTGCTGTGTATTGTAACATCGCCAAAGTTATGAGCTACAATTATATAGTCGATCGTCTCCCTATCAATGCCTGAACTTGTGAGCGCATCTTGGGCAGCTAGAAATCCTAGGTCAGAAGCCTGTTGATCGGGGTTAGCATAGCGTCTTTCTTCAATGCCAGTGATCTCTCTAAACTTTTCAACCACAACCGAATTTTCGGTTTTCACCCGGGAGTGATCTTTTTCAAAAAATTGATTGGGCAAAAAGTCTTTGTTGTAGATTTTATTTTCGGGTATATAAGAACCCGTGGCTCGGATAACGGATGTAATCATTTGATTGAATCGACTGATTAAAGCTTGCTAATATTAGCCAATTTAAGTGAGTGCCCGAGCAGTTTCGTGGAGAATAATTGCTTGCTTACTATTACTCGTTAGCTTTTGGTTAACGAAAGGAGTTTTATTTTGATGGTGATTGAATCGAACTAAAGTCTATAACTTAAATAAACTCCTGGTCCATGACCATAGGTGGGGACAGCCATTATTTGGTGTTTTGATTTCTTCTTGCCCCAGTGATTTTGATGAGTGAGATATGCCATGTTCGTTGAAAAAATTCCAATACCGGCTCCGACTAACACATCACTAACCCAATGGCGGTTATTCATTATGCGGAATGCACCAATCCCAGTTGCTAAAGAATAGGCTCCGATACTATACCAGATATTCTGTTTGCCATATTCTTTGTGCATAAATGTTGCCGCTGCAAAAGCTTGAGCCGTATGCCCGGATGGAAATGAATCAGGAGCACCCGTATCGGGTCGTGGCACGGCTGTAATTTTTTTTAGTGAAAAAACCATCACAGCCATAATAGCTTCGGATTTTATTAACAACACAGTTCGGTTAGCAAAATTATTTTTTGATTTTACACCAGCCAGGCTCAAACTGTATACAGCGACAATCGGTGCGTACTGCAGATAATCATCAGCGTGATGATTGAAATTCGGCATCCATTCATTTCGCTCTTCACGCCATTCAATTCTATTTAATAGATGATTATTTGTAGTGGCATAAAGTCCTAAACCTGTTAACACAAGGGGTGCAACCAAAGCTTTTTGCAGCGCTTTTGATTTTTTTGATGAAAGATTTATTTCAGAGCTACTTGGCGTTGATTCGATAGGCAAATCGATCTGCGCATAAACTATTGTAAGCTTTAGTGTGGTAATCAACAGAACGATAAGTAATCTCATATTTTGATAAAGAATAGCCTGAGATTGTATAGCATCTTTTCAATTTGAAATGGTGCAAATAGGTAGCGGCCACTACTGTTATTTAGCGGCCGCTATCAAAATAACCTAACCCTTTTACTCTGATTTTTTCTATTCAATGAAACAAGAATAGTTCTTGATTCTGAATAAATCCTGAATCGGATCAGGTATTGGAAAGTGCCTGAATTAATACCAATTTGAGCTAGCGGTGATGCGGATTTTGGATCAACATCAGCAAAATCGAGTTTGGTAGTGCGGGTAGTAAAGGCAACTTGCTTCACAAAGTCCTTTTTTACTTCTCTTCTTTCAACGTTGCCAAAAAACTCACCACGTCCCGGATTTCCTTTTTCGTTAATAAGTATTGCATGGGTGGCATACTCGATGGAGAGTTGCTTCGCTTATTCACATCCTTCTTGTTAACCAACGTGTCTGCCTTATCTCCGATTTTCAGAACAAAGCCTTCGGTGGTTTCCTCCTGTAGGATTCCGCTAATTTTCTTATTGTTGGTTAACTCCAGGGTGACAGTCCCGAAACCAGTTGCGATCCGGGTACTGGGTTCTATCAGTGATTCCAGAATTTGTTCTCTGGTCAGTCGATTGGCAACACCATTGATGCGAGGACCGGCCATTCCTCCATAGTCATCGTATGAATGACAGCGAATACATTGTGCAGTGGGGTGTCCCCAGAAAATTCCAGCTCCCCGTTCAGGGTCACCACCTAATAAACTCCCAGCGTATGAAGCTTTCAACGAATCCGGGGAAGAGTTACGATTCAATTTTTTAAACCGGTCTATCATAGGTTGTGAGTGGGTGCTATCAATAGCATCAGCAAGTTCCAATTGTATCTCCACAGGAAGCTGACCCGTTTCCATTTTAGTGAGAAGTTGATCAAATACTTTTTCTGAGTATTGTATTGGCAGTGTTCCTAATGTGGTAATGGCCGCTTGTTTTTCTTCGATAGTACGGGTGTTAATGACATCGCTGAGTAGAGTGACCATTAATTCTTTGGAAATGTTCAGATTGGATAACAGGTCAAGACCTGCTACACGAACACTTTTTTCTTTATCACTTAATGCGAGTTTGATGGCTTCATCCATATGATTGCCTTCTAAAAGAGCAAGCGCTTTCAGAACCTCAACGCGAACTTCTGCCGATGGATCCTTTTTTAATTGTGCAAGTAATTGTGTTGACGCTTTATTGATTTTTAATTTTCCGGAAGCTTTCGCTGCATGCTGACGCAACAATGCTTCTTTGTGCGACAACAACTGGATCAGGACATCGGTTGATTTGTTTTGCACTGATGCCAGGTCTCGGGTAATAACACCCCTGTATCTTCCATCTACCCGATCCAACACGGAGGGTCTTGCCCACGTACTTAAAGCGTCCATTGCTTCGGCCCGCATAGCTGCAGGGCTACCTTCACGCTTCACATAGTTTATTAGATTTTGCATCGCCTCATCGGTACCAACACGCAGGTTGGCATTAATGGCTCTTCGCACAAATGCTTCATTCGTGAATTGAAAGTTGTTGAGGGCATTGCCAAGCGCAGGCAAGGCCTCAACTATGGATAGATCATCATTGATGGCGCGGGCTGCTTCCGTTGCGATAAACTCATCAGAATCTGTAAGGAAATTTTTTACACCTGCATTTTGCATTCTTCGCAAAGCAACTACTGCTGCAATACGCACCGCTCTGGACGAATGTGACGATAAGGCAACAATTGGCTCTGGTTTTCCAATCCGGGCCAATGCCAGACTTCCACTATGACGAATATATTCATCCACATCGTTGTTAACCTGAAGTAATTCAATAATGGGATTGATGGCAGGTTCATAGGCAATTCTTCCTAAGGCTTCGGCCGCAAAGAATCTTGCCCGACTATAATCATCCTTTAATAGAGGAATCAATTTTTCACCAGCTGCTTTGTAACGAACATCACCTATCCATTTTGCCGCCTGAGCCCGAATTTCCGGATCGCTGTCAGTCAACAAAGGCACTAGTAGTTCGGCATGCTTCAGATCCTTCCTTGCAAATTGGCTGATCCCCCAAATGGCATGGACTCGCGCCAACTGATTTTCCATTTGTGAAATGTATTCTTGAAAAACTTCAAGGCCATTAGCACCACGCGTTGCTAATTCGAATTGTGCCTTTTGACGAACGCGCATGTCTGGATTTTTTAATTGTTCGCCAACCTCCGCATCATCATACTTAGTAAAGTCAGCAGCAAGTAAAGTTTGAGTTTGTTTTCGTTCATCTGTGTTTGGATTGGCTACATCCAGTTTCCAGATCCGGCCATGATCTTTTGTTCCCCAGCCTTCGATCCAATCAGCTAGGTACAAAGCACCATCCGGTCCGAAGTCTATGCCCGTAGCAAGAATGCCGCTTAAGATCATCTCTGACTCAACAAATTCGAATGAAGCCCCTTTGGGTTTGAGCTTGAAGGCGTGAATGCCCGATCTCGTTGGGTTACCAACAAACTCAGCAATAAAAAATGAATTCTTAAACTCTTCACCTAATGCTGTGCCTGGATTATACAACATGCCGGTAGGGCCATTAACAAAATTTTTGATGGTAGGTAAGATGTAGGCCGGCTGTCCTTCGAAACGGGGTACATACATTTTTTCATCCATCCATACTTTATAGGTGTTATTGTCAGGGTCGCGATATTTTCCAAACTGCCAGTTCGTTCTCCAACCAATGTCGGCTCCGTTCACCACATATACGATTCGTTCGCTCTCTCCAGCATGATCTCCGTCATTATCCTCGCTGATCAGGTTGCCATATTCGTCAAATACAAATTCATGGGTGTTCCGGTTGCCATAAGAAAACACTTCAAAGTCGCTTCCGTCCGGATTTGCCCGTACGATCACACCACTGTTAGGATGTTCCCATTTTTGTCCATCTGGACCTACGCCATTGAAACCAATGTCCCCGATCTGCCAATATATTTTTCCTTCCGGACCAACCTCAATGCCCGACATGCCATGCCCGCTAAAACCAATATGAATTCCGTAACCATGCGAGAGGGAAGTCTTTTTCTCTGCAAGCCCATCTTTATTTTCCTGAATGCGCCACATATCAGGGCCAACGTCAACAAATAAATCATTCCCAAATTTTAAAACACCACCGGCTGCATCCGTCACCTCATCATGAAAATCATCAACTACTAATTGCGATTTATCAGCCACGCCATCGCCCGAAGTATCTTCTACGCGGTACACATGTTCTTTTTCAATAGTAAGATCTTTCCAGTCATGCGAGCCATCTCCATTTAAATCAGCCAGCCATTCATTTTTCTTACTATTCTCCGGGGATAATACTTTATGGAGAAATGCGCGTTTATCTTCAATTGTCTG
>Ga0116178_10003654_pt1 | contig 11602 bp, 10 predicted proteins | sample AD_STIC12_MetaG_FD_89880 | JGI IMG/M metagenome (GOLD analysis project Ga0116178, IMG submission 89880) | Active sludge microbial communities of municipal wastewater-treating anaerobic digesters from USA - AD_STIC12_MetaG | ecosystem: Engineered > Bioreactor > Anaerobic > Digestate | place: USA... | reverse complement strand
GTACCTTCAGGTCATGCTTCGTGTGCGCTCCCACCTGGTAGCGTCGCATGCGATCACATTACACTACCCTTCCCTTCGCCTTCAAGGCGAGGGATTTCAACCATCCCCGAGGGGGACATTAAATGTCAGGCAGAATTTCTCTAAGACCCGTCATCACCCGGGCATCATGCGCACCGCTTTCCTTCCAGCCGATGTCCGCTTAGAATACGCAAGGACGACAGGCGACGGCCGTTTGAGGACCTGAGATGAGAACTTTGAAAAAGAAACACGGCTTTCAAGCCATCCTGGACGTTCACCTGCTGCGGCGGCTGGGCGGCGAACGATCCTTCAAGCGAGGCCAGGAATACTTCGAAAACAAGCGGGTTAGCGCGCTCGCTGAGCGGGACGGCGTCATCACGGCCATGGTACGGGGCACGCATCCCTATGTAGTGCGATTGCAGATCGACGGAGGCAGGCTCGGCCATTCCTGCACGTGCCCAATTGGGAATGGCGGGGAGTTCTGCAAACACTGCGTGGCCGCGGGTCTGGCTTGGCTTGAGGCGCCGGAGGGATTCGGCCATATGGAAATAGGCCGGACGCCGGCCCCAAAGCCCGCCCGTGCGGCCGTCACGATGAAAGACGTTCAGGCGTTTCTGGCGAGGCAACAGAAGAACGATCTTATCAAGATCCTCCTTGAGCAGGCCCGGGATGACGAACGCCTGCGCCAGCGCTTACTCGTCAGGGCCTCCAAACAGAATCCGAAATCCTTGGATCTCTCAAGCTATAAAGGCGCCATTGCCGGCGCGCTCGATCCCGGCCATTTCGTCGATTATCACGGCATGTTCGCCTATGCCCGGGACATCGAGGAGACCATCGATCCCCTGGCCGAGCTTCTGGAAGAGGGCAAGGCCGCGGAGGTCATCGAACTGTCCGAATACGCCCTGGCCGCGGTCGAAAACGCGTTGGGTTCGGTGGACGATTCCGACGGCCAGATGGGAAATATACTCGCCCGTCTCCAAGAACTGCACCTCCGGGCCTGCAGGAGAGCCAAGCCCGAACCGGAAACGCTGGCCCGGCGGCTTTTTCAATGGGAGCTCCGAACGGACTGGGACACCTTCTATGGCGCAGCCCAAACCTATGCCGGTGTTCTTGGAAAAAAGGGGCTGGACGTCTATCGGGAACTCGCCGAGGCAGAGTGGGCCAAGCTCCCTCTCTTGCCGCCAGGCGGCAAGGAGCCCGGGAGATATGATGGAAGGCGATTCCGGATCACGAGCATCATGGAGACGTTGGCCAAACACAGCCGAGATCCGGAGGCGCTCGTAGCGGTCATCCAGAAAGACCTCTCGCACGAGTACAGTTTTCTCCGGATAGCGGAAATCTATAAGGGCGCGCGGCGGACGGACTTGGCTTTGGATTGGGCCGAACGCGGAGTGCGGGCCTTTCCCGAGCGGACGGATTCGCGGCTGAGGGTGTTTTTAGCCAATGAATACCATGGCCGGAAGCGTCATGATGAGGCCATGGCCTTGATCTGGCTGGAATTCGCGGAGTCGCCGCGTTTGGAGCAATATGAGATCTTGAAACGCCACGCCGATCGCCTGGGACGATGGCCCCTGTGGCGGGAAAAAGCGCTTCTGTTCTTGCAGGAGCATCAGGCCAAGCACAAGCAGAGGGAAAGAAAGGGTTGGTGGGCCTTCTCCCGATCCGATCATTCCGTGCTAGTCGAGATCTACCTTTGGGAAAACGAGGTCGAGGCCGCCTGGCGCGAGGCCCAGAAAGGCGGCTGTTCTGACGATCTCCTGTTGAAGCTCGCCGCCCTGCGGGAAAAAAGCTATCCGGAAGACGCCCTGGCTGTATATCGAAATCGGATCGAACCGCTTCTAAACCAGAAGATCATCTCCGCTTACCGGGAAGCTCTAAGGCTCCTCCACAGGATCCATGGCCTGATGAATCGCATGGGGCAAGGAATCGAGTTCGCTCCGTACCTCGAATCCATCCGCCTGGCCCACAGGGCAAAACGGAATTTCATGAAATTGCTCGATCGCGCCGATTGGCTCAAGCCCCCGGGGAGCGGACCGGGACACGGTTCTGATGCCGCATAAGACAGGCCCTGAAACGCTGCCAGGGACATCGCCCTTGGCGGTGCGGAGGCGCTCGGCCACATCGCATCGAGTCGTCCGGGTCTTGGCCATCCCCGCCTCCCAAACAGCTCATCGATCCAAAGGGCGAACTCCTCGGTCTTGCGGATGTCTGGAACGACGGCGTTGTAGCCCATTGGCTACACGTTGTCAATGGGTGATCTTATCAACATCAGAAGCATCGCCAGGGTATATATCCGCCTTCAGCTAAAAAGACGCTTGAGGGGCCCGGAGATTCTCATCTGTATTTTTATTGTCAATTCGACTAAAATTATGGCCTCGCCAAAAAGAGTGGGAATGTCTGAAGACCCGCGTTGCGGCTGGAATTCCAAGTTCCCCCATTTCCGTTCGGCCCCTCCCCGCCTCATCCGCGAAAGTCTGAGCGCTTATGTCAAAGACGCGGGGCCCGAACAAGTCCGGGCTTGGGACACATCCATCCCCCCGCTCCAAAATGAAGTGGGAGAAATCCTACAAACCGACACGGCCGCCCCCGACTACTCCACCATTCTCGAATACACGCTCCCCATGGAATCCAGGCGGACCGACGTCATTTTTCTGGCTAAGGGCTCGGTGGTCGTCCTCGAACTTAAGGGCAAGCTGCGCCCCTCCCAAGCCGACATCGACCAGGCTGCCGCTTACGTCCGGGACCTCCGCTGCTATCACCGTGAGTGCGAGAGCCGCCCCGTCTTGGCCCTCTGCGTTCCGATGAAGGCCCATGGCTATCTAGGGCGGGAGTACGATGTCCATATCCTCGGCCCCGATGCCGTCGATGGCTTCGTCGAGGGCCTTCCCCACGATCCGGCTCACCTCCCGATCGCCCCCAGCGATTTCCTCGCCGAAACCGCTTACCGTCCCCTGCCGACACTCGTCCAGGCGGCCCGGGAGCTCTTCCACACTCACGACATCAGGCCCATCCATCGCGCCCGCGCGGCCACCGACCCAGCGGTCTACAAGATCAGGGACATCATCCACGAAGCGGCGGCCACGCGATCGAGACGCTTGATCCTTCTCACCGGCGTGCCCGGCGCCGGCAAGACCCTCGTCGGGCTGCGCACGGTACATGCCCATTATCTGGATGACCTGGCCGTTCCCCGGGAGAACGGCAAGGTCAGCGTACCGGCCGTTTTCCTCTCCGGAAACGGCCCTCTCGTCGAGGTCCTCCAGTACGAGCTCCGGGGCGCCGGCGGCGGCGGCAAGACGTTCGTACGCGGCGTCAAAGACTATGTCAAGAGATACTCATCGCGCCCGGGCCTCGTCCCGCCCGAGCATGTCCTTATCTTCGACGAAGCCCAGCGCGCCTTCGACGCCGAACAGGTCCAATTCAAGCACGACCGCGACTCGGGCTTCATCGGCGGGAGGTCCGAGCCCGAGCACTTCATCGAATTCTCCGGGCGCGTTCCCGAGTGGTGCGTCGTCCTGGGGTTGATCGGCAGCGGCCAGGAAATCCACATCGGCGAGGAAGCCGGCCTCGTTCAGTGGAAATGGGCTGTCGAGGGCGCCGGCGACCCTCGCGGCTGGGTTGTCCACGGGCCTCCTCAGGTCCGCGATACCTTCCAGGGCAGCCCCGTCGGCTTTGTCGAAGCTCCCGCCCTCAGCCTGGACACCGAGATCCGCTTCCATCTGGCCACCGAGATCCATGACTTCGTCACTCAACTGCTCGAACACGGCGATGCCCATAAGAACGCGGCCCTGGCACGAAAACTAGAAAGCCAAGGCTATCATCTGAGGAGCACCGGCGACCTCCGTAAGGCCGAAGAATACCTCAAGGAACGTTATGGCGAGAATCCCGAGGCCCGATACGGCCTGGTCGCCTCCTCCAAGGATCGTGATTTAGCATCATTCGGGATCCCCAACGACTACCAATCAACAAAGCGTGTCCGCTACGGTCCCTGGTATTCCGACTCAGAAGGAGCTCCCGGCGGCTTTTCGTGCCGACATCTTAGAGACGCCGTCACCGAATTCGGCGCCCAGGGGCTCGAGCTAGACGCCGTCCTCCTGGCCTGGGGAACAGACTTCATGCGGGAAAAAGGCCGGTGGACGAACCGAAAGGCCCGCGGCTATCGGCACAGTCACCGGATCAAGGACCCTTTCAAACTCCGGCAAAACTCCTACCGTGTCCTCCTGACCCGCGGCCGCGACGGCACGGTCGTCTTCATCCCGCCCCTCCCCGAGCTCGAAGAAACGAGGGACTACTTGATCCGATCGGGCTTCCGTCCGCTGGATTGACATGGCCTCACTGGAATTGCGGGAAGGCGTGGACTCGGTCGAGGTCCTGGGGATCTTCGACCGGGTCATCCCGGCTCCATAGGTCAGCCCCGTGACAGGATCAGAGATAGACCGCGCCACTCGCCGGTATTACCAGGAGAACGCGGCCGCCGTCGCCGATCGCTATGCCTCCTGCAAGGGCGGGATCTCGGCATGGTTCGACACCGCCTTCCCGCGCGGCGCGAAGATCCTGGATATCGGGACAGCCGCAGGACGGGATGTCGCCACATTGATCCGCAGCGGCCGGGACGCCTACGGCGTGGATCCCTGTCAGGCCCTGATCTCCGAGGGAGCAAGCAGAAATCCTCACTTCAAAAGCCGGCTCTCGACCGCCGCGCTGCCGCATCTCAACGAGATTCCGGACCGATCCTTCGACGGCGTTCTCTGTTCCGCGGTCCTCATGCATCTCCCCGAGGAGCACCTCTTTGACTCCGCGTTCGAGATCCGCAGGATCTTGAAGCCGGGCGGCAGGCTGCTCGTGTCCCTACCGCTCGATGCGGAGGGCGCGCCGCTGTCGACGCGCGATGGGTACGGCCGGCTCTTCAACGGTTTAGCCCCGGAAAGACTGCGGCTTCTCCTGTCCCGGCTGGGTTTCTCCAGCATCGGCCGCGGAGAGAGCGCCGACGGGCTGGACCGCCGCGACAGAAGATGGTTCACCGAGCTTTTCTCCCTCGACAGCGGCTCAGGGGAGCGCAGCATCGACCGTATCGAATCCGTGCTCAACAGGGACCGCAAGGTCGCCACGTACAAGCTGGCCCTTTTCCGCGCCCTGGCCGAGATCGCGACCTCCGGCTACAATCAAGCCCGCTGGAGAAGCGACGGGTCCGTGGCCTTGCCCCTGGCGGCCGTGAGCAAGAAATGGCTCGAATATTTCTGGCCCCTGGTTTCGTCACGGTCTTTCATCCCCCAAATCCAGGGTGAAACGCCGACGTCCAAGAAACCCATCGCCTTCCGGCATCTGTTGGGGCAGCTGGCCAAGAGCTTCAGGCTCAAGGGCGGCTTGCCGGGCTTCCTCGTCGCCTCGCGGGGAGAACGCCTCGGCGGCGAGGACCTGAAGCTCTCGAGAAAGGTCATGAGCGTCCTATCGAGGACGATTCAGCAGGGCCCGGTCACCTACGCGGGAGGAGGCGGGACGCCGAGAGCGGTGTTCAGCTTCGACAAGGAGACCGCCTCGATCGTCATGGACAGCGGTCTTTGGCAGGAACTGTGTCTCATGGGCTCCTGGATCAGGGACGCCTCCATCCTGCGCTGGGCCGAATTGACCGAGCGTCTTTCGCAACGGGCTGTCACGTCAGGCCAGGTTCTCGCGCTCCTTCTGGAAGAGGCGTCTCCCGAGCGCAACGTCCTGGACGCTTCGAGGCTGATCCAGGCCATGAAGGACATCTCATGTGTATGGACCGGGGACTTCTTGCGGCCCGGTGAATTCGAAGTCGATCACGCCATCCCTTTCTCACTCTGGCACAACAACGACCTCTGGAACCTCTTCCCCGCCAAAAGGTCGGTCAATCAGTCGAAGAAAGACAAGCTCCCGACCCAGCGGGTCCTGTTGGCCCGGAGACCGGCGATCACCGAGACTTGGGACCTCTACAGGGAGAAATTCCCGGAACGCTTCGGATCCGAGATCGAGGAGTTCGCCGGCCGGCCTCTTCTCAATGAAAGGGAATGGCCTGTCAAGTTGTTCGGCCTCTTCTCCGAGGCCGTGGAGATCACCGCTATCCAGCGCGGCAGCGAACGCTGGGAGCCCTGAAGCCGCCCTTCCCGAGCTTCTCTACCGGAAATACTATCAGGGCGGGCGCTAAAATCAATCCGGCCGCTTTTCTCCGGAGTCGAGGCGAGCGCCCGCTCCGATAGGTGGATTTTTTCGCCGTTTGTCCCGGCCTTCGTCCTTGGCCTGGTCCCCGTGGCGAAAAAACTCCAGCCCGATTCGGTTATCGGGGACGTTGCCGAGGCGGAGGAATATGCGGCGCGTTCGAATGGATGGGCTTTCACATCGGCCGGAGGATCGAGGCCAGGATCCGTCCCCCCTCGGTATCCTTCTTGGCCAATTGGCGGATCCGGTCGAGGGCGCTGTCGCGGCTCCCGACGGCCTCCGCGGCGCGCATCGTCCGGGCGTAGGCTTCCCGGACGTCCATCCCCGTGATCTCGTACCCGTAGCCCTCCGCGATCCACCGGAGCGCCGCCAGACCCGCCTCCAAGGCGAACCACGGCTCGGTCTCCGCATGATCGCGGGCGGCCCGGATCAGGGTCGTGGGCTCGCAGGGCGAGGTCTTAGCCAGCTCGGCGGCCTCCTCCAGGAGACCGGCCGATCTGGCCGCGGCGAACCATTTCCCCTCTTCTCCGGGCGTCGCGGCGACAAGGTCCCTCAGGACGTCTCTCGGGGCCCGTTCCGGGTACTTGGCGGCGACGGCGCGGAAGGTGGCCAGGTATGTCGCCCTCCGATTGGCTTCGAAGGAATACGAGCGGTAGGCCTCCTCTCTTCGGCCCATCGACAAGAGGATCTCCTCGCAGGCCTCGGCGATGAAGAACGGGCTTTCGTTCAGTCCGCGGGAATCCTCGGCATACCGGAGCGCTTCGGCTTGCCGCCCCGTCGCGGCGAGCGCCTTCACCCCCCACTTCCGGTAGAGCCAGAACTTGTAGGGGGCCGAATCCACCAGCCCGGGGATCTCTTCGAACCGTCCGGCCGCGTACAGGGCGCTCAGGCAGGCCGCGCTCCCTCTGAAGAACCCCGCCACTCGCCTGTCCAGGCTCCAGCTCATGCGGACCGTGCCGATGAACGAGTCGGCCCAGCGCGACGCCTTCTCCGGCGACGCGCACAATTCGCCCCATCGATCGGGGAGCTGATCGATATAGGAATATTCGTCGCTTTCCACGGCCGCCCAAAGCCGATCCAGCCATTTCTCCCGCAGCGCGTCATCGGCCGGGGCCTTGGCGATGATCGGGACCAGAACGTCGACCGCGGCGTTGACCGCCGCGCCGATCGCCCCCGACGAGCCGTCCACCCTGGCAAGCGACGCGGATATCTTCTCGAGGAACAGGACGGCCCCTTCGGCCCCGAGGACCGGGTCTTTCCGGGCTGCCTTCTTGATCTCCGAAAGCGCTTCCCGGATCCTGAGGATCGCCGGCTGAGAGCGCCAGCCGAAGGCGTCCCTTCGAAAGCGCTGAGCGAAGGTCCAGCGCCGGTGCTTGGGACCGCTCATAGGATCATTCATAATCGGGCCGCGCCCCGCTGAAAAACCTGTCGAAGGCGGCGGCCCTCACATTATAATGCCTACCCGGGTAGCCCTTGGGCCAGGGGAAGCCGGCGCTCCTCTGGACGTCGAGCCTGTCGGCGGCCTTCTCGACAATCCTCTTCAGGATCGATCCGCCGAACATCGCGCGACGCCTCCCCGCTCAGCATAACACAAATCACCGTTTATCGACCTTGGATTTCAACGGGGTTTTCGTGGGAATGGCGGCCTTTGTTTTGAGCTCTTCGGGGACGCAGGGGGCCGGTCGGAGGAACGCCGATCGGGGTTCGTTCGGAAGGTTCCCAGGCGAAAAACGAGAAGAGGATCAGAAAGCGAGCGGCAGGATCAGTCGGCCTTGGTTCCACATCACGTTGACATTGTCGCATAGTTCGCGACGCTGTCAGCTGGTTTCTTGCGGGATCCCGTGGTTGAGAATATCGCCCCCGCTCGTACGTCTATTTGATCGGAAACTTGACATGCCTTTAGCTTGGAGGTAATGTAAGAATGTAAGGATGTAGGAGTATCATGGAAATCATCGAAACCGCCACCATCTCATCCAAGGGACAGGTCACCGTCCCTGCCCCCATACGCGAGATCTTCGACTTGAAAAAAGGTTCCACCGTGGTCTTCAAAGTCACGGACAAGGGCGTCCTTTTCATGCCCTGCGAGATCACGGCCAAGGACACCTACACTCAGGAAGAATGGGGGAAGATCGAACGCCTGGTCGCCGAACGCGGCAAGACCTACAAGTCAGCTCGATCGGCGCGCAGGCATCTCAAGGCCCTGTGAGATACGAGTTCAAGCCGTCCTTCGACCGTTCACTGAAGTCCCTGAGAACCGAACAGAAGATTCAGGTCAGGACGACCTGCCTAGCATTCCTGGATCTCCTGGAGACCCGGACTCCCTTGCCGACCGGAGTCGGGCTCAAGCGGCTTCGCGGAGAATTCTGGGAGATCCGTCATGGGCTCGGCCATCGAGTGCTTTTTCGATGGACGAACGACCTCATCGAATTCGTACTGGCCGGCAACCACGATTCGATTAAAGAATTCTTGAGGTCCATCTAATTCGTTCCCTTGGTGCTTTTCGACGAGTAGGGCCATGCTCGAGGGGGAGAGCCTCAACACCTGCGTCGTGCGCGCGCTCAGGAAGGGCATCCGCCAGGGCGTTCTCAGGCGTCCTGCGGCTGAGAAGCTGGCGACCCGGCTAGAACAGCGCGATCGACAGAAGCACCGGAGGGGCCGGGATGATCAATATCGCCGGCGCTCCACGATTCTCATTCCTCGCCGTCAGATCAAATCTCCGACCTGGGCCAAAAAGAACTCCTCGAGCGGCAGGCCGCCGCCCCCGATAAGGTAGGACTTCGCATCCGGATGCTTTCTCAGGAAGACACCGAGACCGGGCGCCGCGTCCCTGGCCAAGCCGCTCTTGACCTCGATCGCGGCGAGACGGCCGCCCTTATCCAGGACGAAATCCGCCTCGGCCCCGCTCTCGCGCCAGTACCAGATGCCCACGTCGTCGCCGGCGAGAGCCAGGAGATGCGCCCCGACCGCGGATTCGACCCTGCGACCCCAGGCCGCCGGATCGTCCCGGACGTCTCGCGCGTCTCGGCCGTCGAGCGCGCTCATGAGCGCCGTGTTCAGGATCTGGAGCTTCGGGCTCGAGGCCCGGCCCCGGAAAGGCGCCGCGGCGTATTTCCGCAGCCCCCTCAGAAGTCCTGCCGCGCTCAGGAGCTCCAGATAATGAGAGAGTGTCGTCGTATTGCCGGCGTCGTGGAGCTGCCCGAGCAGCTTATTGAACGAGAGGACTTGGCCCGAATACGCGGCGCCTAGCTCGAACAGGTGCCTGAGCAGCATGGGCTTGTCGATCCGGCTCATCATCAGGATATCGCGAGTGATCGTGGTCTCGATGATGGACTCGCGAACGTAGCCCCGCCACCGGCTTTCGTCGGCGATGAGGGAAGCGGAGCCCGGATAACCCCCGAAGAAGACGAACGTGTCCAGGTCGAAGCCGAAAGCGTCCCGCATCTCGGGATAGGTCCAATGGTGAAGCCTCAGGACTTCGAACCGGCCGGTCAATGATTCCGTGAGACCGCTCTGGACCAGGAGGGGTGACGAACCGAGAATGACCACCTTCAGCGGCGTCCCGAGCCTGGTGTCCTCGTCCCAGAGCTTTTTGACCTTCTCGCTCCAAGCCGGCACTTTCTGGATCTCGTCGATGGCCAGGACATACTCTCGTCCCTTGGAGGCGGCCGATCCGACCCGGGCGGCATTCCAGTGTTGATCGAGCCAAGCGGGATCCTTCGCGTCCAGATCATCGCCGGAAGCGTAGCGAGACGGGATGGGCAGCTCCCTCAGAACTTGACCGATGAGCGTCGTTTTGCCTGATTGCCGAGGTCCCGCGAGGACCTGAATGAACCGGCGCGGCTCGGTGAGCCGGTCGAAAATGACCTTGAATTGAGGCCTTTTAAACATTCTATTTCCCCTGTAGGAAGGGCTTTACTCAATACCCTGAGTAATATTACTCAATTACCTGAGTAAAGTCAAGAAGTACTTGAGGCCCGGCATCACAGCCCGAGTCCTCCTGCCCAAGGAGTCGGCTAGGACAGCGCTGTCGCCGGCAGGACCAGGGGGATCAAAATAACGACGACGACGGGCGCCAGGCACCCGCTCCCGCCCGTCATCTGTCTCGGGAAATTTCGGTCCGGGATGCCCTTGGACCAGGGGAAGCCAGCGCTCTTCTGGAGATCGAGCTTGTCGGCGGCTTTCTCGACGATGCGCTTCAGGAACGAGCTGTCGAACATCGAGCGTCGTCTCCCCGATCAGCATAACGCAGACCGCCCGAATTCATTGCGCGCCGGCTCAGGCGCGCCGGGCTTCCGATGCCTCGGCGCTGAGCTTCAGGCCGAGGGCCTTCATGACCTTTAGGACCGTATCGAAGCCTGGGGTTCTATCCCCGGAAAGCGCTTTATACAAGCTCTCTCGGGACAGCCCGGCGTCGCGGGCCACTTGCGACATGCCTTTGGCCCGGGCAAGGTCCCCGAGGGCTTTGGCTATGAACGCGGCGTCGCCGCGAGCGTCTTCGAGGCACGCTTCCAGATAGGCGGCCATGTCCTTGGGGGTACGGAGGTGCTCAGCCACATCGTATCGGGTCGTAACGGTTTTGCCCATTGTCACCTCTGGAGACTCCCGGCCAGCCGAATGGCCAGCCTGATATCCTTATCCTGGGTTCCCTTGGTTCCTCCAGCCAGCAGGATCAATTTGATCATACCGAGAGGCATAAAATAGACACGGTAGCCCGGTCCGTGATCTATCCTCAATTCGGACACTCCCTCCCCAACAGGCCTGACATCGCCAGGATTCCCGGCAGCCAGCCTCTCTATCCGTACGAGAATACGGGCCCGGGCACGGACGTCGGTCAATCCATCGATCCACTTGGCGAATTCCTTGGTCTTGCGAATCTCAAGATCTATTGAATTGTAGCCCATTGGCTACACCCTGTCAATAATGAACAAACTCATCCGCGAAAGCTCCGCGTCGGTTAGGATCTCCGCTCAATTAGGCAGACGTCCGGGGAGCTGGGGGATTCTCAGGGGCGGTTAGGAAAGGCGCCCTCTAGGGATCGCCCTTCGCGGCATTCATTTCGGCCACTCGCTTCAGGATCGGATCCTTCTCGATCTCGCCCTTCGGCGCCACGACCCTCAGCGCCCCGAAGGCCCGGCTCACGGCGATGTTCATCCGCACCGGGTAGCGCGAGGCCTCGGGCGACACGTCCGAGACGATGACCACCGGCCGCTCCAGGCCCTTGTAGCGCAGGAAGGTGTCGCAGACGACCCGGTCCCGGCGCTCCAGGTCCGTGGCCTTGGCCAGCTCGCAGCGGCCGAGCGTCTCGCAGTGGGCGATGTTCCCGGGATGCATCAGCCCCCGCAGGGATACGACAGCGATGTCGCTCTCCGCGAACCCCGCTTTCTTGGCCGCTCGGATCTCGCGCCCGACCTCG
>Ga0116178_10003650_pt1 | contig 11608 bp, 10 predicted proteins | sample AD_STIC12_MetaG_FD_89880 | JGI IMG/M metagenome (GOLD analysis project Ga0116178, IMG submission 89880) | Active sludge microbial communities of municipal wastewater-treating anaerobic digesters from USA - AD_STIC12_MetaG | ecosystem: Engineered > Bioreactor > Anaerobic > Digestate | place: USA... | reverse complement strand
TGTCGAAGAAGAGGTCGTAGCGCTCGGAGGTCGCCGAGTGGTCCTCAACCAGGTAGTCGACGACGGTGTCTGCGCCCAGCCGCCGAGCGGTCTCGACGTTGGCCGTGCTGCATACCGCGGTGACGTGACCGGCGCCGAGGATCTTGGCCAGTTGCACGGCGAAGGTGCCGACGCCGCCGGACCCGCCGTTGATCAGCACCCGTTGACCAGGCTGCAATTGGCCCCAGTCCCGCAGCCCCTGCAACGCTGTCTGGGCGGCTACCCCCAAGGTCGCGGCGTCGCGCACGTCGACTTCGTCGGGTCGATGGACCAGCGAGTCGGCCGGTGCCGCGACGAACTCGGCGAAGCCGCCGCCGCGCACCTGGCCGAACACCTCGTCACCCGGCTGCCACCGGCTCACGTCCGGGCCCACCGCGACGACCGTGCCGGCGACATCAACGCCCGGCGTGGTGCGCCGCGGTCGCCGCAGGCCGAGGCTGGCCCGCGCGAACATGGGCAGCCCTGTCGTGAAATGCCAGTCGAGGGCGTTGACGGACGCCGCAGCCACCTTGACCAGGACCTCACCCGTGCCCAGCACGGGCACGGGAACCTCCCGGATCTCCAACACGGTCTCCGGGGAGCCGTACCGGTCCTGCACCGCGGCCCGCATCGTGTGCGGGACGACGGGCGCTGAAGCGGAACTGCTGGCGGGCCGGGTCATGGTGCCTCCGAGGTCGTGAGCCTGGACGAGCGCTCTACTTACGGCGTATATATTTACAGCGTAAGTAAACCTCAGACGGCTCCTGCCGTCAAGGTCAGGACACCCCGAGAGTGGGAGGCGGCGACGGATGGCTCGAACCCACGCGATGATGAGCGGGTGAACACGTCGGCCGCCCGGAGCTCGACCCGGAGATCCACGCTGACCCGCGAGCGGGTCCTGCAGGCGGCCGTGGACCTGGCCGATAACGCCGGGCTCGAAGCCGTCTCGATGCGCCGGCTTGGGCAAGAGCTCGGCGTCGAAGCGATGTCGCTCTACAACCACGTCAACAACAAGGACGACCTCCTCGACGGGATGGTCGAGATGGCCATGGTCGAGGTCAACCGATCCGCGCGGGAGGTCCGCGACGCCGCCCCGTCAGACGCCGATTGGCAGGGGGTGCTCCGGGCCCAGGTGCTGGCCTCCCGTCAGCACATGCTCCGCCACCGCTGGCTGCCTGTCGCGCTCGAGAACCGCGCCGGCATGAGTGTCGGGGTGGCGCGGTACTTCGACGGCGTGCTGGGGACCCTGGTGGCCGGTGGCTTCTCGAATGACCTGGGCCACCACGCCCTCCACGCTCTGGGCAGCCGCGCGCTGGGGTTCGCCCAGGAGCTCTTCACCCCGGGCGGCGACGAGCAGGATGCCGCGTCGCAGGCCGCCATGGCGTCGATGGCGCCCGAGCTGCCACACCTGATGGCGATGCTCGCCGAGGTCGCGCACGACGACCCCACGTCCACTTTGGGGTGGTGTGACGACCAGAGCGAGTTCGAGTTCGGGCTCGACGTGTTGCTCGACGGGTTGGAACGCCGGCGCCTGCGACGTCCGTAAGCCCTCCGTCAGCGGCCGAACCGGTCAGCGGGTGAGGAAGCGCCGGGCCAGGCTGTCGGCCAGGGCACCAACGACCACCGCATGCCGCTCATCGACGAAGGCGTCAGCACAGATCCCCTGCAGCGCAGCCACGGCCGCACCAATCGGGTCCTCGCCCGCGGCCAGTTCACCGAAGCCATCGACCTCGCCGCGAGCGCCGAGCCCGGCCAAGGTCGTGATCGCCTCGGTGCAGCCGGTCATTCGGGTCAGATCGTCGGCGGTCCCGCCCATCAGCGCGGCGAACGCCGCCACTTCCAGATAACTCGCGGCGTCGTCCAGTTGGCGCCGCGCGCGTCGGGTCTTGGCCACCGACGCTCGTGTCTCGTCGTGCGTGACGGTCACCTCGCCTCCTCCATGAACCACCCCGACCTGCGCGCGAGATCGCGCGTCGAAGAGGAGACGTCCGCAACTGCCTTTTATGACGCCGAATTTGGTACGAATCGACCTTCCGGCCCTCTGGGCCGACGCGGACGTGGGTCGCTTCAGCGAGCGCCGCGTGCCGACGGCCTGGCTTGTATGAGGCTAGTGACGCTTGCATGAGGCTCTAACGGCATACAAGCGTCACTACCCTCATACAAGCGGCGGGCGACTCGGGCTGGAGCCCGCAGGGCGGGCCTCGCTCGCATCGTCAGTCGCTCAGCTGGCTAGTCCGCCCGCATCCGAGCGCCCTCGTCGATCACCCAGAGGTCGACCAGACCATGGAAGTGATCGAGGAACTCAGTCGCCTCGTGCTCCGGATAGGTCGCCCGAACGGTGTCCTTGAGCATCCGGTCGAAGTCGGTCGAGGTCACCCAGTCGAGCACCTGCTCGTCCAAGTGCGGCAGATGGGTCGCGCACCACTCCCAGTAACGCTCGGTCTCGAAGTGCTCGTCCGCGATCTTCAGGTATGCCGCGAGCTTGCCGTCGTCGTCCAGCGACGGATCGTCGGCAATCGCGAAATACCGCTCGGTCTGCAGGTCGACCTTCGCCGGGCGACCGGTGACCAGGCAGTAGACCGACCAACGCACCAGCGCCTTGATCGCCCAGGGGAAGTAGTAGTGCAAGGAGGTCACCGCGACATCGGGGCAGGCGTTGGCGTAGTCGATGGGGTAGACCTCGTCGCCCTGCACGAGCATCTCGGCCGAGTTGAACTCCCAGCCGAAGAAGGCGTTGACGACCCGGCTGATGGCGACGGCCCGCTCGCCCGCGGTGGGCGAGAGGAAGTCGTGGGACACGGCATACCTGCTGTGCATGGGCTTCTCCGCGCGGAAGTCCATAACCATCGTCTCGGGGCCGATCGAGAGGGCGCGCGCGAACTTCTCGTGCGGGACCGTCGCCTGCAGGTGCATGAGCATCTCGCCGGACTCGTTGTAGGCCGAGTGCAACTCGTCCTCGTTCTCGATGCGCGACACCCCGCGCCAGCCGCCGCCGTCGAACGGCTTCATGTAGAGCGGGTAGCCCAGGTCGGCGGCGATCGCGCTGAGGTCGAAGGGCAGGTTGTACTTCGCCGAGGTCGGGGCCCACCGGTCGTTGTCGACGGGGTTCTTGTAGGGCACCAGGACGGTCCGCGGCACCTTGAGGCCGAGCCGGAGCATCGCGCAATAGGCGCTGTGCTTCTCCATCGACTGGAAGGTGAACGGGCTGTTGAGCAGGTAGGTCCCGTTGACGAGCGCGGCCTTCTTGAGCCACTCGCGCGGGTGGTAGTACCAGTGGGCGAGTCGGTCGATGACCAACTCGTAGCGGACCGGGTCGGTGAGGTCGAACGGCTCAATGGTCAGCCGCTCGCTCGTGAACGTGTGGGTCACCCCGTCCGTGGTCACCACTGGTCCGACGCGGCGCAGGATGGCCTCGAACGCGTGCGGCCAGTCCTCCTCGGCGCCGAGCAGAAGCCCGATCGGATGAACGTGTGCCAGGTCCACGATGACCCCCTTCGCATCGGACGGGGAGTCCGATCACGACAGGATGCCAGGCCCACCCGCACACATCCAGGAAGAAGGTCACGACGCCCAGTGATCGGTTGCTCGCAACCGCGCATCGGTCTCCCGCGGGCCGTCACCAAGCCGGCACGCAGCCGTCAAAGGAACCGCGGGAGGTGGTGGGCCAGTTGCTGCTGCCACCACGGCCAGTCGTGGGCGACGTCCTCGCCCCACTCGTCGAGCTCCGCCCGAATCCCCTTGTCCTGCAACATCCCCGCCAGCAGCCGGGTCGACGGCAGCGAACGGGTCGGCTCGGTCTCGAACGGCCCGCGACCGACGACGAGCACGAGGTCCAGTCGCGAGCGCAACCAGTCGAGGTGCCCACCCTCCAGATCCGGGACATACCAGGACGGATTCGTCGCGTATGCCGCGTCGCCGGGTTCGCCCCACGCGTGCCACCACGAGGGGTCGTAGCTTCCCGACATCGCCAGGGCCTGCGGGAAGAGGTCGGCGCGGCGCAGGGCGAACTGGACGGCGTGGAAGGCGCCCATGCTCACGCCGGTCGTCACCGGGTCGCCGGCCCCCGGCGAGTCGTGGCGCACCCAATCCAGCACCGGCCCGGTGATCCATCCCTCGTAGGCCAGGTGTCCGCGGGCCCGGTCCTCGATCGACAACCCTCGGTTGGACCAGGTCGCCTCGTCGAAGGAATCGACGCAGTAGAGCTTGACCCGACCGGCGTCGACGAGGGGCGTGACTGCGGCGAGCATCCCTCGGTCGGCGAAGTCCCACGCCCGACCGGCCTCACAGGGGAACACCAGCACCGGTCGCCCCCAGTGCCCGTAACGCAGCACCGTCCCAGGCCGGTCGAAGCCGGCTGCGGAAAGCTCCACGCGAGCGGTGTCCATTCGTCAGGTCCTCGGCATCCAGGTGCGGGTCAACAGATCGGGCAGCAACAGGTCCAGCAGGTCACGCCAACAGGTGAAGTTGTGCCCGTTGTCGACGGTCGCCGTCTGCACGGGCAGGCCCAACTCTCCCAGCCGCTGGGCCATGAGGGCGTTGTTGAACTGGTTCTCCTCCTGGGTGCCCCACCCCAAGGCCACCTCCGGCCGCGACGGAGCCGGCGAGGTGTGCACGCGATCGACGAACCCGACGACCTGCTCCCAGAACTCGAACCCCTTCTCCTGGGGGTCCAACTCCGGCGTGAAGAACGACCCCGACAGCATGAGCAGGCCCCCGAAGGTCCCCGGGTGGGTCCATTCGGCATGCAGCGCCGCAAGCCCGCCGAGGCTCGGCCCGACGAGCACCGGCGGGTGCTCGCTCGGGTGGGCGCGCAACTGCAGCGGCACGACGTGGTCGGCGAGGGCAGCGGCGTATGCCGCGGACGCGGCATACCGGGGATTGCGGTCTCCCGGGGCGAGCAAGGTGACCCGCATCCGTGGCAGCCGTCCGGAGGCGACGCAGGAGCCGATGAGGGCGGTGAGTTCGGCGAACACGTCCAACTCCGGGCCGTCGTGGGCGAAGAGCATCGGCAGCGGTTCGGCGATATGCGCGTCGGCCGGTGACCAGGTGAGCACGTCGATGTCGCCGACCGGAGTGTCGGACACCGTGGCAACGACTCGGTGCGCCGGTTGGTCGGTGAGCATCCCCAGACGTTATCCGCCGGTGGGCTGGACGTCCGGGTCGTTGGTCCGGGCTGGAAGTTGACGCTCGAGGGTTCGCACCGCGGGCACAGTGAGGGCCAGCAGGGTCGCCGCGAGGACGACCCCTGTGACAACCCACAACCAGTCGGCGTACCCCACCGCCTCTGCGAGCGGCCCGGTGAGGGCCAGGCCGACGGGCCGGGCGATGAACGACCCGAGGACGTCGAAGCCGTAGACCCGCGCCAGTTTGTCGGGGGCGACGTTCTCCTGGATCGACAGATCCCAGGCAACGCTGAACAACTCCAGGCCGAAACCGTGCAGGAAGGCCCCGGTGAGGACCAGCCCGAGGTTGAGGTTGGCAGCCAACGCAGCCGGGAAGCAGGCGGTGAGCGTGAGGAACGCGGTCCCGATGTAGAGCGCATGCCGGGGCATCCACCGCAAGGTGACCAACCCGCCGGCCATGAAGCCGATCATCAGCACCGCCAGAGCCCAGCCCCAGGCCGCTTCGCCGTAGCCCATCTGGACGACGATCGGGCCCAGGACGCCTTGGGCGCTGGCGTAGAAGAGGTGATAAACGAGGGCAACCGCGATGAGCACCCACAACCAGGTATGCCGCATCACCTCCCGGGCGCCGACGAGGGCATCGGCCAGCACCGAGCGACCGGGCTCGGCGGCGGGCGAGGGCAGCGACACCGAGGCGAGCAGGATGCTGGCCACGAGGAAGGTTGCCGCGTCGACGAGGATCGCCCACCCCGGGCCGACGGCGGCGACGAGCATGCCTCCGGCCCCGAACCCGATGACGCTCGCGGAGTTGCCGAGCAGTCGCCGGATCGAGATCGCTCGCTGCAGCAGGTATCCGGGGACCATCTGCTGGGTCATCGCCGAGGCGCTGGGGATCGACAGCGACCCGACGATCCCGGTGAGGGCACTGAGGAGCGCAACGAGGCCGATGCTCGACCAGCCCTTGACCAGGCTCAGCCCGAGCACTCCTTGGGTCACCGCCGACGCCATCGCGGCACCTTGCACGACGGCCGCCCTCGGCAGCCGGTCACCGAGCACGCCACCGACAAGGACGGTGGCGACCTCAGCCAGGGCATACGCCGCGACGACCAGACCCAGTTGCGTTGCCGTCCCGCCGAGGGAGAGCACCGCGAACGCGATGGCGACCGGGGTGATCGAGCTTCCGAAGGTGCTGATCACCATGCCGATCGTCAGCACCCGGAACGGTCGTGACTGCCATGGCGTGCGCAACCTCACCGCTTCGTCAGGGGCGCGCGACATAGGTTCCACCGTAAAGGGTCAGCGGACGATGGAATGTCACAGAATGTTCAGGATTTCGTCGAAATTCTCAAGGTGAGGATCTGGAAAGGCCCCAGCGCCAAGCGCAGGTGGCCGAACTCGTCGAGGCCTCGGACGGCTGATGGCTGGTCGATCGTGTCCCGGGGTTGCTCGTGCAGGTCGACCTCGTGCGCTTGGGCGAGGTCCAGGGGCACGTCCGGCGCGAGGGCCAAGGTCGCTGCGGCACGGCGGCCGAGGTGCTCGTAGAGCCGCACGACCAGCGCGCCACTGCCGTCCTCGGCGGGTTTGACCGTCTCGACCACCGCCCCCTCGACGCGCACGACGGGCTCGGTATGCCGCCCGGCCCGGCCCGCGACGACGCGCGGCGGGTGGGCGACGGCATACCCCGCGGCGACGGCACCACCGACGTCGGCGCCGGGGACGAGGCGGAAACCGAAGCGGTGGGTGCCGAGGTCGGCGTCCGGGTCGGGGAACTGCGAGCCGCGCAGCAGGCTCGCCCGCACCGTCGCGAACGTCGCGCCACCGGTGCGGGCGCTGCGGCTGACGTCCCAGCCGTAGGTGCGGGCGTTGGCGATGGCGATGCCGTAGCCGGGCTCGCCGACGTGCACCCACCGCAGCGCGGGAACCTCGAAGCGATAGCGGTCCCACGTGGTGTTCTCGTGGATGGGGCGCGTGACGTACCCGAACTGGGTCTCGAAGCGCGCCTCGGCGGTGTGGACGTCCAACGGCCAGGCGAGTTTGAGGATCGTGTCGCGCTCGCGCCAATCGACCTCGACCTCGATGTCCAGGTGCTCGGCGCCAGGGGCGAGGGAGAGGGTCTGGGTCGCCTGCGAGCCGCGCGTGCCCAGGGGACGGACCACGCGGACCTCGGCGCTGCCGTCGTCGAGGGTCTGGACGCCGAGCTCCTCGACCTCGGTGAGGTCCACCACGGTGTTGCGGTAGAACGGGTCGAGGTCCCAGGCGTCCCAGGCATTCGGCAGGTCGGGGTGGCACTGCAAGAGGTTGCCGACGGTCCCGGGCGGGATGAGCTCGCGGTCGGCCGCGAGATCGAGCACCGAGGTGACCAGCCCGCGGGCGTCGATGGTGACCTGCAACCGGCCGTTGTCCAGGACCGCCGCGGTCCCGGTGGCGACGACCGTCACCGCCGGGGCACTCGACTCGCCGTCGCCCAGGTATGCCGTGCCCCCCAACGCGACCCCGTGGCCGGCCAGCGGGTCGGCGCTGAACGACACCCACTCGGTCGGGCCGTCGGCATCGGCGTCCTGGGGTGCCTCGCCTTCGTTGCAGAGGAGGGCGAGCGCCTGGGTGATGAGGTCCTCGAGCTCGGCTTCGACCTCGGCATGGGTCCGCTCGATCTCGTCGTGGACCCAGCCGATCGACGACCCGGGCAGGATGTCGTGGAACTGACCGAGCAGCACCTGACGCCAGAGCCGATCCAGGGCCTGCGCCGGATAGTCGCTTAGACCTCGCAACGCGACGCTCGTCCACCAGAGTTCGGCCTCGCGCAGCAGCCCTTCGCAGCGCCGATTGCCGGCCTTGGTGCGGGCCTGACTGGTGAAGGTGCCACGGTGACGTTCGAGGTAGAGCTCGCCCACCCACACCGACGGATCCCGGTGTTCGGCCTCGGCCCGCTCGAAGAACGCGGCCGGGCTCTCGACCCGCACCCGGGGCGAGCCGTCCAGGTCGGCGACGCGGTCGGCCTGGGCGAACATCTCTCGGGTCGGGCCGCCGCCACCATCGCCGTAACCAAACGGCAGAAGGGATCGGCGCGCCCGGCCCTTGTCGGCGAACGCGCTGGCCGCTCGAGTGAGATCAACCGAGGTTAACTCGGACGAATAGGTATCGGCGGGAGGGAAATGCGTGAAGATTCGCGTCCCGTCAATGCCCTCCCAGAGGAACGAGTGGTGCGGGAAGCGGTCGACCTCGTTCCACGAGATCTTCTGAGTGAGCATCCAGCGCATTCCGGCCAGCCGAGCGAGCTGCGGCAGGGCCGCCGAATAGCCGAACGAGTCGGGTAACCACACCTCGTCGCAACGGTGACCAGGCGTTCGGCGAACCATCGCGCGCCGAAGGTGAGCTGGCGGCATACCGACTCGCCGGCGAGCAGGTTGCCGTCCGGCTCGACCCACATCCCCCCGACCGGGACGACGGCACCGGCGGCGACGGCCGCCTGCAGCCGCGCGAAGAGATCGGGCTGGTCCTCCTCCAGCCACGCTCCGTGCTGGGCGGCGGGCAGCGCGAAGACGACGCCGGGGCGGGACTGGGCCAGGTGGAGAACGTCGGCGACGGTCCGGGCGACCTTGCGTCGGGTCTCACGGACCGGCCAGAGCCAGGCCGAGTCGATGTGGGCGTGCCCGATGGCGCTGATCTCGTGGGTGCCCTCGGCGGCCCGCACGGCGAGCGCCGGCGCCAAGACGGCGCGGGCGGCCGCAGCGGTGCCGACGATGTCGGCCAGGTCGAGGGCATCCATCGCCTCGTCGAGGGCGCGCAGGACCGTCCAGGCGCGGGTAGCGGTCTCGGGCAGCACCTCGGCCAGGCCGAGCAGCGTCACCACGTCAGCGATGAGCTCGCGGACCTCGTGGTGCACCTCGACCAGGTCGGCTCGGGCCAGGCGATAGAGCGGGGTCGGGTCGGCGGTCTGCTTGCGCCCGACGCTCGTGGGCGCGAAGGAGCGGGACCGCAGCACCTCGGGGTTGGCGGCGGCCTCGACGTAGAAGCGCACCTTGCCCTTGTCGTTGGGCCGCACCGGAACCCACGCGTTTCGAGGGTGGATGCCCTTGACGATCCGGCCGCCCTTGTCGAACACCAGGCCCTCGGCCTGCCCACCGACCGACCCGCTCGTCCAACCGAGGTCGATGACTGCCTCAAGGGGGGCGCTGCGCAGGTCCGGCGGCACGCTCGCGCGGAAGCGGAACCAGGTCGTCCCCCAGGGGGGACCCCACGGCATACCCACTGCGGTGGAGGTGAAGTCGGCGGCGAGGGCCACCTGAGCGGGGACGGGCTCCCCTTGCCCCGGTATGCCGTCCGGCTCGGTCGCCTCCCAGGCTGCGGCATCGAGCGGGGTGACCACCGTGGTCTCGGCCGGGCGGATCCGCTCGGCGAGGACTCGGCGCACCCGGGCCAGGATGATGGAGCCTTGATCGTGCACCTGGCCTCCTCAACTCGGCGTCAGGCCGAGCCTAGGCCTGTCCCGGCGACCGCGCTTTCGATCCGCTCCAACGTGCGGGCCATGTTGATCCGGGTCTGGGCGCCCATGAGTCGCCGGACGATCGGTCGCGACAGGGTCGCCTCGCGGGAGATGTCCCACGTCTCGCGCACGATGGTGCCGCCGTCGACGGGCTGGAGCTCGTAGCGCCAGACCCGGCCGGTGAGCACCTTGTCGATGGGGGCGGCCGCGAGGGTTTGCCAGGCGATCCGGCGGTCCTCCTCGAACTCGATGACGACGTTGCGGGTGGAGTAGGGGACGCCCAGCTTCATCGACATGCCGAAGGTGTCACCCAGGCCCAGGTGTCGGGAGCCGGGGCTCGATGGGTGCAGCACGGTGCCGGAGCCGTCGATCTCGGGGTGGCGGGACGGGTCGGCCAGCAGGGCGAAGATCGCCGACGCCGGTGCCGGGATGAGGCGTTGGACGGTGACGACATCACGGGGGCTGGTCATGGTCGATGACGCTATCGCGGCCCGGACGGGGGCCGAACATGAGTGTGGTCGAACGGGGGCCAGGGCCCCCGTTCGACCACACCTAAATCAGCGCCGCGACGGGCGGCAGGGGATCAGACCGGGTCGGTGTGCGCCGACCAGGTGGTCGGTGCGTCCTGCGGGGTCTCGTTGGACGTGGGCGCCTCGTTGGCCTCGGTCGCCTCGTTGTCGGTGTCGAACGGGGTGTGGTGGGTCGGGCGCTTGGTGGCGAGCTTGTCGACGCCGGACACCACCTGGGCGCGGACCTTGCCGACGGTGTCGTGGTACTTGCCGTCGGTGCGCTGGTCGATCGCCGAGCCGGCCTTGTCCAGGAGCGTGGTGACCTTGTCGCGGTTGTCGTGTGCGAGGTCGCCGGCCTGCTCGATGGCGCGCTTGACGACCTTCTCGGTGGCGACGGTGAGCTCGTCGATGCGGCGCTCAAGCTCGAACTCGTCGAGCTTGGTCTTGAGGGTCTCGGTGATGGTGGGCATTGGGGGTCTCCCCTGCGGTGCGTGGTGTGCGGCGCCGGGAACTTCCGGAGCCGTCCAGCACAACGTGCCCTGCTGGGGCGGTGTTCCCTCGGAGCGCTCAGGGTTCACCCTGGCCTCCCCCTGGCCATCGGAACCCGGCCGGAAGCGGCGCCGAGGCGTTGCGTGGGACAGGCGTCGCCGCTCGGTCAGGCGTTGACCCGGGCGCTCGTCGGGTCATAGAGCGGGCGCAACGAGACGTGCGCGGCATACCTCTGGCCCGCGATGTCGATCTCCCAAGTGCCGGCCGTGAGCCAGTCCGCGCTCGCCGGGCCGTCGGGGTTGGTAACCATCGCCAGGCCGACGGCACCGCCGAGGGTCCAGCCGTAGGAGCCGGAGCGGACGTCGCCGACCGCCACTCCGTCGCGCAGCAGGATCTCGGCGTGGAAGAGCAGCGGCTCGGGGTCGGCGAGAAGCACCTGGACGAGTCGGCTCTGCGGGGGGCCGGCGGCCAGGGCGGCGAGCGTCGGTCCGCGGCCGATCCACGGGGCCGGCTTGTCCTTGGCGACGGCGAAGCCGAGTCCGACCATCGCGAGGTTGTCGGTGTTGTCGATGTCGTGGCCGTAGTCGCGGTAGGCCTTCTCCATTCGCAGGCTGCCGAGCGCCTTGAGGCCGACGTGGCGCAGCCCGATCGGCTCGCCGGCGGCGACGAGGGTCTCGTAGACGTGGCCGGCGTGCTCGACGGGAATGTAAAGCTCCCAACCCAATTCGCCGACGTAGGTGATCCGGATCGCGAGCACGGGGGCGTTGCCGACATGGACCCAGCGGGCGTCGCGGAAGGCGAAGCCCTCGGGTGAGAAGTCGTCGTCGCTGGCCGCCGCCATGACCTCGCGGGAGCGCGGGCCTTGGATGTTGACCTGCGCATAGGTCGCTGTCACGTCGCTGACGCGCACGTCCGCTCCCTCGGTATGCCGCGCGAGCCAGGCGGCAGCGTGCCCGTGGGCGGTGTCCGAGGCGACGACGAGGAAG
>Ga0116178_10003634_pt1 | contig 11642 bp, 10 predicted proteins | sample AD_STIC12_MetaG_FD_89880 | JGI IMG/M metagenome (GOLD analysis project Ga0116178, IMG submission 89880) | Active sludge microbial communities of municipal wastewater-treating anaerobic digesters from USA - AD_STIC12_MetaG | ecosystem: Engineered > Bioreactor > Anaerobic > Digestate | place: USA... | reverse complement strand
GTTTTCACGGTCAGAGCAATCATATTGTTGAAATCTTTGGTTTCGGTGCTCTTAACCTCGACTACTTTAATGCCTCTTTCCTTGGCAATAACCGGCGCATTGATATAGTTGACCGTTTCGTTCAGAATCGGGTCCAGAAGCCCTTTGATCAAAGAGATGGTGATCGGTGCGACATTGTGATTTAAAATCTCACCGCTGTATTCAATGGCGACTTCCTGAATTGCGCCTGTCAGTAATTGCGCCTGGAAGGTGCCCAACTTTTCCGCCAGAGCCAAGTAGGGACGGATGACGACCATGACGTCTGTGCTTACCGAAGGGAAGTTGACTGCACCCTTGATTTCGCCGGTGACAAAATAGGCGGCAATCTGATGGGCGATGGCAATGGCCACATTCGTCTGCGCTTCATCAGTGGAAGCACCTAGATGCGGCGTGCAGATGATATTTTCCAAACCAATGAGGTCCATGTTTTTGGTCGGTTCTTCTTCGAAAACGTCAAGGGCCGCGCCGGCGACTTTGCCGGACTTCAATGCTGCATAAAGAGCTTTCTCATTGACGATGCCTCCACGGGCGCAGTGAATCAGGAACACGCCTTTTTTCATCTTGGCGAAGGATTCCTCGTTGACCAGGTTTCTGGTCTCGGGGGCAAGCGGCGAATGGACGGTGATGAAATCCGAATTGGCATAGAGTTCATCCATACTAACCATTTTTACACCCATTTTTTCCGCAACTTCCGGAGCAATAAAGGGGTCATGGGCGATGAAATTCATTTTAAGGCCGATGGGACGGTCCGCCACCACGGTGCCGACTCTGCCCATGCCAATGACTCCCAAGGTTTTGTTGCAATATTCATTACCCATGAATTTGGTTTTTTCCCAAAGACCGCTTTCATCGAAGCGGTGGCCTGCGGGATTTTGCGCGCAAGCGACACCATCATGGCGATGGCGTGCTCGGCGGTGGTGACGGTATTGCCGCCTGGGGTGTTCATGACAACGATGCCGTGTTTGCTGGCGACGGGAATATCGATGTTATCAACGCCTGCGCCTGCGCGGCCGATGGCGACCAGTTTGGTGGCTGCCTCAATGATTTCCGCCGTGGCTTTGGTTGATGAACGCACGATCAGCGCGTCGTAATCTTTAATGACTGCTTTTAACTCATCCGGCTTCATGCCGGTTTTGACATCAACTTTAACGCCCGGAACGCTGCCCAGAATTTCGGCAACTTCAGAAGCCATGGCATCGCTGACCAATACTCGTTTCATAATGTTTTCCAAGGTGTTTTTGAGTTAAAGACTCTTTACCTTTTCATTGAAAACTTTCTCCAACTCGGCAAGTGCCACTTTGAGGTCAGCCTCTTCGATGGTCGGACCGCACCAGAAACGATAACCGGCGGGCGCGTCCTTGTATGAGTTGATATCGTGAGCGATATTTTTCTTGCTCAGATCGGAAGCGATGCTTTTGAGGAACTTGCTTTTCTCGTCTTTGTCCAGAGCCTTGACCTTAGGGTGCGTTACGGACAAACACACGGAGGTGTTGGAGCGGACTTTGGGATCATCGGCCAGAAATTCAATCCAGTCGGTTTTGGCTACCCAATCTTCGACAACTTTCAAATTGGCCTTGCTTTTCTTGATCAGACCGTCAATGCCGATTTTACCTGCCCAATCAAGAGCGTCCAGGTAATCTTCCACGCAAAGCATGGAAGGCGTGTTGATGACATCGCCGTCAAAGATCGCTTTGCTGATTTTGTCGCCTTTTTTCAGTCGGAAAATTTTAGGCATCGGCCACGGAGGATCGTAGGACTCGAGACGGGCGACGGCTTTGGGACTAAGAATCATCATTCCGTGCGCGGCTTCACCGCCTAGGCACTTCTGCCAGGAGAAGGTCAGAACGTCAATTTTACTCCAGTCAACCTCATTGGCAAAGGCATAACTGGTTGCGTCGCAAATCGACAGACCTTCACGGTCGGCCGGAATCCAGTTCCAGTCGGGAATCCTCACGCCGCTGGTTGTGCCGTTGGCGACAAAAACCACATCCGTTTTCCAGTCCACTTTGGAAAGATCGGGAATCTTGCCGTAATCTGCCTTGATAACGGTTGCATGGAGCTTGAGTTGCTTATTGACGTCGGTTGCCCAGCCGTTGGAAAAACTTTCCCAGACCAGAACGGTAACCGGTTTAGGACCCAGAAGTGACCACATGGCGCATTCAAAAGCGCCGGTATCTGAAGCCGGAAGAATACCCACAAGGTAATCTGCCGGAATGTTGAGAACTTTTCGTGTGTCATTGATGGCTTTAACGATTCTTTCTTTGCCCAGTGCGGAACGGTGTGAGCGGCCAACCGGCGCGCCCTTCAGCGCGTCGATACTCCACGCTGGTCTTTTGCTGCATGGACCGGAACTAAAGTTTGGGTTTTGCATAATAAACATCCTTAAGATAAATTTTAAAAAACTAATTATTTATATCAGCATTGAAATCTTTACTCAAGAAATTTTAGCTTATTTTTTACCGGGGGAAACATCTTGCGCCGATGAGAATTTCCAAAATAGCTCAATTGGCAAAAAATAGGTACCGTCCGGTCCGATATGTTTTTCTCGGGGGAAATGTTAATTGATCTGGATATTTAGAAATAATAAGCCCTGGGAATCATAAAGCCGGAAAATCCGGGGAAGGACCAAATCACTTGGACTTTACGAAGGGTTTTCTTGCCTTTTTTTCCTGTTTTTATTTCTTGAACGGGGTTTTTTGCTTTTATCCGTTTGTGTATGGCCCTTGGCCTGATCAACAACCTCGGCGGCCGGAGCCGGCGGAGCGTGCAAAGATTGTTGATAATAATCATCCAGGAGCATGGTGATTAATGAAAGTTCATCTTCTGCCTGCGCCAGGGATCTTGCCAGAGGCAAAAAACGCCGCATTCTTTCAATCTGCAGATTATCGCGGGCGCGCAGTTTTGCTTCCAGAAGCGCGGTTATTCTTTCAGATACAACCCTTTCCAGCTCGTCTTCCGAGGGCAGGGGTCGCTCTTCCATGTTGATGTTGTAGTAGCGGGCGATGCTCTGCAGTTTGAATTTTTCCATTTCTGCGACCAGGGAAATCGCCACACCGCTCGATCCCATCCGGCCGGTGCGTCCGGCACGGTGAATATAGGCTTCGGGATCTTCCGGCGGTTCGTACTGAATGACGTGAGACAGATCGGGGATATCAATTCCACGTGCGGCGACGTCGGTTGCCACCAGAAAACGCAACGCACCCCGTCGGACACGCGCCATAACCTTTTCCCTCATGCTTTGGGCCAGATCGGAACTGAGTTCATCGGCATCATAACCGAATCGTTTAAGCACGACAGACAGATAGTGGACATTTTCTTTTGTGTTGCAGAAGATAATGGCCGAAGAAGGATTTTCTATTTCGATGATCCGGACAAGCGATCTTTCCTTGCGCATGCCAGGCACGACATAATAAATGTGTTCTATTTCGGCAATGTGGACCTGACTGCCGCTCAGGCTCAGCAATTCTGCATGATGTAAAAACTGATCGGCCAGGCGGATGACTTGAGGAGGAAACGTTGCGGAAAACATACTGCTCAATATTTTGTCAGACTGGATATATTTACGGATTTTCACCATGTCGGGATAAAAACCCATGGACAGCATCCGGTCGGCTTCGTCAAATATCAGAATTCTCAGATGATCCAGTGAAAGCGTGTTTTTCAATAGATGATCAAGAATGCGTCCCGGCGTGCCGATAACGAGTTGAGCGCCGCCGCGGAAAGCCTCCAACTGGGCGTTGTAGCCGACACCCCCGTAAACCACGGCTATTCTAATACGCGTTTCCCGTGTCAGCATTTCTGCTTCCCGGGAGACCTGAAGCGCGAGTTCACGGGTAGGCACAAGAATCAGAGCCTGGGCAGCATTTTGCTGGGCGTTGATTTTCTGCAAAATGGGCAGGATGTAGGCGCCGGTTTTGCCGCTGCCGGTTCGCGACTGCACCATCATGTCGCGGCCCGCTAAGAAATAAGGAATGGATTTGGCCTGCACGGGTACCAAGGTTTTCCATCCGGCACGATCACAGGCGTCGCGCATTTCGGGCGTAAGCTCTTCTATGGAAATTTCCGGAAGAACATCCTGAGGATAAATAGTTTTTGAATCCGTTTCCATATTATTTTCCATAAGCAAACTCACATTGCATAAGGTCTGTCGAGGTCATTAACGTATCCTCCCGAAAAGGTAACAGCGCTTATGATTTTCAATTTCAAAAGTGATTTAGTGTTTATTTCACTATTCTGTAATAAGCAAGAGGAAAGTTGTTCTTGCTTATCTGCCGGTGACAGCAAATAAATAAACATGGGGGATTATAAAGCCCGGTGGATGACTGCAGACCGACAAGGACGGGACCGTGGTGAATGTTTTGATAGAACAGAATCAGCGCAGCAGCCTCATCTTCAAGAAACTGAATATTGTCAAGGTAAGGCAACCGGACAATGATGGTTATCCCAAACATCAGTGTCAGAATAAGCAATACAAGATTTAATTTTCCATCTTTTGATGGCAATTTAATAGTCCTGATTGTCAAGAACGGTATGATCTCAAGTCCCAGTACACAGGGATGTCGCAGGCAATTGCCACCGATAAACTGCTGACTTTTCGAAGCATTTTACAGAAATGAATATGCTCACATAACATCATTTTTCTCTCAGATGCAGCACTTCCTCGGATATCGGAATCTTCTGATGGAACGGCTTTCCACCGGAGATCCGGATGATTTAAAAGCTGGCTTTTTACTATGGCAAATCCGCCGAAAGCGCTGTTGACGTTTACCACACCGGCAGCATTGAGTTTGTCTTTTGCATTTTTGGCGGAACACTTCCCGCAGCCGGAAAATATGCAGTGGGGCCAGTAGAAACGGTTATCTTCATCGAGAAAAGCCCAGGTGTCGTAATAATGGGACTGCGTTATCCATCCTCCTTCTGTCGATTTTGGAAAGCCCTTCATGCCGTTGGCAAAAAACATCCCGAGTCTGGTAATTCCTCCTGTCCCTTTGCGTTCGGGCAGTCCCTCCATCCCGAATGCACAAAGCATTCCGATCCCTTTTTGCGAGGGGGATAGGGCAAACATGTCGGCCAAAATCTCTTCCGTAAAATAGATATCCGTGTCCAGCAATACCGCCCAATCGGATTGAAGGGGACGAATATTATCAAGCAATGTATTTCTGATTCTGGCCAATCTTTCGGTTCTGGGCTGCTGGTCGAGAAAAGATGTGTCCTCAGGCGTTATAATCTTTCCGACGCGACCGTGGAGGAAATCAGTCAATAGTGTGCGGGTATCGTCTGAAGATCCGTTCTCAGCAATGAAATATTCGAAATCGCAGTCATATGTCTTTTCAAGTCGGATCAGTGTGTCAAATAAATGTGGAAGGAATTCCTGATTGTTTCTGCATAACCACAGGATGGAAATTTTGCGAACGGGTATTCCTGATTCTGACAACGTGATTCGCATGACCATCCTGTCGTTTGATCGGTTTCGGGTTATGTCAATTTTCGATCTGTCCGATCATCGATTGAATTGATAAAAAAGCTTTTTTTGAAGACAAAGTATAAGGAACGCACTTTTCTGCGTCAATAAGATTTTAGGCGCCCTGTACAGATTTTTTAAAACCGTTTGTCCGCATTGCGCCTTTATGATCCGGATCCGGTTCATAAAGGTTGATCTCATGCCATGTCGGCTGCTCTTTTATATTGCCTGCAGAACAGTCATATTCTGTCACGCAGAGGATGTGATGATGGATAAAAACATCATATTTTCCCAAACGCCCACACATCTGCAATGGAAAATCGGCCAAAGTTTTATGGGGATTGTCGCAATTACCTTGACAGGTGAAACGGTATTTCTTATTCTTTTTTACAGAATCGAAATCTTCAAACAATGATTGTTTTATGAATATTCAAACGGATGAAATCCATGCTGGTACGTCTGGTTAAAGATTGGTCGTGGCCTGACTTGATGCGTCAAACACCGCAGGAAGACGGTAAATGGCGCGATATTCAATTTACCTTTGAACCTGTTAAGCACTGCGATTATCTGATCATGCTCAACAATAAACGGGATATCCCCGTTTCAGTTCGTTGTCCGCCGGAGCATGTCTGGTGCATTATGCAGGAGCCGTATATACCCTTTTCGAATGACTGGATGCTGAAGGATCTGGACTGGTGCTCAAGAATCTTAACGCATTACCCCGCGGGGCTAAGCAGGGCCGAGGAATCTCATCCCGCCGTTCCCTGGCATGTTGACCTAAACTACAAACAATTAATGTGGGGCAGGCGGCCGGTCAAGCAGCGTCTGCTTTCATGGATCACCAGCCGGTTGACGGTTACGCCGATGCAGCGTAAGCGCATGGCCTTCTATGAATATTTACAATCCTGTAAAGTCCCGGTGGATGTTTATGGAAGAGGTATCCGCCACATCCGTGATAAATGGGACGGCTTGGCTCCTTATTATTATTCGCTGGCAATCGAAAATGATCGAAGCAGTGATTACTGGACGGAAAAACTGGCGGATTGTTTTCTGAGCTGGACGGTGCCAGTTTATGACGGTTGCCTTAATCTGGAAAAATATTTTCCACCGGAGTCTTTTATTCGTATCAATATCGATGATCCTGATGCCAGTTTGAAAATCATCGCTGAAACATCAGAGCCTGACGATTGGCGTCGTCGTCTGCCTGCATTGCAGGAGGCGCGTGAATTAGTCCTGAAACGATGGCAATTTTTCCCCTTCATCTATGAAAAAATTAAAACTGATCTGCGGCAGGCCGGTCCGGCATCAGAAATTTCCATCCCGGATAATCGCATCATGCGCCTGACGGATGAGTTTCGTTTTCTGATGGATGAATTGAAGCAAAGAGGACCGTTAGCCCTGGGCCGGCAGCTCAATAACAAAATCAAGTATTTTCATTGGCGCAATTATTAAAAGAAGACGGTTCGATGCGGGGCAGAAAATGAATAATCCTGACCTTTTTCAAAGTAAATCGATTAAGTTTCAGAAAAAAATATTTTGTTAAACTTTAGAGATGGTTTTTTATTGTTTTCCGCTCTTTTTCTGCAGAAATTATTTTAATAAATGACGGCTCGCCCAGCCTTTAAGCTTTTGGAAAAGGAGCTTCTCTGAATCCATGGATTATGTCCTGTCTCCCAACCATTTGCGCAGCCAGTGTTCAGGCATCCAAGAATACCAGCCGTGCCGTAATCGAAAACGTGCCAGGGGGCGATAGACGGCTGCCAGCATTCTCAGGGCTGCGGAATCGGATTGATAGCTCATTTTCCGATCGGCCAGAATGCTTACGATCTCAATTTTTTCCATCAATGCTTTCGTGTCCGCATCCTGGTCGCGTCCCATGTATTGTGTCCAGTTAAAGTTTCCCCATCCTTCCAGTGTTGAAGGTGTTACATCATCTTTGTGAATGACACGTTCTCGCAGGCTGGTGCCGGGATAGGGTTTATAGAAATGGAAGGCGCTGATCAAGGCATAAGGATTATCCCGCAATAATGTCCAGGCCAACGCCGCGGTCTTCAGGACATCCTGAGCGGTTTCCGTCGGGAAGCCGCACATGAAATTGTAATACACCTTCATGTGAGGATGGCGCGACAGGCGTCTATTGAAGGCCAGTACCTGTTCGGGATGAATTTTTTTATTGAGAATGTCCAGTATGCGGGGTGATCCCGATTCGACGCCAACCTGTAGAAAAGTGCCACCGGCTTTTGTAATCAGTTCCAGATCCTCATCCTGAAGGTCATCAACCGTGTCAATGCGGGCACCCTGAAACCCCATTTTAATTTTCCATTTTCGATTCAGAATGCCTCTCATGATTTCCCGCGTACGTTCATGATCGATAAAAAATCCGTCGTCTACAAAGTGAAAAGCCTTCACGCCGTGCGTTTCAACAAGGGGTTGCATAAACTCCAGGATTCGCGAAGCGCTCAAGGCCCGCCAGCGGCGCCGGGAGTATAAGGGATTATAGCAAAACGTGCAGTTAAAAGGGCAGCCTCTCGATGTCTCAAATTCCAACACGCGATCTTCATCAAAATAGCGGTGCAGATACTTGTTAACATCAATCAGGTGGTAAGATACGGGAGGCAGGTCATTCAAATCCAGGAAGGGACGGTCCGGATTATTCACAATATCGCCGCGGTCTTTATACACAACCCCTTCCAGACCGTGCAATGATTGTTTCTGTTCCAGACGTAAAGCCAGTAGCAGGAACGTTTCTTCGCCTTCTCCTTTGACCACAATATCCACCAGGGAATGTTCAACAGTCTGCAACGGAAACAGCGTCGCGTGAACGCCTCCCCATATCACCGGCACCGCTGAATGCTGCTTGACGAAGGCCGACATCTCCAGAGCATGGGTGATCTGAGAACCGGTCATGGACGTTACGCCGACACAGATGGGATTTTGCGACAGAGCTTTTTGAAGGTCTGATTTCCAGTCTACAGAAATCCGCTGATCAATCAGGATGATTGGGTAGCCGGCTTCATCCAGTTTAGAGGCCGCCGCCAGCAGCGATAAAGGCACCCACGGGCGAAATACTTTCGCGTAAAGCCCTTCTGCAGGCCGCAGCAAAACAACCGGTCTCATTTTCTTCTTGTTTGCGTTGACGGTAATAAGAATATCCTTTTATTTTAATTTTAACGGACAGTATTTAGTTGGCTTTATGTTGTGCCGCACGATCGAAAATTTTAGAGAAGCTATCTCCGTATGTCAATCAATATTCAACGCAACCCAGTCTAATTTTCTCCGGTGTATTCCGGCTGGTTAATATCAAACGCCATATAACGCGGATGCGCATAAGACTCGCAAAATGTTGATTAAGATTATGAAAACGTTAAGGACTGACGGGCGGTCACGACGACGCGTGAAACTTTCGGCCGTATCCGTCTTATTTAACGGGACTCAAAGGGATACATGCCGGTTGTCTGAACAAGGATTAGTCTGCTGTTTTCTTTCAGTATGACAAAGCCGGTCTGTACAGCTGAATCCACATGCAGAATATCCAAAATATTCGATCCCATGCCCATTGATTCAAGATCATGAAGATGCGCTATATTGCTCGATACGATGTCCGTTTTAATGTTGTCCGGAGAGTAATGGTTGAAGATGTCGCTTTTAAATTCTATGCCGTATTTTGAGAGATAAGCCATGTCTTTGACAAAGTTTTCATTTTTTGCGTTATGGATCGACTCTTTCAGGCGACGGGCAATGTCATACACCGACAGATTCTCGACTTCATCTTTCGTGAATTCGGTGGTGCAATCCAAGTATGCATTCCCGATATATAACGGATCAATATCCGGATGCACGTCTCTGAGATTAACCGGATTCCGCATAACAATCTTGCGGGTATCAGGCAGGAGATGCTGATGATATTTTTTCATTAGCACGGCATTGATAATCTGATTGTTGGAGATGCAGTCATCCCCGTTTCCCCGTTTTGCGTGCTTTTTAATATCGTTGAGAAATTCACAGGTGAAATAGTCCGTATGACGATATGTTTTTATATTGTTTTCATAATGAATCCGGTTTTGAATTACATTGCTTAACTTAGATAACGACGGCTTGAACATCTTGTCAATATGGCCGGAATTGAGGGGGCTTCCCGTAAACAGCCGTTGTTTTGAGGGTCGAGAGAATGGATTGCCGTCGATGATTGAGACCCATGCAAACAAGAAGAGAAAGAAAGAGATCCCATCGGCCACGGCGTGGGAACAGCTTACGGCGCCAACGGTGCCGTCCTGGGTTGAGAACCCCGTGACGGCGAAAAGAGGTTCGCCGGGCAATGTCTTAACATGTACCATCGATTGCCTAATGTCATCAATAGGAAGCTTTGCGACGGGTGCTTCAACCGGCGGGAGAATATTCACGGTGAAACCGTCGGAGGCGAACTGCAATGCATATTGGTGATGGCCAATTTTAATCAGGCGACTGGAAAAAAGATTGTAATATTCAATCGTCTGAAGCAGACATTCTTTAAGTTCCGAGATGGCCTTCTTTTTTTTGTAAAAAACGATTATTTCAATCGGTTTTGAACCAATGAGTTCTTCATTTTCAATGATTGAAAGCGGCAAAATATTTTTGCCGGCGTTGTTTTCAAGATATGCACGGATCTCTCTATTCTTCATCAACGTTCTTGCGTCATGGGATTGCTCGCTTATAATTCAAAATGGAATCAATTTCAAATAGAATGACTAGGTCATCGGTTTTCTTTTTGCAGAAAATGCGCGAAGCATGATAAGATTATCCGGAATCATACAGCCCATGGACATGACGGATCAAAACGACATGGTTGATTATGTTATAGAGCCTCTGACGTTCAAATATCTTCTGCCGGCGCTCAGACTGGTTGATTCTGTTTTCCCCAGAAGAGAGCAGGGCGGCGAACGGGCTGATCTAGCCTTTACGGCCAGTCTCCTGACGTTAGGAAGGCGCGTTGCCAAATGGATGGGATATCCCATGGTCCGGTATTGGATTGTGCGTGATGTTGCGACGAATCGGATTTACGGCACGATAGGACATTATGTGCGTGCGGATGATCCCGATGCGTACTGGGGAGGCTGGATGTGCGTTGATCCCCGGGCGCGGGGATTGGGCATCGGGAAAAAACTCATCAATTTTGTTGTGGGCGAGTCGGTTCGCAGAGGAGACAGGCCGTATCACCGCTTTTACACCTCAACAGATCCCAATGAGGCGAAAGCCGTGGCGATGTATAATCGTGCCTGTTTTAACGTTTATAAGCAAGAATGCGATCCCGTGACAGGGTATACAAGGTTATATTATCAGGTGCGCCTTGACGACGTGACTCTGCCGGTATTGTAATTTATGCTAGGTGTTGTTGAAGAGAATTGGAGAAAAATTAATCTGTGCGAAAAAAAGTCGTTTTATTTTCCGGAGAGAGTGTTTTCGGCAGCACAATCATCAACAGGCTTCTGAATAAGCAATCCTTTGATTTAATCGGTGTATTTTATTCGACAAGAGTATATAAAAAATCCTCCAGTATATTCTCGTTTTATCAAGTGCTTTCCATAACGGGAATGCAATATTACTGGAATATTGTGAAGCTGAATGCTCCATTTGCAAAATTGTTTTATCCTGAGGTTACCCGAACCGGGAAAGTCTGCCGGCAAAACGGTATTCCAATCTTTTATGCCTCCGATGTTCATTGGCCCGCAAATATTGAAATTATCACGCAACTCAAGCCGGATATTATTTTGTCCGCGTACTTTAATCAGCTGATAAAAGAACCCATTCTTTCTTTTCCGGCTGAAGTGTTGAATATTCATCCCGGCATTTTACCGGAGTATCGGGGGCTTGATCCGTTATTGCAGCAGATCATACATGGTGAAGATCATCTGGGCATGACCTTGCATAGAGTGGATGAAACGTTTGATACGGGAGAAATATTGAGACAGAAAACAATGCTGCGGGATAAAACAAAATCGCTTTTTGAACTTTACATGGAAATTTGGGAACAAGGTGTCGATATGCTGGAAGACTATATCCGTTTCGGCAAGCAACCTATTGAGAATCTGACTGAAAGACAGCAGCGCAGCTCATATTTTTCCTGGCCGACCAAAAAAGATGTGCAAATTTTTTTAGAAAAAAACCG
>Ga0116178_10003632_pt1 | contig 11643 bp, 9 predicted proteins | sample AD_STIC12_MetaG_FD_89880 | JGI IMG/M metagenome (GOLD analysis project Ga0116178, IMG submission 89880) | Active sludge microbial communities of municipal wastewater-treating anaerobic digesters from USA - AD_STIC12_MetaG | ecosystem: Engineered > Bioreactor > Anaerobic > Digestate | place: USA... | reverse complement strand
TGTTGATCTTGAGTGGTGTCAGGGAAAGCGAAACCAGGGAAGCGATCTTGTCGCCCACTTTGATCTCGTCCTTCATCTCAAATTTGGGGCCGATCTTGGCCACACGTCCGATCAACATTCCGCCGGAGCCGGTGTCTTCATTTTTGTGTTTACCGGTGCGGTCGGTAAGCTCGATGGCATGCTCGGCAAAGGCTTTTTCTATATCCTTGTGCCCCTGAGCGATGAGCTTGTTTTTGATCTGATGAAAGGATGCACTGTCCACATTGAGCCGGATCACGTCGATCAGCAGCTCGTTATCCCAAATCTGGGTAAAATCGTTGTTCAAAATCTTAGCCGGTTGGGGTAAAACTCCCTGTGGCTCGACTACACGATGTGTTCCATAACGGCAACCGCCTGTCTTCATTTGGAACCTCCATATTTATCTTATTTTTATATAGTTTAAAGGATACTCCGCTCCGCATACCAAGATTATAGACAGCAGGCTTTTGTCAATTGTTATCTGTTTTTGACGCCCGCAAATGTGCTCTGACTGCGCTAAATCTACTTTTTGAAAAACTCCTGATTGCCGTGCAGCTTCCACTCAAAACCGTCATAATAGAAAAAGCTGAGGTCGCCATGGTCTTCCGGTTCTCGGCTGACGACGCTTTCTTCGCTGGAAATCAGCGACATCTTGAAGCCGGCAATGGCATAAACGCCATCAAAAGACACCATTACTTCCCTGATTTCCATCAGCGGATAGCGCCCCATCCTGTCCAGCCACAATTGCCGCAAATGCATCCTCTGCATGCCGTTATGCCGATAATCCATTGAGGCATACTCCATCATGTCGTCGATTTCACCCCAGTTGTAGTGGCGGCTGATATTGTAAAGGATGTCCTTGATTTCACGTGAGATAATCTCCTCCGGCGTCTCCCTGTCACAGGAGGCACAGAGCAACAAAATAGGTATAAGTAAGCAGATTAAAGCTTTCATTTTCATCTCCTTTCCAAGATGGCCAAACTCTCGATGTGCCAGGTTTGAGGAAACATATCAAAGGCAGACACATGCTTGAGCTGAAAACCACCTTCACCAATGAGGACTTGCAAATCCCGTACCAAAGTGATGGGATAACAGCTCATATAGATCACTTTCTTTGCAGGCGAGGCGATAATGGCATCCAAAACCTCTCTCTGCGCTCCGGTGCGCGGCGGATCCAGCACCACATTCAACCTTGAGGATTCAGACAGTGTCTCCTCAACCAAAATAGGCAGTGCATCCGCACAATCCGCATTGATGAAGCTGATGTTGTCCACCCCGTTTAGCTGCGCATTATACTCCGCATCCTCGGTGGCTGCGAAATTTGATTCTATGCAAATGGTTTGATGAGTCTTCTCTGCACAGACGATGCCGATGCTACCACTGCCGCTGTAGGCATCCACCAAGGTGCAGCCTTCATCCACCTCGCTTTTGATCCGAGCGAGCAGCAACTCCGCCACCCTGCTATTCGCCTGCCAAAAGCTCTGATAGTGCACTCTGAACTGTTTATCCAACAGCTCATCCACCAAATAGGGCTGACCGTAAAGCAGCCTCTCCTCCTCGCCCAAGATCACATTGGTGACTTCCCGATTGATGTTTTGCACGATGCCCACCAGATTCGGGAATTCAGCCGTCAGCTTTTTGACCAACAGCCCGCTGAAAGGCAGCTTGGCAATGCGCGTCACCAAGATCAACAGCAACTGGCTCTCGTCTTTACTGATGCGGATGCCGATGTGACGCAGATGCCCCGTATGCGAAGCCTCATCATAGGCGGTTACCTTGGCTTTTTCACACAGCTCAATCACACGCATAGCCAGGCGATCAAAGACGGGTGCATGGATACGACAATGCTCGTGCGTCACCACCTGATGCGTTCCGGGCTTAAAGATGCCAAAGCTCAGCCCTGCATCGGTTTGAGTGATAGGCATAAACACCTTATTGCGATAGTGAAACTCCAGCGGTGAGGGCTTAATCTCCTCAGGGATGACCTGCATGCCTTTGCCTCTGAAAAGCTCCTGCAACAGCTCCAGCTTGTATTTGAGCTGCGAAGCATAGCTCAGGTCCTGCCAATCACAGCCTCCACAGGCTTTTTCAGCTCCAAAAGAGGGGCAAAGCTCCTCTGGCACCGGTTCCCCTCTGGAGACGTAGTTTTGCACCTCGGCAAAGGCGTGATCTTTGCGAGATTTGGTGATGCTCACATCCACCACATCGCCGGGATGAGCGTAGGGCACAAAGATGGCCAAACCGTCCTCAAAACCGAGACCGTAGCCGCCTAAGGCATGCTTTTCAATCCGGAGCCCTTTGATTTCCTTACTTGTATTCTTCATTTTGTCGTAATAAAGTCCTGTTTCTGGTCGGTCCGGCGACCGACCCTACCAACGGCGGTTCAGCGACCGTACATCCCAAAATTCGTGACAATTCGTGCAATTCGTGGACTTTCATTCTTCATCCGTGGAAAAGTAAAAACCCCGAAGCAAGCGCAGCAACTGAAAACTGACGACTGACAACTTGCCGTAGGCCCTACAGCATCTTTTCCAAAGCCTTGATCCTATCCTCAATCGAAGGATGGGTGGAATAGAGCGAAACCTTGCGCTTGTTATTGATCATAGCCATATTTGCTGCCGCTTGTTGATTGGTTTCAGGCTTAAGCGGTACATCAAGAGCCCTCAGTGCCGAGATCATCGCCCGCGGGCTCACCATTTCAGCAGCTCCTTTATCCGCACGGTATTCTCGCTGGCGGCTATAGTAAGAGATCGGTATATAGGCCAGCAGAAGCAACACATTTTGCAATATCGTATACACTATCCTATAACCGAAGAATCCCAAGCCTCCGCGTCCCCTTTTATCTCTCAGAGCCGCATCCAAAGCCCGCGCCACGATGTATGACAAAAACATCACAAAGGTGTTGACCACGCCGATAATCAGGCTCATCGTCACCATATCGCCTTTAAGGATGTGAGTCATTTCATGACCGGCGACCGCTGCCAATTCATCCTCGGACAGTGAATTTACCAAGCTGCTGGAAAAGGCGACCAGAGCGCTGTTCTTAGTGGCTCCTGTGGCAAAAGCGTTCGGTGAAGTAGCATCGAATATCCCCACCTCCGGCATCCGGATCTGATGTTGCGATGCCATCTTGCGCACTGCATTGAGGACAAAAAGCTCTCTGCCACTTGCCGTGTTCGGGTCTATCAACTGCACCTTATATCTTCTCTTGGCAACGCCTTTGCTCATCCAAAGCGAGATGAACGAGCCTCCAAAGCCAAAAACGAGACTGACAACCAAATAATATCCTGCGCCATCAATTCTAAAGCCAAGATAGCTCAACACAAAGATGACGACAGAGACCATCACCATCACCAAGAAGTTGATGAACAGCAAGAGGCCTATTCTTCTGAGTAGAGACATTTTCTTTCACTCCCATAATTATGTATCTGAGGCCAGAATAATTCAAGGCGGTTTTTTAGGCAAGAAGTTTTTGCGGCTGCGCAGCTACGACTGCCTCTGAATCACGCTTGCCCAGCCTGAGCACAGCCCCAGGCAGGATTTGGGCTACCGCTTGTCCATCTCCGGCAGTTTAGCAACCGCCCCTACCAAAAAGCCCTTGACCTCAATCGCATCTACAGAATCATGGTTCAAACTTTCTGCGATGGCTCGGCGACCGACCGTGCCAAACTGCAGGATTTTGTCCCAAACCTTGTATATTAGGATAGAATGCCTCACTACTACTATTAGGAGTTTGAAGATAATGAAACGCTTAATACTACTTGCACTTATGCTTACCGGTCTGCTCTGGGCTCAGAACATGGATCCCAAGGCCACGCTGGTGAGAATAAACGAAAAGACCTATACAGTTGCGGAATACGACAAGATTTTGACCGACTATTTCAAGCACTATAAGCCCAAGACCGTGGAGGAAGAAGCCAAATATAACGACCAGTGTTTTGAAGAGCTGATCGGCCGCTACGTCTATGACAAAGCTATCAAAGCGGGTAAGAGCAAGCTCACCGATGCCCAGGTCTTGGCCGAGGCAAAGCGAAATGTGCCCGCTGCGGTGAAGGGAATCCCAGATTTGCAGACCAACGGCAAGTTTGATAAAAAGAAGTTTGAAGATGCGCTCAAGACCGCTCCGCCTTTCAAGAAAATGGTGATCGAACATGTGCGCGGCTATTATCAATACACCAAGCTCTTGGACGACATCAAAGCGGAAGTGGAAGTGGACGCCGATAGCGTTAAAACGCAGTGGATCAAGGACAACGACTCCCTGGATGCCTCCATCATCTTTTTTGACTACAACCGCATGCACAATGTCAACGCCTCTGAAGAAGAGGCACGCACTTTCTACGCTGAACACCGTGAGGAATATCGCCGTGAAGACGGACGTGACTTGCGTTATGTAAAGTTTTCCTCCGCACCCTCAGCCGCCGACTCCCTGGCAGCCAAAGCCAAAGCGGACAGCGTCTATGAACAACTCATGGCAGGTGCAGACTTTGCCGAAATGGCCGCAAACTACTCCGATGATACCTCCAATGCGCAAAGTGGCGGCGAACTGGGCTGGTTTGGCAAAGGCAGAATGGTGCCACCCTTTGAAGAGGCAGCTTTCAACACCCCCGTGGGCAGCATCAGCAGACCTGCGGAAAGCGGCTTCGGCTGGCACATCATCAAAGTAACCGGCGAGCGTGAAGGCACACAAGGCCCCGAAATCGAGGCAGCCCACATCCTCATTCGCCCCTTCGCCAGCAAAGAGAGCCTGCAAGCACTGAAAGCCAATAGCGCTGCCCTCCATGAGCTTGCCCAAGAAAAAGGCCTGATCGAAGCCGCAGAAAGCCTCGGCTACGAGCTGCAGACCACTCCCGTCTTCTTTGCCCAAGATGGTTTTATCCCCCAGATTGGCCGTGACTCAGTCCTGCTCAATTTTGCCTTCAAAAACCCACCCAACAGCTTGGCAAACATCTTTTTCTCGCCCTCAGGCGATGCCTACGTGATCGAGACCGCCAATGAATACCCAGAGTGGTATCCCACCTTTGAAGAGCAAAAGCAGTCCTTCATCGCCCGCGCTACCAGTGCCAAGAGAATGTATCACACCCACCAGATGGCAAAAAACTACCTCAACAACCTCGAGCCATCCATGTATCTTGCTCAGGCCGAGAGAGATAGCCTGAATATCATCGAGATCACAGACCACCATCTCGACAAGCCCATCTCCATGATTGGCAAGATCGACGAGCTCAACCAGGCCCTCTTTGAGACAGCAGAAGGCGAGTTCACCGGCTTGGTCGAGCACAACAACCGCTGGTTCCTGGCCCGCATCAATAAACGCACCCGGCCCGATCTGACCGTGTGGGATAAGCAAAAGACCCAGATTATCAAGGAAGCCAATGACAAATACAAACAAGACCACCTCAACAAGTGGTATCTCAACGAACGCAAACAGCTTAACATCATTGATAACCGCGCAGACCAATACGATCTGAGCTCGCTGAGGAAGGCGATCCGCTTGTAAATCCCCGCCCCAAAACCTACCAATATCTTTAAGCTCGAAAGACCTTGAATGCCTACTAATTTAGTAGGCATTCGTTTCTGAGCACCGCCACCGGAAAAAGCCGGGCTTTCTGAAATATTTGCCCCTCGCACGAGAAAAAGTAACAGGAAAACGCCATTTTTGATACCCATCAAAGCCGCTGTTTATGCGGCCTCCCAATACCGCTCCTGCTCGGCCCCTGCTCCGTGGAGCAAGAACCACGTAGGATTGCAGTAGGTTACACGTTTGGGCGGGGAAGATCCAAGAAAGTAGGTGAACCTTTTCAAAAAGTCAAATGTTTCGTAAATTTCTCGGATTTCCGGGTGAAATTAGGTACCCAAATGGACTATGTTTTGGGGTGAGAGGAATGGTAAAATGAAAAAGGACTTGACTAAAATCATTAGAACAAAAACAATGCGACCTGTCGGCAAAGCTTACACCAATTACGACCAAAGAGGTATATTGAATGCACTCAAACTACAGTGAAGACAATGTCTTGAAAATGTACAGATGCCTTAGGCTTAACAGTATCGCATGGAGGGTGTAAGGTGAATGAGCAAAAGATGATCTCCTCAATTGAAGATTTTCAATTAGTATACGATGAAGAGTTAAAATCGTTAAAAAGGCCTACAGTTCTCATTTGTGGCTATACCGGTACCGGGAAAACAACATTGATCCAGAAAATTTGCGGTGAAGATATGGTTCCAGAAGACGAAATTGCACATGATGCACCCGGAACTAAGGTATTCAAGGAGTATACCACACCTCTTATTAGGTTTTGGGATTCCCGGGGCTTGGAACCCGGAGATGAGGAAGAAGAGTTCTTGTCACGAACTAGGGATTTTGTTAGGAATGTGCAACGGAGTGAGTCTGTTGATGACCATATACATATAGTGTGGTATTGCATTCAAGGGCCAGGTGCGCGGGTAACGAAATCTGATGAAAGGCTCATCAATGAGATTTTTGGAAAAGAAAACACTTTGGTTCTTATCACAAAGAACGATATAACCAAACCCATCCAGAGAGATAGTATAACCAGTTATCTGATTAGTAAAGGTGTTCCTGAAGATATGATCATCCCTGTCTCTGAAGATGATCCTGATTCTCTGAATATGGTTGTGCAAATAACCCATAAATTACTACCTGAAGCCTATAAAGATGCTTTTATCTCTGCTCAGATACTATCCATTGTAGAAAAAAAAGAATTGGCCAGTACTATTATTGACTCAGCGTCAACCTTAGCATTGACATCCGGATGGGTTCCATTACCAAATACGAATGCGCCAATCATATCGGTAATACAGGCAAAAATGATATCAAACTTGGCTATGCTATACGGATTTGATAAAAAGGAGTTGATGACTATATTGGCTCCGACTCTTGGAAGGTTGGTAGGAAAACAGCTCGCATCATCCTTAGCAAAACTCATACCGGGACTTGGAAATATGATAAGTGGAGGGCATGCTTCTATCATCACTAGAGCTCTAGGTCGGCAAGTCCAGAGTTATCTGGAAAAAGCGGCTATAGATAGTTTGGAAGGTAAACCCAAAGACAGTTTCAAGTTTGAATGGAGTGAGTTCGAAAATATATTTCAAGTTCTCATTAAGTCTTATAAGGAAGGAATTAACATTTTTAAATAGACAATTCATATAATGTGCGGCAAATACATCAGCAAGGAGATTGAACATGTACGATCAAGATGGAAATGGCTTTTACGAGGAGTTTGAAAAAGCATACCAAGAAGAAATCAAGTCACTAAAGAGACCCACTGTTCTTATCTGTGGCTATACAGGTACTGGGAAAACCACTATAATCCAGAAAATATGTGGTAAGGAGATGGTCCCAGATCACGAGATTGCACATGATGCACCAGGGACTAAATTATTCAAAGAGTATTCATCACCCCTTATCAGATTCTGGGATTCACGTGGTTTGGAGCCTGGAAATCAAGAAGAAAGGTTTTTATCTGAAACCAGAGATTTCGTCAAGAATGTACAACGAAGTGCGTCTGTCGATGATCACATCCATATAGTGTGGTATTGCATTCAGGGTGCGGGTGCTCGTGTAACACCTTCTGACGAAAGGCTCATAAACGAGATTTTTGGCAAAGATAAAACTCTGGTTCTAATCACTAAAAACGATGTAACTAAACCTATCCAAAGAGAGAGTATAACCAACTATCTGATTAGTAAAGGTGTGTCCGAGGATATGATTATCCCCGTTGCTGAAGATGACCATAATTCCCTAAGGGTAGTTATTCAGAAAACCCATGAATTGCTACCTGAAGCCTATAAGGACGCATTCATCTCTGCCCAGATACTCTCTGTGGAAGATAAAGAAAAGAAGGCACATACTATTATTCATACAGCAGCAGCGTCAGCAGCAGCAACAGGAGCACTTCCTGTACCAGGGCCAGATGCGCCAATAATAACAGGAATTCAATTTACCATGGTAGCGGGACTCGCTGTTCTATACGGGTTCAATATAGATATGATTAAAGGTATGATAGGCCCAGCCTTGGCAAAATTGGTGGGGAAACAGCTCGCATCTTCACTGACAAAACTCATACCCGTTTTGGGAAGCGTGATAAATGCTGCTGTTGCCGCAGCAATTACTGAAGCTTTAGGTTGGCAAGTACAAGGCTATCTTAAGAAAGCAGCTATCAACAGGATAGATGGCAAGCCCATTGAAGGTTTCACATTTGACTGGCGTAGTTTTGAAAAGCTATTCCAAATTATATTAGACGGAAAGAGGGAATCCTGACATGCAACAATAACCTTGACAAAAGAGACAATCTCATAATACCGCCGCCCGCAGGAATTACACGAATGGAGCCAGCAATCTGGCAATTGTGAGGTAGGGTCGGTCGCCGGACCGACCCTACAGCAACTGCTGATACAGCCGATAGTTCTCATCATCAAAGCAATAAAACCACACCTCCAGCTCCGGATGCTCGCTCAGGAATTCTTTCACCGTCTGCACAGCGATTTGGCCAGCTTCCTGCTTGGGATAGCCATAGACGCCGGTGGAGATATTGGGGAAGGCGATGCTTTTGACATCGTGCTGTAGAGCCAGTTTGAGGCTGTTGGCATAGCAGCTTTTCAAGGCTTCAGCTTCGCCATGGTTACCGTCACGGTAGATGGGGCCAACGGTGTGGATGATGTATTTACAGGGCAGTTTGTAGGCTTGGGTAAGTTTGGCTTCGCCGGTGGGGCAACCGCCCAGGGTACGGCATTCTTGCAGTAGTTCGGGCCCGGCGGCACGGTGAATGGCTCCGTCCACCCCACCTCCGCCCAAGAGGCTGGAATTGGCTGCGTTGACGATCGCATCTCCCTCAAATTTGGTGATATCACCTTGGATTAAGTGTATCATGGTGTGCTCCTTTGTCTGTGTTTATAGGTGGTCAAAGTGACCGGAGCTATTGTTCTAAACTTGGGTTTGGCTGTCAAATACTTTCTGTCCATGGAAGCGGGAGAGCTGCAGGACTTTGACGAGGTCGCACTTTTCCCTTGACAGCTTAAGCCTTTGTAATTGTTTGAGAAAATGCTCTATTATTCTGATGATGAAAGCCTTAGGGGGGGGTGAGTCTCGCCTTTAATGACCGGAAGATTGGCAGTGGTAATAGGGCTAAGTGACTAAATATAGTGATTTTTAAGGAGAATAGATGCCCACAATTGTGGAAAACGTGAAAGCGGTGCAAGCATCGCTGAAAGAAAAGCTGGCGCAGATCGGCAGAGAGGCGGACGAGGTGTTGGTGGTTGCAGTCACCAAGACGCATCCCGTGGAGATGATTGAATCTGCACTGAGAGCGGGAATCAAGCACTTTGGTGAAAACAAGGTTCAGGAGGCGCGGCGCAAGTTACCCTTCATTTCTGAGCCTTACGAGGGTTTTCACTACATTGGCAGGCTGCAGACTAATAAGATCAATGCCCTATTGGAACTGGAGCCGGTGCTGATTCACAGCATAGACAGTATGGATTTGGCTTGGAATCTGAATAAGCGCTGCGAGGCCAGAGGCCGGGTGCAGGACATATTAGTGCAGGTGAATACCACGGATGAGCAATCCAAGAGCGGCTGCGAGCCGGAAGAGACGATCGAATTGGTGCAGCAGATCAGCATTTTGCCCAATTTGAGGGTAAAGGGCTTGATGACGATTGGTTTGATGAGCGATACTACAGAAGGGATGCGTCCCAGTTTCAGGCTGTTGAAAGAGCTTTTTGATGAATTGAAGGCCAGAGAAGACGCAGGCTACGAGATGCGTTGGCTCTCCATGGGTATGAGTGGAGATTATCTGACAGCAATCGAAGAGGGGGCCAATATCGTGAGATTGGGTTCCGTGCTCTTTGGTGAACGCGATTACGGAGGGATGAAGTAATGATCTATCTGCTTGCCATCGGTATATTTATCCTGGCCTACATGTATGGCTGCTTCTCTACGGCGCGAGTGGTAGCCAAGAGCTTCCGTTCGCTGAATATCTATAAGGTGGGCAGCGGTTTGGCGGATACGGAGAACATCTTCAGCAATATCAGCAAGCCTTTGGGCGTGTTGGTGGGTGCTTTGGACGCCGCAAAAGCGTATCTGTTTTTGGTGACCGTCAAGTTTCTCTTGGACTTGCTTGCCAGCACCGGCTGGATGCCCGGCGTGGAGGTAATCGCCAAGCCCAACTTCCTTTTGATCTATGGCCTGGGGATGTTGATCGGACACTGTCTACCCATCACGCACAGGTTTAAGGGTGGGCGTGGCATCCTCACCTTTACGGGATTCATGGCTTTCTTTGCACCCGTGCCTATGGCCATCACCATCGTCGTGGCCTTCATCCTGATCACCAAATACAAGCAGATCCGCTTTGCGCAGTATCTATTGGTGATCCTGCCGGTGTTTTTGGAATTGGTACTCTACTCCTTTATCCCTCATTTTCGCAAAGAACAGCCACCCTATTTCTTGGGGATGATGGTGGGCATAGCCTTGTTTATGGGTGTGTTGAACTTCCTGGTATCAAAGAAATTGGGTGAGCTGTAAGCAATAGATAAACCCTTTCAAATCAAGGAGAATAAAGATTATGATCCAGATCAAGAAAGTGAAAAGCTCCAAAGACGTCAAAGCCTTTATCATGCTTCCTTTCAGGCTTTACAAGGATGATCCGAATTGGGTGCCGAACCTGATCGGGGATGAGAAAAAACATCTTTCGCCCAAGCACAATCCTTTCTTCCAGTATGCTGAGGCCGAGCTGTTTCTGGCACTCAAAGACGGGAAGGTTGTGGGCAGAATCTCAGCGCATACCAATCCCCGCCACAACGCTAAGCATAACGACAATGCCGGCTTCTTCGGCTTTTTTGAGTGCATAGACGATGTGGAGGTGGCGCGGGCACTGCTGGATGAAGCGATCCGCTGGAACAAGGCAAAAGGACGGGATAAGATCCTGGGGCCGTTCAGCTTTACAATCAATGACGAATGCGGTTTGTTGGTGGATGGATTTGATACGCCACCCATGCTCCTGAACACGCATGCACGCCCCTATTATCAGAGACTGCTGGAAGAGGCAGGCTTTACCAAAGCCATGGATATGTATGCCTATTTGAGCGAAAAGACGGAGATGCCGGAGCGGATTGAGCGGATGGCGGCGGCGATCGAGAGACGCACGGGCGTGAAGATCAAGACTCTGAGCGCCAATAAGAAGCAGAGGGCGGAAGACATCAAGAGGATCTTCAAGGTCTATGAAAAGGCTTGGGAAGACAACTGGGGCAACGTGCCGCTCACGCAAAAGGAGCTGGAGAATCTCACCGCACAGCTTTTGCCTTTGGCCGATCCGGAGCTGGTTCTCTTGGCTGAAATCGATGATGAGCCGGTGGGATTTAGCCTGGCGATGCCCAACTTTAACGAGGTGCTAAAGGTGATGCACGGACGGGTCAACCCCATCACCATCATCAAAGCCCTGATCGCCAAAAGCAGGATCAGCACTGCCAGAGTGATCACCATGGGTGTGATCGATGGCTTCCGTCAAAAGGGTATAGACACAGTTTTCTACTACCGTTCCTATAAACATGGACTCGCCAAGGGTTACTTCAGGGGCGAATTTTCCTGGGTGTTGGAAACCAATACGATGATGAACC
>Ga0116178_10003629_pt1 | contig 11649 bp, 11 predicted proteins | sample AD_STIC12_MetaG_FD_89880 | JGI IMG/M metagenome (GOLD analysis project Ga0116178, IMG submission 89880) | Active sludge microbial communities of municipal wastewater-treating anaerobic digesters from USA - AD_STIC12_MetaG | ecosystem: Engineered > Bioreactor > Anaerobic > Digestate | place: USA... | reverse complement strand
GGGTGAGGGGTCAGAGGTACTGGCCTCGACCTTACGCCCCACACAGCGGGGAGAGGGGGAAGGCACCCCCTCACCCTGCCCTCTCCCCCGCTACCGCGGGGGCGAGGGATGAGACCTGCCTCCCCTCCGCTCTCGCGGGGGCGAGGGATGAGACCTGCCTCCCCTCCGCTCTCGCGGGGGCGAGGGATGAGACCCGCCTCTCCCCCGCTGCCGCGGGGGCGAGGGAGCAAGCGCGGAAGTGTATCGACCTGCGAGCCGGGTGAGGGGCCAGAGGTGCTGCCCTCGACCTTCACTCCTTCTATGACCTCTTCCTTTTTGGGGCGCACATCCACCGAGCGCCTACTGCACGACCATCGACGGGACCTTGATCTCGTCGGCGAGCTTGCACTTGTACTCGGCGAACTCGGCCGCACCGGTGGCCTCGTCGACCAGCACCGCTTTCCCGTGCCCCTTCCACATGCCGGGCCGCAGCTCCATGCGGACGAAGTAGGTCTTGCCGGCCTCGGCCGTCAAGGTGAAGGCATCCTTCTCCTCGTCCGCCCACACCTGGTGCGCGCCTGGCGCCACCTTGACCTTGACGTAAGTACCGGGGTCCAGCTCGGCGACCTCGACGCCATCCACGTACACCGAGGTGTTGAGCGCCAAGCCGACGATCCGCTTCTTGCGGTAGAACGTCAGCACCGCGTTGTCGCCGAGATCCGCCGCAACCGTCACCGCGGCTGGCGCAGCCTCCGCCGTCACCTGCTGCTGCGGCGCCGTTGAACTGCACCCCGCCAGACCGATCACGACCATCACGCCGAACGCCACGATCCACCAGCTCCTCACCCGCATCTTCGGTCCTCCTTCCCGCGCACCGGGTGCTGGCACGCACCCGCCGCGCCCGAGCCGTCGCTTGAAATCGACTCGCTGCCGAGCTCGAGGCAATCCGGATGCCATCCACGGTCTCGAGTGAGATCGCTGATTCGACACGAGATCCGCACCGCTCGACGGGGCGCGGGGCCGAGCCTGATACCTCGGCAGGTATCGCCGCTACCCCAGCGTCCATCGAGCCGGGGCTTCAAAGCTCGCGCAAGGCGGTGGCGACCGGCAGCCGCGCGGCACGGATCGCCGGCAGCACACCGCCGACCAGACCCATGACCACCGCGAACCCGATCCCCAGGACCAGGATCCCGGGGGTGATCTTGAACGCGAACGACTGGTGCGACAGCGTCTGCCAGTTGAGGGTGCCGGTGGTGAAGCCGTTGAGCGGCAGCACCGCGAGGCAGGCGATCGCTCCGCCCACCGTGGCGATCAGCACCGACTCGACCACGAACGACGCCACCACGCTGCCCGCACCGAAGCCGAGCGCGCGCAGCGTCGCGATCTCCCGCGAGCGCTCCGCCACCGCGGAGTACATCGTGTTGAGCGCGCCGAAGATCGCGCCCACCGCCATGACCAGCGACACGAGCGACCCCAGGATCGTGATCATCTGCGTGAGCTGCTGCGATTGCTTCTCGTAGTAGGCGAGCTCGGGCTCGGCCTGAACGCGCAGCCGCGGGTTGGTCGACAGCGCGTCGGCGAAACCGGGGTAGCTGGCCACCGAGTCGAGCCGTACCGTCACCGACTGGAAGACATTCTGTGGCCGTTGGTACGTCTGGTTGAGCACGTTGGCGTCACACCACAGCTCGGAGTCGAAGGCGCTGCCGCCGGCGTCGAACCGGCCGACGACCGTCCAGGTGCCGCCGCCGAAGCGCACCGTCTGCCCGACCCCGAACCCGGCGTAGGCCCGCGAGGCGTTGGTTCCCACCACGAGCTCCGCGAGCCCAGGCTGGAGGAAGCGCCCCTCGGCAAGCCGCACCGTCGGCCGGACCGCGAGCACTCGCGGCGAGACGCCGCGCACCTGCACGTTGGCGTCGGTACCGGTGTTGGCGAGCGGAAATGCCGCCACCACCACGACCTCGGGGCTGGCCAGCGGCCCCTCGGCCCCGCGAGCCACGCCCGGCGCATCCTCGACGAGCCTGACCTGCTCGAGGTCGAGCACCGAATACATCTCGGTCGACGCCCCCGAGCGGAGGACGATCGCGTTGGACGGCGAGCCGGAGGCGACGAGCGTGGCCCGGAACCCCCGCGCCATCGCCAACGTCGCCACGAGCACCCCGACCGTGCCGGTGACGCCCAGCACCGCCACCAGCGCCGAGGCCCAGCGCTGCTGCACGCTCCGCATGCTGTAGACGAGCGGGATCGCCATCTCACACCCTCCGCAGCGCGTCGACCACCCGCAGCCGCATTGCCGCCAGCGCCGGCAGCAGCCCGGCCCCCAGCCCCACCAGTACCGTCAGGACCACCCCCTGCACGAGATGAGACAACGGCACGAAAAAGGTCAGACCCGGCACCACCTGGCCGAGGCCGGGGGCGATGCCGAGCGCCACCAGCATCCCCAACAACCCACCCTGCAGCGCGATAAGCAGGGATTCCACGAGCACCAGCCCGAGCACGAAGCGGTCCGAGTACCCGACGGTCTTGAGCACCGCCAGCTCGCCCACCCGCTCCCGCACCGAGGTCGCCATCGTGTTGCCGGTCACCAGCAGCAGCGTGAAGAACACCACCCCACCGATCGACAGGATGATGAGCTCGAGGTTGCCCACCTGCTTGACGAACGCGGCGGCGAAAGCGCGCTCCGGCTCGGTCTTGGTCTCGTGCGCCGAGTTGGCGAACCGCTCGTCGATGGCGCGCGCAACCTCGACGGCGCGGTCCGGGCTCGCCACCACGACCGTGTACCACCCGACCAGCCCCTTGAACCAGTTGGGCCCGTTCTCTTCGAGGTACTTCTTGTGGAACCAAAGCTGCGTCTCGTCGCCGCCCGGGCGCGGGTCGGTGTAGATCGCCCGCACGTTGAGCTCCCAGGTCCCGGGAAAGATCGTGCCCCTGAGCGGCACCCGGTCACCCAGCGCGAAGCCGTAGCGCTCGGCGGTCGCGGCGCCCACCACGCACCCTTGCCGGTCGGCCACGAAGTCGCGCCACTGCCCGGGATCGATCACGACCTCCGGAAAGACCTCGTGGTACGTCTCGGTCTCGATGGCGAGCTGGGCGAAGAAGTTCTTCTCCTCCTGGTAGACGCCGCCGAACCACGAGGCGTGGGTGGCGGCGGTCACGCCGTCGATCTGCAGCAGCCGCTCACGGTACGAGACCGGCAGCGGCTGCGTCAGCGACGTGCGGTTGATGACCACGAGCCGGTTGGCGCCGGCCACGTCCACGCCCTGGTAAAACGCCGCGTGCACCGCCGCCAGCAGCCCGTACAGCGTCATGGCGATCAGGAACGAGCCGATCGTCAGCGTCGTCCTGATTTTCTTGCGCGTGAGGTTGGCCCACACGAGTGGGAGGTACTTCATCGCCGGCTCCTCACACCGCCTCGACCAGCACGCCCTTGTCGAGGTGCAGCAGGGCATGGGCGCGTTCCGCCGCCCGCGGGTCGTGCGTCACCATGAGCACCGTCTTGCCGTGCTCGTCCACCAGCCGCGTGATGAGCTCCATGATCTCCTCGGCGCTGCGCCGGTCGAGGTCGCCCGTGGGCTCGTCGGCGAGCAGGAACGTCGGGTCGGCCACCAGCGCGCGGGCGATCGCCACCCGCTGCTCCTGCCCGCCCGAGAGCTGGCGCGGGTAATGGTGCATGCGGTCAGCGAGCCCCACCAGGTCGAGTGCCGTCTCCACGTGCCGCTTGCGCTCCGACTTGGACAGCTTGGTCAGCAGCAGCGGCAGCTCCACGTTCTGGAACGCGGTCAGGACCGGAAGCAGGTTGTACATCTGGAAGATGAACCCCACGTGCCGCGCCCGCCAGGCGGTGAGCTTGGCGGCCGACAAGCGCGAGATCTCATCCCCCGCCACCGTCACCGAGCCCGAGGTCGGCACGTCGAGCCCGCCCAACAGGTTCAGCAACGTCGTCTTGCCGGAGCCCGACGGCCCCATGAACGCTACGAAGTCGCCCGCCTCCACGTCCAGGTTGAGCCCCTGTAGGACATGGATCTCCTCGCTCCCCCGCAGGTACCGCTTGTCGAGCGCGCGCACCTGGATCAGGCTGCCGTTCCCCAGGCCATCCACACGAACCATACCGACCTCCCGACCCCACCGCCGTCCGCACCAGGCGGACAGCATCCGACCCGTGGCCGTTGCCTTCCTGGCCCCTGCCGACCTGTCTCCTACCTCACCCGGACCCGTTGCCCGTCGCGCAGCCCGACCGGCCCGTCGACCACCAGCCTATCGCCCGCCGCCACGCCGGCCAGCACCTCCACCTCGTCGGCGCGCAGGGCACCGAGGGTCACCGCCCGCCGCTCCACCGTGCCCTCGCGCAGCCGGAAGACCACCGGTCGGCCGCCGTCTTGCTGCACGGCTGCACGCGGGATAAGCGCCGCGGCGACCGGGGCCTCGCCCGCCTGCTCCGCGGCCAGGAACGCCACCTTCACACCCATGTCGGGGAGGATACGCGGGTCGAGTGCGCCGAAGCTGATCCGCACCTTGACCGTGGCCTTCTGCCGATCTGCCGTCGGGATCACGGTCCGGACGCTGGCCGGGATCTTCCAGTCGGGGTACGCGTCGAGCGTCGCTTCGACCTTCTGCCCCGGCTGCACCCGTGCGATGTAGGCCTCGTTGACGTCGACCTCGATCTCGAGCGAGGTCATGTCGACGATGGTCGAGATCCCGGTACGCGTGAACCCGCCACCGGCCGAGACCGGCGAAACCATCTCGCCCACCTGTGCATCCTTCGACACCGCCACACCGGCGAACGGCGCCCGCACCACGCAGTTGGCGAGGTCCTGCCGCGCGATGCCGATCGCCGCCTCGGCGCTCGCTACCTGCCGGCGGCCGAGCGTGAGGCGCGCCTCGAGGCTGTGGGCGAGGGTACGCGCCGCGTCCAGCGCCTGAACGGACGACACCCCGTCCTTCTCGAGATCCTCCTGGCGCTCCAGCTCCCGCTCGGCGTTAGCGAGGTTGACCTCGAGGTCGGCGATCGCCGCCTCTGCCGCGTCGCGCTCGGCAACCGCCGCCGCCAGACGCGCCCGCACGTCCGACTCGTCGAGCCGCGCCAGCACCTGCCCGGCCTCGACCCGCATCCCCTCGTCGACCAGCACCTCGACCACCCGGCCGGTGATCTTGGCCGCCACCGTCGCCCGCACCCGCGGCGTCACGTACCCCGACGCGTTGAGCAGCGCCGCTGCTCGTCCGCCAGCGGCGCGCGCCGTGGCCACCTTGACCTCGGGCGGCCTGCCGCCGAGCGTCACGAACGCCCCCACAGCCACCGCCACGAGCACCAGCACCACCCACAGCCACCGCTTCCGCCTCGGCCCGCCGCCGGTGCCGCGCTGGCTCTCGTCGATCCTCAGAGCACCCAGGTCCGGCCGCCCGGCCTTGCCTTCCGCTGTCATCCCGTCCTCCGTCCTCCCGAAGGGCCCGCTGCCGATGTTGTACGTTCCTGCGGTGTGGCTGGTTCACCGCTCCGGCCCCCACCGGCAACCTCTCCCCACCCTCCCACCCAGGGGGTCAAGACCTCTGTCGCCGCGGGGGTCAATACATTTGTCGCTTGACACCCTCTCCCCCGCTGCCGCGGGGAGAAATCCCCTCGCCCCGCACAGCGGGGAGAGGGTGGCGAGCACTGCGAGCCGGGTGAGGGGCCAAAGGTACTGGCCCCGACCTTGCGCCCCGCGCCAGCATGCGCTGTGACCCCCTCACCCTGCCCTCTCCCCCGCTCTCGCGGGGAGAAATCCCCTCGCCCCGCGGAGCGGGGAGAGGGTGGCGAGCACTGCGAGCCGGGTGAGGGGTCAGAACGCCGGCCTCGACCTGCCGCGCCAGCATGCGCTGTGACCCCCTCACCCTACCCTCTCCCCCGCTCTCGCGGGGGCGAGGGAGCAAGCGCGGAAATGTATCGACCTGCGAGCCGGGTGAGGGGCCAAGACGCTGGCCCCGACCTGCCGCGCCAGCATGCGCTGTGACCCCCTCACCCTACCCTCTCCCCCGCTCTCGCGGGGAGAAATCCCCTCGCCCCGCGCCAGCGGGGAGAGGGTGGCGAGCGCAGCGAGCCGGGTGAGGGGCCAGAGGTACTGGCCTCGACCTTGCGCCCCGCGCCAGCATGCGCTGTGACCCCCTCACCCTGCCCTCTCCCCCGCTACCGCGGGGAGAAATCCCCTCGCCCCGCGGAGCGGGGAGAGGGTGGCGAGCACTGCGAGCCGGGTGAGGGGGCAGAACGCCGGCCTCGACCTGCCGCCCCGCACAGCGGGGAGTCTCACCCCCTCACCCCTGCCCCTCTCCCCCGCTACCGCGGGGGCGAGGGATGGAAACCTGCCGTGCGCGCGGGGCACCAACCCCCTCGCCCCGCACCAGCGGGGAGAGGGTGGCGAGCACAGCGAGCCCGGTGAGGGGCCAGAGGTACTGGCCCCGACCTTGCGCCCCGCACAGCGGGGAGAGGGGGCAAAGGCACCCCCTCACCCTGCCCTCTCCCCCGCTCCCGCGGGGGCGAGGGGAAAATACCCACCACTCGCTATCCCCTCGCCCCGCGCCAGCGGGGAGAGGGTGGCGAGCGCAGCGAGCCGGGTGAGGGGCCAGAGGTATTGGCCCCAACCTTGCGCGCCACGCACAGCGCAGAGAGGGGGCAAAAGCACCCCCTCACCCTGCCCTCTCCCCCGCTGCCGCGGGGGCGAGGGAGCAAGCGCGGAAATGTATCGACCTGCGAGCCGGGTGAGGGGCCAAAGGTAACGGCCTCGACCTCGCGCCCTACCAAGTGGGGGCCGACACCCCCATACCCTACGTGCCACCACTGCGCCTGCACGTTGTTGGCGAACACATCGCCGAAGACACGAACGGCCGCCCGTAGGCGGCCATCACACAGAGGCTTTACCGTCATGGTTACCGCTGGCCAGCGGCCGCTACCGCAGTAGGCGCTCGAGATCCTTCCGCCGCAGCACGAGGTCGTACGGCTTGCGGCAGACGAACCGTCCCGTCGCCAGGCTCATCGCCGCCACGGATCGCCTGCCCACCAGCACCTTCGCCACCGGCCCGTGCTCGTACCGCACCACCAGCACGCGGATCTTCGGACGCCACACGCGCCGCACCAGCCCCGACACCCGCAGCGCGTGATATGGCCGGCGCGCAACCCTCCCGAGGACGCGCCGCGCCAGCGCGCGAAGGCGCTGGATCCGCGCCCGCCACGTCCCCCGCGCCCCGCCGGCCACGGCGAGCAGTCGCCGGCCTCGCCGCGCGTGCGTCACCACGCCCACGAGGTTCGCCGCCGTCACCGGCTCGGGGTCCACGAAGTGGTTGCCGTCACCTCGCGTGATCAGCCCCTCGGCCACCACGCGCACCACCCGGTGGACCACGTCACGGCTCTCCGCCACCCCGTTCTGGCTCGCGAACACCACCACGTCGCCGCACCGCACCGCCGCCACGCCGACCGCGGCGATGACGAGCCCGTCTCCCGGCCGGAACGTTCCCCGCATGCTCCGCCCGCGGTACAGGCGTTCTCCCCTCTCGGGCTCGAGCGCCTGGAGGTCGAAGCCGGAGTCTTGGGGTGTGTCGGTCACGAGCGTGCGCGCCTGGCGTGTCGATTCAGGGCCGCAAAGCTACACCGGCCATCTGGTCAGATGACCGCCGGAGGTGCGGTTTGCAGGTTCCAGCTACCACCTTGCCACCGAACCACGAACGTCGATACCACCGGACGTGGAGGCTCCGTGAGCTGCGCTACCGAAAATACCTCTGTCGCATTACATCACAACATTATTTATTTTATAACGCTTTTACCTATTTATATTCTGCGACTACCAATCACAATACACGATACATGCTTCCTGGTACCACTCTGGTCGGCGTCGGGAACATCCTCGTGCTCTGGCACCCGCCGTTGTGAGGAAGATCTACGAGCCGAAGCGCCGCATAGCACGTGAATCGGCTGCAACAACGTCGCTGACGTTGGGCGTGGTACGTATCCAGCACTCCAGCGTCATCCATGACGCTTGACGCTACAGCCGTCTGCCGCACAGAGCGGCTCGCAGTTCAAAGGAGGTCAGAAAGCGCGGCCCAGTCGACATGGTCCTTCTCAAACTCCATGATGTAGGAGGGTGTTCGAAGACACAGGTCCGCCAATAGGTTGAAAGCCCTCTGCTTGAGCGAGACAGGCAGGAAGAAGGTGTACTTCTCGTGCTCGGCCAGCAAGCACTCCAGCAGGTGAATCCTGTTCGCCGGGTGCAGCGAGAACCGCTGGCCCTTCCTCAGCACCAGAAGGAGGCCCACCGACGCCGAGGCCGGTCCGTCTGTGAGGACGCTCAGGGGTGTAGCGTGAGCGAGGATTGTGCTTCCTTCCTTTCTGACGACGACGTGATCATCATTGAGAACCGGCAAGCCCTCTGCCTGCTGCACGACGGTCGACTTACCCCCCCCATCGGTACCTAAAAAGAGCACTGCCCTCTCACGGAGCACCACACCGCTCGAGTGGATTGCCAGACCATCGAACACAGGCAGGAACGTCGCGAAGAGCGAGCGAAGGCTCGCGGCAACCGTCTTCTCCGCGATCTCGGCTTCGTGCGGGTGTTTCTCGTACCCCAGGTGGTCACTGTAGAGGTAGTCGATCCGACAATGTTGGAAGTCGCGAACCACAAGCTGATCAGCATCCATCCATGCGTGAACAGCACCGGGAACCAGCGTGTGCCGCAGCCAGGACACGAGCTCAGGAATACCCGCCAGGCGCCCACCTCGAGCGCGATACGTAGCGTGCAACCCCCTGGTCAGCAGCTCGTCCCACTCACCGTCAGAAGCCGAGCTCCCCTGATCGGTACGGTTCACCCTCCAGAACCGGTTGACAACATCCACTTGCGGAATTGGCGCTCGGAACAGCGAGAAAGGATGTGCCCAAAGACGCGGCAGCCGCTCATCGGACTCACTCAGAAACCGCACTCCGGCGATCAAGTGCGCTTCCCTGTGCTGGGCCTTCCTTCGGAACAGACCAGTCTCTGAGATCACCATGGAATCAACAATCAAAGCCCGGCCCCGCAGCCATGCGAGAGTCCACCACAGAGCAGGCAATATGTTGCGCTTCGCTTCAGGCCGACGGGAACCTCACCAAGCCACAGTCGCAGTCACCGAGCTCAAGCGATGGAGCCGGTTTTGCATCCCACCAACGCGTTGGAACCAAGCCGACACGACGGGTCTTCCGACGGGTCAAGTCCTGTCGGGGTGCATCCGGGCACAATGGTCGGTGTGGTTCCTGTCGGGTTGCAGTTCCCCAGGCCCACATCACCACCGGTCTGGCATCCCAGGTACGGCTGCCCACCATCTCTGCACTGACCGAACAGCTCATCGCCAGCATTGACACCGGAGTGGCCTGGAAACGGCGGCCCATCCCACTGCCCAGATGCCAGCATCGAGCGGTAGCCGCCGAGGTCACGGGCTTGTGGCTTGGTGTAACGCGGTTTCATGCCTGCCTCCTCACATGTCCGAACCCGGGCCGCCGGGCTCGGGCTCCGCTCGTCGCAATGTCGTTTCGACGATAGTACGTGTTTCGGCCGATTGCAACTCCCTACGTCCGTCCACTGCCTCAGGCACCCGACGCGAGGTCGGGAACAGCCCCGCTGCCTCGGCCTGTGCGCAGAACCAGTACGGTGCCGTCAGCGATCGGCTCTCATGGTAGTTCTGCGCCACGCAACTGCCCAGACAGCTCTCACGCATCAGGCACCGCGCGCAGATCCCTTCGAGACGGCCAGGAACGGTCTTCCGGAGGTCCACCAACATCGGGTGGCTCGCCCAGACGTCGGCGAGGTTGTCGACGCCGAGCTGGCCGTAGCACAGCTCGGGGATCACCTCGCCGATGCCGCACATCGCGAGCTGCCCGGCGGGGAGCACCCCGAGGATGGTGTAGATCCCGCACACGCCGAGGCTGTCGTTGGCCAGGCGCTTGAGCGAGTAAAACGCCATCGGCCACGAGTAGTGCAGGCTGATCGAGCAGCGCGGCTGCAGCTCGCGCTCGACCCAGCGGCCGAGCTCGATCAGCCGCTCGATCGACAGCACCTGCCCGGCGTCGGTGAGCTGCTCGCCACGGCCGCACGGCTGCACCAGGTTGAACTTGACCGAGCCGGCCCCGAGACCCTCGGCCATCCGTACGAGCGGCTCGATGTCATCGACGTTGCCGGTGTGCAGGCTCATGATGACCTGCGGGCGGTACCCAGCCGCCACCAGCGCCCGGGCGCCGTCCACCGCGCGCTCGAAGCTGCCAACCACGCCGCGGAACGGGTCGTGGATCTCCGCACGGGAGCCGTCGATGCTCACGGAGATGAAGTTGAGCGTGCTGCGCTCGCGCAGCGCCTGCGCCAGCTCCGGCGTCACCAGCGTACCGTTGGTCTCGATCGTGAGGCCCAGCTTGCGGTCCTTGAGGATGTCGGCGAGCCGCAGAATCTCCGGGTGCAGGAACGGCTCGCCGCCCGTGAGCTTGACGCCCTGCAGGCCGAGGGGGATAGCCTCGTCGAGGGCGCGCTCGAACAGCTCGACCGACAGGTGCCCGCCGGTGCCGCCGTCGGGGTGGAACGAGGGCGTGAGCCAGCAGTGCCGGCACGCCAGGTTGCAGCCGCCCGTGAGGTAGACGTACAGCGTGCGCAGCGGCGGCACACCCGGCGGCAACGGGGCGCGCTCAGTCGCCATCGCCCACCACCTCGTCGACCACCCGCGAGCCGACCAGCGATTGGTAGAGCTCGATCACGTCGGCCTCGACGTCGCCGTCCGCACCCTCGAAGTGCGAGCGCAGCAGCTTGGCGACCTCACCGACCGGACGGGCACCGTCGGTCCGCTCGATGATGAACAGCGCGACGGGGTCGAGCTCGACGAACTGGCGGTCGGACAGCCGCAGCACCAGGCCGCCGTCGTCGAAACCCTCCACGGCCACGTCGTCGCGGACTCGGAAGACGCGGTGCGCTGTGGGCTTGTCGGTGTGGTGCGGCGCGTTGGGGCTCTCGTCGGCCACGTGGTTCGCGCCCGGGGCCCCGCTCATCGCGCCTCGCCTTTCGGCTCCACGAGCGTGCCGACAAAGCCGGTGCCCACCATCTCCTCGACGAACTGCCGGACGTGTTGCTCAACCTCGTCGTCGGGAGCGTTCTCGAACCCCTCCTTCACCGCCTCGACGAGCGCCGCCAGGTCGCGCGTCCCGTCGCAGAGGTGCCAGACGAACACGCCGGTCGAGTTGAGGACGCGGATGCGGTTGGTGTCGGGGTTGAACAGCAGCGCGCCGTCGACATCCTCCTCACGGACCACGACCTCCGGGTTGACGAGCAAAAGGCTGCCTGGTTGAATCGCTTCGGTCACGGGTTGGACCTCCGAGCTGCCCCCACCGGCACAATACCGCACGGGTAGTGAGCGGACAAGACCCCCTCACCCCTGCCCCTCTCCCCCGCTACCGCGGGGGCGAGGGATGGAGACCTGCCGCGCACGCGGGGGAAGGAACCCCTCGCCCCGCGCAGCGGGGAGAGGGTGGCGAGCGCAGCGAGCCGGGTGAGGGGCCAAAACGCTGGCCCCGACCTTCCGCCCCGCACCAGCGGGGAGTCTCACCCCCTCACCCCTGCCCCTCTCCCCCGCTACCGCGGGGGCGAGGGATGGAGACCTGCCGCGCACGCGGGGGAAGGAACCCCTCGCCCCGCGCAGCGGGGAGAG
>Ga0116178_10003625_pt1 | contig 11653 bp, 11 predicted proteins | sample AD_STIC12_MetaG_FD_89880 | JGI IMG/M metagenome (GOLD analysis project Ga0116178, IMG submission 89880) | Active sludge microbial communities of municipal wastewater-treating anaerobic digesters from USA - AD_STIC12_MetaG | ecosystem: Engineered > Bioreactor > Anaerobic > Digestate | place: USA... | reverse complement strand
CTTCGGCAGCGGGACGACAAACTCCTTCCCGAGCGTCTTGGACGGCTTGAAATCCAGCGCGATATGCTTGTTGTCCGCCGTCATCAGCATGATGCTGGTGATCGCGCTTTCGTGCTCGAAGGTCACTTTGAAATCTGCGGGCGCGGCAGCCAAGCGGGCATTGTCATGAATGCTCGTCTCGACCATGCCGCCGTGAGCGAATGCCGGTGAGGCTCCGAGCAATGCGGCGGTCAGGATGGCGGTCAGCAGCTTGTTCTTCATCGTGTGTCTCCTGATTCAAGCGCCACGCACGGCAGGCGGAAGGGTGTATTGGATATACGCAGGCCCACTCCTGATCCCTTGCGGCAGCAGCCAGCGCTGCGCAGTCAGTGCGAGTGAGCGTCTGAATGGCGCGGAATGGGCGCGGCCTTGCCGTTCCCGGATGCGGGTCCGGGCGCGGCTCCAAGCCGAAGGGAGTTGACGATTACCGACACGGACGAGAGCGCCATTGCCGCTGCAGCAATCATGGGCGAGAGAAGCTGGCCGGTGAGGGGATAAAGCAGTCCGGCGGCGACCGGAATGCCGAGGGCGTTGTATCCGAAAGCAAACACGAGGTTCTGCCGGATATTCGCCATGGTCGCGCGCGAGACCGCTCGTCCATTGACGACGCCTGCGAGGTCGCCCTTGAGAAGGGTGACGCCAGCACTTTCGATCGCGACATCCGTGCCGGTTCCCATCGCAATGCCGACGTCTGCGGCGGCAAGCGCTGGTGCATCATTGACGCCATCCCCTGCCATCGCAACGACACGGCCCTCGCGCTTGAGGGTTTCGACAATGCGCGACTTGTCCTCAGGAAGCACTTCGGCCTGGACACGCGAAATACCCAGCTTGCGGCCGACAGCTTCAGCCGTCGTGCGGTTGTCTCCCGTCAGCATGACAAGCTCGATCCCCTGGGAACGCAGGGCAGCGAGCGAGTCCGGCGTTAACGCCTTGATCCGGTCGGCAATCCCGAACACACCGGCAAGCTTGCGATCAATCGCGATGAAAATTGCCGTGACGCCGTCGGAGCGTAGCCGCTCGGCCGCGCCATGAAGCGGCGTTGTGTCGACACCTTGCTCAGCCAAGAAGCGTTCCGCTCCGATGACGATGCTCCGGTTCTCGACCGTTCCCATGACACCCTTGCCAGTCGGCGAGTCGAACTCCGATGGCTCAACCAGATTGATGCCGCGCTCCTTAGCAGCGTTCACGATTGCTAGAGCCAGCGGGTGCTCGCTGCGTTGCTCAAGGCTTGCCGAAACCCTGATCAACTCTGGCTCTGCGAAGTCTCCGATCGGCTGCACGGCGACGACGCCTGGCTTGCCCTCTGTCAGCGTGCCCGTCTTGTCGAGGACCAGCGTATTGATCTTTTCAAAACGCTCCAGGGCTTCCGCATTACGGATGAGAACGCCCTGCCGCGCCGCCCGGCCCACGCCCGCCATGATCGACATTGGCGTGGCGAGGCCCAATGCACATGGGCAAGCGATGATGAGCACCGAGACTGCAGCGATAATGCCGTAGGTGAGCGAGGGCTGCGGACCGAATGCCCACCAGCCGATGAAGGCGAGAATGGCAATGACGATCACAGCCGGCACAAACCAGCCCGACACCTTGTCGGCAAGGCGCTGGATGGGCGCGCGGCTGCGTTGAGCGTCCGCCACGAGCTGCACGATCTGGGACAGCATGGTGTCTCGTCCGACCCGTTGCGCCTCGATCACCAGCGCGCCGGTCTGATTGAGCGTCCCGGCAATGACCTTGTCGCCGGTCCCGCGAGTGACAGGCATAGACTCCCCTGTCACCATCGACTCATCCAGCGTCGACCTGCCATCAGTGACAACCCCATCAACGGGCGTTTTCTCCCCCGGCCTGACTCGCAGACGGTCGCCAACCTGCACGCTGTCGAGCGGGATTTCCTCTTCCTGACCATCGCTGATGCGTCGCGCGGTCTTCGGCGCAAGGTCCAGCAGCGCGCGAATGGCGCCGCCTGTACGCTCGCGTGCGCCGAGTTCAAGAACCTGGCCAAGAAGGACCAGAACGGTGATGACCGCGGCTGCTTCAAAGTAGACCGCGACTTCGCCGTGTTCACCGCGAAACTCGGGCGGGAAGGCCGTCGGAAAGAGCAGGGCTACAACGCTGTAAGTCCACGCGACGCCCGTCCCCAGGGCGATGAGCGTGAACATGTTCAGATTGCGGGACTTGAGTGAGGCATAGCCGCGCTCGAAGAACGGCCATCCGGCCCACAGCACGACCGGCGTTGCTAGCGCAAACTGTATCCATGCATTGATGTGGGGCGGTACCAAGGCATCGACGTTGAAGATGTGACGGCCCATCTCGAGCGCGAGCACCGGCAGCGCCAGAACGAGACCCACCCAGAAACGGAGCGACATGTCCCGGAGTTCGGGATTTGGACCGGCGTCCGCCGTGGGCATCATGGGCTCAAGCGCCATTCCGCAGATCGGGCAGGAGCCGGGGCCGTCCTGGACGATCTCCGGATGCATAGGGCAGGTCCACTGTGCGCCGGCTGGCGCGTCGGCCGCAGCCTTGCCCGATGCGGATGCGCCGTGATGAGCGTGATGATGATCATGCCGCGACTTTGCAGCGGTGCTCGCGCAGCAGCTGGCTCCGGCCTGTCCAGCCGAGTAGCGCGCTGGGTCGGCCTGGAATTTCGACTTGCAGCCGGCGCTGCAGAAAAGCACGTCCTTGCCGTCATGTTTGAGGCGGTGCGGCGTATCGGCTTTGACCGTCATGCCGCAAACCGGGTCTTTGAGAACGCTCTCGTCCGCAGGCGCCTTGGCTTTGCCTGAGCAACAGTCCGACGGCGCTGCCATGCGTTCGGAATAAGCGGAGGGGTTTGCCTGAAACTTCGCTTTGCATACGGCGCTGCAGAACAGGACTTCGGAGCGGTCATGCGTTGTCCGGTGAGGCGTGTCCGTCTGCACGGTCATACCGCAAACCGGGTCTTTCAGCGGGGTTTCATCCTGAGACGTATGGGCCATCGCGCCCTCCGGGCTTGTTTTCCTGTCGTAGTGTATATACCCTAGGGGGGTATGTATTCAAGTACCCTGGAGGGGTATCCATGGACAAGCCGGTTTCGAATAAGGTTCTGAAGAATCTGAATCGTGTCGAAGGTCAGGTTCGCGGTATTGCGAAGATGGTCGAGGAAGACCGCTATTGCATCGACATCGTTACGCAGATCGCCGCTGCCAGGGCCGCGCTGTCCCGCATCGAAAGTGATCTTCTGCGCCAACATCTGGGACACTGCGTCCACCGGGCCATGAATTCCAAGAACGCGGCCGAACAGGAGAAAGTCATCGAGGAACTCGTCGGCGTGTTCCGTCGCTAAGCTGCCGTGTCTGTCTATCTAGTACGCATCGGGCAGGGGAATCCCTCATAGGCAAGTTCTTGGTGACAGATTGTCCGCCCGGGCGTTGTTCCCGCGAGGAGCAATGCCATGAAAGAGAAAGACCATTCCGCCCACCACTCAGCGGGCCACGGAACGGAGCATCATCCAAAGGGCCACGCAAGCGGCGCTCATGGCGGTGATGCCTATCGGAGCTTCTTGATCCAACTGGGGCTGAGCGCGATCGCGATGTTTGTTGCGATGTATGCGATGATCGCAACATTCGAGCACTTCGTGTTCAACCTGAACAACGTCTACATGACGCTGCTCATGGTCGCGCCGATGGCGGTGATCATGCTGCTGATGATGCGCGACATGTACAAAGACAAGCGTCTGAACGCGATTGTTCTGGCTTCAAGCGTCGCTGTCTTTATTGCAGCACTGCTCGGTATCCGGACACAAACGCCGATCGGAGATGCCGAACTACTCCGGGCAATGATCCCGCACCATTCCGGCGCGATCCTGATGTGCGAGCAGGCAGACCTTTCAGATCCGAAAGTGCAATCCTTGTGTCGCACCATTGTTGAGTCGCAGCGCAAGGAGATCGCAGACATGCAGGCGATGCTGGCCGCGCGGTAAGATGAGCGAATGAGTGAAGGGCGCTTGACGAAACTTCCATCACTCAGGCGTCAGCTTGGAATCAAGCCACGCGTCCTGAGGGTCGGTCGCACGTTCTGCCTTAAAGGAAGAACACTGGGGCAAAGCCGCCCCCTTCGGTTCGGAAATTTGTCGTCTGCCCGTCGTACAGACGCGCTGCCGCGATCAGCAGGCGGCAGCCATAGGTATACAGGCGGACATCGACCTTTCGAGGGACAATCTCTTCTCCAAGCTTGATAAGGCGCTGCCCGGGCGGCGCGAAATCCTGAGCGATGTAAGTCCCTGCAAGTATGTCGGTCCAGGTCGATCGCGTGAGTTTGTCACCGCGGTAGACAGCTTTGCCTCCGTGGCCTGCAACCGGTTTGAAGAAGAGCGATTTTCGCCTTTGCCAGAGGTCAGCGGCGGTGTCGGGTGTGACGAGGACAGCTGTGGGAATTCTCGACAAGGCCGCGCGAGACGCGTCAGGGACGCCCCAGCCTTCGAGCCGTTTGGCATCTGTCAGCAAGGTGAGATTGCGCTTGTCGGCGAGAGTCGCATGGTTGTGCGGGTTGGGCGTGAGGACAATGGCGCCATCCTCGTAGGCCTGCCGCAAAGCCCCGTGTCGGGGCTGGGAGAGGTCGAAATCGACAAGGCGGTTATAGACGAGGTCGACGGTTTGGCCGCGACAGCTGAGCAAGCGTCCGTCATAGGCCAACTCGCTCGGATCTGCGATCAGCGAGAGTAGCCCGTTCGCCTCGAATAGGCGGCGCGCGAGCAGGAATTCGGGAAAGAGGTATTGAGCCTCTGGATTATTGTCGATGATTGCGATGGTCTTCGGCTGGCCCGTTCGTCCCTGACGCCGCCACTCCTCTTCGAACATGGCGACAACGTCGCGTTCGAATCGCACCGTCTGACCATCCGCCATGGCGTCCGAAACCTCGCAGCAGCAGGCAAGCTGCGCCTGTGCGCTGAAGGCATTCAGGAATGCTCCGCCGGCATTGGTGTTGATCTCGATCAGACGAGGCTCGTCCCCGGCCAGGTGAAAATCATACCCCATGAAGGCGCCGCGTGGACCGTGGTCGGGGCGAGCCGTAGCGGACGTCCAGGACGCAGCGGCATCGCGAAAGCGGGGCAGGTTGGCTGCGTCTTCGATTGCCGCAACGGTCGCCAGCATGCTGTCGAGGTCGCTGCGCGGTAGGAAGACAGGCAGGTTGGAGAAAAGGTGAGGGCGGCTTTCGATGTGCCTTTCAAAGAAAGCGTCGTCCCCTGATGCGCGGCGCATCGCATCGGCCATGCTGTGCCTGTCGAGGGATATGCAGAAGCAGTTGCGATTGAGGTCATCCGCAAGGCCGCGGCCGGCCTCGCCTTCCACACAGCTCGATCTCGTAAAACTGGAAGGCTTAGCGTCACTCATACACAGCTTTCTTGCGTCGCATCGCCGGGCTGCCGGGCGCCCGTGTCGCGTGGGCGTTGGGCGCTTCCCGTAGGCTGCTCCGGCCGCCGCATCACCCAATTCTCTGACCGTGAATATCGATGATCAGTTCACCATCTTCCTTGGCAAATGGCCCCGGCGGCCACTTGTCGAGCAGGTCAAGGACACGTTCGCTTGGGCGACACAATCGCACACCCCTCGGTGTCGCAACAATCGGGCGATTCACGAGAAGCGGCTGAGCGATCATGGCGTCGAGCAAGGTCTGATCGTCAACCGACGGATCGAGCAGTCCTAGCTCCGCGGCCGGTGACTTCGTTGTTCGCAGCGCGTCGCGCACCGATAGGCCGGCCGCGGCGAAGAGAGCCTGCAGCTGCGGGAGGGACCACCCGGTTTCGAGGTAGAGAATGATTGTGGGTTCATAGCCTGCGGCCCGGATGAGTTCTAGCACGTTTCGGGATGTGCCGCAGTCCGGATTGTGGTGGATGACGACGGGAAAATGCTCGCTCAAGCTGGTTGGTCTCCGCGGAGAAGAATGAGACTGGCGACCCACGCGAGCAGGGCGCCGACAATCTGGCCTGCGATGAAGCCTGGAACATCCTCTGGGCGAACGCCGGCAAAGGTGTCGGTCATCGACCGGGCGATGCTGATCGCGGGATTGGCGAAGGACGTGCTGGACGTCCACCAGTAACCAGCGGTGATCGCGAGCGCGACAGTAGTTGGTACGGCCTCGGCCTTCCAACGCGATACGAACAGGATGGAGAAGAGCAAGGTAAAAGTCGCAACGCTCTCGCTCAGAATCTGCGCCGGGCCGGAGCGGACATGGGCGGACGTTTGCAGAATCGGCAGCTCGAACATCGCGTGCGCGAGCCCCGCGCCAAAAATGCATCCGCCGACCTGCGCGAGCATGTAGACAGCGGCGGCGCCAGGCGCGAGTTGACGGCGCAGCGTCATGATCAAGGTGACGGCCGGATTGAAATGAGCCCCGGAAACAGGACCGAGTGCTTGTATGAGAACGAACAGGATGGCCGCCGTCGCTAACGTGTTGCCCAGCAATGCGACCGCGTCATTGCCGCTGGAAAGCCGGCTGGCGAGGATACCAGAGCCTATGACGACTCCGGCGAGCAGAATGGAGCCTAGAAGCTCAGCTCCGGCCTGGCGAGACAATGAGAACGTCATGCATCATCTATCGTGCGGGTTGCTGGTGCGGCGAAACAGGACGCCGAAGGCGGATAGTCGGGCATCAGCAGCGCCTTTCGGAGGCGCAGCTTGCCAGTGTGGAAGCGAGCGGCACGCAGATTTCGGATGAGCCGTTGCAACAATCCTCGATCAGGAAGCCGAGGAGATCGCGCATCGCATTGTAGTCGGCGCAATAAATGATGGAGCGGCCATCACGTCGCGAGGACACAAGTCCAGCGTTTGCAAGCAGCATCAGGTTCGTGGACAGCGATGAAGGCGGCATCTTGAGGCGCGCGGCTAGGTCGCCCTGCGCCATGCCTTCGGGGCCCGCCTTGATCAAGAGTCGGAAAGCTGCGAGCCGCCCATCATGAGCGAGGGCGGCCAGAGCTGATATAGCCTTCTTCGATTTCATATTTCTAGAAATATAGAAATATGAGACGTTGTGCAAGTCTCCTCCGCATTCAATGGCAGGTCTGCGTGGCGTTAGCGCGTGGAGTTGTTGTCAATGCACCGAAGGAGGCTTCCTTCGGGGTCGATCACCGCAAACAACCGAATCCCATGAGGCTCGACGTTGATCTTCCCGATACGCGGAATTGACCAGCAGTCGTCCGGCAGACCCGCCCTGAGGAATTCCTCGTACAAAGCATCGAGATCATCGACGCGGATACACACCGAGAAACAGCTCTCTTTGGGATTCACATCGGCGTGATAGAAGAACTCAAGCTCCAGCGCGCCTCGATTGATGATCATCCAGCCGCCGTCATTGTAACCGGTCGTGAAGCCCAGCTTTTCGTAGAAGGCCGCGGTTGCCGCCGTGTCGCGGCTCGGAAGATTGGCGGTAATCCGGTCGGTCATGGCTGGCTCAACGCATCGATGATTGCGCAGTCGGGCGAAGCGCCCTTGCTGCAGAGTTCGGCGGTCCTGGTCAGCGTCTTTTCGAGACGGCGAAGATCGCGAATGCTGGCTCTGACCGAATCGCGATGACGAACCGCCAACGCATAGGCGTCTCTGCAGCCGCGAGATCCCTTCGCTACGGCGAGCAGGGACCGGATGTCGTCGATCGAGAATCCGAGTTCGCGCGCGCGTCGAACAAAGCTGAGCCGCTGCGCATCGTCGGGCGTGAAGACGCGGCGACCGCCAGCAGTTCGCTTCGGCGACGGTATCAGGCCAATGCGCTCGTAATACCGCACGGTTTCGATGTTTACGCCGGTTTGCGTGCTCAACTCGCCAATAGCCAGTTCAGGCATGTGCATGAGGGCTTGCTCCTGTAGTCGCTACAGGAGTTAAGCCTAGAGTCATGGACAACGACACTCAACCCCCTCGAAGCCGAATGGGCGGCTTGTTCGCTGGCGGCGGCGCCCTCGCTGGCCTGGCAACCCTGCTGGGTGCGTCGTGCTGCATCCTGCCGCTGGTGCTTGCGCAGGTTGGTTTGGGAGCCGCGCTGGCGTCGCAACTTTCCTTCCTCGCGCACGCCAGGCCTTATCTTCTGGCGGTGACGGTGGCTCTCATCGCTGCAGCGTTGATCGCCTCGTTCTGGGAGGGCCGGCGGCCACGTCCGATCGTTCTTGCGATGCTGGCCGGCGCGCTCGTTCTGATCGCGCTATCTGAAATTCTGCCCCACTATGAGGGGCAACTCATTCGGTGGATTGGCTACTGATGTCCGCGACTATCATGCTCAGGTCCACGCTGACTTGCCCCAAATGCGGTCACGCATCGACCGAGACGATGCCGACAAACGCGTGTCAGTGGCTGTACGATTGTGCAGGATGCGGAACCACGCTTCGACCCAAGGAGGGTGACTGCTGCGTCTACTGCTCCTTCGGCGACGTACCTTGCCCGCCGATACAAGCCGGTGACTGTTGCGGATCGGGAGGCTAGCTTTCTGGAAATCGTTGAAAGTGTGAGCGACGTTCCAAACAGCCTAAGGCTAATCACGGGCGAGGGTGAGCTCCGCGCCAGCTGAGCAGACGCAAGGCGTTCGCCGTCACCAGCACGGTCGCGCCTGTGTCCGCGAGGATCGCCATCCACAAGCTGGTTACGCCGAAGAGTGTCGTTCCCAGGAAGACAGCCTTAAGTCCGAGCGCCAGGGCGATGTTCTGCCAGACATTGCCCAGCGTCGCGCGCGACAGAGCAATGAGGTCAGCGACACCCATCACCTTGTTCCTGAGGAGGGCCGCTTCTGCAGTTTCCAGCGCCACGTCGGCGCCGCCGCCCATCGCGATGCCCACCGACGCCGCCGCCAGCGCCGGCGCGTCGTTGATTCCGTCTCCGACCATCGCGACGGGACCAGCTTTTTTGAGATCAGCGATCGCGGCAAGCTTGGCGTCGGGCAGCAACTCCGCGCGCACCTCAACGCCCAATCCATGACCTATCGCAGCGCCAGTCCGTGCGTTGTCTCCCGTGAGCATGATCGTCGAAACGCCAGTCGTCTTGAGATGATCGATAGCGATCGCGGCGTCTGGTCGAGGTTCGTCGCGCAGCGCAATCAAGCCTTCCGCGCGTTTGCCAGAGAGGAGAACGACAACCGTCTTTCCTTCCTGTTCGAGGGCGGCGAGGCGGTCGACCACGGCCGCGTCCAGCGCCGTCTGCTCAGCTGCGAAGCGAGGTGAGCCGACCGAGACGAACGCTTCCTTCAAGCGGGTCGTAACGGCCTTGCCAGGCGTTGCCACCGCGCCGCCGAAGGATGCGGGGATTTCCAGAGAGCGGCTCACCGCTTCTGCAACGATAGCAACGCCGAGAGGATGGCTCGTTGTCTGTTCAACGGCCGCCGCTCGCGCCAGAACAGCGTTCTCGTCTCCAACCAGCGCGATGACATCCGTGACTTTGGGCCGCCCCTCGGTGAGGGTTCCCGTCTTGTCGAAAGCAACCGTCTTCACCTTGCCAAGGACTTCGAGAGCGGCGCCGCCTTTGATCAGCAAGCCTTGGCGTGCGCCGGCGGCGAGCCCAGACGCGATTGCAGCCGGCGTAGAGATGACCAGAGCGCAGGGGCAGGCGATGAGGAGGGTTGCCAGGCCGCGATAAATCCAGGTCGACCAGTCTGCGCCGAGCAGCAAGGGCGGCGTGATGATCACCAGCAGAGCGATACCCATTGCAGCGGGCGTATACCAGCTGCTGAATTGATCGATGAAGCGCGCAGTCGGCGCTTTCGTGGCCTGGGCTTCTTCCACCATGTGGATGATGCGGGCGATGGTGTTGTCAGAAGCAACGTGGCTGATCTCGACCCGAAGCGCGCCATTCGTGTTGATGCTGCCTGCGAAGACCTTGTCGCCGGGCGACTTTCCCACCGGCACGGATTCGCCCGTCACGGGGGACTCGTCGACCTCGGATTGCCCTGAACTTACCACACCGTCGGACGGGACGCGGTCTCCCGGCCTCACAACGACAACGTCGCCCAGGATGAGCTGGTCGGCCGGGATTTGTTCAAGCGCGCCAGCGCGATCCCGCAAGGCGACTTTGGGAACGAGATTAATAAGCGCTTCAATGCCGGCGCGGGCGCGACCGGCGGCGACCGTTTCCAGCAGCTCCCCAACCGCAAACAGGAAGATAACGACCGCGGTTTCCTCTGCAGCGCCGATCATCAGCGCGCCGACGGCCGCAACGGTCATCAGAAGTTCGATGCTGAAGGGCGTTCCGGAGAAAATCCCGGCATAGGCGCGACGCGCGAAGGGGAGGAGGCTGACAAGCGCGGCCGCGGCATACGCCCAGTTGGCGAAAGAAGGCGCGAGCTGTGCGACGGCAAACGCCACCGCGTACAGGCAGCCAATGGCTATGGTGAGCTTGCCCTTCTGTGTCCGCCACCAGGGCTGGCGCTGGGTGCCTGGCGCGGTTGCCTGTGAACGCGCGGCCCCATCTTCGCGGACAGGCGTGTATCCCAGAGCCCGGATCCTTCCCTCGACCGTGCTCTCCGCTGTACGATCAGCATCGAGCGAAAGCGAAAGGCGCTTCGACGTGTAGCTGACATTGATGGCGCTCACGCCTGGCAGCCGCTTCATGGCATTTTCGATTTTGACGGCGCAGGCCGCGCAATCCATGCCTTCGATACGAAAGCTGAGAGGGTTCGATGCCGCCATGTGTTCAACCTCGCTCCTGAACAGGAGCCTGCACCCTGTAGGGGCTACAGGGTCAAGCGCCCGTTCAGGAAAGCTGGATGTCGTGCACGGTCTGTTGCATCAATCCTGCTCGGCGCGGATTGGTTCGCGAAGCCGCGCAGCAAAAGTCGGGATCACCAGAAGGGTCAGCAGGGTTGCCGTGATGAGCCCCCCGATCACGACAGTCGCCAGCGGCTTTTGCACCTCAGCGCCGGGTCCGAACGCAAGCGCCATCGGAATGAAGCCGAGGATTGCGACGAGAGCGGTGGTGAGCACGGCCCGCAAACGCGCGGTCGCTCCCGCAATCGCAGCGTCCTGTGGAGCCATTCCTTCTGCACGGAACTGCTTGATCGCCTGCATCAGCACCAGTCCGTTCAGCGTCGCGACGCCCGAGACCGCAATGAAGCCCACCGCAGCCGAGATAGAGAAGGGCATCCCCCTCGCCAGAAGCGCCACCGCGCCTCCGACCAGCGCCAGCGGCACGCCCGCGAAGACGAGCGCCGCTTCGGCCATCGAGCCAAGAGCCAGGAAGAGCAGCACGCCGATCAAAAGGAAGACCAGCGGGACAATCAGCGCGAGACGGGCGCTGGCGCGTTCGAGGTTCTCGAACTGACCGCCCCAGTCGAACCATCCGCCAACCGGCGGAGCGGCACTTGCAGCGACCTTCTGGCGAGCCTCGGTGACGAAGCCTCCAAGGTCGCGCCCGCGAACGTTGGCCTGTACCACAATACGTCGCTTGCCATTCTCACGGCTGATCTGGTTCGGACCCTCCGCGTTGTCAAAGCGAGCCACAGCGGCGAGTGGGACGGTCAGGGCGCCCGCCTCTTCATCTTCACGCATCACAGGCAATTGCTGCATGATCGCAGGATCGTTGCGCAGCGCATCGTCCAGGCGAACAACGACGTCAAACCGGCGGTCGCCTTCGAGGATCATCCCGGCTTCCCGGCCGCCCAGCGCGATGGCGAG
>Ga0116178_10003622_pt1 | contig 11657 bp, 7 predicted proteins | sample AD_STIC12_MetaG_FD_89880 | JGI IMG/M metagenome (GOLD analysis project Ga0116178, IMG submission 89880) | Active sludge microbial communities of municipal wastewater-treating anaerobic digesters from USA - AD_STIC12_MetaG | ecosystem: Engineered > Bioreactor > Anaerobic > Digestate | place: USA... | reverse complement strand
TCGAGCGGTTCATCGAACAGCAGGGCCGGCTCACCGGGCACGGTGAGCCAGGCGTTGGCGCGCAGTTCCTGCTCCAGCTGGCCTGCGCCCCAGCCCGCGTAGCCCAGCGCGACCAAGCTTTGTTCGGGAGCTTCAGCACCAGTGGCCAGCGCCTCGATGATGTCGCGCGACGCGGTCAGCGCGACGCCGTCGGCGATATCCAGGGTGGATTGCCATTGGCGCTGCGTTTTGGGATGCAAGACAAACCCCCACTCGCTGCGCACCGGCCCGCCGGCCAGCAGCAGGCGATCAGCCAGCGCGCCGTTACAGGGCAAATGCAGTTGCAGGAACAGCTCCCGCAGCGTCACATCCAGCGAATGATCGACGCGCAAGCCCATGGCGCCGTCGGGCGTGTGCTTGCAGATATAGATCAGAGAACGGGCAAACGCCGGGTCCTGCAACCCGGGCATGGCGATCAGAAAGTGGTGGTCGAGGCAGACAAATCGTCCGCGGGTCGCAGGCTGTTCCATGTCCAGCAGTATTGGGTCGAGTTCCGCACAACACAAGCTCCGCCCGACTGCGGCGGCCGGCAGCCAGTCACTCCACACCGCTGGTCTGGAGGCGGTTGCCCGGCATGAACTGCCAGGTACGGATAATTTCCATGCGATCCCATTCGCGGAGCTCGGCCGGAAAGGGTTTGAACGGCGCGGCCAGGCGAATGGTGCGGATGGCAGCGAGATCAAGCACACGTTGACCCGAGCTCGCCAGAATTTCGACATCGTCCACGGTGCCGTCGGGGCGCAGGCGTACCGCCAGCCGCAAGTTGCCGAAGATGCGATCCCGGCGCGCCTCCTCGGGATAGTGCTCGTTGCCGACGGCCTCCACGACCGTTTCCCAATCGTCGAGGTAAGACGCCGCCTGGTCGGCACGGGTGCTGACGGCGGTGATGCGCAATACATTGGGCAGATGGCTATAGGCGTTGCGCAGCCTGCCCAGCTTGGCGCGCAGGCTGGCGATTTCCTCGTTGGCCTGGGGCGGCGGCTGCGGCTCGGCGGCATCGGTTACGTCGGTATCTGGGGGAACCGGGGCTGCAGTGGTCGAGCTTGGTGCCAACGCGGTTATGGGGGCTGGGCCTGCCCCATCCTCTGGCGCCGGCGGGGCGGGCGATTCCACCACCGGCTGCGCCTCCTGCACCCGGGTTTCGGTGAAGTCCGCGACTTGCACCTGACTCAGCTCACTGGGGTCCGGTTGGTCCCCGCCGCCCAACTGGTTGCTTTGCGCGAGGAAATCGGCGTTTTCCGGGGCTCGCTCCGCAGCGGTCACTGCCAGAGTGACCTCCAATGACGGGGCCACCTGCGGCGGCCGATCGACGGTAAAACCCACGCCGAACAAGACGATCACATGGAGCGCAAGGGCCAGCAGCAGCGCGAAACCCAAGCGGTCCTGGTCGTGATTATTGAACGTCTGCAGAAACCGGGGCGCGCTCGGATTCAAGGCAGTCGCCGCTCGATGGCGGCCAGCAGACGGCCGCCGATATCGGTATCCTTTGCGTAGTCGATTTCACGCGCACAGGTCGGGCTGGTGACGTTGATCTCGGTCAGATAATCGCCGATGACATCGAGTCCCACGAACAACAGCCCGAGGTCGCGCAGCGTCGGCGCGACCTGTGCGACGATCCAGCGGTCCCGTTCCGACAGGGGCTGCACGATTCCGCTGCCGCCCGCCGCCAGGTTGCCGCGCACCTCGCCTACCGCCGGTACCCGCGCCAGGCAATAGGGCACGGCCTCGCCGTCCACCACCAGGATGCGCTTGTCGCCCTCGGTAATTTCCGGGATGTAGCGTTGCGCCATGATGGTGGTACGACCATGCTGGGTCAGGGTTTCGATGATGACGCTGAGATTGGGCTCGTCGGCGCGCGCCCGAAAAATCCCGATCCCTCCCATGCCATCGAGAGGCTTGTAAATCACGTCGCCGTGGCGGCCGTGGAAGGCGCGCAGGCGCGCCGGATCCCGACTCACCAGCAGCGGCGGGGTACATTGCGGAAACCGGGTGGCGAAAATCTTTTCATTGCAGTCGCGCAGACTGCCCGGTCGGTTGACCACCAGTACCCCGAGCCGCTCCACCGCCTCGAGCAGGTAGGTGCTGTAGACGTATTCGCTGTCGAAGGGTGGGTCCTTGCGCATCAGCACACAGTCGAGCGCATCGAGCGGCCGTTCTTCGGGCTCTCCCAAATCGAACCAGCTGGTAAGTGAGTCGCGCACCCACAGCGGCCTCTGCCGGGCAACGGGCACACAGTCTTCCAGCGCCAGATCCGCCTGCTCCAGGTACCATAGCGACCAGCCGCGCGCCTGCGCGGCCAGCAGCAAGGCCAGCGTCGTGTCTTTTTTCGGATTGATGGAGGCGATCGGGTCCATGATCACCCCAAGGTTGCGGGACATCGCGGTTAACTCCTGACAAGGCGGGCACAAAGTCGCGAAAGCGCGGTTCATTTGGCGATCAAGACCGCCAAATCTGGATAATAACCCGATGTTGTGTTACATAAGAAACTCGTTATGGCGCGTGGTTTGTGGTCCCGGTCCGGGCACTGCACTGCGTTGCGCGCGGGGGACCAGTGAGCTCGAACACCTTGAAAATCATGGTAATCGATGACAGCAACACCATCCGTAAAACGGCGGAAACGCTGCTGGTGCGCGCCGGTTGCGAAGTGATCACCGCAGTGGACGGATTCGACTCGCTGGCCAAGATCGCCGACGCCCCACCGGATCTCATCTTCGTCGACATCATGATGCCGCGCCTCGATGGTTACCAGACCTGTGCCCTGATCAAGAACAACCACCGCTTTCGCCATATCCCGGTCGTCATGCTGTCGAGCAAGGACGGTCTGTTCGACAAGGCCCGCGGACGCATCGTGGGCGCGGATGCCTACCTCACCAAACCGTTCAGCCGCCAGGAGTTGATGGACGTGGTTGACCGCATGACGGGCGGCGCCAACGCCAACGCAGCCGGACAACCGGAGGCCGATCCTTCCTAGCGCGACGGCCAGGAATACTTTGCGCGGACCGAAATATTGGTCGGCGCCGGATAAAGCTGGGGATGCCGAAACTGATGTCAAAGGTACTGATCATCGACGACTCGCCTGTGGACACGCTGGACCTGGCCGGAATCCTCGGCCGCAACGGCTACACCGTGATCTCCGCCGACGATGCGGAGCTTGGTTTGCAGGTCGCGCGCGACCAGCAGCCGGACATCGTCCTGATGGACATCGTGATGCCGGGCCTGAACGGCTTTCAAGCCACGCGGTTGCTGACGCAGGGCGCGAGCACCCGGCACATCCCCGTTGTCATGGTTTCCAACAAGGATCAGCAGACAGATCGAGTCTGGGGGGCGCGGCAGGGCGCTCGCGGCTATGTCACCAAACCGGTGCGCGAGCGCGAATTGATCGGCCTGATCGAGAACCTGATTCCGTGATGCCCGCATGAACGCCGTGACGCCCCCCGATCCGTTTGTGCTGCTGCAGGAACTATCCCGAACCTTTGCCCGTGCCGCGAGCCAACTGCCCGCACAGACCGAATACGCGCCGGTAGCTACCTTGATCGCCTTCCAGCTCGCGGGCTGCGATGCGCTGGTCGACCTCGAACGCCTTTCGGAAATTCTCCCGGTGCGCGATCTGACCCGCCTGCCCCAGGTGCAGCCCTGGCTGCGCGGTATCGCCAATGTGCGTGGCAAGTTCCTGCCGGTGATCGACGGTGCGCAATTCCTGGGAGGGACCGCAACCGCTCCGTCCAAACATCAGCGCATACTGGTCATGGTCTCGGACGATTTTTTCGCGGGTGTTATCGTGGATCGGGTGGACGGGCTGCGGCATTTCGCCCATGACGCTTTCCGTGAACGGCAAGAACTCCAGGCGGGGCCGTTTCATCAGTATGTGGCGGGCGGACTGGTCGACGCCAATCGGCGTATCCTGCCGCTGTTCGACCCCGCGCTGCTGTTCCAGGATCCCGCGTTTCGCGACGCCTCGCTACCCAGATGAATTAACCGAAAAATCAGCGGTCGGAGCGCCTTTATCACAATGGAAACGAAACCAGCGAAAGGACGTGCGCTCACCGGACTGCCGGTGCTCGTCCTGGTGGTGGCGCTGATCGCACTGACGATCGCCCTTGGCTACATTTTTTATACGCTGTACCGGAATTCCGAGTACGACCGGGCCAGCGTGCAGATGGCTGCCGATGTGCGGGTGCTGGTCGAACAGCTGTCGCAAACCGCCACGACCGCGTCGCTCGGCGATGACGAAGCGCTTCAGGCCATGCTCCGCTTGCGCGCCCGCATGGATTCAATCTGGCTCGACGTCGAGCAAAATCTTGCGGACCAGCTGCCGGCAGCCCAGATTGCCGCGTTTGGCACGGAATGGAAGCGCATCCAGACCCAGGTCGAGACCATCGCCGCCCATAGCGCGGAAGGGGCCGGTTTTCGGCAGGCCGCCGCCGCCGCCCAGGAGGCGACGCCCAGACTGCGCGAGACCACCAGCGTGCTCGGCAAAACCCTGGTTGCCGCCCACGCTTCCACGGCGGAGGTGGACGCCGCCTACTCCCTCGCCGCCACTGTCGAACAGATGACGGCCGCCATTGCCGCGCTCTCGCAATCGGAGCGGAGCGTCGCCGAAGCACTGCCGGATCTGCGGGAACACAAAGAACATTTTGCGGCGGTGTTGTCGGGATTGCGTAGCGGCGACGCCACCCGGAACTTCGCACCGGCACGCGATCAGGCCGCGCGGCTGCAACTTGCCGTAGCGGCGGACAGCTTCCGGCCGCTGGTGGCGGCGCTGGAAGCCGTCGAGAAATACGCACCGGGTGTGATTGCCGGCCAGGCGGCGGCGGCAGCGATCACCAGCAGCCGTGGGGGGTTGGTCGCCCAGGGCGACGACCTGGCCAAGGGCATCCGCCGATTGGGCGGTGCCGACCGGGAAGTGCTGCCCGGCTTCAATATCACCGCCGTGGCGATTGCCGGTGTTGGGCTGCTGGTGGCGGGGCTCGCGCTGCTCGCCTTCATTCTGGTCGCGGACACGCGCCGCAGACTGCGCGAAACCGCGGAAGCGAACCAGGCCAATCAGGACGCCATCCTGCGCTTGCTGGACGAAATCCAGGGTCTGGGGCACGGCGACCTTACCGCGGAAGCCACCGTAACCGAGGATTTCACTGGCGCGATCGCCGATGCGATCAACTATTCCATCCAACAGTTGCGCGAACTTGTGGCGCGCATCGTCGACACGGCTGCCGACGTGTCGGCCGCTTCCGATGACACGCGCGCCACCGCGCTACAACTGTCGCAAGCTGCCGAAAATCAGTCCCACGAGATCACCGACGCTTCGGCCGCCATCAACGAGATGGCGATCACCATCGACCAGGTGTCCGCCAATGCCACCGAATCCGCTGCGGTCGCCGAGCGCTCGGTATCCATCGCGGCCCGCGGCGCGGCGGTCGTGCGCAATACCATCACCGGCATGGACCGGATCCGCGACCAGATCCAGGAAACATCGAAACGGATCAAGCGCCTGGGCGAAGGCTCCCAGGAAATCGGCGATATCGTCTCACTGATCGGCGACATCGCCGATCAAACCAATATTCTGGCACTCAACGCCGCGATTCAGGCATCCATGGCCGGCGACGCCGGACGCGGTTTCGCCGTGGTCGCCGATGAAGTACAACGCCTCGCCGAACGCTCGGCCAGTGCCACCAAGCAGATCGCCGCGCTCGTCACAGCGATCCAGTCGGACACCACCGAGGCCGTGGCGTCCATGGAACAGACCACCGCCGAAGTGGTCGCGGGGGCCGCCCTCAGTCTGGACGCGGGGGTGGCATTGGGCGAAATCGAAACCGTCTCCACCAACCTGGCCGAGCTGATCCAGGATATCTCCACGGCGGCGCGCCACCAGTCCACCACTGCTGGCCACATCTCCAACACCATGAACGTGATTCAGGAGATCACGTCGCGCACCCTGGAGCAGGCCAATCAGACCGCCACCTCCATCGGCGAGCTCGCGGACATGGCCGTCGATCTGCGCGAATCGGTGTCCGGCTTCCGGCTGCCGGAAGTCCCGCAACGCCCACCGGTTGGCGCGCCACCGACGGCGGCTCCGGCACCGCCGGACACCGCGCCGACCGAGCGCCCGGGCCGCTCTGCGGCGCGCGGCTCGCAGCCTCACATAACCTCCGTGCTTGCCGAAAGCAAAGCGGCCATGGACGAGATTGATCGCCTGCGCTCAGCCGTACCCGTGCACCGCACGGGGCCGCGCGACACCACCGTCCAGGCCGAGAAAAGAGCGGCGATGGATGAAATCGACCTCCAGCGGCTGCGCGCAACCTCGGCTCGTGAACACCCAACACCCGCACCGCGCGGCACCAGCGTCCCTGCCGAGTACGCGGCGCTGGATGAGATCGACCTCGAGGAGCTGCACCTGCCCCCGTCGACTACGCCACAACCCGAGAGCGCGGCCCCGGCCGCAGCCGCCATCGATCTCGCCAGCGCCCTCCACTACGAGCTCGCAGAAATCAACCTCGACGAATTCGACCTCGATACGAACACCGATTATTCTCGCCGATGACCACCTCCGTGCGGGCCAGTCACCCCCCTGCCACCGGTGCCACCAATGCCACAGTGCGCGGCCACCGGATGCAGGCCGCGCCCGGCGCTGGCGGCGCCAGTCTCCGGCCGGAACCTCGCGCGCTGTCGGAGGGTCACTACCAGCTGTGGGCCGACCGCTTTGAACGGGAAACCGGCATTGTGGTGGACCAGCGCCGCGAGCCCTTTGTCCGCCGCCAGCTTGAGCAGCGACTGCTGGAATTGGGCCTGACCGATCCCGACGAGTATTTCGCGAGCATGCTGCAAACCGCGGCCGGCGAGGGCGAAAGACGTCTGCTGCTGGATCGCCTGCTGATCAAGGAAACCCGGTTTTTCCGCCACCGGGACTCCCACGATTTCGTCCGCCACATCGCGCAGCGCCACGCCACCGCGGGCGAGAGCAGTCTCAATGTGTGGAGCGTCGGCTGCTCCACGGGGCAAGAGGCTTATTCGCTCGCGCTGGATGCGATCGAGGGATTGGGCGCCGCTGGGCGCAGCGATGAGTTTGCCGTGATCGGGACCGACCTGAGCCGGTCCGCGCTGCGGGAAGCCCGCGCGGGCACCTACCCGGCCCACGCCTTGCTCGACCTTCCCAAGGAGTATGCGACGCGTTTTCTGGAGCCGGTCGGTGCCGGACGCTTCCGGTTTCGCATTGAAGTGCGCAGTCGGCTGGCTTTCGTGGTGGACAACCTGCTGCTGCGACAGCGGGGATTTTTCCCCGAGGGGGTGGACATCATCTTCTGCCAGAATCTGTTGATTTACTTCCGCCGCTGGCGTCGCCACGACACCCTGAACTTTCTCGCCCAGCGCCTCAAACCGGGCGGTCATCTGATTCTGGGCCCGGGTGAATCCCACGACTGGTGCCCGGCCGGCCTGGCCCGCGTGGAACACCCTGGCGTGGCGGCGTACCGCCGCCCCGTCGACGGCGAGGCGCTTCGTGGGCGCTGATTCCGGCCCCTGGGGCCTGCAGTGGCTGACCGACGAAGTCGGGACCACGCTGGAGGCCGCCGGCGATGCGCTGGAGATGTACCTGCGCGACCCCAGCGACCGGCAACAACTCCAGTTCTGCCGGGCGTATCTGCACCAGGTGGCGGGATCGCTGGAAATGACCGATTGCCGTGGCGGTGCGCAACTGCTCGCGGAAATGGAAGCCTTGGTGGACGCACTGCTCAGCGACGCAGTGGGCGACCGGACGGTGGCGGGCAACGCGCTGGCCGCCGCCGCCGCCGCCGTGCCGGGCTATCTCAGTCTCACTATTGCGGCGCGCAGCGACCAGCCTGCGGTGCTGCTGTCCCAGCTCAACGATTTACATGCGCTGCTGGGGCAACCCCTGGCGACCGAGACCGACGCGTTCAATCCGGACCTTGGGCCCTTCGACCGCTGTGGCCAATCCCCACCTGCCGCCATCGACCGGGTGGAGCTCGCGGCGCTGTGCCGGAAACTGCGCCAGATTTACCAACTCGGTTTGCTGAGCCTGCTGAAGAGAGAGCAACTGGCCGATCGCCAGCTCAACCTCATGTGCAAAGTGGCCGAGCGCATGCAGGAACTTTTTGCCGGTCACCAGCGCGAGTTGCTGTGGCGCGCGGGACACGCCGTCCTTGCCGGCTTGCGCGCCGTGGCGCCGCCAGGCCCGGCACTGCACCAACTGTTGCGGGAGCTCGACCGCGACCTGCGCGCCTGTTGCGATCCGGCGGCATTCGCTACCCACGCACCGCCGGTAGCGCGCAGCCTGATGAAAAATCTGCTCTATTATGTGTCCATTGCCGGCGACGCACGGCCCGGAGTGCCCGGACTGCGCACGCTGTTTCGTCTCGACCAGACCCAGCCGCAATTGCTGCCGGAGCACGCCGGACGCACCGCACCGCAGCACCCGATCACGATGCTTGGCGACGAACTGGCCGTCGAACTGCGAACCCTTCAGGAACTGAGCGAACAACAAGTCGATGCCGGCATCACGCTTGAACAGGCCGCCGCGACCCTGTCACCGCCGCTGCTGCGCGTACGCGACACCCTGGTAGCCGCCGCCCATCCAGCGGCGGCGGCAGCGGCGGCAGCGTACCACCTGCTGGCCGAGCAACCGATCCAGATCTCCTGGCCGCAATGGGCGGACCAGATCAGCGCTCTGGAAGCTCTGGTGTGCGATCAAGCCACCCCGGCCCTGGGAGCCAGCAAGGACCCGGGCCTCCGCCGCATCGCCTGGGTCGATGGCGCGGCCGCCGCCGTGGTCGCCACCGTGCGCGGGCTGTTCGACGAAATCCAGGACGCCGTGGTGAGCTACATTTCAGCGCGCAACGACCCCCTGCACCTGGAAGGGTTGCCCGGGCGCGCCGCGCAGATTGCCCATGCGCTGACGTTCATTGAGCAGGATCGCCTGGCGTTGGTGGTGGCCGCCTGCGGCGATCACGTCGCACGGCAATTGATGTGTCCCGACGCAACGGCCTCGTGGTCAGAACTTGATGCCCTCGCGGACACCCTCATCGCGTGCGAGTACTACCTGGAATCTCTCGCTCAGGCCGATACCGTGGCCAGCGAGCGCTGCCTGCGGCAGGCCGAGAGCAAGGCCGTCGAACTGGCTGTCTTCGCCGTTGCATCCCCGCGGGTTGCCGTCGCGAGCGGCGCGCCAGCGGACGTTATGCCACTGCCCGCGGCGCCGGCTGGGCCGCCCCGGGCAACTGGCCTGATCCCCACTGCGCTCCCGACGGCCCTCGGCAACCCGGCGTCGGACGTCGGCGCCGACCCGGAGATTGGCGAGATTTTCGTCGCCGAGGCTCGCGAGGTACTGGAGTCCCTGCGCGAGCTCGAAACGCGGTCGCCAGGAACCCGCGCGGAGGTGCTGGTCGATCTCCGGCGCGGCTTCCACACCCTCAAAGGCAGCGGCCGCATGGTTGGCGCGACGGCAATCGCTGCATTGGCTTGGGCAGTGGAGAACCTGCTGAACAGGATCCGCGACGGCGACGTGCCCTGGTCGGCTGCCGTGGCCGAGATAGTCAGCGATGCCATTGTCGAGCTGTCGGAGCTGGTTGAAGCCTTTGCCGCGGGCTCGACGCGCGAGCTCGACGCCACGGGAATCCGGCTGTGCCGGGCCGCGGAAAACCTCGCTTGCGGCCGTGAAGGCGCAATCCCGACGGAGATCGTGCCGGGGCGCACTATCCAGCGGCTGTCTCCAGCCTTTAGCGAGGAAGCAAAGGCGCAGTTGGAGACAGTGGCAGCCTATGTGGCAATGCAGCGCAGCACACCCGCCAGCCCGCCTTCCGCCGCGGTTTCGCGGGCATTGCACATGCTGGTCGGCTGCTGCGAACGTACCGGCGACCCGCTGTTGCCCCGTGTCCTGCGGGCGCTGGAGGCATTGGTCAACCTGTGCGGCGAACGCGGCCAGCCGCCGGATGCGGCGAGCCTCGATTTATTCGATCAGGCACTGGCCGCCGGTCGTGCCCTGCTGACCGGGGATGGGTCGGTCCCCGTTGATCTGGCGCGTCTCGGCGATCAGCTCGAAAGTGTGCGTGCCGATCTGACCCGCCCGGCAGTCCATGAAGGCCGGGAGCACCTGCACCAGCTGATGGCACAAGGGCTGGTGCAGCTGTTGGCACTCCCGGAACGGTTGGCGGGCGCCGACGCTGACCGCGAGGAATCGCATTCCTGGTTGTCCGGACTAGCGGCCGAACTGGAAGAACTGGCACAGGGTGCCAACGCCGCTGACCTGCCCGCCCTGGCGGAGCTGGGGGCGCTGCTGGCGGCCGCCAGCCGGCGGCACTCGGGAGTGCCGCTGGTGGCGGACACGATCACGACGCTGCGCACCGGTGCGGATCTGCTGCTCGGCATGCTCGATGCGGTGGCCAGCGGTCAGCCCCTCGCCGCGCTGACCGCCGCCCAGCGCGACGCACTCACGACACTCGGCGCCGCGAGCGCCGTCGGCGAATTCGCCCGCGCGGCAGAGCCCGAATTTAGCGCCACCGGAATTGTCTCCACCGAGCTCGGCACCACCGGATTCGACGCCGCCGAACCCGGTGCGCCCGCGCTGGTTAACGGACTGGCGACCGCTGCCGAAGCGACCGCTAGCACCGACTGGACCGAGCACAGTGCGCCAGATGATCGCGATCGCGTGGATGCCGAATTGGTCGGCGTGTTTCTGGAAGAAGCCGCCGACCTCGGCGAGCAGTTGGAACACGCCCTGAACCAGTGGCGGGCCGGCGCCGATCCGCTGCAGAGCGCCAACTCCCTCAAGCGCGCGCTCCATACCCTCAAGGGCGGCGCCCGCATGGCAGGATGCCGAACCCTGGGCACCCTGTGTCACGATTTTGAAACCCTGGTGCTGCGCGCCGAAGCGGCGGCGGAAGCCGGCAGTGACGATTTTTTCGCGGCGAGCCTCGTCCACTACGACAAGATCGAGACCGAACTGGAGCATATCCATACCCTGCTGCGCGCACCCGAAGCCCCGCTCCGGGCCGCCGCCTCAGCGCCCGTTCCCACCGAGCCGGTCGTTCAGCCGCCAACGTCCCTACTACCGCCGATCACGCCGCGCCACGCGGAGCCGCCGCGCACGCGCGTTGGCGATGCTCCGCGCGTACCGGCACCCTGGCGCGCATCCGCCACAGGCGCAAAGAACCGGCCCGGCGAAGAAGTCGGCGGCGCCTTTGCCGAACCACGAGAGATGGTGAAGATCGCCGCACCGATTCTCGACAATCTGGTCAATCTGGTTGGCGAAACCAGTATCAGCCGCAGCCGCATCGAGCAACAACTCCATCAGTTTCAGGCGCTCCTGGAAGAGATGGAAACCACCGTGGCGCGTTTTCATGATCAGGTACGGCGCCTGAGCGTGGAAACCGAAGTCCAAACCCTGCTGCGCCGCGAAGAACTGGATATCGGCGGCGGCGAAGACGACTTCGATCCGCTGGAGATGGACCGTTATTCACAATTGCAGCAGCTCGCCCGCGGCCTCGAAGAATCGGCGTCCGACCTGCAGGACCTCAAGGACACCCTGCTCGACAAGGCGCAGGACACCGAGACCCTGCTGGTCCAGCAGGCGCGGGTCAATCGGGATCTGCACGAAAACCTGACCCTCACCC
>Ga0116178_10003617_pt1 | contig 11663 bp, 12 predicted proteins | sample AD_STIC12_MetaG_FD_89880 | JGI IMG/M metagenome (GOLD analysis project Ga0116178, IMG submission 89880) | Active sludge microbial communities of municipal wastewater-treating anaerobic digesters from USA - AD_STIC12_MetaG | ecosystem: Engineered > Bioreactor > Anaerobic > Digestate | place: USA... | reverse complement strand
GCCAAGAATCAAAACTCTCATAATCTATTCTTTTAAAATTTGGAAGTGCAAAGAAACAAAAACCTCTGGCTTTCGCCAGAGGTTTTGAGCAATCTGATTCAGAATTAATTACTTGAACGTAACAACCAATTCGCTTGTGCTTTTTGGATTGTAAGGACTTAGCGAATTCAATCGACCAGTTAGCACATCCCAATTAGCACCGGGCGATACGCCACCTGCGATAAATCCTTTCTTACTATCAAAATAACCAGGGGCCGAGGTATTTGTTAAGTAGGCAGCTAGCAAATTCTGGTCGATGCCCGGCCATACGGCTGTTATTTCTTTTGTGAAAACATTTTTGATAGAGTACTCTTTTAGCAGCGTTTGACGGTCAGATTTATCCAACATACTTGGCGGCAATCCAACTTCGGCTACACCAATGTTCTTCACTTCATTTCCAGAAGCGACAAACGCCCAGTTGAAACCTGCATTACCTGAGAATAGAATAGCATTCGGATGATTGGTGTTTCCGTAAACATCTACCACATCCCCTTTCTTACCGGCAAACATTTTCAATGTGCTTACAGAGTATGGATTTTCAAGCGGGTTCTCTAATGGTAAACCTGCAATGGTTACTTCCATTTGTGCATCATAACCAAGAGCGCCACCTTCTGTATAATCAATCCGGAAAACGGCATCTTTTGCATTTGCATTCTGAATGCGATCGCAGTTATAAGGTTTGATGATGGCTATGCCTTTTACAAGTTTATTCTTGTTCCAGAAAATCTGTAACGCTTTGCCGCCATCGGTCTCACCTTCGGAGTTGGCATCCGTAACGGTAAGTTGATAATCCCAGGCCTGATCTTCGAAGGTAACATCAGAAAGCACGATGAGATTTTTTGTACGGTTATCGTCATCGCTGGTAAAGGTGAGCGATTGAATGCGATCGATTTTGTACTTCCTAATTCCGTCAATAAATTCTTCCACTATTTTAGAAGCGCCCTCGCCAACAGCAATGAATGTGTTGAGATGAAGATAGATATCATTGCCCTGAAGAGTATCTTCTTTTATTCTTCCACTAATTCTTCCGTTGGTAACGCTGTTTTTGTTACTTAGGGAAGCTGGAATATCCACACTGAATGATTGCGGTAATAAATCCTGTTGTGGTTGAATCGATTCATTGTTTTCACAGGAAGTAAGTACAAGTGAGAACACCAGGCCAACTGCGAATAGACTTGAAATAAATTTTAAGGTCTTCATAATTTTTAGTTTTGTTTGTTTTCAGTTTTAGTTTCAGGAAGTCTAGAACTTCCTTTCAATTACTAAAACACAGGAAGGGAAGGGTACCCTTATGCGCAATTCAAAGATTTTTCAAAAGAGGCAGATTAGCTCAATTTCACGGTTTTTCGACTACCAGGGTGGTATCGGAAACTACAGAAGTGACTGCAAAAAAGCCGATAGCGCCAGAGCTTAAATTGGTTGTGGCATTGGCCCGTTCTACATCAAATAGCCCACCGCGCCATTCTGTTTCCGATAACATTGAGCGCAGGAAAGTGCGATAGGCTGAACTGACCGAGTACTTCTTACGGATGATTATGGAATTTACCGGAAAAAGAAAATCTGTTTTACCCGGTTTATAAATCTCGTTCACATCGATGGTTTTCAAATCATAAAATACAATTCGACCTTCGCAGGTATTTCCAGGCAAACAATCTGCAGTGGTTGTCCAGTCAATACGATGATCAATGTAGGATGCGTTTTGTCCGGACTCATTGAAGGCCAGGGAGTATTGATCGTTGACTTTATAATAATCCAAAGCCGGGAGTGGTTCAACAGGCACTGAACTATCCTGAGCAAAATACTCCTTGCCCTGGTATTGAATCCACAAGGTATAGGTTGTGCCAAATACAGCTCTGAATTTGGGTGTCACATATTGCCCTGATCCTGCAGGAGCTTCGGTAAGTGTATAGGTAGCTGAGTTACCTTCCAGAATCTGAACGACAGCGCCACTAACCGGAACAGCTTTGCCATTCATCATCTTGTATGGGAACGTGAGAGTGATAGTGTGACTAATGTTTTCATTGGTTAATACTCCCTCCACGGCCAGTAAATCTTTGTCTTCAGATAGCAAAGGGATATCAAGCCGCTCTTCGCAGGCAGCCAGTACACAAAAGAAAATCAGCAGGAGGTTTCGGATTTTCATTTCCATTTAAAGTTGTATGAAACTGCGGGCGTGAATTGAAACAAATAAAATTGTGAGATGGTCCGATCGCTTACTAATAGATTGGAAGGAATCTTAAAGTCGCGTTCGCTTACTTCAGTTTTGTTAAAATTGATGAACACTGAGTTCTTTCTTCCATACACATTGTAAACCGAGAAGGTTAAACTGTGTTGATACTTCTTTTCTACATTCTTATTCAATTTAAGTGTAGCCGAAGCATCCAGCCTGTGATAGTTTGGGTAGCGATCATTATTTTTTTGGCCATAAACAGGAACCTCTAACCCGTTGTAGTTATAAAAACTCACAGGCGATGAGAAAGGCGCACCAGTAAAGTAGTTCCAGTTCATTCCTATCATCCACCTTAAATTTATATCGTACGAGAGTGTAAGATTAATTTGATGCGGCCGGTCAGAAAATGCATTATAACTTTTCCCATCATTCAGATCCGGAAAGATTCGCCTGGCCCGCGCGTACGAGTAGCCTGTTGTTCCGCGTAAGCGACCTTCATTTTTGGTAGCTTGAAATTCAACTCCGTAAGCATGTGCTTCACCAAAACGAAGCTCACTTTCCAGAAATGGATTCAATAATGTTTCGGCATGAGTAGCATAATCTATTTGATTGTGCATTTTCTTATAGAAGGTTTCGGCAACCAGTGAAATGCCCGATCGTGCAAGTTTATGATAATAACCTAATGCAAGCTGATCGGATCGTTGCGGTTGAATATTAAAACTACTTGGCAGCCAGACGTCCAGAGATGTAAATGGACTAATGGAATTAGAGATCAAGTGCACGTTTTGAACATTTCGCGAATAGCTTGCTTTTATTGATGAATGTTCATTAATCAAATACTGTAGTGTTAATCTTGGTTCCGCATTTACGTAAGTAATGTAGGGATCCCCTTTTCCAAATACGAGGGTATCGATTGGATTATGGTTGTCATCAAACTTAAATTCGAAAGCCTCACCAGAGTTTGTCCAGGAGGAGAAGCGTAATCCATAATTCAGTCCCCATTTGTTGTTTAGGGTGACCTGGTGATTTCCGTAGAGAATAAATTCAAGTGAGTTTCGTGCAGACACATTAGACACTTGCGTATTGGATGATCCTGTCTGAAGATTGCCGGGATTGAATCGGTATACATTTAATCCTAAACCGAAGGTTAGTTCACTTTGTGGTTTAATGAAATAACTGAAGTCCGTTTTCATATTAAGATTTGAGATGTGTGAATTCCAGCGTTGGTTTTTGGACACGTCAGTATAAACGAAATAATCGTACCCGCTGGCAGATAGTGTAGTGTTTAAAAACAGACGATCAGTAATAACATGATTCCATCGGAAGGTTCCGGCATTGTTTGCCCAGTTAATTCCATTGTTTCCGGAAAAATAATTATCGCTGCCCGTGTAGAATGAGAAGAAGATTCGGTCTGTTGCACTTAACTTGAAATTCATTTTTCCCGTCAGGTCGTGGAAACTGAATTTCTTAATGTTCTCATCTTGCAGCTGCACGAGCCACTGCAAACGCGAGAATCTGCCCGAAACAAGAAATGAACTTACATCTTTTTTGAAAGGGCCTTCTACACCCAGCTTGGTGGAAATCAAACCTACATTTCCCCAAACCTGGGTGTGCTGGTCATTCCCCTTTTTTGTGTGTATGTCAAGCACAGAGGACAAACGACCCCCCAGGGAAGCCGGCATATCACCTTTATAAATGTTAATGTCGGTAACGGCATCAGGAATGATGGTAGAAAACAAACCCAGTAAGTGACTTGGATTATAGATAGGCGAATCGTCAATAAGCACAAGATTCTGATCGCGTTGGCCGCCACGCACGTAATAAAAAGTCGATCCATCGGAATGAAGTTTGAATCCCGGCACAGACTCCAGCGACTTAAGAACATCCATTTCACCGAATAAAGCCGGCCTTTCTTCCACGGCCCGGGGCTGGACATTCGTTTTGCTTACCTGGATTTCTTCAACTACCTCATCTGGAGCAGCAGTAATAATAATTTCGTTCAGTACAGGAGGCTCCTCCGTAAGTAAAATATCTTCCATGATGGAAGTTTGCAGGTCAATAATTTTGCTTGAATGTTTATACCCTATGAAAGATGAGATTACTTCGTAGGTCCCTTTCGGGAGAGTAATGGAGAAAAAGCCATAGGTATTACTCACCGTACCTACTTGTAGTTCTTTAATGAAAATAGTTGAACCAATCAAGGCTTCTCCGCTGGCGACATCTTTAATGTAGCCACTGAGTGTAACCACTTGCTCAGCTGACTTCTCGTTTTTCTTTGCTGGTTTAAGAATCACCTGATCCTCAACAAAAGAATACTGGAAATCAAATCGTTCAGCCAGATCAGCTAAAATTTCTGATGCTGATTTTCCAATTGCCTGGTAATTTACTTTGCGCTCGGCTTGAATTCTTTTTGGATTATAAGAGAATCGAATGCCACTTTTTTGAGAAACTTGTTCCAGCACTTCGGCCAGCGAGAGATCCTTACTCTCTATTGTAATTTTCTTATCAGGAATTTTCTGAGCACCAACCCGAAGGGAAGCCGTCAATAGAATTAATGTCGAGATACAAATAAAAGCAAGCCTGCGTAGTATCATAAGAGTCAACTCTTAATCGTCTACTTGAGAATGATTGTCAACACCCCGCATGAGTGATTTCGATTTGGCCGTCTTTGATAGTGTATGTGAGATTGAGGGTTGTTTTCAACACGTTTAAGATAGCCTCCAGACTTTGTTGATCAAAGGTTACGGTAACAACACAGGTGTCGGGGACTTCGGTGGCAATGCTTATATTAGCCTGATAAACGTTATTCAGCGTTTCAATCACCGAGCGTAAGTCATTTTCTTCAAACACGAGCTTGCGGGTTTTCCACGATAGAAAATTGATGTCTTTGTTTTCTCTGCTTGACAGGTCCTTCTTTTCTTTTTGATAGACACCCCGGTCACCGGCCTTTAAGGTAACATCTTTATTCACGCCAGGCACTGAAAATTTAACAACTCCGGTTTCTACAACAACTTCCAGTTCCTTACGGGAATCATATCCCTGCACATTAAAGGAAGTGCCCAAAACTTCTACAGTAGCTCCATTAACTTCAATAACAAAAGGCTTTTGTGGATTCCGTTCAACTTCAAAGAAACCTTCGCCTGTCAATTTCACTGTTCTTGCTTGGGTTCCATAATCTGCAGTGAAGGTTAATTTGGAGTTATGATTTAGAGCCACATGGCTGCCATCTGGCAAAGTCACTTCAAGGGTATTATTGGCAGTCTCGAATTGAATGTGTTTGTCCCTCGAAAGAAAATAGTTAATCACAAAGCCCGAGGCCACTACCAGCAAAACTGCTGCGGCCATCCGGGCCCACATTGGATATGAACTTTTGTTTGGGGTAAAAGAGCGGATATTGGAAGTTTCTTTCTTTTCGATTTGATTCAAAAAATGATTCCATTCCTTATCAATATCCAGATTGGGCACCTTACTTTCCTTTTTGGAATAGTACTCACCACTCAAATCAAAAGTTTGCTTGATTTTTTGATAATATTTTTTGTTCTCCTCCTGCAATGCTACCCAGGTCGATAATTCCTGCTGCTCTTCAACCGTAGCTTCGCCTGTTAAAGATCGTGAGATCAGATCATCAATATGGTTTTGCTCTTTATTCACACACTTATTCTTCGTTTACAACACATAAAAATACATTTACCCTTATAGCCCCAGCATAATAAATATCAGGGATAGAAATTCGCTCAAATGCGTCCTCAATACAGTAAGTGCTTTCGACATCTGTGCTTCCACAGTTTTCACTGAAATACCCATTTTTTCGGCTATTTCTCCATACTTTAATCCCTCCATCCGGCTAAATTCAAACACCATCCGGCATTTCTCCGGCAAAGAGTTGATTGCCAGTTCAATTTCTCTTTCCAACTCAACCGTCTCCATCGAACTGGTTTCTTCAGCCCGGATAAACTCAGCCTTCTCAATGCTTAGGTGTTTCTTCGTGTCCCGCAGGTGATTGAGGCAACGATTTCTTACGGCTGTATAAAGATAGCTTCGATAGTTAGTATCGCTGGGCAGACTGTCAAATTTTTCCCAAACGGTAATGAATACTTCATGTACCAGGTTCCGGGCTTCATCCAGATCGTTCACATACTTCATTGCAAAGCCGCACAGGGGTTTAAATAAATCCCTGAAAAGAAGTTCAAAAGTTTGAAGGTTTCTGGCCAAGCTAAAACGGAAGAATTTAAAGATATTAAAAACAGATGTTACTCAAAACTATATTGTATGGACACGTCCATAATCATGCCCAGGTCTCGTTCATCACATAATTCAATTCTGTATTCAATAGTTGGTTAGATTTGTCATCAGGAAATCTTACTCTATGGACAAACGATCTTTTCTTAAAAATTTAGGCATGTTACCGATAGCCGGAGTGCCCCTGTGGCAAAGTCTGGAATCACTTAGTAAACAAACGAGCGACATCCCTGCCGAAGTATTGGCCAAGGATGAAGATTTCTGGGAAGCCATTCGTGGAGGATACAAACTTAAACCTGATTATATCAACCTTGAGAACGGCTACTATTGCTTCCTGCCTCAGGAGATTCTTGAAAAACAAATCGAGCATATCCGTGAAGTAAATTATCAAGGATCTTACTACATGCGTACGGTGCAATGGGACAACAAGAAAAAGATGGCGGCTAAGTTGGCGGAGCTGGCTGGTTGTTTACCAGAAGAGTTAGTGATCACAAGAAATACTACGGAGTCGCTAGACCTGGTGATAGGTGGCATACATTGGAAGGAAGGGGATGAAGCCGTGATGGCCGAACAGGATTATGGTTCTATGCTCAACATGTTTAAGCTAATGGAGAAAAAACATGGTATAGTTAACAAGATCATTTCCGTTCCTAACCACCCGGCATCGGATGACGAGATTGTTAATCTTTATGCCAATGCAATTACAAGCAAAACACGCTTACTGATGGTGTGCCACATGATCAACATCACGGGCCAGATATTACCAGTTCGTAAAATCTGTGACATGGCGCATAGCAAAGGAGTTGAAGTGCTGGTAGATGGCGCTCACGCTTTCGCACATCTTAATTTTTCCATCAGCGATTTAAATTGCGATTACTATGGGGCCAGTCTTCATAAATGGTTAAGCGTTCCGCTCGGGGCTGGAATTTTATATGTTAAAAAAGGAAATGCTTCGCATGTGTGGCCACTGTTGGCTTCAGGAGTAACAGATCAAAACGACATTGGCTGGCTTAACCAGATTGGTACGCATCCGGTTCACACCGATCTCACCATTGCCGATTCAATTGATTTTTATCTGAAGATTGGCCGCGATCGAAAAGAAAGCCGACTGCGATATCTGCAAACATACTGGACCAGTAAGTTGCGCAACCTGCTGCATATTGAAGTAAATACCCCAGCCGATCCGGCCCGGCATTGCGGTATAGGTAACGTGGGTGTAAAAGGAATGAAGCCCCAGGTGCTTGCGGACACATTGCTTAAAAATTATAAGATATATACTGTTGCTATTGATGGGGCAGGAGTACACGGTTGCCGCATTACGCCTAATCTTTACACGACCACTAAAGAGTTGGATACCTTTGTTGACGCCCTAAAGAAGCTGGGTTAATCCGGTTTTTTAACCGTTTTTCCTTCGAATATTACCGGCAGATCAACTTTCGGTTAATTGAGTGCTTACCTGTTGAACCTCAGGGTATTAATTTACGTTATTTGTACTGACAACAACCACTAATTGTATGTTACAATCACCTAAACTGGCCATCCTTCAGAGTCTGGATGCCATGGATAAGGTGCAAATGGAAGAGGTGCTCACGTACATTAAGAGCGTCCTCAACCAGCCTGAAAGAACACCGGATCACAAAGCTTTCAAGAAGGAAGCGATGAAAGAAATCCGACAGGCTTTGCGCCAGGAGAAAAGTAAGAAACTGCGACTGGCAGTTTAATCTCCCTCACCATATGGGATTACAGGTGTCTCCCACGCACCTGATAGGATTCTGTCCCCCTAAAAATTTTAGATTATTGAATTGTTATTGCAGCGTTACGAGTGAGTTTCGAAACTCAAACTGTAATTTCGATTCTGTTGCCTTCCGGGTCTAACACAACACTTTCATAATAGCCATCACCCGTGGTGCGTGGCTCACCAAGTATTTCAAAACCATCGGTACGTAATTGTTCAGTCAAAGAATTAACTTTTTCTTTGGACCCAACGGCAATAGCAAAATGAGCTAATCCAAGATACTCTTGATCAACGTCATTTGATCTGGATGAAATTTCTGATTTGCGCATCAGCTCAAGTCGTGCACCCTCCTCAAACTGCAAGAAGTATGACTCAAAATTCTTTTTTGGATTGTGATATTTTTCTCCAGTTGTTGCCTGAAAATACTTTTCGTAGAATATCCTCATCCGTTCAAGATCTTTGGTCCAGAGAGCGAGATGTTCGATTTTCATTGCGATCAGCGAGTCAATTATACTTCACATAATTCTCCCACTTCTCCATCACTTCTTTAAAATCGGCAGGGAGTTCTGAATCAAATTGTATGTGCTCTCCGCTTGCGGGATGAATGAAGCCAAGTGTTTTGGCATGTAATGCCTGCCGGGGAATAATTTTAAAACAGTTGTCGACAAACTGTTTGTATTTTGAAAACACAGTTCCTTTCAAGGGTTCGTTGCCACCATAGGTAGCATCATTGAAAATAGGATGCCCAATGAATTTCATGTGAGCACGAATCTGGTGTGTACGACCCGTTTCGAGTTTGCACTCAATCAGCGAAACGTATCGTAGGTCTTGTAACAATTTATAATGTGTGATGGCATGTCTGCCAAAGTCGGCTTCAGGAAATGCCGTTGTAACCCTTCGGTCTTTTAAACTACGCCCCACATTTACGTTAATGGTTCCCTGTGGCGGATCGGGCACCCCCCATACAATAGCCTGGTAAGTACGCTCGATAGAATGATCAAAAAACTGTTTGGCAAGCGAAGTCATGGCTTTTTCTGTCTTGGCAATCACCAACAAGCCTGAGGTATCTTTATCGATGCGATGTACGAGTCCCGGCCGGCCATCATTACCGGCCATCTGGGGTAAGTTCTGAAAGTGATAGGTGAGTGCATTTACAAGTGTGCCACTCCAGTTTTGATAAGCAGGGTGCACCACCATGCCTGCTGGTTTATTCACCACCAGCAGATACTCGTCTTCAAATACAATATTGAGTGGAATATTTTCGGGCAGCACATCGGTATCACGCGGTGGTTCTGGAAATGAAACTGTGAGCACATCGTGAGGATGAACTTTATAGTTTGGCTTCACCACCGTATCGTTTACTTTTACAAAGCCTTCATGAATGCCGTCCTGAATTTTTGTTCGGGTAACGTTGGGCAATCTGGCCATCAAAAATTTATCGATGCGCAGCAGACTTTGTCTGGCATCTGCAACAATCCGGTGATGCTCGAAGAGACCTTCCTCATCGTCTTCAATCAACTCGATTTCTTCACTCACTTCTTTTTCTTTTTTTGATTAAAGAGATACTGATTTTGAATGGCAGCTTCATTCAGAATGGCTCGCAATTCTTCTTCGCGCTCTTCCAGTTCAGCCAGGCTATGGAATCGGATAGTGCCAACATTCTTTTGTCCCTTTTTTTCCACCAGTTTGTGATCGCGGCTCAAACTAGCTCCCTGCGTAAAACTGAGATCTACCCCGTCTGCCGTAGGCTTGAGCTGACATAGCAAGCCATAAAAATAGAAGCAAGGGACTCTATAACTTATTTTCTCTGTGGTGTGCGGTCCAAGGTCCAAGATCCAACCGCGCAATACAGACATTATCTGTTTTTGCGTGCTTCGCTGTTCGGCAATAAAATCCTGTACTGAATTCATGCGTCAAAGGTACTACTTTGTAGTGGTTAAGAGGGTGAATCGGGTCTGTTTTGCATATGATTCTACGGGGAGAATCCTACCAGGAGGTCTTTGACTTATTTGTACCTTGCAGGAGTTAAAATTAAATCCTCATGAAAAAGCTTTTCATATTTCTGGTCGTATTCGCATGCAGCGAGAAAAAAACTGACGCTTTGCTATCCCCAAATGATTTTGATTCCAAATACAAGGCCACTCAAAACGCAATTCTGTTAGATGTTCGCACGGTGGAGGAAGTGAAGGCCGGAGCATTGGCAGGGGCCGTCAACATTGTTTATGATAATGCTTTCGCAGATAAGCTGGGAACCCTGGAGCACAAACCGATTTTTGTTTATTGTGGCTCAGGTATTCGCAGTGCTAAAGCAGCCGCCATTTTGAGAGAGAAGGGTTACGATCCTGTCTTTGAAATGGAGGGCGGAATGAAAGCGTGGAAAGCAGCTGGATTGCCAGTTCAATAAAGAATCTCTTGTTCAAACTTACTAAGTGTAGGACACCTCTACTATTCTTTTGATATTGTTTGCTTATTAAAAACGGACATGAAATATTGTTTTTTAGTATTACTGCTATCCATAGAATGCACAGATAGTAAGACTACTTCTGATTTGTTTTTGAAGGGAGTAAGTGAAGGGGCGGTTAGTAAAAAGCTAGCTGAAGCTTCTGGTCTTGTAGCCAGTGTTGCTAATCCTGGTTATTATTGGTCTCACAATGATGGAGAAAACCCAGCAGAAGTTTTTTTAATTGACGATAAGGCGAAAATAGTGATGACTTGCAAGCTCGCAATCGTGGAGAACCGCGATTGGGAAGACATTACTGTAGGACCAGGGCCGCAAGAAGGAAAGAGCTATTTATATGTTGGCGAAATTGGAGATAACCTTTCTCAGTATCCATATAAAATGATTTATGCATTTGTCGAGCCTGTGTTGTCAGAGGGGGATCAAGTGATAAGTAAATTCGATACGATTGTTTTTAAACTGAGTGATGGGGTTCGTGATACAGAAGTGATGATGATTGATCCACAGGCGAACGATGTATTTATAGTTTCCAAGCGTGAAGATTCAGTGCGGTTGTATAAAATATATGCACCAGTAAAAAAAGGAGATACCCTGCAGGCAGAGTTTAAAACGAAACTTCCTTTTACTAAAATTGTTGCTGCCAGTATCTCAGCAGACGGAACAGAGGTATTAATGAAGAACTACGACCACCTCTATTATTGGAAGAGATCTGATGCTGAGTCGATACCTGAATTATTGTTGCGTAAACCCATTGAACTGAACTACCTCCATGAGGCACAGGGCGAAGCCATTGCCTGGTCGAGAGATGGCGCTGGCTTTTATACGCTAAGCGAAACGGTTAAAAATTTTAAGGGGAATTTAATTTATTACAAGCGAAAATAGTTTCACTAGGATTGACGGGTAATCAGGTTTTGGGTAAACTCAATGAGCTGCTGCTTTTGCGGAGAATCTTTTAGTCTGTCCAGATTTTGAAATCCTTTGCTGAAGTATTCCTCTATTTTTCCTTCAGTCAATTGCGCTAT
>Ga0116178_10003613_pt1 | contig 11674 bp, 10 predicted proteins | sample AD_STIC12_MetaG_FD_89880 | JGI IMG/M metagenome (GOLD analysis project Ga0116178, IMG submission 89880) | Active sludge microbial communities of municipal wastewater-treating anaerobic digesters from USA - AD_STIC12_MetaG | ecosystem: Engineered > Bioreactor > Anaerobic > Digestate | place: USA... | reverse complement strand
TGTCTTAAAATTCGGGCATCTGTATGGTAAAATGGAAACCGAACTCGATGACGAGTTGAAAGCCGAAGAAGGAGTCTCTGATATGGTCAGCGAATTCAAAAAAATCAACGCCGACGCCGAAAAGCGTCAGTTGATGGAAGCCCGCGAAAAAAATCGCGATGCCCTGAAAATCATTAAGAACGATTCCTTCACCCGCGGCCAGAAAAGCGGCCATAAAAAAGGCAAGATCGAAGGTAAGATCGAAGGTAAGATCGAAGGCAAAGCTGAAGTTGCTCTGAAAATGCACGCTGCCGGCCTGTCGATCGAAGAAATCAGCGATTTAACCGGCTTTACACCCGCCGAACTGCAGAAACTCTTCTCCCGCCCATAACTCATATGAATGGTTCGGGTAATTTCAATTAATTACAGGAAAGCAATGATGATCAACCATAAAAAGGCCGGTTTTAACCTTGAACGCAGGCGCCTGAAGGGCCTGATTCTGCTCGTTGGCATGCTGTTTGTCGCCGGGTCTCTGCTGGCACGCGGTCTCAATCATGTCATCGCCCCGGAAACGAAGCTGCGCGGCTTCTTCCTTACCAGTTTCGGCGAGCTGCAGGTAATCATGCCTGAGGCGGGAAAAGGCCGGCAGATCCTGGTTGCCATCGAGAAAGACGCCGGCGCCGAAGCTGTTACCAGCTCTCTGCGCAAAATGTTCGGCACCAGCAGGAAAACCGCCAGACTCAAACCGGAACCGGTCGTGCCACAGAACAAATATGAAGAAGATCTGGTTGCCATGTTTCCTGAACTGCAGCTGCTCGTGATCAATGCCTTCCTGCCGCCGGCCGTGCAGGAACGCTTCAACCGCAAACTCGATTTCGGCGGGCCGAACTGCTTCAACACGGCTCTCGCCGCCACAGACGGTATCGACCGCCAGGAAGCGCGGCATGTTTCCCTTAACGAATTCAAAGCGCGCCTGGGGCTGCTTTACACCGAAATATCCACGGCAACCCCGGAACCGGGCGATGTGCTGCTCTATAATTCTTCCGATCATGCGGCCGTTTACCTTGGGGGCGACCGGGTGTTCCATAAAAAGGATCTGCACAAGGAATATTACTTCCGCATGCCGAGCCGGCTTGAGGTTTTTCACGCTGACCCGGGCGAATGGGTGCCCGGGCCGAATTATTGCGGGCCATACTCGAAGCCCGGAGATACGAAGATCAACAGGGTTCAGGTGTTCCGCCGTGGTGCGACCCCGCTGCAGGCCTGGAACGATGCGGTCATGACCAGATCGGAATACCCGTTTATCAGCCTCATGAAAACCACCGCCATGAAAACCGCGCCGGCCTGGAGCCTTGGCAAGGTCATGGGCTACTGGAGCGAAATACTCAGCGAGGAACTGGCCACGAAACTCAGCGAATCGATGAAGACCGATGCCGCCGGCCGCCTGCTCTATACCGAGCTTGAAAGCGTCAGAGACCAGATTTTTATCTCGATCGAAGACAATTATTTTTCGAGCCCCTACGCCAATGGCGACAAAATCACGAAAGAGATCTGGTTCTTCGACAACGAATACGCCCGCAGCCTTATTTCGGCACTGCGCCGGCTGTTCGACCTCGAAACCGACGAAGAAACGCTGAACCGCATCTGCCAGACCCTCAAAGCCATCAACGGCGACTACCGCGGCAAATCGCTGCTCGCCATCATCAAAGCCGGCAATTAAACCGGTTTAACAATGCTGCGATGCCTGCATGTCTAAATTTCCGGGCATCCGCGCAGTAGAATGCAGTATAACAGGCAGCTTGCAAGGTTTAATATTGAAAAATTTTCTGAAGTATCTCTATCTTTATGGCCTCATAATCGGGGGAAGCGTCTTCCTGGTCGAGTGGCATACCGGCCAGGTTTCGCGATTGATCGACTCTTTCAGGCCTCCACCCGTAATCATTCGTGATGAAGATGCTCTGCCGTCAAAAGCCGAGACTGACCCCGCCGACGAAATCAGCCGCTGGGAAGCCCTTTCTCAAAAAGAAAAATGGCAGACAATTATCGATGAAACCGAAGACCGCAAAGATAAGGTCGCGATTGCCTACCGTACCCTCGCAATTCTCGAATCCGGCAAATCAAGCCTGCTGCTCGAAGCAATGAAAAACCTCAAAGACCTGCTGCACGTGCACGGCCTGCCCAATAATCTCAGCACCCGGCTGGTAAAAGGGCTTGGCGACCCCGAAGCGCCCGGCCCGACCGCCCGCGAAAACCTCGAAGCCTACAAAGAGATCATCAATTCGCTGCGCATCGCCACCCAGCCCTCGAGCCTTAAAAAACTGCGCGAACTAGAAGCCCTCGCCGCCGAAGAGGCCGCCGGAAAATAACTCTGAGGCACTTAACCCCTGGATTTTAAAGCCGGAATCTGATAGTGAGTTGCGAAAAGTCTTAAAAATGATGAAATGTAAAATTTGATTGTGTATAATATCAAAAATAATGTGTATTTATGGAGTAGCTATGCGCACAAACATTGTAATTGACGACGATCTGATGTCGGAAGCACTTGTTCTTTCAGGTTTAAAAACTAAAAGGGAAACCGTAGAAGAAGCTCTAAGGCTCCTGATTGTCATGAAAAAACAGGAAGCTGTCAGAAAATTCCGCGGCAGACTTCCCTGGGCGGGTGATCTCGATAAAATGCGCTCAGACTCATGATAGTGGTTGATACTTCCGCATGGATCGACTACTTCAACGGTGTTGAAGCTCCGCACACCCGCGTGCTCGACTTTGATCTGCAGCATTCAAGAATTGTCACCGGTGACCTGATAATTGCCGAACTCCTGCAGGGATTTAAAACCGACAAAGACTTTCAGGCTGCCAGACGTCTTCTTACCTGTCTTGAATATCGCGACATGGTTGGCAGGGAAGTTGCCATCGAGGCGGCATCGAATTACCGTAAGCTGCGAAAAAAGGGAATCACTATTCGCAAAACCATGGATATGCTTATTGCAACCTTTTGCATCAGAAATGATATGGCATTGATTCATAACGACCGCGATTTCGACGCCCTCGAGGAACACCTGAAACTCAGAGTCAGGCGTTTTCCGGCTGCGGGCTGAGGTCCTGCAGGCGTTTTTTTGTGACTTTTTCGAGCTGGGTTCTTTGTTTTTCGGTCATGGGGATATGCTGCAGAACGGCTGAATACCGGCAGAACCTTGCTGTCAGCCGGTCGAGCATTTTGCTGACCGCCGCCTCAGAAACCCCGAACCGCCCGGCAAAATCGACAAAAGTGTGTCTTTTGAGGTTGTCGTCACGTCCATCGAGTTTCAGTGCCATTTTGTGGTCACCGTAAATATAGGTGCAGAGCAGATCGTAGGCCGGCGAGACCTCAGCCATTCTGCTTCCGGATTTGACGAGCAGACTGAGATTCTTGGCATGCAGATCGCCGTTGCCAATGAGATACGAGAACGCATAAACCTCGAGCAGCCTTAGTATGGCAACTTTTGCCGCCGCTACATGCCTCATGATGCCACTGACTATATCATTGAACGCGACTCGATACTTGTCAGCCGGGTAGCGATCAAGCATCTGGCAAGCGTCTTCCTGATGATGCATCAGAAATCTGCCGGATTTTTCGTTCCAGACGCGGTCAAATCGCGTGACGAGCAGGCCGTTATTGCCGTCGCGGTCTCTTACCAGACTGGTTCTGGCCGTTTCTATTCCGCATTTTCGCGCCAGTTCCATGCAGAAGTGTTCATTCTCAACCAGATTCGGTTTGTCGGGCGGGTTCAGCTTGAGAATATACCGGCAATTCTCTTTCGCAATGTTGACAGGGAAAATGATCATCGATGCCGAGAGCTTTTCCTGGGCGCCTGCAATCGCCTCGTCGCGCATAATTGCGCTGCCGGATAACACTTTCTGAAAATATTCGTAGAAATTTATTTCTCTGAGCTTTGGAATCTGTGTTTCGTCGACAGAGCGTTCGATGCCGGCATACACATCACCGATTACCTGATCGCCGATGCTCGCGAACATGCTGAACAGGTCGTCTTCAGAGGTTTTCAGATTGCGTAACAGTGATTTCAGGCGCAGCCCTTCGGGCAGCAGGCCAGCAAAAAACGGAAAAAGATTGACGCCCGGGTTAATCAGGCATGTCTGGCTTTTCTGCATGCAAAAACAAAGCCCTGCAAAATTCTGCTGCTGCAGGAAATCTTCAGAGAAAGTAAACTCGCAGCCGGCAGGCGTTCTGCGCAGGATTCCGGCTCGCTGACCATCTCGAAAGATGTTTAATTCGCTGATCGAACGGGCGTCTTTCATTCTTCAACCGTATTCTCTGAAGTTCGGAAACCTGAACTTCCGGGGGTAAGGGCCAACTCGAGGCCGAGAACATCGATTACGGCAAGCAGCTTGTCGAGCTGTGTTTTTGGCTTGCCGTTTTCGAGCTGCGAAACGTAGTTCAGACTGACACCCGCCAGGTCGGCCAGCTGTGTCTGGGTCAGACCGAGCTTTTTGCGGCAGTCCTTGATTGCCGCACCTAATTTTTTCGCTGCCTGTGAACTTGAGTTATTCATTTTTCCTACGTACGAAGTAAAAAATTAACATATCCAAATAAAGTATATTGATTTTTACAAAAATTACAATGATCGTATGAAAATTTACTGAAAAGTATCTGGCAAACAATGATTTTAGAAAAAATTCATTCGCTCATGGGAAACGGCTGGGCAAGAAAAGCATCTGGCATATTGTTAAAAAGTTAACTGTCGGGTATAATTTGGCGACGCGGACGGTCGATATATTACTTCGGTCTGCACCACTATAGAAAACTGGAGATTGGAATGAGCAACGCAAAGAAAATCATGGAACTGGCTGAGAAGTATCGCGATTATACCGCCAAGAACCTTGGCAAAATGGTTAAGATCCCTTCTGAAAGCATGAAGGAAAAAGACGTGCAGGCTGAAGTCGCACGTCAGATGAAAGAAGCCGGTTTCGATGAAGTTCGCACCGACGGTCTCGGCAACGTTATCGGCCGCATCGGCAACGGCAAAACCATCATCGCCATCGACGGCCATGTTGACACGGTCGGCGTCGGCAACCTCGCCAACTGGGAATTTGACCCGTTCTCGGGTGAAGTAAAAGACGGTTATGTTCATGGTCGCGGCACCATCGATCAGGAAGGCGGCATCGCCTCTGCCATCACCGCCGGCCGCATTCTCAAAGACATGGCTTTTGACCGCGACATCACCTTTTATGTTGTCAGCTCGGTCATGGAAGAAGACTGCGACGGTCTCTGCTGGAAATACATCGTCGAAGAAGAAAAAATCAAACCTCACTTCGTCATCAGCACCGAACCGACCAACCTCAACATCTACCGCGGTCACCGCGGCCGCATGGAAATCGGCGTCGATTTCCGCGGTATTTCATGCCACGGCTCAGCCCCGGAACGCGGTAAAAATGCCGTTTACATGGCAGCCAAATTCGCCCTCGAAGTCGAAAAGCTCAATGAGCGCCTGAAACATGACGAATTCCTCGGCAAAGGCACTGTTACCATCTCTGAATTCAAGTCAGGCAGCCCGTCTCTGTGCGCCGTCGCCGACTCTGTGCATATTCACCTCGATCGCCGCCTTACCTGGGGCGAAACCAAGGAATCAGCCGTGAAAGAAGTTGAAGACGTGCTGAAGAACCTCGGTTTCAAACTTGGCGACGAAGCCAAAGTTGAAGTTCTGCAATATGAAGAAGTCGCTTACACCGGCCTCAAATACGGCATGGAAAAATACTTCCCGACCTGGAAGATCCCCGAAACCGAACACGTCGTTCAGACTGGCGTAAAATCATTCAAAGAACTGTTCAACAAAGACCCGAAGGTCGACAAATGGACATTCTCAACCAACGGCGTCACCATCAACGGCTACTACAAGATTCCGATGATCGGTTTCGGCCCGGGTAACGAAGTTTATGCTCACGCCCCGAACGAAAAGATTCCGGTTGACGATCTCGTAAAAGCTGCCGCTTTCTACGCTCAGTTCGCCTACAATATCTAACGTAATAATCCGTTGAGCAGCGTTTGATAAAAGCGCTGTTCAACGGTTCTCTTTTGTCTGTAGGGTTTTGCAATAATTCAAAAAAGGAAACAAGAAATGAAAGAATTGAATGCTCTGCTGAAAGAAATCAAGGGTTACAAAACCAAACTGCACGGTAAAGACTTCCTCCTCACCTGGGAAAAATCAACAGATGAACTGAAACAGATTCTCGCCATCGCCGACCTGCTCAAAATGATGCGCGAAAAAAATATTTCTGCCAAAGTATTCGACAGCGGTCTGGCCGTATCGCTTTTCCGCGATAACTCAACCCGCACCAGATTTTCTTTTGCTTCAGCCTGTAATTTGCTCGGCCTCGCCGTTCAGGATCTCGACGAAGGCAAGTCACAGATTGCCCACGGCGAAACCGTTCGCGAAACCGCCAATATGATTTCTTTCCTGTCTGAAGTTATCGGTATCCGCGATGATATGTATCTCGGCGCCGGCAACACCTATATGCGCGAAGTCGGCGACGCCCTTGACGACGGCGTCAAGCAGGGCGTTCTGCCCCAGAGACCGGCAGTTGTCAACCTGCAGTGCGACGTTGACCACCCGACCCAGGCAATGGCCGACCTCGGCTGGCTGAAAGAACATTTTGGCGGCCTCGACAAGCTCAAAGGCAAGAAGATCGCAATGACCTGGGCATATTCACCGAGCTACGGCAAGCCCCTTTCCGTACCCCAGGGCATTATCGGCCTGATGACCCGCTTTGGCATGGAAGTATCGCTCGCTCATCCCGAAGGCTATAACCTGATTCCCGATGTCATGGAAGTCGCCAAAAAGAACGCCAAGGAAAGCGGCGGCAAGTTCGAAGTCAGCAACAGCATGGAAGAAGCCTTCAAGGGCGCCGATATCGTTTATCCGAAGAGCTGGGCCCCGTATGCCGTTATGGGCAAGCGCACTCAGCTGCTGCGCAAGAACGATCACGATGGTCTCAAGGCTCTCGAAAAAGAATGCCTGGCCAACAACGCCAAGTTCAAGAACTGGGAATGCACTGAAGACATGATGAAGCTCACCAAAAAAGGTAAGGCTCTCTACATGCACTGCCTGCCCGCCGACATCACCGACGTATCATGCAAAGCCGGCGAAGTTGCCGCCAGCGTTTTCGACCGCTATCGCATCGAAACCTACAAAGAAGCCGGCTACAAGCCCTACATGATCGCTGCCATGATTCTCACCAGCCGCTTCAAAGAAGCTCCTGCCATGCTCGAAGCCCTGGTCGAAAAAGGCCGCAAACGCATCAAATTCTGATCTGATCAGTATAAAAAAAGCTTCAGGCTTGCGCCTGAAGCTTTTTTTTATTCGTTCCCTGAGCTTGTCGAAGGGGCGACGGTGAGCTTTTTTTATACCTGTTTACCTTCAGCTGGTGAGGGCAAGGCGGATGGCTTCCTGCAGGCTGGCGGCATTGAAGGGTTTGCGCAGAAATGCCTGTGGCAGCTCGGTATTGCTGCCTTTGACGGCCATGGCATCGTCGTAACCGCTGGCAAGAATGAACGGCAGGCCAGGCGCCTTTTTGCGCAGTGCTGCGAGCGTTTGCCAGCCATTTATGCCAGGCATGACAAGGTCGCAGATTGCCAGCCGAACCGTCTTCTGGTTGGCGAGAAAGACCTGAACGGCCTCAGCTCCATCCCTGGCTTCGAGTACGTCAAAATTGAAGTGCTGCAGCATGCTGGTTGTGATAAAACGCAGCATCTGATCGCTCTCGACCACAAGAATATGTCCGCCTTCGAGCTGCTTCGGCAGAGTTTGGGCCTGCTTCTCCTGCAGTAACGTTTTTTCTTCCAGAGTTTTTCCGTGAGTCTCGCCAAGATACGACATCAGCATGGAGCTGAGCTCGGCAGCTTTCATGGCGGCTTTTATGGCATCATGCTTCTTTTTTTTGCGGGGGTCGCTGCTGTCGAATTTGAGCAGCTCAAGATTGCCGATGACCAGTTGCAGCTGATTGTTGAACTGCTGCGCAACAGCCTCGGTAAGTTTTGCCAGACTGTCTGAATTTTCGGTCTGGCGGCGGTATGACTCGACGAGAATTTTCTGATGTTCGGCTTCTTTGCGGGTAAGGGCATTCGAAAAGATTTCGCCGACAACTTTCAGCAGTGAGACCTCTTCGTTCGTCCAGGTTCGGCTGTTTGTCAGGTTGTCGTAGCCAAACAGCCCGATGGCCTGGCCCTCGCGGAACAGTGGCAGAAGCAGAATTCCCTTCGTTTCATCTTCTTCAAGAAGGATTCTGAATTGATTGTCTTCGGGGGGCATTTCATCGAGACTGCTGACCTGGTAATGATCGAGAGTCTGATTCTGAAAACTGTCAAGAAAGCTGCAGTCAAAAAGCGGAAATGCCTGATACTTTTCTTTGAGACTTTTTACCCCCGGTGCACACCATTCATGGGTGTTGGTAATGGTTTTGTTATCCCGGTTGTAGGTGAAGATATAGCCGCGGCCAATCTCGAAAAAATCACAGGTCAGGCGCAGAGAATTTTCGATTACCTGATCGATTTCTCCCATCGTGCAGTTCACAAACCCTGTGGAAATGTTCGAAATCAGACGCTCGAACCTGAAGTGGTGCTGCAGTCGGTTTTCGGTATCCTTGAATTCGCTCATGTCTTCATAAATTGCGATGCCGCCGATGATTCTGCCTGAATGGTCATACATCGGAGTTGCCACCGCCCGCAGCGGCGTAATCTTTTTTGAAGTTATGGAGCTGTAGTAACTGTTGTAATAGCCCGTGCGGCCGGCAAGAGCGTCATTTATCGCCTTCTGAGCCTTTTCGTCAGGCAGATGCAGCATGTTGATTTTTTTAAGCTTTTCGCGTGTTGATCCAACAATCTGCAGAAACTTTTCATTGCAGTCGAGAATGACTCCCTGATTGTCAAAGTGAAGAATCCCGATCGGGGAATTCTCGTAAATCAGCTGGTATTTCTGCTCGGTTGCATTTAGTTCTTTTGAACGGCGGCGAACCGGAGATTTTTTGGGGGCGCCAGGTGCCTGGGGTTTCTTTTTACCAACCATACGATTTCTGTAAGACCTCGCAAAAACCTTTTAAGGTAAAACTATATTTTTTGAAAAGGCGAAAATAAAACGCCTCACCCAGACTAGCACAGGTGAGGCGGCAGAGACAAGCTACAAAAAATCAGGTTGCGGGGAGCTTAGAATCTTTCCCAGAGTGATTGGGCGAGCTCGCGTGATTTTGCCATCATTTCTTCTTCTTCGCCCTCTTCAAGGAACATCAGCTTACCATCTTCCATGATCGTTTTGCCCTGGCAGATCGTTGTCTGCACACGGCTGAACGGCAGGCCGAAGGTCAGATGCCCGAAGGTGTTGCCGGCAGTGACCGGGGTGGGGGGAATGTAATCCCAGACGACCAGGTCAGGTGCGGCGCCTTCTTCGATGCTGCCGATCTTGTTCTTGAACAGACGGCTGGCGAGGCGGGGGCCGTTGACTGCGAACATTTTCCAGGCTTCGCCGTAGATTTTTCTCGGGTCACCGGCCTGGTGCTTATGCAAAATGTTGGCAACCATCAGGTCTTCGAGCGGTGAAGCCGACATGCCATCAGTGCCGAAGCTGACGTTGATTTTTTCTTCCATCATCTTTTCGAGCGGTGAGCAGCCGACCGCATTGTTCATGTTCGAGCGCGGGTTATGAATGACGTTGGTTTTGGTGAGCGCCAGCGTCGAAATGTCGTGGGCATCGCAATTCACACCGTGAACGAAAATATGTTCGGGGCCGGTGAGCTTGAAACGGTGCAGCCGGTCGACGACCGAGCGGAAACCGCGTTTTACGGCGTCTTCATTATCGGCTTTGTCTTCGGCGACATGAATGTGAATACCGGTCTGCAGAGCCTTTGACAGCTCGGCTGCACGTTCGAGGCTGGTGTCGCTGAGGGTGAAGCTGGCATGCATACCGATCATGGCAGTAATATCTGATTCAGAATCAAGCTTGAGGCCTCTGATAAAATTGGCATTTTCTTCGAAACCGGCGTCACAGCGTTCGATGCCGTCGCGGTCAGTAATTTCATAGCAGAGATTACCGCGCAGGCCGCATTTTCTGAAGGCGTCGCGCAGAACCGAAAGCGAGCCACCGATGCAGTTGGGGCTGGCATGATGGTCGATCAGCGTCGTTACGCCATTGCGCACGGCGTCGAGCAGCGGAATCATCGCGGTCAGATACAGGTCTTCTTTGGTCAGGGCCTTGTCGAGACGCCACCAGAGGCGTTCGAGAATCTGCACAAAATTGGTCGGCGGCGCGTCTTTCAGCGAGATGCCGCGCGCAAAGGTCGAATAAAGGTGCATGTGGGTATTGACGATGCCGGGCATGACCAGTCTGCCGTGAACATTTCTAACCTTGGCTTTCGGAAACCGCTGTTTCAGCTCTTCGGTGGTTCCGACTGCGTGTATCTTGTGGTCGTCATAGGCGACCGCGCCATCATTGATAACCTGATGATTCTCGCCAAGGGTAACTACAGTAGCGTGACCGATAATTTTCATCAATCAACCTCGTTTCCTGGTATGTGTAATAGCCTCTCGTAAGCCTTTAAAAAATAGCACAATGCCATCGCAAATGGCAACTGCAATATGCCCCATCTCAGGGAAGGGCGTCGCGCCGCCGCTCAGCTTGAAGAGATGATTGAACTGCTGATCAGGGCCACCAGCTCTGCGGTAGAAATGCGCCCGGCGATGTCGCTGCCATCGAGCAACCCGTCGGCGAGATCGCGTTTGCGACCGTGCAGCTGCAGAATCTTCTCTTCAATGGTATTCGTGGTGATCAGGCGGTAAATGGTGACCGGGCGGGTCTGGCCGATGCGGTGTGCGCGGTCAGAGGCCTGATCTTCGACCGCCGGGTTCCACCACGGGTCGAGATGTATGACGTAATCGGCGGCAGTCAGGTTCAAACCCAGCCCGCCGGCCTTGAGACTGATCAGGAAAAAGTCGCCATTGCCTTCCTGGAAAGCTGAAATTGCCTTGGTGCGTGCCTTGACCGGCGTCGAACCATCAAGATACTGATAAGAAAGGCCCTTGCGGTCGAAAAGCTGCCGCACCAGTGTCAGATGATCGACAAACTGGCTGAAAATGAGCGCTTTGTGACGGTTTTCGATGAGTTCCTCGACAATATTTTCGAGAAGCTGCATTTTTGAGCTGGCGATGCCCGATTCAGGGGCCACCAGCGCCGGGTTGCAGCAGAGGCGGCGCAGTCGCATGATTTCTGCGAGAACCAGCATGGGGCGGCCACTTTCGCCTTCGCTCGTTGAAATCTTTTCGATGGCGTTGCGGCGCATACTTTCGTAAAGTGCTGTTTCTTCGCGGCTGAGATCGACCTGCAGCGTGATTTCGGTGCGCGGTGGAAGATCCTGGAGAACCTGGCTCTTGGTGCGGCGCAGAATGAAGGGCTGCACCAGTTTTTTCAGGCGCATTTGCGCCAGCTTGTCGCCCGAGCTCTGAATCGGGGTGGCAAAAGTTTCGTTGAAACGCTCGACCGAGCCCAGCAGACCCGGGTTCAAAAACCTGAACAGATTCCAGAGTTCGCCAAGATGGTTTTCGATCGGCGTGCCGGTCATCAGCATCTTGAAACGGCCCTGCAGCAGCATGACCGCCTGCGAGCGGTTGGTCGCCATATTTTTGATCGCCTGCGCCTCGTCAAGAACGATCGTCGACCAG
>Ga0116178_10003606_pt1 | contig 11686 bp, 8 predicted proteins | sample AD_STIC12_MetaG_FD_89880 | JGI IMG/M metagenome (GOLD analysis project Ga0116178, IMG submission 89880) | Active sludge microbial communities of municipal wastewater-treating anaerobic digesters from USA - AD_STIC12_MetaG | ecosystem: Engineered > Bioreactor > Anaerobic > Digestate | place: USA... | reverse complement strand
TGAGAAAGAAGACAAATTCCAACATCACGATGCTGGCACCGGTGGGGATATTGAGCCACCAAGAGAGGGCAAAGCCGCCGATCGCTGCGATGATAGCCAGCACGGCACTGAGGAAGATCACCACAGGTAACCGTCTTACGAGATTGAAGATAGTGGCAGCGGGCAGGATGAGCTGAGCGCTCACCAAGATGATGCCGGCTGCTTTGAGGTTGATCACGATGTTGGTGGCGAGTAGGATTAAGAAGAGGTGGTTTGTAAAAGTGACGGGGATGCGCAGGAATTGCGCCATTTCAGCGTTGTAGGAGAGGTAGAAAAGCTGGTGGTAAAAGATGAGGATGAAAGCCAGGGAAAGCGCTGCCATAATGCCCACTAAGATCAGGTCAGCGGAGCTCACAAGCAGCACATTGCCAAAGAGATAGGAGGAGAGGTCGAAGGCGTAAGCGGAGCTGAGGCTGATCAGGATGATAGCGAAGGCCATGGAGACGCTCAGGAAGATGGTGATGGTGTTGGTTTCTTCCAGTTTGTAACGCTTGGAGAGCCAACCGATCAGGTAAGCGAGCACGATGACAAAGATGAGCGTAACTAAGCGGCCACTCAGTCCGGCAACCAAGGCGATGGCGATACCGGCAAAAGCCATGTGCGAAAAGGCTTCACCCAGATAGGAGATACGTCTGAGGCTGACGAAAGGTGAGAAGATGGCCAAAGACAGCGAGGAGAGCACGGAGGCGATCAGGGCACGGATGAGGAAATCGAAAGTAAACATCAGTAGCTCTTGTGCACGATTTTGGTGGTTTCGCCAAAGAAGTCGTGGACGATGTCGGCATTGATCAGTTCGGTTTTATCGTGGCAATGCAGGGTTTTATTGAGGCAGATGAGGAAGGAGCAAAAGCTGGTGAGTGTGTGCAGGTCATGCGAGATGGTGATGATGGTGCGGCCTTGCTGGTTGAGCTCTTTGAGCAGGACAAAGAAGTTCTTCACCCCGGCTTGATCCACGGAGGCTTCTGGTTCGTCCAAAAAGAGGTATTTACTGCCGCCTACGATGGCTCTGGCCAACATCACGCGCTGCATTTCGCCTCCGGAGAGGGCGCCGATGGGCTTCTTGGCCTGTTCCCAGCAGCCGGTCTGTTGCATCGCTTCTCTGGCTCGTTCTTTTTGGGAAGTGCTGAAGCGCTGGGCGGGTTTGAGCTCGGCTGCCAAGCCCATCAATACTATATCCTTGGCGGTGGCCGGGAAGCGGCGGTCAAACTTCTCATCCTGAGGCAGGTAGCCCATGGGATGGTGTTTGAGCCAGTTCAGGTGCGGCACTCCGTCTATCTCGATCCTGCCTTCCTGCAGCGGGAGGAGGCCCAGGATGAGCTTGATGAGGGTGGATTTACCTGCGCCGTTGGGTCCGATAATGGCGGCAAATTCACCCTCGGCGATGTCCAAATTGATGTCCTGCAAGATGGCATGCTCGCCAATGCGGTAGTTTAGCTCTGAGATGCTGATCATTTAGGGAAGTATATCTACTCCTAACAGTGCGATCTTGATGTTTTGCCAGTTTGTCCAGATCAGGTCGGTGATGCGTTTGACTTTAAACTCGTGACCTAAGGGATCCAGCGTCAGGATATCGAGCGTAAATTCATCTGCCAAGACCTTGGCTGAGCGCTTATCCATCTGCGGCTCCACGAAGATGGTGGTGATATTGTTGGCTTTGATGATCTTGCCCAGAGCAGCCAACTCTTTACTGGTGGGCTCTTTGCCGGGTGAAGGCTGCACGGTGGCGGCCACCTTGATGTCGTAATCCTTGGCAAAATGATGGAAGCTGTCATGGTAGGTGATGATGACGGGATTGTCCATCGTTGCCCTGTCCTTGCTGATCTGCTGGTGCATGGAGCTGAGGTTGTTGACCAAGGTCATGGTGTTTTGGTTGATGGCGGCGGTTTGCTCTGGGAAGTGGCTCTGCAACTGGTCTGCCAGCATCATTGCCATCCGGATCAAATACTGCGGCGAGAGCCAGATATGCGGGTTGATGTCGCCATGATGATGGCCTTCAGCATGCTGATGTTTCTCAGTTGCTTCGGCCTGTTGCACACCAATCAAGGCAGAGAGGTCTATCAGCTTGTCGGATCGCTGCTTGAAGGCATCCGTGAGCTGCTCTTCGAGTCCAAGTCCGTTCATGATCAAGAGCTTTGCTTCATCCAGCTTCTTGATGTCTTTGGCCTTGGGGCTCCAGGTGTGAGGTGAGGCGGATGCGGGGATGAGGCTTTGCACCCTCACACCGTCTCCCACCATTTCCTGCAACAGCATCTCGTAGGGGTAGATGGAGGTGATGATCAGGGGCCTTTCATCCTTTGGTTTGGCTTTGCAGCCGCTACTGATGATCAACAGCAGCAGCACTCCTGCCAACAAGAGGCAAGAGCTTACTTTACGTCTTTTCATGATTGTTGCTCCATTTCGCGTAGGAGTTGCGTGATGAGGCGCACTCCCACGCCTGTGGCTCCAACGCTGTACATTCCGGCTTCGCTGTCACGTGAGGCGGTGCCGGCGATGTCGATGTGGATCCAGGGTTTTTTGTCTACAAATTCTTGGATAAACAAGGCAGCGGAGATGGTTCCTGCGACGGGGCCGCCTGAGTTTTTGAGGTCGGCTATCTGGCTCTTGATCAGCTCTTTATACTCTTCGTGGGCGGGAAGTTGCCAGATCTTCTCTCCGGTAAATTCGGAGGCTTTTTTCAGCATTTCCAGCCAGGCGTCGTCGTTGGTGACCACGGCAGAAATCCTGTTTCCCAAAGCAGTTACCGCAGCGCCTGTCAGCGTGGCGATATCGAGGACTTTATGCACCTTCTCCCTGCTGATGGCATAGTGGATGGCGTCCACCAAGGTGAGGCGTCCTTCCGCATCGGTATTGATCACTTCGATGGTCTTGCCGTTCATGCTGCGGATGAGGTCGCCGGTGTGGTAAGCTTCGCCGGAGATCATGTTTTCGCAGGCTGCCACGATGGCCACGAGGTTCACCTTGAGTTTGAGGCTGGTGACGGCGATCATGGTGCCGATCACAGCCGCTGCTCCAGCCATATCGCTCTTCATGCTCACCATGCCTTGCGGGCTTTTGATGCAATAGCCGCCGCTGTCGTAGGTGAGCCCTTTACCGATCAGGCCGATGGTCTTGTTGCGGAGGTCTGGATTTCCCTGATAGCGCATGATGATGAGGCGTGGTTCGGACTTGGAACCTTTGCCCACCGCTAAGAAGGCGTCCATTTTGAGGCGGCGCAGCTTTTCGGCATTGAAGATTTCGATATTGAAGCCATATTTGAGGGCTGCTTTCTTGGTGAGATCCGCCAGGCTTTCGGGGAAGATGACGTTGGCCGGCTCGTTCACCAGATCACGGGCGAAGTTTGTGCTTTCGGCAAATATGCGTCCTTCCAGCACACCACAGTTGAATTGGCGGTTATTCTTGATTTTCTTGACCAGATGCAGGGCGTCGATTTCGTGCTTGTCATCGCTGCTGAGGTATTTGAAAAACCTGTATTCGGTGAGCAGAGCCGCTTCCGCCAGGGCGTGTCCATAGGCCTCTTCTCCGATGCTGATCGGGAAGGACTGATAAAGGTATAAGGTCTTGGCTTTCAGCTTGATAGCCGCTCTCACCACGGTGGCGAAGAGCCGGCGCATCTTGTCTACAGACATAGCCTTCGTCTCTCCCGCACCACAGATGATGAGATTGTATTTTTTGCCTTTATGCACGGCTGTAGCGCTTTGGACGGCGGCAAAGTCGGCCTTGAAGTTAGAATGCTCTATCCAGGCTTCGGCAAGCTCTTTCACATGAGGCGGCAGAAGCTCAAAGGAATCGAGTTTGTAGCCTTCTCCGAGGAGAAGAATGATGGTATCCATGTGTTGAGGGATCTTTTTTAGCAGATCTATCTTCATGGGTTTGCTCCTATATATTGTTATTTATTATAGTTAGGTTATGAGGGCTGATGCTCAAAAGTCCTCCATCAGGCTCATGTAATATGCTGGTTTGGAGTAGTTTCTCAAGTCCGTTGCCCAGGCGATATCGACTCTAAACACCACGTAGCCGAGGTTGATGCGCGGGCCAAAGCCAAAGCCCAGCTTGAGGTCTTTCAGATGTTGGTTTTCAAAGACCCTCACCTGCTTCCAGTCGTCACAAACCAGGCCCAGATCGGCAAAGAGAGTGCCTCTGATGTTAGGGATGGTGATCGGAACGGGGAAGTTCATGGCGATGTATTCAAAGAAGGGGAAGCGCAATTCCATGCTGCCCAAAAGCTTGTTGTGTCCATAGTCCTCGCTGTCGTGACCACGAACGCCGTTGAAGCCGTAGAGGTCATAATAGAGGGCTTTTATATCGTCTTTAAAATCGGTGCTGGTTCCGGCAAAGAGGCGTGCCGCAAAGCCGTAACGCTTGTTGAAAAGCGTGTAAGAACGGAGGTCAGTATAGGCAGTGAGGTAGTCAAAATCGGTGCCGCTGAAGCTGGCGCTGATGCCTGTGTTGCTGCGCATGCCCAAAAGCGGGCCTGTGGAACCCCAAAGCGCTGTATCATGCACGAGGCTGACGCCCGGCGAGCTCACCCAGTTGTATTCCGGATCGCTGAATTGAACCCAATTGCCGTCATCTCCTTGCTTCCTCCATTTATCCCAGCGGTTCTTGCGTTGTTGAACGCTCTGCTCAAATTCCAGCCTCAAGAAACGGCTGAAGGGATAGCGCAAGAGCAGCATCAATCCTGTCTCTCTCTGGATATAGCGATAATACTCTGGCTGGGGCGAGGTGTCGTCTTTAAATACCGCATCGTTGAAGATGTTGAAGGCTCCAAAGCCAAGATCGGTGCGCTTTTTGAGGTAGAGATAGCTGAGGATGAGGTTGTTTTCTTCCCATTCTCCTGAGAGGCCGGCACTCAAACCGATGGCGTGATTGCCCATGATGTCCGCCACGCCGGTTTCGATAAAACCCACTGCTCCCAAAGACGAGGAGTAGGCCAGCCCACCCCAGAGGTGTTCTATCGCCATGCTGCTGCGGTATTTCTCCACTTTGGGTGGCTTGTTGCTGGGCTGTGTCGGTTTATCGTCGAAGCTGAAATCCTGCTGTGCCAAAAGGGATTCCAAGGGTGAGAGCTGCGGTCGGCGCGGGTTGATATTGGTTTCGGTAGTTTTGCTGCGTTTTATTTTGCCCTTGCCGCCATAATAGTCCAACCGACTCAAATCTATATCTTCAAAGAGGTCAGTATCCTGCACCCAGGCGATATTTGCGTCGTATTCTCTCCACTGCAGCGAATCCAGCGGATTGTAGTCAAAATAGATGTCCCAAGCACCGTCAAAGTAGTTGGAAAGCACCAAGTGGCGTGCATCCGGAGAGATGTCTCCCGTATAGACACCCGCCAAGATCTTGGTCACGTCCGCCTTCTGATTGTTTTCCAAATCCACGATGCGATAGTTATTCACACCCTCCATATTGCTGAGATACATGATCTTATCGGCGGATTGCACATACATGGGAAAGCTGCACTGTTCGTTTTCATCGTTGATCTTCCTCAGCTCCCGTGTTTCCAGATTGAGGCTGAAGATGCCGCTGCGGTAGTTGGCAAAGAAGCCCTGCCGCTTGCCTTCCGCATTCAGGATGCGCTCTGAGGTGAAGACGATGCTCTTGCCATCCGGCGCCCATCTCGCCTGCGCATCCCAATAGTGATCATCCGTGATCCTTTCCAGCTCCTCAGATTCCATATGATAGACGAAGATGTCGCTCTGCAAGCCCTGATTGCCACAGATGAGTATTTTGCTGCCATCCGGCGAGACGTCTATCTCATAGATGGAATTTAAGGAGTCCGGCCTGATGGACTGCGTGATCTTGGCATTCTGTGTATCCAGGATGTGGATGACATCGCCACGTGTTTCTTTGGCAGAAAAGGCCACAAGGCGGCTATCCGGAAACCAGCTCAGATTGGCTCGATAATAGTGAAATTCCTGCATCTTACCGCTGCGCTCACCCGTGATCAGCTTCCTGGCGCCCGTGAGTCCGTAAGTGGAGGAAAGCCAGATGCTATAACGCGCTCCCGCATTGGAAAAGTAGATATAGCTATTGCCATCCGGCGAAAAGCGCGGCATATAGTTGAAATAGGAGCCATCCTTAGCGCTGAAGGTGCGCTGCTCCATCTTGTCCGTGGGTGCATCGTAGAGGCTGACGCTGGGGTAGTAAACCTTCTTGAGATAAAAGTGCCAGCGCCGCTCCAACTGCTCAAAATCCATGCCAAAGACCTGATTGGTCGCCTCGTCCGTGCCATGTGCATTCCGCAGCGCAAAGTAGTATTCGCTCACCTTCTCACGTCCCCATTCATCGGCGATAAACTTCAAAAAGCTCTCACCCATCCGATAGGCGAGGTAGCCATCCGAATACTCCAAGGGCTGTATCCTGTCGTTGAGCACCATATCGAGGATAAACATGTTATTGAAGTCATCTTCGCCGCCGATGGAGAGGAATTCCGGCAGTCCTTCCGAAAACCAAAACGGGAAGGAATGCGGCCGCATATAGCGCAGCAGCCCGGTGGAAGACCGATCCAGTGCATTGGTATAGGCATGCGTAAGCTCATGCACCAAAAGCTCTTCCAGCTTGGGGTAGCTACCCTCAAAAGGCACCACCACCCTGTTTCTCAGGCTTTCGGTAAAACCGCCTATGCCTTCCGTGAGCAGGGGAAAGACGATGTTGGTATTGAGGAATTCCTTCTGCGTTTCATAGACGATGAGCGGGATGCGTGAGCGGATCGGGAAGCGCAGGTCTTCCTTGAGCCGATAGTAGATTTCCTCGCTCATCAGGCTCACCAAGCGGCCAAAATCGTCATTCCCCGCCGGGAAATACAGGTCAAAGTGCATGCTGCGGATCATGCTCCAGCGCGAATCCACCACGTTCACTTTGTTTTGCCCAAAGGTATAGGCCCTGAGGCTAAACGCCGCCACCAGAATCAGCAGCAGCAACAAAGACTTTTTAGAAGAGGCTAAATTTAACATACTTTTTGGGGTGCTTCTTGATATCTTGCACCAAGGCGTCCAGATTTTCTATGGATTGGATTGCTTTTGTATAGAGTTCATCATCGTTCACCAGCTTTCCGGCTGTGCCCGAGGAGGAATTGATCTTGCCCATGGTTTGGCTCACTTTTGCGCTCAAAACCCGCAGGCTGTCCAAAGTGCCATGCAAGCCGGCGAGCGCAGCGGGAGTGCCTCCAATGGCCTTGTTGAGGCTGTCTGCATTGCTGGCGAGCAGGGCATCGATATTGCCGCTCAGCTTTTCCAGCTTTTTGAGCGTGAGCGAGAAGTCCGCCGCCAGTTGATCCGCCTTGCCATCCACGTTTCTGATGGTGGAGGAGGCATCATCGATCAGCCTTTCACCCTTGTCTATCATGCCAGATTCCTCCTGCAGCCGCAACAGGATATCTTCCAGACTCTTGATCGCCGTTCCCGCTTGAGAGACTATATTCATGATACCCGCAGCAGGACTGCCGGACTGTATCTGACTCAAATCCAGCCACTTGTCCCCTTCACCCGGGATGATGTTCAGCGCCACGCCGCCCATCAAAGAAGAGCTGTCGATGCTGAAACTGCTGCCTTCTTTGAGACGGACGTCCCGGCGGATACGTGAGCTCACGACCACCCTTTCACCCTGCTGCTCCACCGCTCTCACGCGCCCCACCTCCATGCCTCTAAACATCACCTTATCACCCACTTCCAGGCCGGCGACGTTTTCAAAGCTCACCCTCAAATCTTGCTGAGAGCTTGTGCTGAGGCGATTGGTAAACCACAGGTAGGAGATTACGAAGACGATGATGATCACCACCGTGAAGATGCCCACTTTGAGCTGCACGCTCTTGATATTGGGATAAAACTTTTTCATGACTCTGCCTCCCTCTTTAGGTCTTGAGCTCTTTTTTCTGAGCTGCGGGGAAGAGGATGTTGTTGAGGATCAAGCGGTAACCCGGCGAGGTCTTATGCAGTTCTAGGATGGTCTCCGGATCGCCGATCCTGTGTTGATAATCCTCCGGATCGTGCCCGCCATAAAAGGTGAAAGTGCCTTTGCCGATGTTGCCGTGAATGTATTTAACTTCATTTGCACCAGGGACTTCGGCTAAGATAATCACGCTCTTTTTGACCTTGTCCTTAAAGAAGGAAGTGGTCTGCCCCAAAAAGCCATTGACGATATTGGTGTGGCATTGCGTGAGCATGGTGGGCACGGGATCATACTTGGCGCTGAAGTCAAAGAGCTGGAAATAATCACCTTCCGCACCCCGCAGCCTCGAGTAGTCACTGGCATCGATATCCGAAAACTCATAGACATAGGGATCCGTGATCAGATTGAAGTTTTCAAAGGCAAAACAGCGGCTGTAGTCCAGCTTTTGCTTATACTGCGGATCGATGCCGTCTCCATCGATCAGCGAATGCACGATGTCCACACCATAGGCAGCCATGGAGATGTCGAAGGTATCCGTCGCAGCGCACATGGCAAACATAAATCCACCCTCAAACACAAACTCCCTAATCTTCTGCGCCACAGCGTGTTTGAGCTTCCAAACCTTGTCATATCCATGCCTCTGCGCCATGGCGGTGTTGACGTTCACATCGTTTTGATACCAGGCGCTGTTACGATAGGAGCCATAAAACTTGCCATATTGCCCGGTAAAATCCTCATGATGCAGGTGCAGCCAGTCATAATCCTTGAGCCTGCCGTCCAATACCTCGTCGTCCCAAAACCGGTCATATTCTATCTCGGCATACTCCAAAGCCAGCGTTACAGCGTCATCCCAGGGCAAGGCATTGGGCGGGATGTAGACTGCGATCTTCGGCTCTTTTTCCAGCACGACCGCTTCCATATTGGCGTTCTGGATTTCGCCCATGATGGCGGCCACATCGCCGGAGCCGATCACTTCAAAGCGCACGCCCCGGATATTGCACAAAGCTTGCAGCGAAGCATCGTCATTCATCAAAAAGCTGCCGCCACGGTAGTTTAGCAGCCATTGAACCACGTGCTGCTGTTTGAGGGCAGCGAAGGCCACGCCATAGGCTTTGAGGTGATTTGTCTGACTGAGATCCATCGGTATCAACAGCTCGGCACTCAAAGAGCTACAGACGATCATCAGCAGCACAATCTGCAAAATTCTTTTCAAGACATCTCCTTATCGTTTTCCACCCAAGGTCGCAGGATCTCCAGCAACTGATTTTTACCCAAACCGGGGTCATCATACCAAGCCTGTTTGGCGCGCTGCAAGAGCTCTCCCACCTTTTTGGAGGCTGAAATATCAAACTCCTGCAACAAGTCCCTACCTGTCAAGTTAAATCTCGGTAAGCTCGCTTTTAACTCCGCAAAACGGCGTCTGAGGCAGACCACCTGCTTGGGCATCCGATACTCCGGTGCATGCGCCGAATTATCCGCCTCCACCAAGTCAAGCAGCAGCCAAAGATCGTCTTTATATCTATCTGTCATCCTCAGCAGCGTGCTGTCTTTGATACGTGATCCATCCTCGCCGCTTTGCTTGAAAACCATATGCCCGCCCACTAACATGGAGATGAGCTCCCGTGCTCTTTTGGGCAGGGAAAAGTGCTTCAAGAGCTCGTAAGCCATGGTAGAGCCCAGCTTATCATGCCCGATGAAGGTGACAGAGCCATCTGTTTTATAGCTTTTGGCTTGCGGTTTGCCAATATCGTGCAACAGCGCAGCCCAACGTGCGATCTGGCTTGGCTCGCTCTTTTCCAATACCAAAAGCGTGTGCTCAAAGGCATCCAAATGATGATACTTGTTCTGCTTAAGTCCTCGTAGCGCATCCACTTCCGGCAGGATGATGGCCAAGATGCCCGTCTTTGTCAAAAGCCGCAGTGCCGCGATCACCTTTTGCGCATCCGCTTCCAGCAGCATCGCCTCAAATTCCATCGCAATGCGTTCCTTCGAAATGTGCTCAAGCTGATCCCTGTCTCTGACGATCGCCTCATAGGTCTTTGCTTCGATCTCAAAACCCAAACGTGAAGCGAAACGGATCGCCCGCAACAGCCGCAGCGGGTCTTCACTGAACACGCGTCCCGGATCATCCACGCAGGCGATGACCCTGTTTTCTATATCCGGCAAGCCTTTACCGCTGGGATCGAGGATGCTGCCATCCGAAATCTTCATATACAGCGCATTGATGCCAAAATCCCGCCGCTGAGCGTCTTCCTGCAGCGTGCCAAAGCTCACCTCCGGCTTGCGATCGTGCTTGCGGTAGGATTCCCGGCGCGTGTGCACAAATTCCAGGCTCAGGCCATTCAAGCTAACCGCTGCTGTGCCAAAACTCTTGTATACCACCGGGTTAGTGGTTCCCAGTCTCTCATGGATCAGCCTCGCCAAAAGCTCGCCTCCTTTGGGAACTTCAACCGCAATATCCACATCCAAGACCAGCTCTTTTTTATCTTTAAACAGCACGTAGTCCCGCACTGCCCCACCGGCAAAATAGCTCTTCTCCAGCAGCTCTGAGCCTTTCAACGCCTCAGCCAGAAGCAGACGCAGCTCATTCAGCGTCACAAGAGCTCCCCGATCACGACATTAGAGATAAACATTGCGTTCTCTCTCAGGCGCAGCCAGTTGTCGTCCAGCTCTATCAGCTCGAAGAACAACAGCTTAGCCATCACTTCATGCTTGCCATCGACCACATCACGGCCAAAACGCCGCTTAAAATCATCCCGATTTATCCCTTTGGTCAGCCGCAAGCCCATCATCAGATAATCTTCCTCTTCAGCCTTGCCTCGCCTCAGCTTTTTGCCGGGCATCAACACTTGCTTGCGGATGTTGTTTTGATGTTTGCGGATGGAAGCCGGATTGTCGTAACGCCAGGGCGGTAGCCAACCGGAGGCCGAAGTGCCGATAGCCAGATAGGGCTCGCTGCGCCAATAGCTTAGATTGTGTTTGCTTTCGTAACCGGGCCGGGCGAAGTTGCTGATCTCATAGTGGGTATAGCGTGCCTTTCGCAGCAGCTTACAGACCAATTCATACATATCCGCCGCCAGCTCATCATCCGCCAGCGGAGGTATTTTGCCGCTTTCTATCTCGGCTAACATGGGGCTATCCTCCTCCAAAGTAAGCAGATAGGTTGAGATGTGCTGGGGTTTCAGCTTCAACAGCTCTTCCACGTCACGCTTCAGCATCTCCAGCGTCTGTGCCGGCAGTCCGTAGAGGAGGTCCAGACTTATATTCTTGTATCCAGCCTTGCGCAGCAGCTTCATTTTAGCCGGAATATCCGCAGCACGATGCCTGCGTCCCAGCACACTAAGCATCTCATCATCAAAGGATTGCAAGCCCAGGGAGATGCGGTTGATGGGTGTGGTCTGCAGCTCTTCGATAAAAGCGGGTGTGATCTGGATCGGATTGATCTCCAAAGTCAGCTCCGCTTCCGCCTCTATCTGCAGTTCTTGCAGTATGTTACTGATCCCCTCAGCCGTCAGAAGAGCGGGCGTCCCACCTCCAAAGTAGACGCTTTTTGCCTTTATCTCCCGTCCGATCTTATGCTTCCACAACCGGAGCTCATCGATCAGGAGCTGCAGATACTCTGCTTGTTGCTTTTGGTGGTAGGCGACGCGGTAAAAAGAACAGTAGGAGCAGGGCCTCAAGCAAAAGGGATTGTGCAGATAGATAGCTATCGGGCTAAGCGGAAAAACCTGTTCCATCTGGTGTGAGGCACGTCATATAGCTT
>Ga0116178_10003590_pt1 | contig 11713 bp, 13 predicted proteins | sample AD_STIC12_MetaG_FD_89880 | JGI IMG/M metagenome (GOLD analysis project Ga0116178, IMG submission 89880) | Active sludge microbial communities of municipal wastewater-treating anaerobic digesters from USA - AD_STIC12_MetaG | ecosystem: Engineered > Bioreactor > Anaerobic > Digestate | place: USA... | reverse complement strand
TCCGGGGCCGGGCCGCCCCGCGGGTGCATTTGCCCGCTCCTGCAGAAGGCGCCGGCCGGGGAAGTCCGCCGGCGGGTCCTGACCATGCCCCCGCAGCACGGCAAAAGCCGGCTCTGCTCGGTGGAGTTCCCGGCCTGGCTGATCGGCAACCGGCCGGAGACTAAGGTGGTCACGGCCAGCTACGGCAAGGACCTGGCCATCCGCAACGCCCGCCAAACGCTGGCCCGGGTGCAATCGGACGTGTACCAGGCGGCGTTCGGTGCGGTGGCGATCAAGGGGCGCGCCCCCTCGCACCATTGGCAGACGGTGCGGGGCGGGTTCTACAAGGCGGTGGGCGTGGGCTCGGCCCTGACCGGGCACGGGGCGGACCTGATGATCATTGACGACCCCGTCAAGGACCACAAGGAGGCCCTGAGCGAGTCCATGCGGGAGAACGTGTGGCAATGGTTCGTGTCCACGGCGTTCAGCCGGCTGTCCCCGGGCGGGGCCATCGTGCTGATCATGACCCGGTGGCACATGGACGACCTGGCCGGCCGCCTGCTGGACAAGGACCGCCAGGCCACCCTAGCCGAAGCCGGCGGCGGGGACGAAGTATGGACCCACGTCAACCTGCCCGCCCTGGCCAAGCCGGGCGACCCCATCGGCCGCGCCCCGGGCACGGCCTTATTCCATGAGCGTTACAACCTGGGCCGGCTGATGAGCATTCGCAGCGTGGTCGGGTCCTACTTTTGGTCGGCCCTTTACATGGGCGAGCCGGTGCCTCTGAGCGGCGGGATTATCCGCCCAGGGTGGTTGCGTAGGGTGCGGTATGCGGAATTGCCTGAGGGCCTGCTCTGGTGCCGGTTCTGGGACCTGGCCGCCGTCAACGAGGAGGACAGCGACTACTTCGCCGGGGCCCGGTGCGCCCTGGGGCCGGACGGCACGTTTTACATCGCGGACATCGAGCGATTCCGGGCGGACTGGCCGGCGGGCCGGCGGCGCATCGAGGTGCTGGCCAAGCAGGAGAAGGGGTGCCTGATCGGCGTCGAGGCGGTGGGCCCGTTCAAGGCGGCCTACGCCAACCTGGTGGAGACCATGCCCCCCTGGGTCAATATCCACCCGGTGGACGTGGACAAAAACAAAGTCGCCAGGGCCCTGGCCTGGGCGGCCATGGCCGAGAACGGCCAAGTGTGCGTCGTGGACGGCCCGTGGCTGGGCGAGTTCGAGACGGAGGTGGCGCGGTTCCCCTTGGGCGCGCACGACGACCAGGTGGACGCGGTGAGCGGGGCCTACGCCATGCTGGCCGGCGCGGCCCAGATTCGGCTTGCATAACGGCGGCAACACGGCAACACGGAAAAGAGAGGTGACTATGTGGTTCGCAAAATTGTTCCAACGGCGGCAGGATCAAAAAGCGGTGGCCGAGGTCCTCGAGCGGATTGTCGGCGTGCCGGTGCATCAGTTCAAGGACTTCAGCGACTACCTGTCGGCGGCATCCAAAAAGCTGTGGGCTACGTGGCGGGCCTGCGACATCGTGGGCCAGGCCGTCATGCAGACGCAATACAGCCTGACCCGGGACGGCAAGTCGGACCCGGTCAAGGTGGCCGGGCTCAGCGACCTGCTCGAGGCCCCCAACCAACTCCAGACGTTCCAGGAGCTGCTCTACCTCACGGTTCTACACGTCAAGTTGACGGGCAACGCGTTCTGGTATTTGGGCTCCGCCGGCGGGCGGCGCATCGACGCCATCCTGCCCCTGAACCCGAAGCGGGTGTCCATCGTGCCGGGCAACCAGAATAACGTGGCCGGCTACCTGCTCAAGGTCCGCGGCGTGAACGTGCCGCTCACCGTGGAGGAGGTGATCCACTTCAAGCGGCCCCACCCGGACCATGACTACATGGGCATCGGCGACATGGAGGCCGGGGAGACTGTCTTCAACGAGTGCATCAACCGGGACCGCTGGGCCGAGGGATTCTGGAAGAACGGCGCGAGCCCCAGCGGCGTGCTGACGCTGAACACCGACCGCCCGCCCAGCCAACAGGACTGGGAGCAGGCCAAGGCCAAGTGGCAAGGCGAGTACGGCGGCGTCAAAAACAGCGGCAAGACGGCCTGGTTGGCGGGGAACTGGACGTACCTGCAGCTCGGGCTCACGGCCCAGGAAATGCAGAACCTGGAGCACACGCGCAACACCATCGAGACCATCTTCCTGATCCACGGCGTACCGCTCAGCGTGGCCGGCGTGCGTGAGGCGGCCAATTACGCCACGGCCAGCATCGACGAACAGCGGTTCCGCAAGTACACCGTGGCCCCCATGTGCCGGATCATCCAGGACACGGTCAACACCGACCTGGTGCCCCGCTTTGTCGAGGGCGTGCAGTTCACGTTCGCCATCGCTGGCTTGGTCAACGCGGGCCAGGTGGTCACCGAATACGCCCCAGCATTCGATCGGGGCATTATTTCGATCAATGAGTTTCGGCAGCTCATGGGCTTGCCCACCGACCCGGACAACCCGCTCTGGAACGCCCACTACATTACGGCCGGCCTAACCCCGCTGGAGCTGGCCGGCGTGCCGGCCCAGGGCGTCGAGGACGAAGCCAAGGCCATTGTCCAGCGGTCCATTCAACATGCACTCTCTGACCCTGCTCCTGCCCTGGACGGCTACCCTGCCCGCCGGCGCTTTGATTAAAGCCATCGGCGCGCCCTCGGTGCCCCCGGGCGGCTGGACGTCGGCCACGTTCGCCAAGGATGGAGAACGCCTGGTTAAGGCCATCTATCGGGCGTTTAAGGCCACCACCCGCCAGGTCCAGCCGACGGTTCAACGCATGGCCCAGGGTTTATTCCGGGGTCAGATGGAGGAAATGTTTGCTTTATGGGCGGGGGCGCCACGGTTCCGGGCCGCCCAGGACGACCTGGACGCCACGGCCAGCCTGATGATGGCCGCCCTGGAAAAGGTCATCGCCGAGAGCCAGGATGACGCCATCAAGAGCCTGATCCCGCCGGTGCAGGCCGTCGTGGAGGAGGCCTATAGCAAGGTCGGCATCATGCTGGGCGGCCACGGCCGGGTGGACTGGACGCACCACACGGATAAAATCTCCAAGGACATCGCCCGGCGCATCACCCGGCTGGACGACACCACCCGGGCCTACGTGCGCGACCAGATCACCAAGGGCATCGCGGAGCGGCTCACCGTCACCGAGCTAACCAAACGCCTGCGCGAGAAGATGCCCCAGTGGAGCGCCAACCGGGCGTTTACCGTGGCCCGCACGGAGACCACGAACGCCTGGACCGCGGGGAGCGTGGCATCCTTCCAGGAGTGCAAGACGCTGACCCACGTGTCGGTGATCGGCTGCGAGGCCAGGGAACCGCGGAGCCCGCAATACCGGGGCGAGTCCACCTGCAACATCCAGGACGTGCCGGTGCAGGACGCCAACCTGCTCGAGTTCCACCCCAACCACACCGGGTGCATGGTGCCCAGCCAATTCCAGGCCGTGGCGGTGACCCGCGCCGACCTGGTGACCGACCCGGAAGCGGAAGCCGCACCCAACCCGGACGCCCACCTGACCGACGAGCAACGCAACGCCCTGCGCAAGCTGGACCTCATCACTAATTCCCGAGGCAACGTGGATCTGACAGCCAACGGCGGGTTCAGGGAATGGGTGATGGACGCCATAGACATCGACGCCAAAGAGATCGCCAGCTACGGCTATACCGCCACCCTTCCAATCGACCGGTGCCTGGTCAAACTTGGAAACGAGGCCGTGAACACCGACACGGTGCGGGCGTTTATTCGCGATCCCAAGCTGGCCAACACGGCGGCCCACCGGGCGGCCAAAACCCACCTGCCCGTGATCGCCAAGGATAAGGACAACGGCTACTACATCGTCGACGGGCACGCCCGCCTGCTGGCTGCCCGCCTCCGCGGCGAGAAGGACGTCAAGGTCACCCTGGTGAGCACGTTTAAGGTCAAAGGGGAGCGGGTCAATAAAGCGGTCCTGGACCAGCTCAAAGGCCAGCCGGAGATGAAGGCCGCGTGGAACTCTATCCCCGCCTCTTTGCGCTACCACGCCCACCCGGACCTCAAGATCACCCTCCAGAGCAAGCCTGGCAGTCACTACAACTACCACAACCGGGAGCTTGTTATCGGCACAGACTGGGGATGCCGCGACCTGATGCTGATTCATGAGTTCGGGCACCACTTTCATTTCGAGCTGGACCTGTGCAAGCACTTCAAGATGGCCAATGAGCCGGCCGAAGTGTTCAAGAAAGTGCAACAACGGGTGAAAAACAAGCTCAAGACGAGCACGTTCTACTCCGCCGTAGTCAACGACATCAAAAACACGCCCGGGTTCGAATCTTTCAACGACAACAATGAAAGACAGCGGTACGACATGACCGCCTACACGGACACCGCCGCCGCCGCGTCGGAGGGTGCCTTCGGGTTCGGGCACTCTAAAAACTACTGGAAAACGAGCACCTACGCCGGCCCGATGGAGTTTATGGCCCACGTGATGGAGGCCACCTCCGGCCAATTCCCGATCCTGGACCACTTTTTGCCAAGGCTAAAACGGTATGGTGCAAAGCTGGTCAAGCGGTATAATGCTTGGCTATGACCACGAACCACAAAAAGCGCGCAACCTCCTGGGACGAGGAGGAGGCCCTACGGAAAACCTACGCCGAGCGATTCGGCGAGGAGTTTCCGTTTTTTTTCTACGACCCCGAGGGTCGCACGGCCGCCACGCTGATGCGCGTGGCCCTGCGTGACGGTGTACCGTTCCAAGATCAAACCCCGCCCGGCGTGGTGCCATGATGCTGCGGTTTTACACGGTCGAGCACAACGCCGGCGGCACGCCGTTATTCCTGATGCGCCACGTCGAGCACGGTGGCCCGGCGACCACGTTCGACTGGCGGCTGGCCGGGAAGTTCCACGCCGGCTGGCTCGCGGACGCCTGGCGCGAAGAAGTGGGCCTGCCAAAAACCAAGTGGAAGGTCAAGCGGCACATGGTGGACGACTTTACGGGCGGCCCCGACCCCCAGGACCTGGCGGACTGCGACGAGGACGGCCTGGACGATCCTCCGGCGGGCACGATAGAATGACGGCATGACACGAACCCTCGCAATTCTGGCCCTGGCTGGGCTGGTGGGGTGCGCTAGCCCCACCCCTAGCCCGTCGAGCAAAAACGCCGCCGTGACCCCGCCAGGCGCGCCTAAGCCCGTTTATTTCACCAGCTCCAAAGCCAAACTCCAGCGCGCCCGGGAGGGTTACGTCAAGGCCCACCCGGAACTACCCGCCGACGTGCGCGAGGCTATCATGGCGGGCGAGGTCCAACGCGGCATGACCCGGGAGCAAGCGGCCTACGCCTGGGGCACGGCCACCCGGGCCGACTCGACGGTGACGGCCGCCGGCCAGGTCGAGACCTGGTATTACAGCGAAGGGGCCTGGGGTTGTGACTACCTGTTCTTCAGCGGCGGTCGCCTGACCGGCTGGCGTGCCCGGAAATAAAGGCCGGCCCACGGCCCAAAGAAAAAGTTGTTGACGCCGGGCGCAATAATGAGTCCACGTAGAAATAATGAAACGGTTTTACGTGTTCAGGGAAGCCCGGCCGGCCACGCGGCCGCAGAATAAGGTCCTGCGGTTCGACATGGGGCTGGACCTGGCCCAGCCTGACACCAAGAAGTTCCGCGAAATCAAGGAGGACGGCCGCCTGGTGGACGTCCTGGACGTGCGCCTAGTCGGCTACCTCTCCACCTTCGCCAACATCACGGAGGCTGACCGGGACGGCGACCGGGTGGAAAAGGGCGCGTTCACCGAGTCCATTCCCCTGTTCATGCGCAACCCGGTCCTGCTGGTCAACCACCGGAACGACGTGCAAGCAGTGGCCGGGAGCTTCTCCACGGTGCGCGAGGACAACGTGGGCCTTTACGTCGAGGCCCGGCTGAGCAACAGCCCGGCGGAGTGGATGCGCGACATCCGCTTCAAAGTGGCGGAGGGGCACCTGCGGACCATGTCCATGGGCGGCCTGTTTTACTACCGGGAGGACGGGCGCACCATCTTCAAGGTGAGCCTCTGGGAGGGCAGCCTGACCCCGATCCCCGCCAACCCCGACGCGATGTTTTCGGTTCGATCGCTGACGGACCAAGAGGCCAAAGCGGTTGGCCTGTAAGCACGACACGACACGACACGACCAGAACGACACGACACGACCTGACCTATGAGCCAATACATTTACGGTGGCCCGGCCCGTTACGTCGGGCGGTTCGGCCCGATCACCACGGGCACCATCCTGGACCTGACCGACGAGGAGGCCGCTTCCGTGGCGAGCAACACCTGGTGGGCCCCCCTGCCGGAGCGCCCGATCACCAACCTACCGAAGTCCACGGCCTATACTCTGGGTTCAACCGACGCCGGCAAGCTGCTGACTTCGCTCCACTCCAGCGCCGTGGTTCACACGCTGCCGGCGTCTCCTGCTGTGGGCTATAACGTCCTGGTCGAGTGTGCGCCCACGGCCACCGGCAACCTGTACCTGGACCCGAACGGCAACCGGTTCTCCGGCGTCAACGACAGCAAGCGGGTGGCCTCGGTGACGGTGACGAACGCCGGGACCGGCTACACCAGCAAGCCGACCATCGGCTTTACCGGCGGGAGCGGTTCGGGCGCGTCGGCCTCGGTGGCCATGAAAGCGCTGACGGTCGGGATCACCGACGGGGGCACCGGTTACGAGGCGGACGACGTCCTGACGCTGGTTGGTGGCGCGGGCACGGCCGCCACGGTCACGGTTTCAGCGGTGGACGAGAACGGGGCCATCACGGAGGTGGAAATCACCACGGCCGGGGCCTACACCACGCTGCCCACGGGGGCCTGCACGGTGACCGGCGGGGCCGGGGCGGACGCCACCATCACCATCGCGACCTACGGGGTCGACAGCATCACGGTCTCCGCCAAGGGCTACGGCTACGACTCCGCCCCGACCGTGACCTTTACCGGAGGCGGCGGCGCGTCGGCGGCGGCCACAGCGGTCCTGGAGGACTGCCCGGGCCGGGTGACGGTCACGGCCGCCGACGGCATCGTTGGCTACTACTGGAACGGGGCCAACTGGATTGGATTTTGACCCGGCGGCGCGAGTGCGCTGGCGGGTGGCGATTGCGCTCCGGAACGGGGCGGGCAATCACGACACGACACGAAACGACAGGAAAGGACACGACATGAACACCACACTGCGCCGCGTCGGCCGCAAGGACGCCGGCAGCAACCCGCCCCAGGATTCGGCCGGGCTCACCAAGGATGAGGTCCAGAGCATGATCCAGGAGGCGGTCAAGAACGCCACCGCCGGCCTGGATCCGGCCAAACTCACCGAAGCCATCGCGGCCAAGCTGGCCCCGGCTCCGGCGCCGCAACCCCAGGCGCCGCCGGCCAACCAGGCCGGGCTAACCAAGGAGGACGTGGCCGCGCTCATCAAGGGCGTGGTTGACGCGGTGAAACCGGCTCAGGCCCCGGCGGCCCCGGCGACGGAACCGAACGGGACCCAGACCAAGGAGCAGATCGAGGCCCTCATCAAGGCCGAGCTGGCCAAGGCGGGCAAGGGGATGAAACAAGTCCTCGACGACACGCCCAGCCACCGGATCGAGATGCCGACGAGCTGGACGGCGGGCAACCTGCCGGTCCACGGCAAACAACTCCTGAACATCCTGCGCCGAAAGCCGATGAACGACGGCATCGACGAGGACACCTTGCGCCAGGCGGAAGCCAAGGGCGCGGCCCGGCTGGAAAGCATGCGGGTCAAGGGGCACATGGGCAAGGCGCTGACCTCCACCGGCAGCGGCACGGGCGATGAGCTGGTGCCCACGGACCTGTCCAGCGAACTGCAACGGCGGCTTTACCTGGCCAGTGACCTGGTGGCCATGCTGGCGATGGATGAGGTGGCCATGCCGACCAACCCGTACACGTTCCCGCTGAGCACCACGCGGCCGACGTTCTACCTGGAAACCACGGAAAACACCCAGGCCACCGAATCAACGCCTGGCACCGGGAATGTCACGCTCACGGCCAAGAAACACATGGCCAAGGTGCTGTTCAGTTACGAAGTCGAGGACGACGCGATCATCCCGATGCTGCCGTGGCTGGAGCGGCTCATGGGCGAGGCGGCGGCGGACGCGCTGGAAGGGTCGATCATCAACGGTGACGACAACACCACGCACCAGGATTCCGACATCGCGGCCGTGTCCAAGCATTCGAGCAAGGCCTACAAGGGCCTGCGCTACTACGCCCTGGCGATCTCTGGGCTGAAGACGGACATCTCCAGCGGGGGCATCAGCTCCAGCAACCTGCGGTCGATCCTCAAGAAGGGCGGCCACTATGTCCGCAACAAGGCGGATTGCCTGTGGTTGGTCGGGCCGAAGGGCGAGAATGACCTGCTGGGCCTGACCGAGTTCATGACAGTGGACAAGATCGGCAACGACGCCACCATCATCACCGGCCGGGTGCCCCGCCTGTTCGGAATTCCGGTTGTCACGTCGGCGCAGTGCCGCGAGGACACGAACGCCTCGGGCGTTTACGACGGCACCACCACGACCAAGGGCACGCTCCTGCTGTTCAACCGGCGGCGCTTTGTCCTGGGCCGGCGCGGCGAGTTCATGGTGGAGACGGAGCGGGACATCGACTACCAGCAGACCAAGGTGGTCGCCAGCTACCGCCGGTCGTTCGTGCCGATTGAGACGCCGAGCGCCAGCATCACCTCGGTGCTGGTCGGTTACAATTACACCGCATAAGCGGTGGTCACGGGGGGTGCCGGGTCACGTTATGAGGCTAGCGTGGCCCGGCATTTACCTCGTGGCACACAGCCCCTACCCCCTATGAGCAAATTCATCTTTCGCGGCCCCGAGACGAACCTGGGCGTGTTTGGCCTGGTGCGCAGCGGGGACCTGCTGAACATGACCGAACGCGAGGCCGCCGGCATCAAAGGCGACCGTCGCTTTGAGCCGGTGCCGGAGGACTACCAGCCTAAACCAGCCCCCATCCGCCTGCCCGAGCTAACGAATCCTGACGACCCGCAGGAGCGTACGGCTGTCGCCAGGGTTAAAGCGGAGGAGGAAGCGCGACGCGAACGGCTCGCCGCCGTCAACGCCCCGGAAGCGGTGCAGGAGCGGGCGCTGCGCGAAGCGCCCATGGAGGAGCTGCGGGCCCTGGCCCAACAGGTGCATGACCTGGACGGGAGCTACCCCCGCCTGCGCGACATGAACAAGGCCCAGCTCATTCAGTCCCTGCTCACGCGGCGGGACGTGCTGAGCCGCAACGACACCGACGATGCCTGAAACCCTGAGCAACCCGTATTGCACGGTGGCCGAGGTCCAGGCCGAGATCCGCAACTCGGATTCCAGCCTGACCGACCAGCTCACCCGGGCCATCAACGCGGCCAGCCGCTGGATCGACGCCCAACAGGGGCGCGACTACTACCAGCACGACCACACCTCGACGCCCCTGGTGATCGACGAGTTCGACCACTGCGCCGTGGGGTGCCGGCTATTCCTGCCATACTGGCCGGTCATTTCCATTACAACCGTGGAACTGGCCGGGGAGACGCTGGTCAAGGACACGGATTACTCCGAGCGGGAGGACATGCTGGTCTACCTGCTGGGCGAGTGGCCCCGGCTCTACCGGCCGGACGGCACGCTCAAACTTTACGGCAAGTTCGGCTACGCCCAGACGGCGACCACCGCTGTCCCGACCGGCCTGCCCGAGCGGATCCGCATGGCGGCGGTGCTGGCTGCGGCGGCCTTGAGCGGCCACAACAGCAAGGACGTGCTGACCATCGACGGGCGCAAGGAAAGCGTCATCGAAAAGGCCATCCCCAAAACGGTGTTCGAACTGCTCGGCCCGACCCGGGCGTTCCGCGTGTAATGAACGTCACCATCGACACCCGCTCCATCGAGGCGCGCCTGCGCAAGCTGGCTCAAGGCATGAGCCCGGCGGCGGTGGATCATGTCGTGGAGCGGGCCAGCCTGGAGACGTTTGCGGCCCTGGTGCGCAAGACGCCCAAAAAATGGTTCGGCCAAGTGCGGCGCGGTTGGGTGATCCAAAAGCCCAGCCTGGGCGTGCGCATCGTGGTCAACCTCCACAAGGTCATGCTCTGGCTCGAGGAGGGCACGGCCAACGCGGGCACGGGCTGGATCTACCCCAAGGTGGCCAAGGCCCTTTACATCCCGCTCAAGCGTAAAGCGGCCAAGGGCTGGACGCCGGACCTGGTGTATGGGGAGGACTACATCCTGCGCAAGCGGGTCAAGGGCATCGTCCCGCGCAAGATCGTGGCCCAAGAGCGCCCCCACGCGGTGGCGCGGATGTGGCACCACGCGGTGGACCACGTGCGGAAACTACTTTCATGAGCATCGTAGGCGACATCGTCGACGACATCCTGGACCGGCTCGCCGCCGCCACGGCCACGGGCAAACTGCTGGCCGGCTACAAGCTGGCCCAGGCCCCAGTGTCGGAAGTGGAGGGGGCATCGGACCTGCCCAGCGTTCGCGTGTTCCTGCCCGACGTGGCCGAGGAGTACACCCCCAGGACCATGGGGGCGTGCCGCATCCGGTTTAAGCTGACCGTGAGCGTGGCCCGGAGCGCGGGCATCGAGGCCCTGCAGAACGCCACCGCCCTGGTGCTGGACGTGCTGGAGCTGGACGCCAGCGGCAACCCTGACCCGACCTTTGGCGGGCTCCTGGCGGCCCCGTTTGCGGCGGCCTATGACGACGGCAATTTCATCACCGATCTTAGCCTCACCAACCAAATCACCCTAACCATGGACAGCCGGCGCTTTGTCCGAGGCAACAGGCGCGGCGTCTGATCCCCGAACAATGGACACCCTGATCAAGAACCGCAACCTGGCCGACGCCATCAACGCCCTGGGCGAACTGGAAACCCAGCGCAAGGACGGCAAGGTCATCCGCGAAGTGAAACTCCGGCCCGAGGTGGCCGGACGCGTGCGCTACAACATCGCCCGCACCATGCACGGCCTGCGCAAGCAGTGGGAGGCGTTCAACGAAATCCGCCAGGCCCTCGAGCTGGAGGCCGCCGCCATCACCGATGCGGAGGAGAAGAAACGGTTTTACGCGGAGCGCATCAAGCCGGCCCTCGACGCCGAGGAAACGGTGGACGTGCGCCGCGTCAAGCTCTCAGACCTGGATCTGAGCGTCAACGAGCTGCCCGGTTGGGCGGTTGGACTGCTGCTGGACTGGTTCATTGAGGACGACCAGCCGGCGGCCTGACACGACGAACACGAACCGCGAGCGGAAAACACGACACGAAAGGAACTGAAGTATGAGCACCACCAATCCCCAACCCAAAAACCTGGACGCCATCGTGCTGCTGACCGGCGAATTTGCATTCTCGCCCGGGGCCACCTCGGTGAGCGACGCCCAGGTCAAGGGCTACGTCGACTTTGGCAACGTCGTCGTGGTCGGGGTCAAGCCGGAGCTGGAAAAGGTCGAGCACGAGGGGTCCTACCGGGGCACGCGCACGGTGGACAAAACCTTTGCGACCAAAAACAAGCTGACTTACACCCTGCAATGCGACGAGTTCGACGCCGAAAAGGTCAAGCTGGCCCTCATGGGTAGCACGGCCACCACGGCCCTGGCGCAGACCGCGGTCGGCAGCCCAGGCGAAGCGGCGGCGGTCCTGGCGTTCACCACCACGGCGGGCGTGATCGGGCGCTGGTACAACATCATCGGCGCGACCACGAACGCGGGCAAGGTGATC
>Ga0116178_10003586_pt1 | contig 11716 bp, 13 predicted proteins | sample AD_STIC12_MetaG_FD_89880 | JGI IMG/M metagenome (GOLD analysis project Ga0116178, IMG submission 89880) | Active sludge microbial communities of municipal wastewater-treating anaerobic digesters from USA - AD_STIC12_MetaG | ecosystem: Engineered > Bioreactor > Anaerobic > Digestate | place: USA... | reverse complement strand
TCATGTCTTCGAACAGACGGCCCTGATGGCGGGCGAAGAGAGCGGGGAGTACGAATAGAGGCGCCTTGTGATTTTCTGGTTCTTGACAACCGTTGGTCACGGGCCTATCCTCAATCCGTGATATGAAGGGTTGATTCCGTTTCCCTCAGCCGTGAGGGCTCGCCCGGCAGGAAAAGCAAATTCCTATGATTGAACCCGCAAGGCCTTGCGGCAGCTATCATTCTTTTCATCGAACCGGGTGCCTGATGCCCGGCATTGTCACAAACCCTATTTCATGGTATTTTTCAGGCACGGCCGGGGTGGCGGAATTGGCAGACGCAAGGGACTTAAAATCCCTCGTGGCGCAAGTCACATGCCGGTTCGAGCCCGGCCCCCGGCATTGCGCGTTCCCTACGAAATCCGCCCGCCGGGCTTTCCAAAAAGACGCTTGAGACCATATTGATATTTCAGGGCGCCTGGCCCACAATTATGGCCCTGGGAGGGTTGGATGTATTCGCAAACCTGGCGCTGGAAGGGCCGGAAGGTCCCGATGAACACGCTGCTCGACCTTTTTCTGTTCATCGCCAAGGATCTCGGCGCGGATTACAGCGTCGAGAAGGAGCGGAAATACCGGCTCGTTCACGGCTCTTTGACCATGGTCCTCAGCATCAGGATCCGGGGCGCCAACATCCACGAGATCCTGGACATCCATAAAGCTTGGGAGTCCTTGGAGACAGAACATATCATGTACATCATGGATTATGAGGAACCCACGATCGCGGAGGTCCGTGAAAAAGAGAAGATGAAAACGGAACCGGACGGGGACGAGTGGTATCAAATCCACCTCAAAACGGAGAACAGGGACCGCTATCTGAGCAACGAGATGTTCGTGGACAGCGTCACCATCCTCAGTCATCCGCTGTGCAAGATCGGATACGAGGCCAGCAGGACCGATCGGGCCTTGCGGTCTCTGGCCCACCTGAAGTTCCCTCCGCACGAGGACGACATACTCGAAGAGATGCATGCCTTCCCGGCCATCTATGCCGATATGGTGAGAAAATGGGATTGGCTTCTGGCGGGCCAACTCGGCCCCGATCGGACCATGTGGCCGGCGGCCCTCCACAAGGGGCGGGCCGATATCGACGTCGTCTACGGCAAGGAGATCCAGGGAGTATTTCCCGTCTGGATCGTCGGCCGTTACATCTTCGATCTGTGCCGGCTATATGGGAAGCTGAGGGTCCACTGATAGGAAGCGAACTGCGGAACCTGAGATGAGACGGCAGAACCTCGAACAGAAGTTCTCATGCCGAAGCGTCAGCGCGATCATCAAACGGTGCCGCGCCGAGCGCTATAGGCTTTATTCCTGCGGTCGCCAAGACGATCTCTATTTCGCAGCCATAAAGGGGAGGCTGAAGATCAGGCGTACCGGTGGCGCGGCGGAATTGATCTATTATCTGCGCCGTGATTCGAAAGAGCCTCGGGTCAGCGACTATTTCAGGCTGCCACTCGATTCGGGGCGAGACGAGATGGCTCACGTTCTGGCCGCCGCTATGGGGTCCATCGGAAGCGTCAGGAAAGAAAGGACCGTGTATTACAACAAGCGTGTCAGGATCAATATCGATCGAGTCGATGGGCTCGGGGATTTCGTCGAGTTGGAGGCCGAATGCCGGGAGGGAGAAAAGGGCGAAGCCCTGCGCCTCTTGGAGGCGACCAAGACGGCCCTTGGACTGGCGAACGGACGGGCGATCCCGGATTCCTACATCGATCTGATCTCCAGGAAGGTTCCCGTGCGACCCGCCAAATCCAAAGGTCGCGGCCTTTCGAGAAAGAAATGAACTTCATCAAGGCCTACATCGACATCGACGGCGTCCTTCTCAGAAACGGGAAGAACGGGCCGGAGCTAATCCCGAGGTTCAAACGTGTGGTCGCCTTCTTGAAAGAGCACTACGACTGCTACTGGCTGACGACTCACGTCCGCCACGGCAGCGGGGGAGCGGTCGCGAAAATGGCCCCGTTCCTAAGGAAGGCAGGTATCGAACTGTCGATCCTGGAAGGCATCGGGCCGACGGAATGGAGGACCCTCAAGACCGAGGCGATCGATTTCGACCGGCCGTTCATCTGGCTAGAGGACGATCCGCTCCCGAGTGAGATCCAGGTCCTCCGCGCCAACAAGTGCGTCCACAACCTGGAGGTCGTCGACTGGCGGAAGAAAACGACCAGGTTGACGGTCCGTCGCTTCCGGCGGATCCTCAGAGGCAGAGAACTTTTTCTTGATTTCCGCGTATAGTCAGGTATAATCCCCTCAGGCAATAGGAAGCGGGCGAAAAGACACTTGATTTCGAAATGGCGCGTCTTTATATTGACGCCATCCTACCGCAAATGGAGGTTTTAACGGCCTAAAGCGAAGCATCTTCGAATAGCTCGACGACGCGACCGGCGCTCTGCCCTCAGGGGCAGTCGAGGGGAGCGCGTGGAGCCGTCGGATGCTTCGAAGGGCGGCCGGCAAAACCCCGAACCTCCTAAGATCCTTGGGACCGGAGCTCCGCATCGCGGAGCCGCGGCCCTGAGCGACTCCTTTCGAAGCCCGAAGGAATGACCGAGACTGTGCCAGAGCTGTGCCTGTTCGGCCGGGCGGCTAACGTCCGCCCGGCTCTCGAGGCTCGAGCCGGTCAACCTCCCGCGGCCGGGTGCCGCGGGGCTGGTTCTTTCACAACCGCATCGCCCGGGGGCGAGGGAGAGGCCACTCCCCCTCGGGCACGAGTGTCCTGGTTTCGAAAGGAGGCTCGACATGACATGCCTTATTTGCGAGATGCCTTTCGGCCCGAACAAGCGCACGCCGCGGCAGAAATACTGCAGCCCGGCGTGCCGGAAGCGGGCCCGGGCGCTTTACTCTGTGTGATAAGGGGAAAAGGGTTTCCATAACGGAAGACTTGAGCTACTCTTGGCGTGTCATATCGTCGGCTCCTACGGCGCGGATGGTGGGCGTCAACCATGACGTCTACACTAGGGATCAGGCCGGCCATCTCCTCCTCAACCGTATCCAGGCTCTTCTTAATGTCGCCGCTGCCGACTCGGCTGGAACCCTGGACGTCGTAGGGAGCACGGAGACTCTGCCGCTCATTCCTGCGGGAAGCTATCCCGTTTCGGTGAACACGTTCTTTCTGGTCTGGATACGAGGGACGCTCGGGACCACGCCATCTCGATGACGGCAGCCCGACACCTCGTTCGAGCGGGCGGCTCCCGCGCCTCGCTCAATCATCCCGCCTCTAATCATTCGATGCCGGCTGCAGATCCAGTGCGCCGGCCGGCGGGCTGAGGTTGTTGTCGAACAGATCCGAACCGTCAGCAAGAGCCGTTTGAGTTCGGGGATCGGGACGATATCCAACGACGAGGCCTCCGCCCTCCGGCGTCTTATCACAGAGATGTTCGGTGAATGAGTTCGGTAAGTGTGTTATAATTTTCTAAAATGGACAAGGGAAAAAGCATCGATAGGTCCCTCTTCTGGGATATCGAGCCAGACCGTCTCGACCTTCAACGGAACAAAGAGTATGTCATCGAGCGGATTCTGGAACTGGGAGATGAAAGGGCCGTGAGATGGCTCTTCTCGAAATATCCCCGAAGCGAGATAATTAAAGTTCTGGCCTCGAGCCGAAGGATCTCCCGGAAGAGTGCCAACTATTGGTCTCTCATATTGGAGTAGAAGCCCATGTTCGAGACCGTATTGAGCCCTCCCGCCGCAAAAACCCTCAAGCTTCTGTCCCAGGAGGATTTCCTGAAGTCGTTCTATCTCGCCGGAGGCACGGGCTGCGCCCTCCACATCGGCCACCGCCGGTCGCAGGACTTCGATTTCTTCTCTCAAGCCGACTTCGAGATCTTCTCCCTCCAAATCGTCCTCCGGAATCTGGGACGCTTTGTGGCCGATTACTCGGACGCGGGCACGTTGGTCGGACGGCTCGACGGCACGAAAATCAGCCTGATCCATTATGCTTATCCGTTGCTCGAAGAAGCGACTTGCTACATGGACGTGCGCGTTGCCTCGCTCGTGGATATCGGCTGCATGAAAATCGACGCGATCTCTTCGCGGGGGACCAAGCGGGACTTCGTGGACCTCCTATTCATTCTTAAAACGCTGAGCCTCGACCTGAAAACGTTTTTCGGAAACTTCGAAAGAAAGTACGGCCCGGATGGCTTCAACCGCCATCATGTCCTCAAGAGCCTCGTCTATTTCGAGGACGCGGACAAGGAGCCTGATCCCGAAATGCTGGCGGAATTTTCGTGGGCCGCCGCGGAACGCTTCTTCGTCGAGAACGTTAAGGCCTTCAGCGCGATTTAGCTTGTCCTCCTCTCGGGAGGGCATGGAGGGCGGAGTCCGAATGTTTACACGCAAACTTTTCCCACCTCTCACGGGATCGATCTCAGACCTCCTTTCTTGATTTCTTGATCCGATACGATTCCCCGTCCAGGGCGATACTTCCAGTGCGTGCCCCCGCCGTTTAAGCCTTCCTTTGGAACCAGTTGTCCATCGTGCCGAACTTCGTCCGCAGGGTGACGCCCCAGCCGACGATGCTCATGACCAGCCCGAACAGGAAGCCGACGACGGGGATGAAGCCGATGAAACTGAAGAGAAGCAGCCCGGCGAGGACGGCGCCGACCGTCGTGACGTTCCGCGAGCCGAACGCCCGGAGGAGGCTTTCGCCCAGGATCATCGTCATGGGCGAGGAGGCCAAGCTGAAGAGGATCGACGCCTCCTGAGGCGGATCGCGTCCCGGGCCCCTATCGGGGCCTGTTCCATGACTTCGACCGGTTCCTGATAGAGTACGGGAGCCGCTTCGAGAAGGAGTCCGGTCGTTTTCGGCCTGTCGTCAAGGAGGTCGTCGAGCGCTACTTCGCCGCTCGAAAAAAGGAAGTTCCTATCAATCGGCAGGGTATCATGTCCCCCGATTCAATTCGGTACCCGAATACTCAATCCCTTAATTCCGGATGAATCTCCGTCGAATTCGGGGATTGAGTATTCAGGAACGTCTGAATTCGAGAAGGGTCACCCGTTCGACGAATACCGCCGCAACCCCCGCCGGAACCGCAAGTGCGCCATCCGCAAGATCCAGCGCCCGGCTTTCGGGCCGGAGCCGCCCCGGTGGGAGGTTGACAGGCCCCCGGGCTTTCGGGAACAATGTTCCCATCAAGCATCGGTTAAGGAGGACCTCATGACCGCTCGCCCGCCTTTCGCCTTCGCCTTGGGCCTCTTCGTCCTGGGCTTCGCCCTCTTGGCCCCGGCCGCGGTCTCCGGCCAGGACGTCGAAGGGTCCAAGGACCACCCCCTCGTCTCCCGCCTCCAGGACTTCTATATCTCGGACTACGAGGAGTTCGAGTTCGACGAGCACGCGTTCTACGACGCGGCCGACAAGGAGTACGTCATCAAGGGCCACAAGTGGGTCATCGGCTACAACCTCAAGGATGGCGCCCGGTCCCCCGGCCAGGCCAAGGTCCGCGAGAACTACATCAACGCCATCCGCAAGATCGGCGGGGAGATCCTCTACGAGCGCGGCACGATGCGCGTCGTCCGGGACGACAAGGAAGTCTGGATCGACCTCTGGGTCACTTCGGACGGCGAAGGCTACCGCCTGACGATCGTCGAGAAGGCGATTATGAAGCAGGAGGTCGTGGCCGATCCCAAAGCCCTGGCCGGCGACATCCGCGAGAAGGGCCGGGTGGCCGTCTACGGGATCTACTTCGATACCGACAGCGCGGTCATCAAGCCCGATTCCGAGCCGACCCTGAAGGCCATCGCCGAAATGCTCAAGGCCGACGGGGCCCTCAAGCTCTTTGTCGTCGGCCACACGGACTGGACCGGCAATCTCGACCATAACATGGACCTGTCCGGGAAGAGGGCCCAGAGCGTCGTCGAGGCCCTGGTCTCGAAGCACGGCATCGCCGCCGGGCGGCTGACCGCCAAGGGTGTCGGGCCGCTGGCCCCCGTTGCCGCCAACACCACCGAAGAAGGCCGCAAGCTCAACCGCCGGGTCGAGCTCGTGGCCATGCAGTAAGCCATCGTGATCCTGAGAACCGGAGGAGGGAACAGATGAGAACCAAAGGGATGAAGCCGGCGGCCATGGCCGTCGTCATGATGCTCGTCGCGGGCACGGCCCTCGGCGCCGAGATCTACATCAAGCAGACCCGCAAGACCGATCCGGTCACGATCATGGGCCAGACCCAGCCGGAAAAGACCGAGACCATGGTCAGCTGGTACGGGAAGGACCGCGTCCGGGTCGACACGGGCGAGGAGACCTCGATCATCGTCCGCGGCGACAAGAACGTCATGTATATGATCAACCACACCGAGATGACCTACGGCGAGATCCCCGTCGGCGCGGACTTCTTCGGGGCCATCGCTGGGGAAGCGGAGGATGAAGAGACCAAGCAGGCCATGGACATGGCCAATCAGATGGCCCAGTCGATGATGGGCAGCATCCAGGTCAAGGTCACGCCGACCACGGAAGCCAAGAAGGTCAGGAACTGGAACGCCCGCAAGTACCTCATCGAGATGTCCATGGGCTCGATGATGAAGGCCAACTCGGAGGCCTGGGCCACCGAGGACATCAAGGTCGACCCGCGGCTCTACTATATGGCGGCCAACGCGATGATGGCCGGCATGGGCGGGCTCGAAACGCTCATCAAGGAGATGCAGAAGGTCAAGGGGATAGTCGTCTATCAGGAAACCAAGAGCGAGGCCATGGGCGCCACGATGAGAATGGTCGAGGAGGTCGTCGAGGTCGGCGAGAAGGCCGCCCCCGCCGGCGCCTTCGACATTCCCAAGGGCTACAAGAAGGGCAACGCCTACTAGGAACGTGTCGTCATGGCCCTGGCGACAGAGAGGAGGGTGCCTGCCGCTGTCGCCCGCCTGATGGCTCCGCGGGGCATCACAATATAAGGCCTGGCCTCGCTGCGTGACCCTTTCCTGAAGTGGCAATGCTCTACTCATTCCTGAGCGAGAGGCATGCCGGTCCGTGTCGACGGCGAAGGCGCAGAGGGAGAACCACGCGTCCTTGAGATAAGGCGTGATGAGGCCGGGACGCGGATGGAGGAAGGCCCCGCCGATGCCCCGGTCCTTGAATTCCCGGAGCCGCCGGGCGGCCTCCTCCTCGGATGCTCGATCGTCCGCGGTCCGGCCTTCGGCGACCGCGCCCGGGAGGCTACCGATCCGCCAACTCGAATTCGATGGTCTTCACGTTGTTGTCCCGGAACAGGGGCTCTTCGGGAATGAGCCTGTCCGGATCGACGGCGATCTCGATGAGGTATTTGCCGGCCTTGAACAGGGGACCGCTCGTCTTGAAGGTCTTCTCGCAGATGTAGTATGGGTCCCGTCCCGTGAGCCTGGATTCGCAGGCCAGCACTTCGACAGGTCTCCGGCTCGGCATCTCCAGGACGGTGATCCGGGTGTGGACGGGCTCGTTGATCGCCCGGGTGCCGTACTGCATGACGGCGAACCTGACGACGATGTCGGTCCCGCGCTTGAGCCGGGAGCCCTCGTCCTTGTCGTCCTTGACGTAATCGATGCTTTCTTTGACCTCGGACAGTCCGGCCGTGGCGATGGCTTTGAGGGTCCTCAGCGCCCAATTCTGCTTTTTTGCAGGGTTGCGGACCTGGACCGCGCCAATGATGAGCTCGATGTAGGGGGCGATGGTGAGCGGCCCGTCGCTCTCGTCGCGGGCGTTCGAGCCTTCGATCCGAAGTTTCCATTTTAATGGTGGTGTCCAGGTTCTGGTCGCAGTCCAGACTAATTCGCCAGTATTGGGAAAATCACGGGCAACAACAATAGGCAGCAGGCTGGGACCCTGTTGATAGGGGACAAGATAGAGTGTCAGAGGACCGGGATTTCCCGTGCTTCCCCATCTAATAGTATAGGTATGCCCTGAGATCAGCTCTTCACCGCCATTCGGCGAGATGAGTTTCAGGCTGGCCGGGCCCGCGGCCGCGGCCGGCGCGCCGCCCATCTGGGTTTGTTGCTGGCCGGCCGCCCCGGTCTGCGGACCCTGTTGAGCGGCCGCCCGGGTGATGGTCAGCATCCCGCTCCGGGCCTCGGCTCCGCCGCCGAAGATCTTGACCCGCCAGCGTTGGCCCTGCTCCGAGTTCCAATTCCCCGGGATGCGGATGGTCCTCGAGCCGGTGTTCGCCACCTGGGCGTTGCCGATCCCGGGGATCTGCATGACCGTGACCTGGCCGTTCGGTTCGATGTATTCCATCCAGATGTTGACCTTGTCTATGGAGCCCGTGGAGGTCCACTGAACGCGGCAGTTCTCTCCCGCGACGATCCTCGTGCTCGAAGTCGGGGCCTTCACCTCGATCCCCGGTTGGGCCACGCTGATTTCCCTCTGAGACGTGGGCGCGGCCTTCGAAAGCCCGGGCGCCGCGGCCTTGGCGGGAGCGGCCGGCTCCTCGGCGCGCGGCAGGTTGATCTCCACTTTGCCGCGGGCCGTGCCCTCGCCCATGAGGGCCACGCTCACCTTCCAGTCCTTCCCTTTCGCCAGGTGGCTCTGGTTGAAATCGAAGGACAGGGTGAGAGGGCTTTGGCCGTCCTGGCGGGCGTAGTATTGGGCCCGGTCCGGGCCGTTGAGAATCAGTGCCAGCTTGGAGGCCGAGCCCTTCCACTCGGCCTTGACCTCGAGCCGGCCGGGCGAGGTCACTTCGATCTCGACGGTCTCCCGGGCCTGTCCCAGGAAGTTGAAGGGCCGGGTGACGAAGGCGCTCTTTTCGATGGACTGCGTCCCGGCGCTCTTGGCGCCGATCTGGGCCAGGCCGGCCCCGGCGGCCGCGAAGACGGTGAGGATGATGATGACGAGAGAACGACGGAAGATCATACTAACCCCTTTCGATGGAATTGGGAGCCGGCGGCCCCGGAAACAGCTCGATCCCGCGCTTCGCCATTGCCGCCGCCGCCCTTGGACCGTTGATAACACAGGCCTGGCGAGAAAGTCAAGCGAACGGATTCTCCTCCGGATAGAGCGTCCCCGCCGGGCGGTTGAAGGAGACGTCTGAGGCGGGGGAGGGGTTTGGTGACGGGCCTATCCTCAATCCTTGATGGGAAGGGTTGATTCCGTTTGCCTCAGACGGGAGGGCTCGCCCGGCCGGAAAAGCAATTCCTATGATTGAAGGGTCTCTGAGTGGCGGACTTGACGAACAGGGGAGAGGAATCGTCCATTATCCCGGTCCTTGGATTGAAGTGATCGATCCCCACAAAGCGGCGACACAGGTGAGCACAATCTGAGCACAGCTGATTTTACGCTCCGGCTAATCAACTTTATTAACAGCAAGTTGTAGCGCCAAGCCGGTCCCTTCGTAATCAGCAGGCCGGAGGTTCGATCCCTCTCGCCGGCTCCACGGTTTCCCCATCTAGCCGAGGTCCTGTCCCTGTTCGGAAGCGTTCGGGTATGTGCTAGAATAGGCTTATCCATGACCATCGTGAAGCGCTCCCTTGAAGAGGCGGCGGAGGCCGATCTCCGGGAATGGAGATCTATGACCCCGGCCGAGCGGCTCGATCTCGTTCAGCGACTCAGGGACCTGTATTATGAGTTCAAAAATGAGGATCGAAAAGGATTTCAAAGAGTTTATCGGATCGTTAAACAGCAATAACGTCCGCTATCTGATCATCGGCAGTTTCGCCCTGAGCTACTATGCCGAGCCCCGCTACACGAAGAACATCGACATCCTCGTCGAGGCCAGTCCTCCGAACGCGGATCGTGTCATGAAGGCCGTCCGCGAATTCGGGTTTTCCGACATCGAACTCGAGAGCCGCGATTTCCTCGAGCCCGAACAGGTCATCCAATTGGGCATCGAGCCGCTTCGGATCGACCTATTGACGTCCCTGAAGGGCATCGCCTTCGCCGATGCCTGGGATAGGCGGACGGCAGGTCAATACGGCGATATCCCGGCTTTTTACATCTCCAAGCAGGATCTCATCGATCACAAGAGACTCGTCGGCAGGAAGCAGGATCTGGCGGACCTCGAGAGGCTGATCAAGGCGTAACAGGTTCGATCCCTCTCGCCGGCTCCAAAATGTTCAAGTTTGTCATGGCTTGATTTCCCTCCCCAGCGGGGCTATCCTTTGACCAGACAGCAGCAGGGTCCGCAGACCGTGAAATGCCTAAAGGGAAGGGATAGTCTGCCGCATCCTGAGGGGAGGCGACAATGACTCGGGGCTTCCGCGATCAGCCGACGGCTCGGAAAAAGCGCAGGTGGTTGGCCTGGCTCGGCATCCTGCTCCTCTCGCTCATCGCGGTTCCAGCTGCGCTTCCTCTCATTTCCCCGTCCGTCGAGACGCTCGCTATGGACGACGCGGCGCGGGCGGGCGCCGATGGCAAGTACATCGCGCTCAGCGATGGCATCGATCATTATGAAGCCTCGGGTCCCGAGGGAGCGCCTGCAGTCGTTTTTGTCCATGGCATCTCGAATCCCTACCACGTCTGGGATGCCAATTGCTCCGCGGTGGCGGACGCCGGCTATCGTGTGGTGCGTTACGACCGCTATGGCGTAGGCTTCTCCGCTCGCCCGAGGGAGGGTCGACACGATTCCGATCTGTTCGACCGGCAGCTCCTGGAGCTCGTTGGGAAGCTGAAGGCGAGAACTCCGCTGACTCCGGTCGGCTTCTCGTTTGCGACCAAGCTCTCCTGCCGGGCTACGTCGAGCGACTCAAAGGCCTCGAACGGTACAAGAGGACTTTGTCCGCGTGGCTTTCGACGATACGGCACTTTCCGATCCAGGGAATGGAGTCGAGCTATCGGGCGGTGGCCGATTCGGGCAAACCCGTGCTATGCATCTGGGGCCAGGAGGATCGCGTCGTTCCCTTCGCGACGGCCGAGAGAGCCAAGGCTGCGATTCCCCAGATGGAACTGCTGGCTATCGAGCAGGCGGGCCATGCTTCGCATTACGAGAAGCGAGGCGTTGTCAATGAGGCGATTCTGAACTTTCTGCGACGCATCACGCCGATCAGCCGACCGGCCCCTTAGCCGACGGGAAATGCTGCCCGAATCTCGGACCAGCCGTCCATCCTGGCCGTCCACTACCTCAGTCAGCTCGGCGTCCGCGACCTCGATCTCATCAACAGGTTCGACGTCCAGGTCCTGGCCGTCAGGGAGATCGTGGCCGAGCGGCTGACCTACGTCCTCAAGGCGGACTTCGTGGTCAAGGAGAGCGACATCCTCCCCTCTGAATCAGCCCTCCCGATGTGCCGGGAATCTACCGTCCTCGCGGCTGGACTACCTGGAGCTCATCGCCCGGGTGACGTCCCCTATCCCCGACAAGGGCCGGGTCATGGTCCGCTGCTACGGTCTCTACGCCAACGCCCACCGGGGCAAGGTCCGGAAGGCGGGCCGTGTCCCTGTTGCCCTGGGGATGCTCGAGGGGGAGCTGCCGCGCGTCCCCTCCAAGGGCTGGGCCGAGATGATCCGGAAGTCCTATGAGGTGGGCCCGATGATCTGCCCACGTTGCGGCGGGAGGATGGAGAAGCCGCCTGAATTATGCATAAAAAAAGCCGTTTCCTCCTCAACCTGTTGATTTATAAATCGATCTCAGACCTCCTTTCTTGATTTCTTGATCATGATTCCCCGTCCAGGGCGATACTTCCAGTGCGTGTCCCCGCCCTTTAAGCCTTCCTTTGGAACCAGTTGTCCATCGTGCCGAACTTCGTCCGCAGGGTGACGCCCCAGCCGACGATGCTCATGACCAGCCCGAACAGGAAGCCGAC
>Ga0116178_10003584_pt1 | contig 11725 bp, 7 predicted proteins | sample AD_STIC12_MetaG_FD_89880 | JGI IMG/M metagenome (GOLD analysis project Ga0116178, IMG submission 89880) | Active sludge microbial communities of municipal wastewater-treating anaerobic digesters from USA - AD_STIC12_MetaG | ecosystem: Engineered > Bioreactor > Anaerobic > Digestate | place: USA... | reverse complement strand
TGGTTCTACTGCCGGCACCGGCGATGCTGAACAGCCAGCCGTGCTGCGCGGTAACACCGGTTTTTTTATCGCGCAGGTAAATATCGATAAAGTAGTTGCCTGAGGCGAACGGGCTGTTGACGGTCGCGGTCAGCATTCTGGTCTGGTTGTCGAAGTTAAAGGTAATCTTTTTGCCGGTGGCTTTGGCGTTGAGCACGTATTTTTCAGGTGAATAATCAGACAGGTTGTCGATGCGACAGCTGAAGGTCGCGAGCTGGTCGACCACCTGGCCGGGTGCCGGGTAGTGCTCTGTAATTGGCAGAGCGGCCATCCCAAAGCGGATAAGAAATTTTTCCATGTCGTCGGTCGAATAAATTACCTGTCTTTTTATCTGCCAGGGCGACATCCCTTTATAGTTGGCGCCGCCATCAACGGTCATGGCACCAGAAAAGCCCGCATCCATGGCTGTTTTGATGCTGCGGTCACTGTAGACGCCATAGGGCCAGACCATGAATCTTACTTTGTTGCCGAGCCGGGTTTCGATTATCCGGCGCGAAGCCACGATTTCGTGTTCTAGAAAGGCTTTTTCGGCTTCCGGGGTGTGGTATTTAGAGGCCAGATTGCTGTGACTCATTGAATGGCACTCAACACTCCAGCCGGCTTTGATGAGCTCGGAAAGCTGTTCCCAGCTCATAGCCAGCGATGAACCAATGAAAGAGGGGTAAATGCAGACGATGCCCTTGAAGCCGAATTCCTGCATGGCGGGAAAGGCGTAGTCGTAGACAGTTTTGTAGCCGTCGTCAAAGGTGAATACGACTTTTCGGCTGACGTCCGTGGCGTCTGAAGCGAGCGCTTTGAGCAGTTCTTCTGAATTAAGACTTTCGAAATTGCGGTCTTTCAGATACTTAAGCTGGCTTCTGAAGCGGTCGAGGGAAAGTGAAAACTTGTTTTTTGCGGCCGGCTCGACTTGGTGATAGCAGAAGGCGGCTATGTCACTGCGGGCCATTGCCTGGGTGTTGAGGGCAAATACAAACAGGGTGAGAATGATAAAAAGCTTTTTCATCAGAATTCCCGAAGATGTGGATTTTTAATTCGGCGATAATATACCCTTTTTCCGGGCAAAAAAAAAGGCCACTCTAGGCAGCCTTGATCAAGGAAAGGAATGATTGAAGACAACTGACGAATAGTCGTGCAGTGTTGTTTACATATACGCAAAACCCGTGCCAACTTTTTTGGGGCCTTTGGTGGTGCGATTTTAAACAGATTCTGCGGCGCAAAGCCTTTGATGATAAATATTTATACAGCGAAGCAGTTTTGACTGTGCAAAAAATAAACAAATCGGCTGTTGAAACATTAGACAGAACTTCTCGAAACAGAAAGCCTGAAAAAGAAAAAAAGGCTGCCCATGCGGGCAGCCTTTTCATTTAAGACTTATCTTCAGCCGGGAAGGTTGAAATTATCGGGCAACTGAACAGTAGAAATAGCATGCTTGTAAATCAACTGTTTTTTGCCTTCTGATTCAAGAAGAATCACAAAAGTGTCAAAGTCAAGGATTGTACCCTGAATCTGGAAACCTTTCATCAGAAAGATCTTAACAGCTTCCTTTTCGTCTTTCAGGTACTGAAGGATATTGTCTTGAATATTTACAGCAGGCATATTTCTTACCTCCAATTGGTGTCTTACTTAAATAGACTATTTTGACAAAAAAAGCAAATCAATTTTCATGCTCGCTGCATTTGATACCTTTTTCATCGATAGTCCAGGTCCCTGAGGTCGGGCATGGAGGAACTCCGAGTTTTTTTGCCAGTTCTTCAATTGAGCCGGTTTCGAGGGTGCCGCTGGCATTGATGGCTTTGGTGTTCTGTAAATAGCGAAACAGCCGATTGCGGTTGTAGCTGCAGCAGGCGTGTTCGTCGAGAATCATCGGAATTGCCGGAACCTCGTTGTGCTGGTTGCAGTAGATCAGGCCGCTGACCGCATCGGTTCTTATCGCGCCGCCTGTCGGGCAGCTTTTTTCGAGTTCGGGAGAGTAGAACATGCGGTTCATGAAGCATATCGTTCGCGACATGTAGATTTCGAGAAGTTTGCTGGCCAGACCATACCAGCGGTTAAGGCGTTTTGTCAGCCAGCCTGCGATGTTTTCGAAATCAGTCGATATGTAGATGACGTCTTCGTCACCACGTACTTTTATCACGGTTTCGAGGCCCATTTGCTGTGTTTGCACCTTGAAAGCGAAAAGGCTGCGGGCAAATTTTTTCATGAATTCGTCATTTTCGACTTTGCCGGTAGTGGCGGCCGAAAATTCATTCAGACTGCCATCTTTGTAACTGTATCTTGTATGAATTCTTATGAATGGTGCAAACGGGTTTTTGACAAAGGGTTGCAGCATCTGCGGTATGAAAGCTGCAAAATTTTCCCAGTTGTAGATAAGTTCGATAAAGCTTTCAGAATTGAAAGGGCAGAGCTGGTTGAGCAGCTCGACACGGTCGCCTTCAGAAAGCGGTTTGCCGCTGAGATAGACGGAGTTACGATCAGCGACGGCATAGATGCGGCGCTTGCCGAGGCTGAACTCGCAGCGGTCAGGCTGCTCGTCATTTTTTCGCAAAATATTGAGTTGCGAGAAGTAATTCGACAGCAGTCCGAGCATGGCGCTGCCGGTAATCGACTCGGTTTCGATCCTGATTGTAGCGTTCTTTCTCGGTTTGAATGGCTTGTTTACGAAGATGGTGACTGATTTGTCGGCAAAATTTGCCGCGCCGGCAATCGAAGTGCCGAGCCATCTGAAGAATTGCGGCCCGAACGAAATGACCAGAGTATGTGAACTTACAGGCGGTAGACCATTGAAAAGCTTGTCGGCCGGCTTTTCGTTATCTGTATTTTCGCTGGTCGTCTGTGCTTCAGGAGTGGCTACCTGCAGAGATTCTGGTGCAGTCGCCGATTCTGGAGCATCGTCGAGGGTCAGAGATGGTTTGCTGCCGTCTGCCAGGTTGTAGCTGTTGAAAAGAGGTTCGCTCAATGGTCTGATACCCGATTTTACATCAGAGCAGAGCTTGGTGATATCGATTGCCTTGTCGTAGAGTTTTTCTTCCTGGTACAACCGGGCAATGCTCATCAGAATATTGTTGATTCTTTCCTTGTCTGCTCTTTCACCCATAAGAGTGTGGTAGTCGGCAAGTGCTGAGTGATAAGACTTTAATCTCACGGCCAGGTAAAGAGAGTTGTCAGGGTCTTTCAGCTTCGGGTCGGCCTTGAAGGCTTCTTTGAGATAGGCGATTGCCGAGTCGAAATCATTCTTGTCGAGATAAACCCGCCCGATATGTAACAGAACCTCGCCCTGACCGGAAACAATCTGATTGGCTTTCAGAAGGTAAACGAGTGCCTTGTCGAGGTCGCCGTCGCGATAGTAGGCCCAGCCGAGAGTATCAATATACGAGGCATTGTTTTTTTCGAGTTGAACGGCGGTTTCGGCCATCTCGATCGCCTGTTTGATATTGCTGTTCTGTTCGGTGTAAAGATAAGCAAGGTTGTTGAGCGCTTCTGCCGAGTCGGGTCTGATCTTGATGGCTTCCTGGTAATGTTCGGCTGCTTTGTCCAGTTCGCCGGTCGCGTAGTAAACAGTTGCCAGATGATAATGCGTGTCGTAGACATTCATTTTCATCGACAGAGACTTTTTGAGCTCTTCTTCGGCTTTTTTGAAATCACGGTTTTTGAAGGCCGCCCAGCCAAGACTGTCTCTGAAACCAGGATTTGCCGGGTCCATGTCGACGGCGCGCTGGCAGAGTTCCTGGGCCATCTGTGTGTTTACGCCATATTCGGCGTAGAGGTAGCCGAGATTGTTGAGGGCGTGCGGGTTATTGGGCGAGAGTTCGAGAATTTTCTTGTAAACCGCTTCTTCAAGCCAGAATGGCTCTGGTTTGTTGCGGGTCTGATAATCTTCGTGCAGGCCCATGTAAATGCCGAGCAGTGAGTTCTGCAGCTTGGCATTGCGCGGATCAAGTGATGAGGCTTTTTCGTAGGAAGCGATCGACAGAAACAGTGAAGTGTCCATGGAACCGAGAAATCTGAACGCCTGGCCCATGACATAATAATAGTGCGCTGTGCGAGGAATGAGCGTCAGTGCGCGTTTGAGGTCTTCTTCCGGTTTCATCGGCTCAAAGTAGCCATTGGGGCGGTGCCGCAGCGCCTGGAAAACTATGGCCTTGATCAGCCAGTAATCACCATGTTTCGCCAGCTGTTCTTCTGAATCGAGCAGAAGTTCTTCGATGGCATGGTCTTTTTCGTTTTTGGGGTCAGCTGTTTTGTCGATGCTCAGCAGCAGGCCGTTGAAAAAAATGTCACGCAGACGCTCTTCCGGGGTGAAGTCTTTTTTTCCGGTGCTTTTGAACAGACTTGTGCTCATCTTGATCAGCTCGTCGCGTCGAGGAGTGTCTGAGAGCTTGATCAGGCTGAACCAGCGGGAAATGGCGTGCAGTTGCGCCAGCATGTTTCCCGGCTGTTCTGAGATGTATTTTTTCAGCAGTGTCAGGTTGAAGTCGCTGGGTTTGGTCTTTTCAAACCTGATTTCTTCGATCCCGAACAGGGGCAGGCCAAAATCGAAGTTAACTTCAGCCTGCAGTGCCGTGGTGATGCTCAAGATCGTGATAAGGGCCAGAAGAACCGTTTTGAACGAAGTTTTGCTCTGCATTGTTGCCTCCGTGGTTGCCCGTCAGATGTTTATTTCCAGGTGCGGGTTCGGGTGAGCTTGTTGCCACCCTCGTTGATGGTCAGCTCGATTGAGCCAGGCTGATTTGTGTCGTTGGCGACCGAAAACTCGACAACCTGAACGTTGTTGATTATCTGGCCAAGCTTTTTGAACCAGTCAGCCAGTCTGCTGCTGTCAGGAACATACGAATAATAGCCGTCGGTGCTGTTTGAAAGATTGCGCAGGTTGGTTACCTCGAGCCACCCGAAGCCAAATACGAACACCGAAATGTTATGAATCTGGCAACGGCGGATAACATCGTCGATGCTGGCGGTCGAAGCATTGTCGTTGCCGTCGGTGGTCAGAATGACAAACCTGAAGTGTGGCCGGGCCTGAATCTTGTCGACCCCGGTGTCGATGCCGTCGAACAGCGCTGTATTCTGCAGATTGATGCGTTTCTGGATGGCGGCGGTTATGGCATTTTTATCGGTGGTGAGGGGCTGTACCTCGTTAACTTTGTTATTGAATTTGATGACGCCGGCCGAGAACGGAATTAGAATCTGGCCGATCAGGTCGGAAAAATTCTTTTCAATAGCCGTCAGATCTTCAGGAAACATGCTGCCCGAGTAATCCATGACGCACGAATAGCTCATCGGGTCGGTCATGGCCTGGTAGGCATGCAATGGTCTGACCCTTTCTACGACAGCATTGAGGTCGGCGCCATTTTTGTCTTTGGCCGCAAGAGTGACGTTACCGGCGTTGACGACCTTGACCGGACTGCCGTCTTTGTCGGTCATCGACACAAACATGTAGAATTTTTTCGGCTCATTCTTCTCGACGCCGTGAATACGCAGGGCATTGCTGAAGTCATCTTCAGGTTTGAGGTTGGGGTGATAGGAGCTGAAGAAAGTCAGGTAGCGTCTCAGTGTTTCAAGCAGAGAGTTGGAAGCACCGAAGCTCGATGCCATCAGATACCATAGGATACCCAGGCACAGAAGCATGAACAGGACCAGAAACAATATATATTTCCAGACGGGAATTCTTAGCCTTTCGCCTCCTGGAGCAACTTCTACCATCAGTCTCACCCCGTGATCATTTGAATTGCCCACATGATACCACAACTGCCGCGAATCATACAGGGAATGATCACAAAGGCGAGTAATTTTAATAAAAAATTATGTGGAAAAAAAAGAGCGGCAAACGGGCCGGGACATTGTTTATGGCCCGTCTGTTGCCGCACAAGAAAGGTTGGGTTGGGTGGGGGAAAATCAGAGGAGAGCTCAAATTTGCCTTAAACTGAAAATACTGCAGAAAAGCCTGACTGCAGCACCATAAAACATGCTTAGAAGGCTGACTGCCAGATATGGGCCGATAGTCTGTGGTTCGGCAAGATTTGTCAGAACCATTATCAGACCACTGAGCGCAACCACAATGCCAGACAACCATGCGCCCTGACCTATGGCGTGCAGTTTGCCCGTCTGAGTCTGCCCGGGGGTTGCAGAAAAAAGGATTGCACCGGCAATGCCCATAAATACGGCCCCTGCGGCCGGCAGATCAATGAAGCTGGTTGGAGAACCGCTCAGCAAAACCGGAAATACAACTACTGCAGAAAGCATTAATGCCCCGACGTAATTGGATGCGCTCATTTTCTGCCCTTTCAATGGAAATATCCGGCTGAAAAGTATAAAGCATAAGATGTGCCAGGTTGCGAGATCTTGATTAGATGATGGTTTTGCGGGGGGGTGGGCATGAATGTTTGTTTGTGTGGGGAAAATCTGTAGATAAAGTTGGGAAAATTTCCCCGCTAAAATAAAACCGGGGCATGCGCAAGCATGCCCCGGCGGGTATCAGCTATCAGTTGCCGGTGGGAGCCGGAGTTTCGGGAGCAGCGGGAGCTGCGTCAGGAGCCGGGGTAACCGGAGCTGCATCGGGGGCCGGAGCAACCGGAGCGTCAGCGGCTGGGGCTGCGGGGGCGTCAGCGGCCGGAGCAGCAACGGGAGCTGCATCAGGAGCAGCGGCGGGAGCAGCTGCGTCAGGAGTTGTTGCAGCAGCGGGAGCTGCAGCCGGAGCAGCGGTAGTAGCGTTTGCATCAGCCGGTTTTGCAGGTTCAGAACCGCAGCCTACAACAGCCATAGCACCACAAAGAACAAGACCAAGAGCGAGCTTTCTCATATTTTTCTCCTTGAACAAGAACGATAAGTTCAGTCGTTTTCGTTGTAAACGATTAGGCGTGTACACTACTGCAAAGTTTTCATAAAATCAAGTTTTATTGCATCCGGGCTAAAATTTGCCCGTTGAAAATTAATGACCGAACTTGCCAGAATACAGTTATAATCGGAGTGAAATGAATTTTTTCAGTGAGCATATTTATTACGTTCTATATTTTGCCCTGTTTGGTCTTGTTCATGCGGGGCTTTTAGTTCACGCCCTGGTGACCGGCCGCACCAGCATTGAATACCGGAAGTATCTCCGGGCAAAGAGACCGGTTTACTACTGGTTTTATGTTTTTATGTATCTGTTAACAGCTGTGTTGTTTTTCTGGGGCGTAGGGTACGAGCTCGCCCTCTATTCTACTTCGATTCCATGATCCAGACACCGGCCCAGTCTTCTGGTGGAGGGTTTTGTCCGAGAAATTGTGCCCGCTCTATATAAATTTTGCTGGGTTTGTCGTTGGGATTGATTTTAAGACAATCACTGAAAAGTTTGATCGCGATATCCCATTTTCTGGCGCGGTAAGCGGCCAGACCATCTTTGAACAGACCCATAACCTCGCCGATACCCGGAAAGCTCTCGCGGGTATGGTACGAAAGCACTTCATAAATTGCTACTGGCCTGGTTTTGCCCTTGACCACCACCAGATCGATCTCACGCAGACGATAGGTGCCCTTGAGCCGGCGCATGGTGAATTCACTTATGAGAATTTTTGAGCCATACTGTTTACAGGCAGACTCTAGGCGGGCAGCAAGATTGACGCCGTCGCCGATAATCGTAAAGTCCATGCGCTTGCTTGACCCGATGTTACCAGAAACGACCGTGTCGGTGTTAAGTCCTATGCCTATATTTACCGGTAAACGGCCATCTGCGGTTCGTTGCAGATTCCATTTGTTGAGGGTTTCAATCATCGAAATCGATGCCCGAACTGACCTGTCAGCGTCATCTTCATGCGCGACCGGTATACCGAAAGCCGCCATGATGGCGTCACCGATGAATTTGTCGAGCATGCCGCTCTCCTGCTGAATGCAGTCGACCATCAGAGTAAAATATTCATTGAGCAGCGCTACTGTACCCTGTGGCCCAAGCTGCTCGGTCAGTGTCGTAAAACCGCGGATATCAGAAAAAAGAACGGTGCATTCAACACTCGACCCGCCAAGCAGTTCGGTGCCGGTTGCCAGCAACCGGTCAGCGATTGCCGGGTCCATATAGCGTGACATGGTTGATTTGAGACGCTTTTCGGTGCTGATATCCTCGATGACAATCATCGAGCCAATGCGCTTTTGATCGATGTTGAGGAGTGGCTGTACCGTAAGGTTTACCGACAGTTTTTCTTCCTGAATCTTCAGCGGAGCGTCTACAACCGTTTGCTGCTGCTGGGTATCCATTACCAGCTGCAGCTTTTCCATTACCCACTGATTTTCGCCCGAAAAAAGTTCTGCAGCCGGTCGGTTAAGAATTGCCGGGCCTGAGACTTTGAGAATTCTCGCGCAGGCAGCGTTGCAGGTTGCAATTTTCCCTGCGGCATCGAGAGTGATCAGCCCGTTTGACATCGATTCGAGCATCGCTTCGTTATAATTTTTCATCGCCTGAACGTCGGCGAAAAGCTTTGCATTCTCGAGCGCGATCGAAACCTGAGCTGTAAACGCCCGCAGTCGCGCTTCGTCTTCATGACTGAACGGGCCACCGTGCTTGTTCAATACCTGGGTAACGCCGATGGTGCGGCCATTCTTGTTGATTACCGGGACGCAGAGAATCGAGCGGGTAAAGAAGCCGGTTTTCTTGTCGAATGATGGGTTGAAGCGGAGATCGGCGTAAGCGTAAGGAATATTGATGGTGCGGCTCGATTGAAAAACCGCGCCGGCAATGCCGACATGACTTGGCAGTCTGATCTGCGCCGATTCAAGGCCCTGGCCGACTTCTGACCATAGCTCGTTGGTCTTTTCGTCATGCAGAAACAGGGTGGAACGCTCGGCGTTGAGCATGCGTGTCGCCTCGGCCATGACGTTCTGCAGCAGTGAACCCAGCTTGATGTCAGAGGTCATTTCTGAGACAACATTTATGAATTCTAGTTCCTGCTTGCGTATGGTTTCCATCTGTTCGATAAATTGCAGGCTCTGCAGGGCCATGGCCCCCTGTTCCATCATCGCCTGCAGCAGCCGCAGGTCCTGCTGGTTGAATCTGCCTTTTTTCTTGTTGAGAACCTGTGCAACCGCCATCGTTTCGCCTCTGGCGGTCTTGATTGGTACACAGAGGATGTTGCGGGTTACAAAGCCGGTCTGTTCGTCGATGTTGCGGTTGAAGCGGGGGTCGGCATAGGCGTCGGGTATGATCGCGCCTTCGCCCTTGGTAAAAACGTGCCCGGCAACCCCGCTGGTGTTGAGAATGCGTATTTCGCGCATGAAATTTCCCATGGCAACGCGTGAATAAAGCTCATTGGTATTGCGATCGAGCAAAAACAGCGAACCGCGTTCGGCATTGAGTTTCGAAGTTGCAGTCTCAACAAGAATTTTAAGAACCGCATCGAGCGAATCCATCGCCGACATTCGTTTTGAGATACTGAGAAGGAGTTCTGCCTCTGCCAGCCGCTTTTTTTGATTTCTGATGATGGTTGCAGGGCTATTGGCTGCAGTTTTGCCGGTCTTTTCAGAAATTTTTTCCTGTTTCTTTGCCATCTGATTGTCCTTTCGCACTGCCTCTCAGGCTTTCAGCCGTTCCATTTCCAGGCGCATCGCCTGTATTGTTTCGTGCAGCTGGGTGATCTCATTTTTTGTCTGCATGCCGACTTTATGAACGGCATTTTCTCTCTCAGCCCGGCTTGATTCGAGTTCTTCGCGCAGCTTGCCTGCCATAGCTCTTAATTGTTGTATTTCACCGGTGTAACTGACGTGCACCGCTTGAACTGCTGCATCTTTCTCGCTCAAAAGTCCTTCAAGTTTTGCGCGCAGGCTTTCAATATGTTTTTTCAGCTGAGTGAGCTCATCCTGGCGGCTGGCAAGTGCCTTCTGTACTTCATGGTCACGCTGAATGCCAAGGCGTTCGAGTTCGTTGCGCAGTTCGCCGATGGTTGCCTTGAGCTGGGCAATCTCAAGAGCAGAATCTCTTTTGGCAGCCTGTACTGCGTCGTCTATCATCATCTGCCGTCTTTCCAGCTCGCTGCGCAGCTCGATTACGGTGCGCTGCAGGTCACGAATTTCGGCCTGAAAATTCTGTCCGTCTGTTTTTTTCGCAACTCGCATCTGATCGCGCAATCCTCCCATGAAAAAAGCGGCAGATGCTCTCTGCCGCTTTGATTTCCTCTGAATTATTTTGCCACTTCAGCTTCGATCGTGCCGGAGGGCCGCTGGCTGAGAATATGATTGAACTGCTCGTTGTAATCCTGCAGAATGCGCAGAATACCACGTTTGATCGACAGCAGTTCGTCGCTGGAAGCGCTGACTTCGTGGTTTTTCTTGATTTCTTCTTCGATCGCGTCTTCAAGCTTTTTAACCTTGTCGGTCATGATCGGCAGATATTTGGTGATGACTTCACGCTGTTTCGGGAACGGCAATGATTTCCAGTATTCGTTGTAAACGCTTCTGATCAGATAGATGCCCATGGTGTTGTTTTTCAGATAGTCGAACAGCTGGGTAATGGTGCGGCCGATCGGCTGCGGTTTATCCTGCTGATACCAGAGTTCATACTGCACCAGTTCGTCGTTGTATTCAATGCCGTATTTGTTCTGAATGTTGTCGGCAATCAGTTCATAGCGCAGCAGCAGATAGACCATGTAATGCTCTTCGAGTTTTTTAGCCGGAATCAGGCCATAGCTTGACCACAGAACCGGGTAGGCATCATTGGTGAGAATCGCATGGCAGTTGATCTTGGCGTTGTTCTGACGATAGAGATTGTGCCACTGCGTTATGGCGCTGATGTTGTAAGGTGCGATGCCGTGCAGGGTCTGCAGCAGGCTTATTTCGTAAGGGTTGCGGGTCGGAGCGACGGTGACGCCGATATCGCCCTTGCGCAGCGCATCTTTGATTTCTTCTGACAGCTTGCTGTTTTCGTCAGAAATGCCGAGGGTGACGATGTTCATGCGCTGTGGCTGGTTGTTGCCACGGTCGTTCATCGTGATCAGCGGTGTCGACTGGTTCATCATGCTTTCGACGAGGCTCTTTTTGAAACCCTTGCGCACTGAATCCTTCCAGTGGATGAAGTCTTCAATACCGCCGAACAGGCGTCGTTCGATAATGCTGCGGCAGTATTTGACAATCTCTTTTTCAAGTGAGCTGCTTTCGGGATTGGTGAATTTTTCCCAGTTTTCTTTGAGGTTGATTTTAACGAGAAAATCGCCTTCGATGTCGTTATTCGACAGGTCGCCGAGCAGGTATTTGTAGAAAGGCTCGATGTCACGTTCTTCAAAAATGTAGGTTCTGATGAAATCCTGAACTTTTGAATATGGTTTGATGCGGTCGAGGCACTGTTCATACTGGCGTTCAATCATGCCATCCTTGGAAATCTGTGCCAGTTTGCTCGAGAATACTTCGACCTGCTTGCGTATCGACTGTGCCTGGACATTCAGATACTTCAGGAAGTCTTCGCCGCACGAAATGCAGAACATTTCGTATTCCATGTCGACGGCTTCCTTGGCTTCCTTCATCAGCTTGTCGCGTTCGTCGTTGATATCGGTCATGCGCAGCACGGTGCCGAGTTCCATCAGCTTACCGCCAAGACCGGCAAAGCCACTGAGCTTTTCTTTGAGGCGGTTGGCGATTTCGCGGTATTCACGCTGCTCTTTATCGAGTTTGCCCTTGATTTCCTGGACTTTCCGCGAAAGGATTTCGCGTGGGTAGCGGGTGAGATATTTTTCGAAGG
>Ga0116178_10003580_pt1 | contig 11745 bp, 9 predicted proteins | sample AD_STIC12_MetaG_FD_89880 | JGI IMG/M metagenome (GOLD analysis project Ga0116178, IMG submission 89880) | Active sludge microbial communities of municipal wastewater-treating anaerobic digesters from USA - AD_STIC12_MetaG | ecosystem: Engineered > Bioreactor > Anaerobic > Digestate | place: USA... | reverse complement strand
GCGGCAGTCGAGCCAAGTGACAGCAACAGACCGAGAAAAACCGAAACGCCCTGAAACGCCGGGGTATCGAACCCAGGCAGAAAAGGAGCACCGAGAATCACTGCCAGAGCCACAAGCAGAAAGCTTATCAACTTGTCGGTCGGACTGGCCCAGTCGCGATGAAAGCCCGGCAGACTGACGCTGCCACGTTCAACCGCGCCCATTACCAGATGCAGAAGCTTTAAAACCTGTGTGGTAACGAAGGCAATGAAAATTATGGCGATAAAACCCGGGATACACGACCAGACGAGGCTTCCGAACTGGGCAAGCGAGCTGAACAGCCAGCGCAGACCGGCGGTGGCAAGCCCGCGGGTCGCCTTGAAAAAACCGGTAATCAGCGTCAGATAAGAGAAGAACAGGAACACCAGAAACGCTGCTCTGACAAAGCGAAACAGCAGCAGCAGAAATTCAGAAAGGCCGGCAGCAGAGATCAGCGTCAGTTCGCCGATTTTCAGGGTGAACTCGGCGCGGTCGCGTAGATTCTTGATCTTGTCGTTAACCTTGCGAAAAAGCTTGATGAGCACAAGCGCCAGCACCAGAAACACCAGAGTGGCTATAAGTGCCTGATCGATGCCCGAGCCAAAACCGGTAAAGCTGATCTGGCCGAAATAGCTGTCCCAGACTGAGTAGATATATGAAATCACTCTGGTGGCGTTGTCCATTGTGTTTGTCCTCCGTATTTTTTCGGGTCAGGCACAATATTTTTCGCCCGAACCGGCCCGCTTTGCTACGACAAAATTCTACCCCCGTTCGCGGCAAAACACAAATCGGGCACCGCCGTCAAAAAACTCCAGCCCGGCCATTAAAGATATCTGAGTGCGAACCAGTCCTGGCAAGCGTGATTGTGTCGCCATCGATCCTGCAAACCAGTGACCAGTCCGGGACTGTGTGACACTCCTGATAATCTATTCAGAGGCCGGGCGGAGGATGATTTTTATATCTCTCATCAATGGTTTTTCATGTTCAAGAAGCGCCACCAGATCCAGAAGTTCCTGCTTGTCTTTCTGTATTATTGTATGTATAATTATATTGTAAGTGAGGTTTTATGATATGGAACGACCAAAAGTCACTTTTACAATCGATAAGAATATTTTGATCGAACTGGACAGTATTGCCAAAGAGCTTGGACAGAAAAAGAGTCACATTGTAGAACAGGCTCTGGAACTTTACTTTGATACAGTTGATGCGATCATCGCGGATGGCAGACTTGATCGACTGGCCAGCGGCAAAGACAAAACCATTTCGGCTGAAGAAGTCTGGAAGGAACTGGGCCTGTAATGTATCGACTGGAATTTCTTCCTGGTGCTGTTAAAGACTTGAAAAAACTGGATTTTGTTGTCCAGAAAATTATCAAAAGCAAGCTTGAGATTCTGGTTGCCAATCCGGAGCATTTGAAGAATGATATCAAAGCTCTCAAAGGCAGGCATTCCGGCAAATGCCGATTGCGGGTCAGAGATTATCGGGTAATTTTTCAAAAGCGCGATGATGTTCTGATTATTCTAATTATCGGAATTGGTCACCGGAAGAATGTTTATGACGGAGCATAACGGGCTGATCAGCGGTGGATCAATTTTCCCAGGTGAAGATGACTTTGAGGGGTTCTTTGTCGGAAGTGGCGAAAACGGTCACTGACTTGCCCTTTTCGGCCTGGAAACGGCCGGAGAATTTGCGGGCAGCTTCTTTGCCGTTAACCTTGTCGTTCTGGCTGACGCCGAGGTGAACAGTGGCATCGAGGCCGGCAGATGAAATGCCTGAGAAGACGATTTCGCAGTTGATGGCTTCGACCTGGGCTTTCGCCTTTTTGCCTTCGACAGCAGCTTTTTCTTTGCACTTCTGGGAAATTTTGACCGATTCTTCGCTGCCGGCCTGGAAATCAAATTTTTCGAGCAGCTGCGCGCCGGACATCAGCTTGAGCGAGCCCTTAATCAGAGGTGCCGGGCGGTCGATGTGGCCAATGATCTGCATTGAATCTTCGAGCGCGGCATTGCTGCCATTGAGAATAAGACCGTTAGCGTGCTGGCAGGTGGCAATCCTGAGATCGCCGACAATCGCGCCGGCAAGAATCTTGGCAGCTTCGTCAACATTAATGTGCTTGAGAGAAATTACTTTTACAGCACGACCGGAAATACGTCGCGCATCAGAAATTAGAAGATTGTTACCTTTCTGAACCCAGGCAAAACCAGAGGCTTCGGCGACAAGATCGAGTGCTTCTCTTATCGAGGCGTTTTTGATCGTGATGGTGATATTGCCGCGCACCGACTTTTCGACGGCAATGCCCATATCTGCCTTATTGGCCAGAATTTTGCAGATTTCACGCAGGTCGGTGTCTCTGAAATCCATGGTCACTTTATCCTGAAGACCGGCAAAAGCAAGTGAAGCGAAGCTCATCAAAAAGACAAACACCAGAAATTTTCTCATCAAAATGCCTCCAAAATGAAAGGTTATCTTTGAATTATAACCCTCGGCGCTATTACCGGCAAGGTGCCGCTGCCAGCGGAAAATTCGAGCAGAGCGCTCACATGCTCATCTTGCAGGGGCTTTTAGAAATTTTCTTTTCAATGATTTTGCCAGGGCGGTCAGGCGAAACAGCAGAAGGTTGCGGCTGGTGCGGCGCTGCATGACTGCAAGCCAGGGGTCGGCGACCGGAATGGCCGGGTCGAAAAAGACGGCGAGCAGGTTGTCAGGCAACATGACCACAGTCCACGGCAGTTTTTGCCGGCGCCATGAACGCAGCATGGCAAAAAGAGGGCGATACAGAATAGAAAAATCGTGAAAAACGACGACGCCGTCGGAGCGCAGCACCTGCCGGCAGAAGCTGAAATCGGCAACCACAGCCCGGGCGGTGTGTTCGCCGTCGATAAAAGCGATTGCCGGCGCCGGGGCAATCTTTTCGGGCGCCACCTGCGAGGAATCGATCTCGATGCAGGTGATGCGGCCAACATCGCCGAGACCGGCGCCAGCCAACATTTCGAGCATGCGCTGCGAAGAGTTGTTCTCGTAGCGGGCTATATGACCGGGGCGACGGTCGTCAGGCTGCGCGACCGGGCGCGGGTCGAGCGAAAAAATGCGGCCACAGCGCGGATCGGCCAAATACGGCTGAATAGTGCCGCCAAGGTGCGAACCAATTTCGAGATAGGCATAGCTGCTGTGAGATGCGGCAACGGCACGCTGCACCGCCAGCAGTGATCTGCGATCAGCATCGGTTGTCTGCGACGGAACCCCCGAAAAAATACTGATATCGAGGGTATCGATCTTTTTTTGAAACGATTTAATCATTTTGCGACGATTAAAATTCAAACGGCATTTGTAGAGATGGGGCAATGCACAGCCTGACGAGGGTTCGCAACAGTTTATTTGCGACCGGCGGGGGTCAGGCGGATACCGTCGTCTTCGATCACCAGCAGGCCTTTTTTATAGAGGCCGCCGACCGCCTTTTTGTAGTTTTTCTTGCTGGTGGCAAACAGCTCGTAAATCTCTTCGGCCGGGCTTTTATCAGTTATCGCCAGAAAGCCGCCGGCAGCGCGAAGCTTTTCGATAATCTGCTCGCCAAGGTCGAGAATGCGGCCATAACCCGGCTTCTGCAGATAAAAGTCGACGCGGCCGTCTTCGCGGATATTTTTAACGTAGCCGGTCGTCTTTTCGCCGATTTTCAGCGACCTGAACAGATCGTTGCGATAAACGAAGCCGAGGCCGCAGTTGTTGATGACAACGCGATAGCCAAGATCGCTTTCGTCAAAGACGAGAAGCGTGACTTCCTGGTTCAGTTCGAGACCGCCGGGGGTGGTGGTCAGATATTTTTCAAGATTCGCTGAACCGTTCAGCGTGCGCGTTCGCTTGTCAAAATGCACATAAACGACATAAGAAAAGCCCTTGACCATCTTTTCGGCCTGTTCTTTCACCGGCACAAAAAGGCTTTTTGGCATGCCCCACTCGAGCAGGGCGCCAGAAGCGGTCACGGCGGCAACTTTCAGAAGCGCGGCTTCGCCCGGCAGAGCCAGGGGGCGGCGCATACTCGCGACCACTTTTCCCTCGGCATCAGGAAACAGAAAAACGTCGACCTCGTTGCCGGCTTCGAGCGGGGTGGTTACGTCCCAGCCGGGCAGCATCAGCTCGCCAAACTCGCCGGCATCGATATAAACCCCGGCAGCCACGCTGCGGGTCACTTTCAAACGGTTAAAGGCTGCAAGGTTCGCCATATATTTCTCCATGCCCCGCCCTCCGCCAAAATTGACCATGCCAAATCGTTATTCAGGTCATTCCTGCGGCAGCGGGGATTTAAGCTGTTCTCGACGAGATTCCCGTCGACGCGGGAATGACGCAGGGTTTATTAATGCAAATGTGACAATGAACCAGTTGATTAACGCCTGCTATTTTACCACACAAAGCGCTCTGATTCAGGCTGAATTTTTGTGCATTGCAATTTTGCCCGGAATTAGTTAAAATTGCCGGTAATAAAGCTTCGACACTACAGATACAGCGGAGGAAACACTCCTGATGACCCTTTCAGATAACAGCACGTTGGTTTGGCCTTCTTTTTCGCAGCAGATGCATTCAGGCTGGTGGAAAGGCGCCCCCGCCTCTCTCAAGTCTGACCAGGCCGGCATGGCCGAACTGCTCAGCAACCTGACCCGGCCGATTTTTGCCGTATTGCACGATGGCAGAATCTGCCTCACCGACCAGGGCGACATCTCTTTCGACCTGAATTCCAGACCAACCGGCGCACTGCCGCTGATGGGCTTCTCGTCACCATCACTGCTCGAAAACCTTGGTGATGCATCATTCTGTCATGACCACGGCCTGAAATATGCCTATGTTGGCGGTTCAATGGCGCATGGCATCAGCTCACCCGAAATCGCCATTCAGCTTGGTCGCGCCGGTATGCTCGGCTTCATCGGTGCCGCCGGTGATTCACCCGCCAAGGTTGAAAAGGCAATTCTGCAGATGAAAAGCCTGAAAGAACCGGTTCCGTTCGGTTTCAACCTGATTCACAGCCCCAATGAAAAGGGTCTCGAAGACGCCATCGTCGATCTGTATCTGCGCCATGAAGTCAGACTCGTCGAAGCCTCGGCGTTCCTTGCCATGTCGCTGCCACTGGTGCGTTACCGCCTGCACGGAATTCATGAAGATGCCAACGGCCGCATCATCACCCCGAACCGCGTCATCGCCAAAGTCAGCCGTGTTGAAGTCGCCTCGAAATTTTTTGCACCACCGCCCGAAAAAATGCTGCAGAAGCTGCTTGAATCAGGCGCGATCACCGAGCAGCAGGCCCGTCTGGCAGCCCGCATTCCGGTTGCCCAGGATCTCACTTCTGAAGCCGATTCTGGCGGCCACACCGACAACCGACCTGCCGTTTCGCTGCACCCGACCATGATAGCCCTCAAAAACCGCCTGCAGGCTGAATATAAATACGACATGCCACTGCGCGTAGGCTTTGGTGGTGGCACCGGCACCCCGGCTTCTGCCGCCGCTGCTTTTGCGATGGGCGCAGCGTATCTGGTCGTCGGCTCGGTGCACCAGGCCTGCATCGAATCCGGCACTTCCGATGCCGCCCGCCTGATGCTGGCCAACGCCGGCCAGGCCGATATCGCCATGGCACCGGCCGGCGATATGTTTGAAATGGGCGTTACCGTTCAGGTGCTCAAGCGCGGCACGATGTTCGCGATGCGCGCCCAGAAACTTTACGAATTTTACCGCCGCTACGAAAGCATTGAAGCTTTGCCGCCGGCCGATCGTCAGATGCTTGAAAAGACGGTTTTCCAGGACAGTTTAGACAACATCTGGGCCGGCACTGCTGAATTTTTCAAGCAGCGTGACCCCTCACAGCTCGAAAAAGCCGCCGCTGACCCGCACCACAAAATGGCACTGGTTTTCAGATGGTATCTTGGCCTGTCACCGCGCTGGGCGGTTGCCGGCGAAGAGAACCGCAAGGTCGACTATCAGATCTGGTGCGGCCCGGCCATGGGCGCTTTCAATGAATGGGCCAAGGGCAGTTTCTTCGAAAAGCCCGAAAACCGCAAGGTTGTCGATGTGGCCATGAACCTGCTTTACGGTTCGGCAGTCGAACTCAGATTCACACAGCTGCGCAACCAGGGCCTGCGCTTTGCCGACGCTCTCAGCGCCGTCAGCCCCCGCACCCTCGAACAGATCGGCAAGCTGATCTGAAAAGCATGCCCGGCACAGAACTGGCTCCCAACCAGGTCATGGTGCAGGTTGTCGACGTAACGCAGCTTGCCGGAAAGCTTCATGAACTGAAAGCTTTCCTGAGCAGCGAAGAACTGGCCAGACTTGAACGCTACAGCGTCGCGGCGCCCCGCGAAATGTTTCTGGCGGCGCGCGGCGCTTTGCGCTTTCTGCTCGGTCAGCTGCTCGACACTGAACCCGCCAGGGTAACCATTGCCACGCACGAGCATGGCAAGCCTTTTCTGCCCGGCAACCCGGGGCTGTATTTCAACATTTCGCACAGCCGCACGCTGGCGCTGATTGCCCTGGCCCGGCACCCGGTCGGCGTCGACGTCGAATACCTGCCGCGCCATGTCGACTTCGCCGCGGTCATGCGCCGCTTTTTTTCTGAATCTGAACGCGAAGAATGGTCGAGGTTCAGCGTTCCGAGTCAGCAGCATGCGTTTTTCCGGGGCTGGACCCGCAAAGAAGCTCTATTGAAAGCAACCGGCGAAGGTATCGCCGGCCTCGGGCACACTCTTATCTCGTTCAAACCTGATGAACCGCGCGCCCTGCGCGAACGCCTCGGCGACCCCTCACAAAGCCAGAACTGGGTTTTTGGCGACTTCTGCCCGGCGCCTGATTACCAGGCGGCGATCGCCCTGCAGGCACCCGCACTGCAGCTGAGCGTGCAGCGCTTTTCCCTTTAACGGCCTGCGGCCAGCCCGTTTCGACCGATACCCGTCCCTGGTTAATAAAGCAGGGCTGCCCTGGCGTTGTCGGAGCAGCTTTTTTATTTTCGGAAATCTGCAAACCTTTTCCGTGACTGGAAAAAGTTGGCACATAACATTTTTTCAGTCCGATAAAAGGCATTTTCACCAGAAGTAGTTTTTCAAAAAAATATCTGCTAAAATTTTTGCAGATAAGGGAAACGGAAGATCTAAGAAAAATGACCATCATAATCAAAAACAGGTTCAATTCAGCTTTTAGCAAGTTGATCGGCAATCTGCTCGAAATCAGTGAGTCAGAATGGCGGCAGGCACTCAGCACAAGCCAGTTCGACAAAGAGGCTGGCATAAAACATGCGAAGCTGCACGGCACGCCGGAATGGCGCTATCATGTAGCGGAAATAGCCAGCAGAGTAAACTGCCATTACCACCGGCACGGCGAAGAAGTTTATGAAGTGGTGGAAGGCGCCGGCATTTTACATTTTGGCGCGGTAGAAAACAGGGTTTGCGACGGCAGGCACAGCAAAATCGCGGTCGATCAGGCCGGTCTTTCGGAATCTGAGGCGATAAGCACCGCCTGCAAGGTTATCAACAGTGCGGTCCATCTGGCAGCCGGCCCCGGCACATTGCCAACCGCCGGTCTGGCTGCACTGCATGTCTCTTCTGAAGTGTTAAAAGAGGCGATTGAAGAGCTTGAATCCGAGACCTCGGTCGCCTGGCAGCAGCCTTTGCGGGTTAAGGCCGGTGACAGTTTCGTCATTCCGCAAAGCTTTGCCCATCAGCTCGTCAGAGATGGCGAATCCCCTCTGACCATCATTTTTGCATGCCCCGACAGCCATCTTAACGAAGACCGATTTCTGCTGCCCGATTCGCCGCTTATTGAAAATCGTTGAACCCGCGGATTTTTTTAGTTTATTTAGTTTAGCTGTCGCCGACAGAGAAATTTTCGGCACCCCGACGACCGGCATAAAAAAAGGCTGGTCTGGTGCGCCTGTGAGAGTAGATAAATAAAGCTTCAAAAATTGGCGCCGGCGTGTTAACATTCTGGCAAATTTATGTACACGCGACAGACCTGCGCAAAGCGCCTCAAATTGCCGAGCCCGACCGATTCAGGGCGATAAAGGCAGAGGTAGCGGTGACAGGCTGTAGTTCGATTTTACAGCAACAGGAAGGCCGGTATGAAGCGCACAAAACAATCTTTCGAACCACTTGCGATCGTTGGCATGAGCTGCATGTTTCCAAAGGCTCAATCAGTAGAGGATTACTGGGCCAATATCAAAGAGAAGGTTGATGCCATCCGCGAGGTGCCGGCTGACACCCACTGGGACCCAAAAGATTTCTTCGACACCGACAAGAAGAAACCCGATCACGTTTATGCCAAGACCGGTGGTTTTCTCGATCCGGTCGATTTTAACCCCGGTGAATGGGGAATAGCGCCATCGGATCTCGACGCCATCGACACATCCCAGCTGCTGAGCCTGGTTGTCGCCCAGGGCGCACTGGTAGATGCCGGTTACACCGCCGGCCGCGAATTCAATCGCGACAATGTCAGCGTCGTTCTTGGTCTGACCGGCACTCTCGAACTGGTTGTGCCGCTTGGCGCCCGCCTCGGGCACCCGATCTGGCGCCGCGCCATGCAGCATGCCGGCATCGCGCCTGAAATCACCGAAGAAGTCATCAAAAACATCGGCAAAGCCTATGTCGGCTGGCAGGAAAACTCATTCCCCGGTCTGCTGGGCAACGTGGCCGCCGGCCGTATCGCCAACCGCCTGAACCTTGGCGGCACCAACTGTGTTGTCGACGCTGCCTGCGGCAGTGCCCTGAGCGCCGTCAACCTCGCCGCCATGGAACTCTGGACCGGCAAGACCGACATGGTCATCACCGGCGGCGTCGATACTTTCAACGATATTTTCATGTATATGTGCTTCTGCAAAACCCCGGCCCTGTCGGCAACCGGTCATGCCAAACCCTTCAGCGTCGATAACGACGGCACCATTCTTGGTGAAGGCATCGGCATGGTGGTGCTCAAGCGCCTCTCAGACGCAGAACGCGACGGCGACCGCATTTACGCAACCCTGAACTCGGTCGGAACTTCGAGCGACGGTAAAGGCAAAGCCATTTACGCACCGAGCGCCGATGGTCAGGTTAAAGCTCTGCGCCGCGCCTACGAACAGGCCGGTATTTCACCGCGCGATATCAGCCTGATCGAAGCCCACGGCACCGGCACCGGCGCTGGCGACGAAGTCGAAGTCACTGCGCTTAAAGAAATCTATGGCCAGGCTGACAACGGCCGACCATGGTGCGCCCTCGGCTCTGTTAAGTCACAGATCGGCCACACCAAGGCCGCAGCCGGCTCTGCCGGTCTGATCAAGGCCGCTCTGGCCGTTTATCATAAGGTTATTCCGCCGACGATCAAGGTTGCGAAACCGGCGAAGGCCCTGACCTCGGAGAATGTTCCGTTCTATCTGCCCGACCAGATCAGGCCCTGGGTCACCGACGACGGCCGGCCGCGCTATGCCGCAGTCAGCGCCCTCGGTTTCGGCGGCAGCAATTTCCATGTGGTAATTTCTGAATACGACCAGGAAAAACACGGCTGGGACTGGGCGCGCGGCACCGAACTGTTTACCTTCTCGGGCAAGAACACTGCCGATATCAAAACCGCGCTCAACAAACTGGCTCAGGCTAAGAATGCCCGCCAGATCCGCATGGTTGCTGCCGAAAGCCGCCGCGATTTCAATCATAAAGATGCCTGCCGCCTGACCTTCGTCGTCGATGCCGGCACCGACCTCAACAAGCTGACTGGCGAAATCACGGCCCAGCTCGACAAGAATGTCGAAAACGGTCGCTTTGTGCTGCCGAATGGCGTATGTTTCAGCCAGAATCATGATGTTAAACCGATCGGCGTTATCTTCCCCGGTCAGGGCGCGCAATACCCCGGCATGAGCCGCGAGCTTGTCTGCGCCAGCCCCGAAGCATTCACCGTTCTCGAAGAATCGACAAAAGAGATCGGCGCCATCGATGCGGCGGGCAATAACCTGATCGACTATGTTTTCCCGCGGCCGACCTATGACACCGAAAAAGACAAACTGAACGACGAACGCCTGCGCGCCACCGATATCGCCCAGCCGGCCATCGGCGCCATCGCCCTCGGCCAGTTCAAAGCCCTTGAAGCGTTCGGCGTCGAAGCCAACTGCTTCGCCGGCCATTCATACGGCGAACTGGTAAGTCTGTGCGCCGCCGGTGCTTTCGACAGCGCCGCCCTCGCCAGAATTTCGCGCAAACGCGGCCAGCTGATGGCTCAGGGAAAAGGCGACCGCGGTGGCATGATCGCCGTAGCCGCCGAACGCAGCGCCGTTGAAGCGGTCATCGCCGAAACCGGCCTGCAGCTTGTAGTTGCCAACCACAACTCACCGGCACAGGTGGTTCTGTCTGGCCCGACCGCCGAAATCGAAAAATCGAAGAACATTTTCAAAGATCGCAAACTGCGGGCAACCGTTCTCAACGTTGCTGGCGCTTTCCATAGTTCGTTCGTCGCCGATGCGGCTGAGCCTTTCCATGCTTTCCTGGCCGACGAAAAGTTCAGCAAGCTGAAATGCCCGGTTTACGCCAATACCACTGCTGAAGTTTACCCGAGCAAGGCCGAGGCGGCGAAGAAACTGCTTGGTTTCCAGCTGGCGAACCAGGTGCGTTTCGTCGAAATCATCGAAAAAATGTATGCCGACGGCATCAGAACCTTTATCGAAGCCGGCCCGGGCGGCAAGATGACCGGCCTGATCAAGGCGATCCTCGAAGGGCGAGAATGCACGATCATCGCCCTCGATTCGTCAGCCGGCAAGCGCTCGGGTCTGCACGACCTCGGCCGCGTTCTGGCGCAGCTGGCAGCCATGGGCTATCAGCTCGACCTGAATCGCTGGCAGAACGGCGCCGAATGGCTGGCCGCCCAGCCGAAAGATGGCAAACCGAAGCTGACCTTCCCGGTTTCCGGCGCCAACTATAAATCCAAGGCCCAGCTGCAGGCGATGGCCGAAATCGCCAAGCCGGCCCCGGTAAGAGTTACCGCCGCAGCTGCAGGCGTTCAGGCCCCACAGGCACCAGCCGCACCGGTCGCAGTGCAGCCGGCACCCCGCCCGGCAGCGCCGGCTCCGGTTGCCCAGACTGTTAGCATGCCGGCAGCACAGCGTCAGCCGGTCACTATGACACAGCCCCAGCCGATTAACCCGGTTGTTGCGACAAATTCCAACTCTGCTGCCAGCCGGAACGTGGTTCCGGTAACGCCGGCAGCCCACCAGGCAAACAATCTTATGACCAGTCAACCTGTAAATTTAGACGCTCTCAAACTTTCGCGCGAAACCCTTTCAGCCCTGCAGCAGCTGCAGCAGCAGACTGCCGACCTGCACCGCCGCTTTCTCGAAGGTCAGGAACAGGCACAGAAAACCATCATGGCACTGATCAGCGGCAGCCAGCAGGTGGTCAGCCAGGCCCAGCCGGCCATGCAGCAGCCACAGGCATGGCAGCAGCCGATGATGCCGCCCGCACCGCCGCAGCCCGTCGCGCCGCCCGTCGCAACCAGGATTCAGGCCGCCCCGGCAGCCCCGGTAGCTCCGGTCGCGCCAGTTGCACCGCAGGCCCCTGCCAGACCGGCTATGGCTCCTGAAGCCGCCAAACCGGCACCGGCACCCCAGCCAGCGCCCCGACCGCAAGCGCCTGCTCCGGCACCGGTCGCAGCTGCCGCACCGGTCAAAACCGGCCCGGATGCCGGCAAAGTCAGAAGCATTCTGCTCGACGTCGTCAGCGAAAAGACTGGTTATCCGCTCGAAAT
>Ga0116178_10003573_pt1 | contig 11753 bp, 10 predicted proteins | sample AD_STIC12_MetaG_FD_89880 | JGI IMG/M metagenome (GOLD analysis project Ga0116178, IMG submission 89880) | Active sludge microbial communities of municipal wastewater-treating anaerobic digesters from USA - AD_STIC12_MetaG | ecosystem: Engineered > Bioreactor > Anaerobic > Digestate | place: USA... | reverse complement strand
CAGATGTTCGCGCTGAGCTGGTCGGATGTCAACGGCGATGGCCGGGGCGATCTTCCCACCGATCTGAGTGACGCGTTGACGCCGGGCCGTGCGTTCCTTGAGTATCCGTACGGGTTCCCTTCCGCGTACAAGTCAGTTCCCTCGCAGACCGTGTATGTGAACCGGCAGTTCGTGTTCGCCCCTGGCGACACGGCGGTGGTGGTTTCCCCGCAGGGGTGGGTTCAGGAAGGGTATTATGATCTGAGCGGGACGTTCTGGCTTGGTGAGGGCGGCCAGCAGTATATGACCTCACAAGCGGTGCAGACGGCGGCCCGTGCCGACATCACTCATGTGATTGGCAGCCACACCTTGAAGACGGGCGCGGAGTATTTGCTTGCGGACCTCGAGTACCACGCGGAGGAGGCGTCCCGAATCATCGGTTCGCGGAGCAACTCCAACTATCGTGATTACGGCGGGAAATTCCCTGCGTCGCAGCCGTCGATCCTCGGGATTTTCCTGCAGGACAAGTTCGAATCGCAGGGCATGATCATGAACTTCGGCCTGCGGGCGGAGCGATTTGACGGCGGGGCTCCGGCGTTCATGGCGGACATGATTTACGACACGCGCCTTTTCAGCCCGAATAACGGGAAGTTCTGGTTTGACAGCCTCTGTGTGGCGAATGGCTGGAACGTGAACGACCCGGCATGGGGTGCGTTGCCCGGGTCAATTGGAGAGGCCTGGAGCAAGTTCGAGAAGAATGGGATCCTGGACAAATTCCCGATGCCGTATGACGTGGTGGCGGCCCTGCCGCAGCGCCCGGCGAAGGCGCAGTGGCGTCTGGCGCCGCGATTTGGCATCTCTCACCCGGTGAGCGTTCGGACGAAGTTCTTCTTCAACTACGGCATCTTCTACTCCATGGCCAAACCGGCGCAGATGTACGGTCTTGGCGTTCATGATGGCCGCGTCGGTGCGCTGGGTCGTTTCGAGCAGTTGTACAACCCCGAACTGCGGCCGGCGAAAACCACGATGTACGAAGTCGGGTTCGAGCAGGTGCTCCCGTTCAATTTCGTGTTCAAAACGACCGGGTACGCGAAGTACAACGTGGATCAGGTTACCGGGGTGCAAATTCACGCCGGTGCGACGGATTCGTATCGTACGTATCGCAACGCGAACTACCAGGATATCCGTGGTCTTGAGATGAAGCTTACGCGGAGCGGGCGGTTTGTCAGCGGGTGGGCGACCTACCAGATCATCGCCACGCGAAGCGGCCAGACAGGCCTGACGGATCTCTATCCGAATCCGACGATGAACATATATTACACGCCGCTGGTGACGACCAATTCGCCGGCGAGCAACATTGCGGCTTCCGTGCGCCTGGGCACGCCGGTTGAATGGGGCCTGTTGACCGGCGGCTGGGGCGCCAGTATTATCGGGCGGTACAACGAGAACACGGGCGAAGTGATTTACAACCCGAACAACCAGCCGCGGCGTGAGCTTCCGCCCGAGTGGATCATGCGCGGTCGGGATTACTGGGGCGCGGATCTGAAGTTCACGAAGGACATGGCGATCGGCCGCCAGCGGCGTGTGTCGGTGTATCTGGACGTGACCAATTTCCTGAACCGGAAGTATCTGAACGGCACCTACATGAATGGCAACGATTATCTTGCCTACGTGGTCGAACGGAGAGCACAGGGCGAAACAAGCCTGCGTGTGGGAGATCCCTCCACGTGGGACGCGTTGACGCAGCCGTACCGCATCAAGAAGGCGGACGGCACGTACACGCAGTGGAAAGCGCCTATCAGCCCGCGCACGGACTGGATCATGTTCCTGTATCCCAGAGCGTACCGTGCCGGTATCAGGTTTGATCTGTAGCACCGCCAACTGGGTTGACGCATCAGAAAGGAGGCCAATAATGACGGCTACTATGCGTCGTTGGTTCACGTGGGCCGGTTTGATGGGGGCGTTGGTTCTGACGTTCTCGTCAACGGTAATGGCAAACACGCCGCAATCGGTCATGCACCTTGGCCGAATCTGGCACCATCCGGAGTACGACGGAGCCGAGGGCTGGTCGGGCTCGGGCCCGATCTACCCCGCCGGCATCCCCACGGCTGCCGATGGTGACAATTCGGTGAAGCGCGGGTGGATCGGCCAGGTGCAGAAGTTCGGCGTGTATCTCACCACAACGGACTGGACAAGCCCGTTGAACACCGCACTGGAGTACACGTCGTCCTACTGCTTCCGCAGCATGGATTACGCGTACTATCGCGTGTATGTCACCGAAAAGGGTGACTACAACTTCCCGGTCGGGTGCCAGGAAGTTTTCCGCTGGACGCGTCCGACGATTGTGGCGGGCGATTCCACGCTGAAGTTCTTCCCCGGTCCCGGTCCGGCTGCGTACCCGGATAACTCGGGTGTGGGCCCGCGTCCGACCCCGGTGGTGGATCCGACCCTTGTGACGGAAGAGGCGATTGACGCAGTATGGCGGTTCAGCCAGGGCGTCGAGTATCGCCGTCGTCAGTATGGGTACGGCATCACCACTGCTCATCAGGACTACGTGCTGTTCGACACCCGCTTCGTGAACAACGGCAAGTGCTATGGCGACACGGTTCTTGCCGATCCGGCACCTTTTACGATGACGGGCCAGACCATTCACAAGATGATCTTCGGGCAGGCGTACGACTACCGGAACAACCACGCCCCCGGCGCGAAACAGGTCGGCAAGGATAACGAAGGCATGTATGTCCAGCCGTGGGGCGCCGCGTTGAACTCGGTCGCCCTGTTCTACGACCTGGATAGCGACGATGCCGCCGCTCCCGGACCCGACTGGGGCGACCCGAGCGAGAACGCAGCGATGGAAGGCCATCTGGTGGGCAACGCGTACATGGCGATGGGGCCGGTGTTCTGCAGCAAAGGCCCGGGCAGCCTGTACGGTACGAATGATCCCGATCAGCCGGCGTTCCGGATGATGCACAACGAGCGTGGTCTGGATTTCGCCGGTAAGGCGTATTCCCCGGCCAACTCGCAGGAATTGCGTGAGTTCCTGACCGATGGCGCGCTCCAGATGCCGATTGATCAGAGCTTCCGCACGTATGCTCCGACCGCCGCGATCAAGGACGAGGATCCGGGCGCTACCGCCATTCTGGGCTACGGCCCGCTGGGCGGCGACAAGACGCTTTCGCCGGCGAATGTGAAGGTTCACGGTTGGGACCTCGCGTTCGGCGATTCGGTTCGTCTGGTTCAGGTGGTTGCGGGTGGTGGTATTGACGCGTACGAAGGTCAGCGTATCGGCCAGTACTGGAACGCGCAGAAGGCTGCCAGTGCCGCTCCGGATACCTGGATGAGCGCCGCGGATCAGGCTCTCGTGCAGACCGGTATGGACACGGTGAAGAAGGCCCTCGCGCTTGCGTACTGGAACTTCTACGGTTCCTTCCCGGCCAATGTTGACGCCGCGAAGAAGGCCGCATGGGGTATTCCGAACTACGTGAATTCGAAGCCGAGTGCGTACAATCAGCCGTTCAACGTTCCCGATCCTCCGCGTCCGCCGGCTTACTTCAGCGTGAAAGCGCTGGCGAAGGGTGGCATCGCGGTTCGCTGGACTCGTGAATCCGAAGCCGACGTTGACTTTGATACGAAGGTTGCGGACTTCGCGGGTTATCGCGTGTACCGCTGGGAAGCCTCCCGCTTGACGAAGCCCACCATCGTGAAGCAGGGCCCCGCGGGCTCGTTCTGGGCAGTGCCTGCCGATCCGGCTGGTGGCGCCGAACTACGTCCCGAAGGTCCGGCTGGCCTCATGTTCATAGACGATCAGGTTACCACCGGTACGGATTACTGGTATGCCGTGACGGCGTACGACGACGGAACGCAGAACTGGGCGGAACCGGGCAAGTCACTGGAAAGCGCGTATTTCTGGTGCTGGACCGGGTTCACCTCGAAGGGCGTGACCGCTCCGACGCTGAACGGTGTGGGTGTTGATGTTGCGCGCGCGAATCGTTTTGCGCTCGAGCAGAATGCGCCGAACCCGTTCAACCCGTCCACGACGATTCGTTTTGCCGTTCCGACGAATGGCAATGTTCGTCTGACGATCTACGACGTAAACGGCCGCATCGTTCGCACGCTGGTTGATGGCAGCGTTCTTGCCGGCAGCCACGAAGTGGTGTGGGACGGTATGGACATGACCGGTCGCCCGGTTGCGAGCGGCGTGTACATCTATCGTCTGACCAATGCGAACAATGAGATTACGAAGCGGATGACGCTGGTGCGTTAGTCCGGAGTTGGCGGAGCACCGGTATCGGGGGCGGCAGAGAGCCGTCCCCGATACCGACAGATGCGTGGTTGAGCTGAGGCGAGTGAGCAGATCGGAGAGCGGGCGGCGCGTGAGCTTCTCCGGTACGAAATGTGACCGTGGCCGGGCGGGTGGCCGGCGGAACGTTCGTATTGTGCCCGCGAAGACGCACCGGAAAGGAATTGGTGAGATGAATACCCGATTACGCCACTGGTGGATAGCCGGAGTCGCGTTTGCATTCGTGCTGATCGCATTACCGCGGGTGTCGCACAGTGCGGTGAGCACGCTCGACAGCGTTATCGTCATCCCGAATCCGTATAACCTGTCGGGGCGCACGTACGGTCCGCAGCCTCCCGGCGGTTCAATCGAGGCAAACGAGCGTATTCGTTTCGCCAACCTGCCGGCGCCCTGTACGATCAAGATTTACACCTCCGCAGGGAACCTTGTGTCCACGATTCAGCACACAGGGGCGGTTACGGCGGTGTCGGATCTTGAGAACTACTACTGGAGCGGGCGCAACGCGGATAACCAGTATATCGTCAGCGACGTGTATATCTATGTGGTGGAATCACCCACACTCGGGCGGAGAATTGGCAAGTTCATCGTGATTCGTTAGCCTGGCGGACCCTTGGTGGCTGACCCTTGGTCAGCAGGCTGACGGCACAGATAGATGATGTGCAGCGGACTGGCTCTCGGTGCGCTGAGAAGGAGCTTCTGGATGAACAGTTTGAAAGCGAGTTGGGTGATCGGGTTTGCCGCCTGTGTGGTGGCAGCGACTGCGTCCGCGCAGACGACCGTTCCGGGGTACACCGGCACCAACTATGACCCGCCGACGCCGAAGTGGAAGGGTCAGGCCGGCATGACGTTCCTTCAGATTGGCGGGAGTGCCCGTGCTGAGGGGATGGGAGGCGCCTTCAACGGGATCAAAGGGGATCCATCGGCGATCTTCTACAATCCGGCCGGCATGGCGTCCCTCGGGATGGCCGCCGTGTACGCGAATCAGACGAACTGGCTGGCCGATATGAAGGTGACGCATTTCGTCGGCGCGGGGAGGGTCGGGCCGGCAATCGTGGGCGCGACGTTCATCAACATGGATTACGGCGATATTGCGGGCGCGCAAATCGTTTCCAGCACGGTTGACCCGCGCGGATACCAGAGCACCGGGAATCTCTCGCCGGAGACGTGGTCGGCGGGTGTGTTTGGCGCCATCCAGATGACGGACCGCTTCAGCACCGGCGTGCATGTGAAGTACTGCGTGCAGGACTTCAGCCCCAGCAGGATCTACTCGTTCTCAACCAGAGATTACCTTGCCACGGAGAACAGGAACCGCGTGGGAACGTTCGCCGTGGATCTGGGGACGCAGTATGTGACGGGCCTGCGGAACATCGCGCTGAACATGTCGCTCCAGAACTTTGCCCAGCCGCAGAAGTACGTGGAAGTCAAGTTCGACCTGCCGGTTACCTATCGTGTCGGCCTTTCGGCGGAGCTCTTCGAACTGGTGACGGGCAACGAGTTGGCCGGCCAGCGCGTGATGCTGTACGCGGACGGCATGGACCAGAAGGACGTGTCGCTCGATGTGGCGGTGGGGGCAGAGTACCTCGCGGATCTTTCCCAGTTCGTGCCGGGTGTGAAGGTGGGCCTGCGGGCCGGACGTCGCGCGGCGGTGAACCAGGACGGCTGGCTGAGCTTCGGTGGCAGTGTGCAGTTCGGGATGTCGGGCTACAACGCGCGCTTTGATTACGCGTACAACGATTACGGCCCCGGACTTACCGCGAACCGTGTCGGGTTGAGCCTCACGATGGACTGATTCACGGTTTGAGTGCGTTGCGGGCAGGCGGCGGGAGCAATTCCGCCGCCTGTTTCTTTTGGGGGGCGAGGTCACCCGTTTTTTTGCGCGAACCGTTCCACGGAGCCCAGCGCCAGGCTCATGGGGTCGTCCACCCGCATGGTTTCCCGCTGGTAGAATGCTTCTCCGTAGGTAGCGGCGATCTGGGCACCGTAGTATCGTCCGCGCGCTTCGATGGTGCCGAGGAAGTGCGGCGAGGAGATGTAGGTCGGCTCCCCGCCCGGGTCCGCCCCGGGGACGTTCAGTTGCGATGCGTAGCAGCGGATTGCCGCCATTTTTTCTTCCCATTCGTCGGAGACATCCACCACAAACGTTGGCAGAAAGAGGCTGTGCATCATATAGTGGATGACGCGCAAGGGGCGGTGGTGCGGCTGTCCGGTATCCCATTTGGCGAGTCCGGCGCGGAAGGCAGCGTCGGGCACCAGGCGTCCGGTGGCGCCGTGGTCGGGGTGGCGGCCTTCCTCCGGGTGCGGTGCGAGCACCAGTGTGGGGCGGGTTGCGCGGATGAGCCGGATGACGGCATCCATGGTGTGGGCGTCGGGCTGGATGCGGGCGTCCGGCAGGCCGAGATTGACGCGGTAGGTGATACCGAGGGCGCGTGCCGCGCACCGGGCCTCTTCAGCGCGTTCCTTCGCGGTTCCGCGGGTGCCCATCTCTCCGGCGGTCAGGTCGGCGATTCCGACCCGGTATCCTAGCTTTCGCAGTTTCACGAGTGTGGCGCCGCAGCTCAGTTCCACGTCGTCGCGGTGGGGCCCGATTGCGAGGGCGTCGAGTTGTTCTTCCGGGATGTGGGGGTGCGTGCTCACGGTGTGTCCTCATGCAAGGCGTGTTGAAGGGCGTCAGACAGGACGAACTCGCCGGCGGGCAGGCAGAACAGCTCATTCACGCCGACGCCGGCAACATCGCGCATCCCACGGGTGCCGATGAACCCGCACGTCACGCTCGCGTAGTGCGCGCGCACGGTAACGCGCACGGATTCGCCGGTGGCCAGATGCAGTGCCTCCCCACCGGATCGAAGCGTGCGCAACGCGTTGACTGACTGGCTGACCGGGGTCTCGGCAAACACGAGAAGGGCGGCGTCGCCACACATTTTGACAACCTCGCCCCCCGCCGGCGAGACGGCGCGTTCGACCTGCCGGCAGAACGCATCAACCAGGCGGAGAACGTCGCCGCCGGGGTGTGTTCGAACGTAATCCCCGAAGCCCCGGATGTCAACAATCGCGATGACGCATCGCGAATCACCGGCGATGACACATCGCGGATCACCGGGGAGAAACGCATCCTGCGGATTCACAGCGTGCCCCTGCTCCAATTAATGGGTTTTTGATCCGTAACAGCGGTACGGACAACACGAGTGCGTACATTCTGTTGACGCGACAATCGTGTGGAACGATACTCATAAGTATTGGCCGGACCGCGTCGGGCGCAATCCGGCCGGATTGTGCGCGGGACAACTCCTGAAACGAGGTTTTCCATGAGCGGGGCGACTCCTCAGGCGCTGGACAAGGCCTTTCAGGTTGTTGATGCCGTTACGCGGTTGAAGGGCGTTACGGGGGCGTTGCTTATTGATCCCGACGGGTCAACCATTGCGCAGGATTTCCGTTCGGACGACGACCTGAAACGCGCTTCCGCCATCGGCACCACGCTGCCGTTCGATTTGATGAAGGCCGCGAACAGGCTCAAAATGGGCCCCGTCAGCGACCTGACCATCCAGACTGTTCGCGGGGCGCTGAGGGTCTGCCAGCACGACGGGATCTGGCTGCTGGTGTTCGTCGGTCCGCGCGCCAACCTCGGCATGCTGAACATTGAGATGCGTGCCGTCCGGGAGCTGTTCGCCTCCGTGTTCCAGGACGATGTGAAAAGGGGAATGGACGCGGAAAAGCGACACATCCTGGATGTCATTGAGTCCACAGGGTCCGTGGAGAGTGTTATTGACAAGCGACGCGGGGACCTGAAAGCGATGAGAATGCTTCACGAGATGGTGTTCCGCATCGCGATTGAAGCCGGAATCGGGCGGGAAACGATCAGCCGGACGATCAGCGACATCAACTACCGGATCTACCGCGACTCTCTCGTGGATATCGGGTTCGATTTCTTCAATCGCAAAGCGCTGGATACCTACGACCCCGCCCTTGCGGAGCGCGTCATGGAGGAGCAGATCAAGGGGATTGTGGGCCTGGTGACGGCGCAAAGGGGGAAAGGCTGAGCCGGCGATCAGCCGTGTATCAGCGACTTTCCTGGCTTGTATCGCGCCGTGCGGGTGCTGCCTGCCGTGACTGGGCTTCCAGCCGGCGTTCCCTTGCTTCCAGATCGGCCTGAATGCGCTGAAGCCGCCGTTCCCACTCGTTGAGCCGGATGTTGCGTTGCTCCACCAGTTCCATTGTGCGCTTTGTGTTTTCCCAGTACCCCGCGTCCTCGAAGTATCCCCGGAAAAGCCAGTTCGTTCGCAGCGCTTCCATATTCACGGCAAGTTTCTGGGATGAGATGTCGAGGTTCGCCAGCACCCTGTCAAGTTTGGTGTAGACCGAGTCGTCGTTTAGAAGTCTTCCGACGGTTCCCTGGCCCTGCATGACGTTGCGCGATACGAGGTCGATGGTGGCGCGGGTCTGTTCGGCCGAACGGGCGATGGAATTGGCGGCGCGAGTGATTTCGGCGATGGCCTCGGTTCCGCGGTCGAGCATCTGTCTGCTGCTTGCGATGGTGCTGTTGAGGGCAACGTAGGCGGAGTCATCGGTCATCAGCTTGCCGAGGGTGCCTCGCCCCTCCTGAAGGTCCTGCAAGATGGCGTTGGTTGCCTTCGCGGTACGCCGGAATTCGGAACCGGCGTCACGCAGGGTATCCGCCGCAACGCTGTAGTGCGTGAGTGTGCGGTCGACACTGCCTGCGATCTCCCCGGCGAGTCCCTGGACGTTCCGGAGCGTTCCGTCTGCGGTTGCGGCCACGCGGCGAAATTGCGCAAGGGAGGAGATCACGGTATCGTACAGCGCGGGGTTGTTGACGAGCTCGCCGAGGGTTCCCTGTCCGGCGTCCACCTTCTGGAGGATTGACGAGCCTGCCGCGAGCAGGTCCGCGCTATTGATGACAACGGCATCAAGGTGTTCCAGTGCGCGGTCGATGTTTGCGCTGAAACGGTGGAGCTGGATGGGCGACTGACCTTGGATTGTTCCGCCTTCCGGCACTTCTGGTTCGTCAGGTGACCCAGGCACGATAATGACGATACGGGCGCCGAGCAGGCCTTCGGTGTCGATGATGGCTTTGGAATCCCTCCTGATAAGCCGGCGGGCGTCGCCGCGGATCCTGAACGTGACGACGACACGGTTCTGCGACAGCTCCGGGAGTGCAATTTTCTTGACCGTACCGACATTGATTCCTGCGATGCGGACGAATGCACCCTCCTGCAGGCCGCCGACGTCTTCGTAGGTGGAGTATATCTCGTAGACATCCTCGAAAAGTTGCTTACGGGCGCCCAGAACGAACAGCGCGCCGACAAACACCGCGAACCCCAGAATCACGAAAACTCCCGTGCGGATCGCCGTCCCTGAGCCTTTTTTCGACGCCATGGTTGCCTATTCCTCACCAATGTCCAGCGGTTCACGCGTGAACTCCGAGGCCATGAAGAACTGGACCAGCGGTTTGTCGCAACTCCTGATAGTATCCCAGGTTCCCGACACGAGCACACTTCCTCTGTGCAGGAAGGTGACGGAATCCGCCACGAGGCGGGCGCACGGCATGTCGTGGGTAACGACGATACCGGTAACGCCGCGTTCGTCTTTCAGGCGGGCTATGAGCTGGCTGATCTCGTTTGAGGTAACGGGATCCAGTCCGGTGGTCGGTTCATCGTAGAGTATGACTTCGGGCTCCGTCATCAGCGTGCGGGCGAGGGCACACCGTTTCCGCATTCCGCCCGAGAGGTCGGAAGGGTTCTTGTCGACAGCTCCCTCCAGACCAACCCAACGGAGTTTCTCGTGCGCAAGGTCGGTCTTATCTTCTTCACTCAGGTCTTTGCGCGAGCGCAGCGGGAAGACCATGTTTTCGAGCACGCTCATGGAGTCGTACAGCGCGCCGCCCTGGAAAAGAAAGCCGACGCGGCTGCGCCAGGCCTCCAGCGTGGTCTGGTCCATCTGTGCGACCTCGACGCCCTCGGCCAGTACGGCGCCTTCGTCCGGGTCGAGCAACCCGACGATGCATTTCAGGGAAACGCTCTTGCCGGTTCCGGATCTTCCGAGGACGACGTGCGTTTCACCTTTGCGAACCGAAAAGGTTACGCCGCGCAGAACATGGAGATCGCCAAACGATTTGTGCAGGTTCACGAGATCAATCATTCGTTGTTCCCGGCCACGCGTGTGGATGGGGTGCCCGCTGGCGCCGTTTGAGGATTAAGATACGCAAATCGGCCGGCGCCGGCGAGGGCAGAAGCACACCGCGGAGAGGGTGACTCCGCAGCAGGGGTCCGGAGCGGCAGGGAAGGAGCATTCAGAGGGTGGCGAAGCGAACGACAATCAGGATTACCCCGCGCGTACCGCGTGCGCCCTTTTCGGCGCCGCCATCGCGCGTGCATGGCCGCACGCGGAGACAGCAGAAGGTTGGAGAGCCCTTTGAGGACGGCACGCCGGAGTTTCAGAAGCCCGAATATCGCTTCTGCCCTCGCTGTGGAACGCTGCTTGAGCCTGCTCTTGAGCACGACGTTGTCCGTCCGACCTGCCCGGAGTGCGGATTCATCGTGTACTACAATCCCGCGCCGGCGGTTGGCGCGGTTATTACGCGTGAGAATGAAATCCTGCTGGTGAAGCGCGCCTACCCGCCGAAGGAAGGTCTCTGGAGCCTGCCTGCCGGCTTCATGGAGTTCGGAGAGAAGCAACTGGATGCGCTGGCGCGGGAAGTTCGTGAGGAAACGGGAATCGAAATCCGCGCGGCAACGCTGCTTTCCGTGGAAGACGCTGCGGACGACCCGCGCACTCATGCACTCCTGATCGCGTTCCTCGCCGATGAGTGGGAGGGCGAACCGCGCCCCGGAGACGACGCCTCTGAAGTGCAGTGGTGGCCCATGGACGATCTCCCGCAGATGGCGTGGCAGAACCACGTGCGCGTGGTGGAGAAGGCGCGGGAGTGGCTCGGTCTGTGAGAGTTCTGGCGGTAGATTACGGGGACCGGCGTGTCGGGCTGGCGGTTTCCGATGAACTCGGGATTGCCGCGCACGGTCTTCCCACCCTGCAGGTGAAATCGCGGAAAGAGGCGGCGCGAGCGGTCGTTCACGCGGCAAACCAGCACGGCGTTTCACGCATCGTGATCGGCCTTCCGCTGAACATGGACGGAACAGAAGGGCCCCGGGCACTGGTGACACGGGAGTTCGGGCGCGAGTGTGAAGATGTACTCGCCGCGGAACGGTCTGAGGTTCGGATCGTAATGCTGGATGAGCGTCTGACCACGATGCGTGCGCGGGCCGCTCTGCGCGAGCAGGGATTGAGAGAACGGAGTCAGCGGGCAAAGGTGGACAGAGTATCGGCCACGGTGCTTCTGCAGGATTACCTTTCCGCACAATCGGCGACAGAGGGCAGCAATGACGGATGATACCCGCAAAGGAACAGATCGCCTGGGCTGGCCCACCATCATCCACGTGGCAGTGACGGATGTGGGGTGGCTGGTCAT
>Ga0116178_10003567_pt1 | contig 11762 bp, 11 predicted proteins | sample AD_STIC12_MetaG_FD_89880 | JGI IMG/M metagenome (GOLD analysis project Ga0116178, IMG submission 89880) | Active sludge microbial communities of municipal wastewater-treating anaerobic digesters from USA - AD_STIC12_MetaG | ecosystem: Engineered > Bioreactor > Anaerobic > Digestate | place: USA... | reverse complement strand
TGGGCGCCAAGGTGGCCGGCAGCGTGTCGAAGAAGACCGATTTCGTCGTCGCCGGCGAGGCAGCCGGTTCCAAACTCGACAAGGCGCAGGCGCTGGCTGTCGAAATCTGGGATGAAGCGAAGCTGCTGGACTATCTGGCCGGGCAGGGCGCGTGAGTCCGTCGATGCCGCACGAGCCTTTGCGCGAGGCATTGCGGCTGCGTGCGCGTCTGTACGCCTTGATCCGCGAATTTTTCGCAAGGCGCGGCGTGCTGGAAGTGGAAACGCCAATCCTCTCCGAGGCGGCCAACACCGAACCGAATATCGAGAGTTTTTCCACCGCGTTCACGGGCCCGACTGAATCCCCATCACGCCAACGGTGGCTGCGTACCTCGGCCGAGTTTCCGATGAAACGCCTGCTCGCGGCGGGCGTCGGGGATTGCTACGAGCTGGGGCGCGTGTTCCGCAACGGCGAAGTCGGCAGGCGGCACAATCCCGAGTTCAGCATGCTCGAATGGTATCGGGTAGGCTGGAATCATTTGCGCCTGATCGATGAAACCGTGGAGTTGGTGCAGGCAGCATTGGCCTTGCTCGGACGCAGTTCAGAGTGTGTGTCATTGACCTATCGCGAACTGTTTGCGCAGACCCTCGGACTCGACCCGTTCGCTGCGTCCGTCGATGTGCTACGCGCTGCGCTCGCGGATGCCAACATCGAGGCATCGAGCCTGGAGCGCGATGACTGGCTGGATCTTCTCATCACGCATCGCATCCAGCCTGAGTTTCCCGCGGATCGGATCACCGTGATCCGCGACTGGCCAGCCAGTCAATGTTCGCTGGCCCGCATTCGTCCCGGCTCCCCGCCGGTGGCCGAACGCTTCGAGTTGTATCTGGGCAGGCATGAACTGGCCAATGGCTACCACGAACTTGCGGACGCCAGCGAGCAGCGCACGCGCTTCGAGCACGACAACCAGCGCCGCCGGCAACGCGGCCAGGTCGAATTGCCGGTCGATGAACGCCTGCTGGACGCCCTTGCGCAGGGCCTTCCGGACTGCGCCGGCGTGGCATTGGGCATAGAACGTTTGCTCATGTGCTTGCTGCAAACCGACGATATCCGCCAGGTGTTGGCGATTGACTTTGCGCATGCATGACTGGAGGTGGATGCGCTGCGCTTATCCACACTACCCATGCACCAAATGTGGTGTATTCGCTGCAAATAATCATCCCGTCTATGTGTCGCGCGTAGGGTGGATAAGCGAAGCGCATCCACCGGATTCGGCTATTCATCGGCCAGACTGACGTGCGCCGACGCGCCCACGCACCTCGGCTTCCAAACCCTTCAGACCCCAGCGCTTGCCGATGGCAATCGCGTCCTCAGCGGAAGAGCAGTCGATGCAACAGGCTGCCCGCCAGCATGGCGGGAACAAACCACAGCGATTCCAGTGAGCCGGCACCAAGCCCCGCCAGGGCGGGACCCGGACAGTATCCGGCGATGCCCCAGCCGATGCCGAACAGCGCGGCACCGGCCAGCAGCGGTGCATCGATGTGCTTGAGGTTCGAGACCTGGAATGCACTTGCGAACAGGGGATGACCGCCACGCAGGATCGGCGTGAACAGCAGGGCGGTGGTGGCAACGGCACCGGCCAGCACGAACATGAGCGTGGGATCGAAGGCGCCGGCCACGTCGAGAAAGCCAAGCACGATGCGTGCATCGGTCATGCCGGACATGGCCAGGCCGAGCCCGAACAATGCGCCGGCGACGAGCGCAGAAACCAGCAAGCGACTCATGACAACCCCCAGACGTGGCGCAAGAGGAATGTCGTCAGCATCGCAGTCGCCATGAAGACCAGCACGGCGGCAAGCGAACGAACGGAGAAGCGACCCAGGCCGCACACGCCATGCCCACTGGTACAACCATTGCCCATGCTCGTACCGAAACCGACCAATAATCCGGCAATGATCAACCCGGTGGTCGAAAAGCCTTGGCGGGGTTGTGGTGCGCCCGGAACGAAGGCGATGTAAAGCCCGGCAGCGGCAATCAACCCGAGCAGGAATGCAATGCGCCACGACGTCTCGCCGGATTTCGGCAGCAACACGCCATTCATGATTCCGCTGATGCCGGCGATGCGTCCGTTCAGCCAAAGCAGCAGAACGGAGGAAAGCCCGATCAACACGCCACCCGCAAGTGCGGGTATCCACGCCTCAAACACGATGCACCTCCTTCCTGTTCAACGCAAAAGTGATACAAACAACCGCTCGTGGTGAGCCCGAGCCTGTCCTGAGATTCTATGCTGCATGTCAAGCAGCGCTGAGCAAAAAATTCCGTTCGTGGCGAGCTCCCAGGCCCGTTCGTGGCGAGCTCCCAGGCCCGTTCGTGGTGAGCTCCCAGGCCCGTTCGTGGTGAGCTCCCAGGCCCGTTCGTGGCGAGCTCCCAGGCCCGTTCGTGGTGAGCCTGTCGAACCATGAGCGGGACCATGGCATACCCGCCCAACCATTCGTTCGTGGTGAGCCCGAGCCTGTCCTGAGCCAGTCAAAGGGTGGGCCTGCGATCTTGCGATCCGTTCATGGTTCGACCAGCTCACCACGAACGGCATGTCTTGTCGCGTTCGTCCTGAGCCAGTCGAAGGGCCCGTCCTGTCGAAGGGAACCATGGACGGTTTCATTGCAATCTCTCGACAAGCTTCGATCCATCCAGCGCGAACAGTGCCAAAGTGGCAAGATCGATCGCTCACTTATCGACTCCAGAGCCCATGCATTGCAAGCGGGCCGGTCGCAACCAGACCCAGACCACAACGCAGGCGAGCACCGCAACCGCCGACGCAAGCAGGAACGCCATCTCGCCGCCGGATCTTTCCCAGACCCAACCGGACAGCAGTGCGCCGAGCACGCCGCCCACACCCGAGGAGAAACCATAAAAGACGCCCTGGGCGTGACCGTTCTGCCGCCCCGGAAAGAATATCGCGAGGAATTGCATGCTGGCAGCGAAGAATGCGGCGAAGCTGAGGGCATGGGTCGCCTGCGCCAATGCCATCAACACGGCGCTGTCGGCAAACAGTGCAACCATGGCCCAACGCACCGCGGCGGCAAGCACCGACACCAGCAGCACCCATGCGGCATGCCAGCGCCTCAGGATCCAACCCGATCCGGCAAACACCAGGATCTCCAGCACAACGCCAATCGACCAGTAGATGCCGAGCGAGGACGTGCTGTAGCCATGTTCATCAAGATAGATGGAGTAGAACGTGTAGTACGGACCGAAGCAGATCTGCATGAGGAAGGCGACGCCGAAGAATGCAGCTACTTCCGGGCGCTTCAGCCGAGCTGCGAATCCACCATGCTTCCCCGCCGGTGCTTCCGATTGCCCGCTTCCATAGTCGTTGAACCACGAGGACACGCACAAGCCGGCGAACAAGGGCAGCATGAGCCAGGGCAGGGTGGTTTCACCCAGGCGGTCGAGCAACAGCCCGAACAGCGCCACCACCAATACGAATCCGATCGATCCCCATACCCGGATGCGCCCGTAGCGTTCACTCCTGCCGACCAGGTGCGAAAGCGTGATTGCCTCGAACTGCGGCATCACCGCGTTGTAGACGAAACAGAACACACACATGGCAAGGAACAGGCCCGTGAAGTCGAGCGGCACGATGAACACGGCAAAGCTGAGCGCGGTGGACAGGCAGCCGATGCGCAACCAACGGATCGGATGCGCTGATCGGGATGCGAGGGTGCTCCAGGTGCTCGGCGCGAAAATACGCGTGGCATACCACAGGCTCATGAGGATGCTGATGGCCGCGGCATCATGGCCACGCGCCTTCAGGTACACACCCCAATACGGCGTGAATGCCCCGAGCGCCGCGTAGTAGGCAAAGTAGAACGAAGACAGGCGCAGCATGGGAATCTCGGCTTGCGCAAGCGGCGAGGCCTTCATTTCAGAAATCCAGATCCAGGCTGGCACACAGGTAATCGATCATCGGCGCGACGCGCTTGAAGCGGTCGATCAACAAGGGCTTGAGCTCGTTGGAACAGGCCAGTGCATCGGCAAATCGCTGCGAGGCAACAAAGTCCTTGCGCTTGATGTCCTGCAGGAGGTCTGCATCCACCTCGAAGCCGCGCGGATCGCGGATCAGGCTGTCGCCGCCCAGCGCAAAATGCGTGGTGAATGAACGCGAACGCGTTGCCTTTTTCCAGGCCGCCGGGTTGTTGGCAAGGAATGAACGGATGCGCTTGAGCGCCTCCGCACCCGGATGCCAGATGCCGCCACCGACAAAACAGTCTGCCGGTTCGAAGTGCATGTAGAAGGAAGGCGCTTCCTGTTGCCGGTGATGCTCATGGAACAGGCGCGCTCCCGCCCAAGTCTTGTAGGGCGTCTTGTCGTTCGCGTAGCGGGTGTCGCGATGAATGCGGAACATCGAGCCACCCTGGGTGCGTGGATCTGCAACGTAATGCGTGGAGATCTTCGCCAGCGCAGGTTGCAGGTCCGCGATCAGATGCAGGAAAGGCTGGCGCACCACGCCTTCATAGCGCGACTTGTTGTCGGCGAACCAGGCGCGGTTGTTGTTGTTGCGCAGGTCGCGCAGGAACTGGAAGCTGGCCCGGGTGAAATAGACGCTCATGGATTCAATCCAGCGTGCGGCGAAGGTGCATGCCCCAGTCCTCCAGGGCATCGAGAATGGTGACCTGGCCTTGCGTCGCGCTTGTCCGCAATTGCTGGATGAGGGAGAAGTAGTCATCCAGTGTCAATGTGGTCAGCGCCGAGGACGTGGTCAGGCGCTGGCGACGGAATGCCTGCCAGTGATCGGCCTCATCATCACTGAGCGAAGCCGGCCAGTTGCGTGCGCGATAGCGGAACAGCAGTTCCGCATAGCGCGGATCCTTGAACACAAATGACGCGCTGCCCAGCTTGTCCGCCGAGCTGTTGCGCACGTCGCGCAGCAGTCGCTTGTCCGCATCCGGCAGGAATCCGGAATACAGTGCAAGCTCCGCATCGCTGGCCGCCTCGAATGCCGGTTGCGCCGCAAACACCGCCTGCAGTTTGCGGGCAAGTCCCGTTTGGCCCGCAAGCATCTCGCGGTGACGCAAGGCGCGCTCGACATCGAGGGCAATGCGTGCGCTGTCGATGCCTTTCAATACCGAAAGTGGTGCCAGGGCCGGGGATCGGTTGGCATGCACCAGCTTGAGTGGAATGCGCGGGATGTCCTCGGGCAGATCGTTGCGTGCCACGAACACGCGCTCGGCGATGTCATCGGCATCCAGTTCGAGCAGGGGCGCTGGATCGACATCGAGATCGTAGACAATCACGCCGTTGGCATTGGTCGGATGCATGGCCAAAGGTGCAACAATGGCCAGGCAGCCACGCGTGGCCGGATAGCGCGAGGAGACATGCACGATCGGCGTGCCATGCGCGACATCGAGCAGTTGCAAGGCCTGTTGCTTGCGGCGCAGGCCAAAGTGGAAGTCGAACAGGCGCGGTTGCCGGCGACGGATCAGGCGCGCCAGCTCGATCAAGGCCTCGACATCGGATAGCGCATCGTGCGCGCGATGCTGCTTGAGTCCGTTGGCACTGGCCAGGTCTTCCAGACGAAAGCTCGGGCTGCCATCGTCGCGCCGCGGCCACTCGATGCCCTGCGGCCGCAGGGCGTAACACATGCGGGCGAGGTCGATCAGGTCCCAACGCGAGTTGCCGTCTTTCCATTCCCGCTCGTAGGGGTCGTGGAAATTCCGGTACAGCAGATTGCGGGTGAACTCGTCATCGAAGCGGATCGAGTTGTAGCCGACGCCACAGGTTCCGCGCGCACCGAGTTCCTCAAGCACGGCCGCCGCGAATTCGCACTCGATCAGCCCTTCGCGCTCCGCCAGCTGCGGCGTGATGCCGGTCAAAAGACAGGCTTCCGGATGCGGCAGGCTGTCGGTGGGCGGCTTGCAATACAGCATCACCGGGTCGGCAATGACCTCCAGCTCACCGTTGGTGCGGATTCCGGCGAACTGCGCCGGCCTGTCCCGACGCGGGTCAGTGCCGAAGGTTTCGTAGTCGTGCCAGAAGAACGTGGAAGCGGGCATGGTGGGCAAGCGGGCGGGGGAATGTGCATGCTAACTGCTTCGTTGGCGCAGTAGCGCAAAAGGCGAGGCTCCCGGTAAAGAAATCAAACTCCAAAGTCGCTGGGCCCCTGCCTGCGAAGGGGCGACGAGTGGTGAGCCATGCTTGAACCAGCTACTCCGTGCGTCAGGGAAGGTCTGAACAAGTACTGTCGCGAGCAAGCTCGCTCCCACCATTGCTTGATTTTGTGGGAGCGAGCTTGCTCGCGACGAATGAGTTCCATACTTGTTCAGAGTTTCCTTAGCCATGGATGACCGCATGCAGGGAAGGCAGGAACGATTTCCGGCCTGCCTTTGATGGCGCGACGACGGGGCAAAGCCGCTCCCCGCACACGTGCAGGCAAGCATTACGGAGAATTGCATGGCTCGTCGCCCCTGCGCAGGCAGGGGCCCAGCGACTTTCCTGCACCGCTCAAGCAATCTCCTCATGCACATTTTCGCAGTTCGGGTTCACTCATTCCGCGCTCGCAGCCATAATCCCCTCATCGCCCAATGGAGAGCACCATGCCGCCGACGCACGCGCCGACCGCGCACGAGGACAACCTGATCTGGATCGATCTCGAAATGACCGGGCTCGATACGGACAACGACTCGATCCTGGAGATCGCCACGGTGGTGACCGATCGAAACCTGAACATCCTCGCCGAAGGGCCGGAGTTTGCGATCCGGCACGACGAAACCCGCTTGCAGGTCATGGATGACTGGAACCGAAACCAGCACCGCAAATCGGGCTTGTGGCAACGTGTCATTGATTCGGACGTGGACATGGCACTGGCGGAAGTCCGCACCGTCGAGTTCCTTGCCCAGTGGGTTCCCGCAGGAAAGTCACCGATGTGCGGCAATTCCATCTGCCAGGATCGACGCTTCATGCATCGGCTGATGCCGCGCCTGGAACGGTTTTTCCACTACCGCAACCTGGACGTTTCCACCATCAAGGAACTGGCCCGTCGCTGGGCTCCGGAGGTGTACAAGGGCCACAGCAAGGATGCCGCGCATACCGCGCTGAGCGATGTGCGCGACTCGATCGCCGAGTTGGCATATTACCGGCCGTTTCTTGGGCACCTTGCCGATGCCTCGACGCGCGAGTAGGGTGGCAGCGTTGATGCGTGGGCGCCTGCGCACGCGGTCCATTGCCACAGCACACACCCTCTCCGCGAGAATGGCATGACCACCAGCCTGGTATCCCTGCTCGATTTTGCCGGCACTTTCGCATTCGCCATCAGCGGCGCGCTGGTCGCGGTGCGCCATCGGCTTGATCTCTTTGGCGTGCTGGTGCTGGCATTTGCCGCCGCGGCGGCCGGCGGCATCCTGCGTGACATTGCCCTCGGCGCAACACCGCCCGTGGCCCTGGTGGACTGGCGCTATGCGGCAGTGTCGATTGCCGCCGGATTGCTGACTTTTTTTCGCCATGCGCAGGTAGAACGCATGCGCAACCCCGTGCAGCTGTTTGATGCCGTGGGTCTCGGCTTGTTTGCGGTACTGGGTACGAGCAAGGCCCTGCAAGCAGGATTGGGGCCCCTTGCCGCAATCATGCTTGGCATCCTGACCGGCGTGGGTGGCGGCGTGGTGCGTGATGTGCTCGTGGCACAGATTCCCGGCGTGCTCAAACGCGAGTTGTACGCGGTTGCCGCGTTGCTCGGTGCAGTGGTGGTGGTTGCTGGCGATCGCGCGGACCTTCCGCCAGCCCCGGTGGCGATTGTCGGTGCCGTGCTGTGTTTCATCCTGCGCTGGTTGGCCATTCGCCGCGGTTGGCGCTTGCCGGTTGCACGCGACAAGGATTCATCGAACTGACCGTGCATATCAACGCATGGTGGCGGCGGGCCATGGGTGTGCGACCATGCGCGCCCCTCAAGACTGAACCATCAACGTGAGCAGCAAACCGGACAAGCCCGCGGACGATCCCGCAGCCGATCTGATCAAGCAGTTGCGCGCCGCCACGCAGGCCTTGCGTGCCGTAGCCGAAGATTGGTCCCTGCTTGAGCAGTTGCCGGCGGAGGACCGCAATGCGCTGCATCAGGCGGTTGCTGGCGTCTATCACCCGGATCCGGTCCTGCGTCGACAACGCATGAAGGTGCGTGCGAAGGAAAAGAGTCGCAGCAAGACAGGTAGGGACGATGCCCTGCTCAACGCCACGGGCATCCGCCAGTTGCGCGCAAGGCCGGTGTTCACCACACCCAATGTGTTCCCGCCGGAAGCATTCACCAGCCGGGATACTGACAGCGAGGATCTCGCGCATCGGCAATCCGCCGATCCCCAGCATTGCTATGTCTGCAAGCAGAAGTATTCGCTGATTCACCACTTTTACGACCAGTTGTGTCCGCAATGTGCCGCGTTCAACCATGCCAAGCGCAACGAACTGGCTGACCTCCGCGGACGCGTTGCATTGCTGACCGGTGGGCGCGTGAAGATCGGTTACCAGGCCGGGTTGAAACTCTTGCGTGCCGGCGCCGAACTGATCGTCACCACACGCTTTCCGCGCGACTCGGCGAAACGCTATGCAAGCGAGGAAGACTTTCCTCAATGGTCCTCGCGCCTGCACATTTTCGGACTGGACCTGCGCCATACGCCCAGCGTCGAGGCGTTTTGCACGCACCTGCTGAAAACCCGCAGCCGTCTCGACTACATCATCAACAATGCCTGCCAGACCGTGCGCCGGCCGCCGGAGTTCTATGCGCACATGATGGAGGACGAACGTGCCCTGGATGGCGGATTGCCAGACCCGGTGCGCAGCCTGGTCAGCCAGTACGAACAGTTGCGCCAGGGCGTTCCTTCGATTCCCGCGGACAACGGGTCCCTGCCGGTTTCGAGCGGCGAAAATCCGCTGCCTTCCGGCCTGGATCGCGCTGCGGAATTATCGCAACTGCGCCTGCTGCCGGAGGAGATGCAAACCCGCCAACACCTGTTCCCCGAAGGGCAGCTTGATCAGGACCTGCAGCAGGTCGACCTGCGCGGACGCAATTCCTGGCGACTGATGCTGGCGGAAGTCTCCTCCGTGGAACTGCTGGAGGTGCAACTGGTGAATGCCGTTGCTCCCTTCATCATCAATGCGCGCCTGAAACCGCTGATGCTGCGCAGTCCGGAGCGCGACAAGCACATCGTCAACGTGTCCGCGATGGAAGGGCAGTTCTACCGCAATTTCAAGACATCAAGGCACCCGCATACCAACATGGCCAAGGCCGCGCTCAACATGATGACGCGCACCTCGGCCACCGACTACTTCAACGACGGCATCCACATGAACAGCGTGGACACCGGTTGGGTCACCGACGAAGACCCGGCGGAAATCGCCGCACGCAAGATCGTCGAGGAACGCTTCCATCCACCACTGGACATCATCGACGGCGCCGCCCGAATCGTCGATCCCATCATCGACGGCATGAACACCGGCACGCATGTCTGGGGCCAGTTTCTCAAGGACTACAAGCCGACCGATTGGTGAGTGTGGTACTTCGGCATGTTGGGCTACCCGAACCCAACCCGCTCCTTCATACCCGGTGGGTGCGCCCGCGGGAGAGGCAGCAAATTGGCATCCTTCATACCCTTCGCGTACGCCAGCGGGGAAACGGTGAAGGCAGGCCAGGGCGGCAAACGGAGTTGTCGACGCCCAGCGATCAGACGGGCTTGCCTGCGCGCGGGCGTTTTACATTGGCCGCCGGCAACTGCGTGTTTGCTCGTCATTCCTGCGAAAGCCGGAACCCATTTCGATTTTCTGACCGGCTGGAAGATCACGATGGGCCCCGGCTTTCGCCGGGGTGACGGCTGGGCTGTCTGGTATGTCATCGCTGGGAACTGACAAATTGCTGTCACCACAAATCACATCATCCGGAACCAATCCAAGCGAAATGTATCTGCGCGCTTCTGATCTGTGTCTTGGAACGATCAAGCAGCATGATACCGGCTGGTGGATTTTCCCAAACCAAACAATTGTGCTTGTGTCCGCGAACCGGCTGGGCCGCAAAAGCGCATCGGCTCAAGTCTGTTCGGCAGCTTGCGCCACCAGCGCAGCGGCCTCCTCGACAAGATGCTGCACGCAGGTTTCCATCTCGGCGCGACGGGTGCGGAAACTCAACACGCACACACGGCCGAGAAAACGTTCGCCCACCTGGGCGCCGGTCAGCATCACCTTGCCGCGTCGGGTGACGCGCTCCATCAGTTCTCGTGTTGCCTGATTCTGTGCGTCGAGAGTGTCGAGGCCCTTGCCTTCGAGGTGAAAGGCAAACAGTGAAAGCTGGGGCAGGGCATCCATGACGATGCCCGGGATCGCTGCAATCTGCTGCGCCGCCCATACGGCCAGTTCGCGCTTTTCCGCGATGGCGGCACGATAGCGGGCCGCGCCGAAAATCTTGAGGCACATCCACACGCGCAGGCCGGGAAATCCACGCGACAGATCCGGTCCGTACTGCGCGGGGTCGTAGAACTCGAGCTGGTTGTCCGGCAAATAGCCGGCATGGGAAGCGTGCAGGGCGCGCAGGTCTTCGCCGTTGCGAACGAGCAGCGCCCCGGTGCCGTAAGGCAGGAACAGGCCCTTGTGCGGGTCAAGAGTGAGCGAGTCGGCACGCGGCAAGCCGGCCAGCAGGTGGCGCAATTCCGGCACCAGGTGGAAACAACCGCCATAGGCGCCGTCGACGTGATGCCAGAGTCCTTCACGCGCCGCCACATCGGCAATGGCATCCAACGGATCGACCGCACCGGTGTTGGTGGTGCCCGCGGTGGAAAACACCATGAAAGGTTTCAGGCCATCGCCACGGTCCCGTTCAATGGCATGTTGCAAGGCATCGATTCGCATGCGGTAGTTGCCGTCGACGTCGATGGTTCGCACGCGGTCATGGGCTATGCCGGCCAGCCGCGCCGCCTTGGCGATGCTGTGATGGGCTTGCGATGACACAAACACCGTGCCGGTCCGGATTTCCGTACCCAGCAGCTTTTCCCGTGCACAGGCGATGGCATTGAACATGGCCATCGAGCCACCGGGAGTGAACAGGCCGCGCGCCTCGGGCGGAAACTGCATGGCATCACGCAACCAGTCCAGGGCATTGGCTTCCAGTTGCACCAACGCCGGGGCCGCCTGCCAGATTCCGGTGTAGCGGTTGGTTGTTGCCGAGATGAAGTCGGCCAATGCCGCAGGAAACACGCCACCGCCGGGAATGTAGGCGAGATAGCCGGGACCTGGCGTTCCGAATGATCGCGGAATCCAGTCTCGGAACATCGGATCAAGCAGCGACTCCAGCGGCACTCCGGTTTCCGGCAGCGCCTCCTTCAGATTCCGACAAAGGTCTTCGATTCCATCGAAATCTCCCCGGATCGGTCGGTCGGCCAGCTCGGCATGATGGTCGAGCACATGGGTCAGCACCGCGTGCGTCATCTGCTGAATCTGGTCCAGTGAGAATTCGAGGTTGGCGGGGTCAAGCGCGGTTTGCTCAGGAGTCATTGGGGTAATCAGGGAAGAGGACAGAAGCGCGAACCTCAGGCTGCCAGAGTAGGTTCAATCTGGCCAATAACGTTCTGGGGCCAATCCAAACCCATCATGTATTTAACATAATATGCATTGTGGTACGCTTTCGGGCCTCGGCCGATGCGCAAGGCCGCCAACACCCGCGAGTTTGGCAGCGCCTCGAACTGAAGGAAGTTGAAACTTCCGCCGTGCATTACATCAAGTACACCACCAGATGGTTGCGCTTGCCGCGACAGTGTTGT
>Ga0116178_10003561_pt1 | contig 11772 bp, 20 predicted proteins | sample AD_STIC12_MetaG_FD_89880 | JGI IMG/M metagenome (GOLD analysis project Ga0116178, IMG submission 89880) | Active sludge microbial communities of municipal wastewater-treating anaerobic digesters from USA - AD_STIC12_MetaG | ecosystem: Engineered > Bioreactor > Anaerobic > Digestate | place: USA... | reverse complement strand
GCGGCGGGGCCGCGCGGCTGATGCCCGCCGTTGGGCGTCTTAAGACGAAACAATAGGAGGCAACTAAGTGGCTTTATATGAACATCTCGGTTTCGAGTCCCATCCTTTTCTTAAGACAAATGCAGCCGAAGAAGAGTCTCTACAATCTTATTTTGTACCACCACCATATTTTGATGCAATTATCGGCGACCCTTAATCACCCAATTCCTCAGTGGTATTAGCTCCACGTGGAGCAGGAAAGACGGCACAACGACGTATGGTCGAGTTCGCATCTTCCAAATCCGGTTATTTGGCCGTTACTTATGATCGTTTTGAATTCAGTGCTGGTCAAAAAATAAGCGATATATCTCTTCAGTATCACTTAAGGAACATAATTACACGTATTTTGATCTCATTCCTTTCATACTTGAGCGAATGGCCAGATGTTGTGAAAAACATGAGCAAAGCGGAAAAAAAACAGTTGGCCATTTTTGTAAATGCTTACTTAGGGGGGATGACAGGAGATGGCATTCAGGAACTTCTGAATGAGCTAAAGAGCTTACCAGATAGGTTTAAAGAGTTTTGGCATAAAAACGTTGGATTCATGGAATATGTCATAAATTTTCTCTTGAGGACTTACGATCTCGAAAAGATCGATTTGCCTGACGCAAAACAGGAAGAGAAACGACTAGGGGAAACTTATAAATTCCAGCTTGAGTCGTTACTAACGCTAGTTAAGAAAATTGGCTTTAAGTCCATTTATATTCTGGTAGATCGACCAGACGAAACAGAAAAGACTGGTAACGACCCTAGTAGCACCTATAAGCTGATTCAGCCCTTAATGCGAGACTTAGAACTCCTCGGACTCCCTGGTTATGGATTCAAGTTTTTTCTCTGGGACCAAATTGAACCATTCTTTAGGACCGATGCACGTCCAGACCGAGTGCCACAATACGAATTAAAATGGAATAGAAAAAGCCTAAAGGAAGTTCTCTCTAAGCGTCTGTTATCATTTAGTAAGGGAAAAATCAGTACTTTCGATGAGATAACGGAGGAACCTTGTGGCATTGATGACCATCTTTGTTTAATGGCAAATGGGTCGCCAAGAAATCTTATCCGCCTATGTGAGCGCATTCTAGCGATTCAGGGTGATCGCGATTCGGGTGCCCAAAAAGTTTCGATGGCAGCTATTGACCAAGCAACAGTGGCTCACAGCGAACAATTATGCATAGAAAACTATGGAGAAACTACCATTAAAGAGCTTCAGAGAGTAGGTAGGGAGCTTTTTACAACTAATTTCGTAGCCAATGATATATTGAAAATTTCTGCCAACGGAGCTCGTAACAAGATTACTGGTTGGGCAAATCTCGGAGTCGTTGCTCAGTTGGGGACTGTGATTGTACCACCTGCCACTCGGCCAACTCATTTATGTGGCGTCATAGACCCATGTGCAGTCCGATTAATACATCGAGCAGTTCCATTTGGGAAATTTCTTAAGGATCGATGGCTGACATGCGAGCACTGCACTACAGATAATCTAATGAACATTGATCTATATCCCGAAGGAGAAGATCCAATATGCCGGCAATGCGGGAGAAAATTACTATAAAAGAGGGAATCTGGGGTCAGGTCTTGTTCTTAGTGTCTCTATCGGGGATGGTTGAAACCCCTCGCCTTTAGGCGAAGAGAAGAGTCTGCGATGTCCCCCTACAGGGGACGAGCAACGAGGAACACATTTACCCCGATTTCGTATTATCAGTGGCTGCATGAGTCGAATTTATTCGACGCAGCCACCGAACCCCTCGACTTCAAGTCGAGGGTGATTTCAGTTTTTTGTTAAAAATCAACCCACAGGTAAAAAAATCAAAACCTGACCACAATGATGGTACCTGGCAGGCAACGCCCAACAAGGGCATGCAGGCCGACGCGCTGACGCGCGCGGCTGATGCCAGGCGTTAGGAGGTTTTATGCGCATGCGCCGTATTATATTAGTCCTTCTGTTTATGGTTTGTTCAACGTTCTCGGTGGCGTTTACGCAGGATATAAACCTCCTGCCAAAGTATGGCCTATTCCCAAAGAGTGAAGCCCAAAAGAAAGCGGATGCACAATTTCTCGCAACGATCGATGATCATTACAAGGGGAACAGAAAGAAGGCCGCTGATGACGTATCAGTCCGTGGCTGGCAACTTCTACGCCAGGGTGATATCTCCAATGCAATGAGGCGCTTTAACCAAGCATGGCTTATTGATAGTTCCAATGGCACCGCCCTATGGGGGATGGCTGTAATCCAAGCTGGATCTGGTAAACTCGAAAATGCCTTGATGCTTTTTTCTGAAGCAGAAGCACTTGTTGGCGACGACATAGATTTTTCGGCTGACTATGCCAAGGCTCTCGGCATTGCTGGTGTTCAAACAAGGAACAATGCACTATTGGACGACGCTTTTACCCGGTTCGAACGTATTCACGAAAGAGCCCCTCAGCACACACTGAACTTGCAGAACTGAGCAATTACGCTTTTCTAAGTTGGTAAGTATGCTGAAGCATGGGAAAAAGTTAAGCTAGCTGAATCAACGCCGCGTCGCGCCGTGCTCGATCCCCAATTCCTCGCTGCCCTTCAGAGCAAAATGCCTCGTCCATGACGCAAGTTGCTTCTAACCCGCCACTCCACCGGACGGTTTTCATCCGCCTGTGATCCGCACGTTCGCTTCCTCCAGTATTATTGATAAATCGACATCATGACGTTATAATGTTATAGCGCTAACAGGAGGTGACGTTATGGCGATGCATGCAAAAAGGTCCACTGTATATCTTGACCCGGATCTCCATAAGGCACTGCGTTTAAAGGCTATAGAGACATCCAGGTCTGTATCGGACCTGGTGAATGAAGCCGTCAGAAAATCTCTTTCAGAAGATGCTGAAGATATTGAAGCGTTTGAGGAAAGGGTATCCGAACCTCTGATCAGCTATGATGAGATGGTCAAGAGATTGAAAAAAGATGGCCGCATATAACATCTTCTTCAAGAGATCCGTAGAAAAAGATTTCGAGTCTATACCCAGAAAAGATCTCAAGAAAATCCTTGATCGCATTCAATTGCTTGCCGAAGATCCTCGCCCTGCCGGTTGTGAAAAACTGACCGGCCGGGAAAGGTATCGTGTCCGCCAAGGCAGATATCGAATTGTTTATTCGATCCAAGACAATGAACTGACAATTTGGGTTGTTAAGGTCGGCCATCGAAAAGATGCCTATCGCTAAAGCAAACAAATCTATCCAGGCTGACACGGCGCTTGCGCCGGGCAGCTGATCTCTGTCGCTCGCCGCTGGTTTATCCGGTTCATGCCGGGCCGGGCAACTCGCCCGCCGAGCACAGGAGGTGACCGCAATGTGGAAAGACATAGTATTGTGGTTATTCATAATAAATCTCGGCATTGCATTCGGCGCAGGAATCTACGAGGCCAGAGTCGTCATCCCTCCGTGGGCAAATATCCCTCCCAGAGAATGGCCAAACACCGGTTTGATGTTCTGGGTGTATGTGACAACAGTACCGCTTACTGTGCTCACAATCGCAAGCCTCATCGCCGCCTGGTTGACTCAAGGGCCAATGCGTTTCTGGTATCTGGCGGCGGTTTGCATCGTCATAGTCGAGCGGATAGCCACCTTTTCGTACTTCATCCCAACAATGGTGAGGTTGATGGGTACGGAAGGTCTGCCCGATGCCGATGTCCAGGCTGCCCTTTCGCAATGGTTGTTCTTAAACAATGGGCGTCATGTACTTACGCTGACCGGCTGGCTTGCAGCCTTGAAGGCATTATCCCTGACGAGGCCAGGCGGCTGACAACCGCGCCCGGCGGACACGCTGAAGCGTGCCGTTGACGCGGAGCGTTAGGCGGCGATAGAGTGAGGAGGGCAATGGACATCAGAATGGCGATCCCGACAGACCGCGACGTTCTCCTGGACATCTGGCTGCGATCAGTCCGGGCGACGCGTACCTTTGTCTCGGAGTCGGACATCCAGTCCATGCTCCCGCAGGTACGGGACTACCTGGCATCCGGCGGTCCAGAGCTCTGGGTTGCGTGCGACGACGCCGGGGCGGTCATGGGGTTCATGGGCATGTCCGGGAGCGAGATAGAGTCCTTGTTTCTCGCCCCGGAATTCCAGGGCCGTGGGGTCGGCCGGCGGCTGGTCCGGCATGCCCAAGCGCTGGACGGCGAGCTGACAGTGGATGTCAACGAACAGAACACAGCGGCCCGCCGGTTTTACGAGGCGTGCGAGTTCGTCGTGGAAGGGCGGTCGGAGGTGGATGACCAGGGGAGGCCCTACCCGCTGCTGCACATGCGGCAGGCCCCGCCGAACAGGCCGCTGCAGCAGACCGGGCCCGCATAACAATATTTCAGAGAATGGAGGTCACTCAACCGGCCCTGCTTCTGAGATTAGCCGCTGAAAATTATTCCCTTATGTCAGATCATATTGTTAGAATCGAGCTCCTCGCTGATCACAGAGATGCGATACCCATACTGAAACAATGGTTTGAGGCTGAATGGTCATCCTATTATGGGCCGAAAGGCCCAGGTGATGCGTTGCATGATCTCCAGAGCTTCGATCACAAAAACAGCATTCCCATAGGTGTAGTTGCACTCTGCGATGATAAGGTCTGCGGGTTTGCCGCCCTGAAAGCAGAGTCCATAGCCAGTCATCGCCATCTCTGTCCATGGGCGGCTGCAGGGTTAGTCGAGCCATCAAAGCGAGGCAAAGGCATCGGCGCCAAGCTGCTTAATGCGCTCGAAGAGCATGCTCGCAGGTTGGGTTTTCACCAGATATTCAGTGCGACCAGCACCGCAGAATCTCTGCTGCTGCGATGCGGTTGGCAGCTTATGGAGCAGATTGTCCATGAAGGCAGCCCGATTGGCATCTACTGCAAGGATCTCTGACCCGCAAATCCAGCAGGCGGCTTTCAGCCGCCGCTGATGTCCACGTTCGAGCTGAGGAAAAACCGGAGCATTCATGAACGAGCACAGCCCTCGATTCTGGGAGATCTTCTTCGAGATTTACGAGAGCCTGCCCCGTCAGGGTCCGGGCAACCGCGCCAGTGCCGTCAAGGCCCTTGGCCTTTGCCGCAAGCTGCGGGAATGTCCCGCGATCCTCGACTTGGGGTGCGGCACCGGCGGACAGACCCTTCAGCTCGCCGAACTGACGTCGGGTTCTATCGTGGCGATCGACAGCCATGCGCTGAGCATCGAACGACTGCAGGCCGCTGTCATGGAGCGTGGGCTCTCGCAGCGCGTCAGTGCGATCGCCGGAGATATGGCCTGTCCGGAGCAACCGCCTGAAAGTTTCGATCTCATCTGGTCGGAGGGCGCGCTCTACAGCATCGGGCTGCGGAACGCCCTTCACGTCTGTCATGGATTGCTGCGTCCCGGCGGTTATCTTGTGTTTACCGATGCGATCTGGCGCAAGGAGAATGCGCCTCCCGAAGTCAAGGCCGGTTTCGATCAGGACTATCCGACCATGGGATGGCTGGACGACGATGTGGCGGCGATACGGGACTGCGGATTCGAGCTCATCGGGCACTTCACATTGCCTGATGAAGCGTGGTGGGAAGATTTCTACACTCCCATGGAGGCGCGTATCGCGGAGCTGCGCGGCAAATATGCCGACGATGTCGAAGCCTCGGCCATACTCGACCAACTAGCCGAGGAGCCCGAAATGCACCGCCGCTATTCCGACTTCTATGCCTATGAGTTCTTCGTGGCGCGCCGACCCGTGCACAGCCGTTGCCCGAAATGATCGAATCGCTCGAACAAGAGACCCCAGCGGACGTGGATAATCTGCGCCGTTGTATAGTGACCCCCTCATAGACTGTACCAGAGATAAGCGGTAATAAAAGCAAGAGGGGGAAGTATTATGAAGAGCAATGTAGTGAACCACCCATCCATCGAGAGATGGAGCTCGAAGCGGAAAGCCGAGTTGGTACTGGAAATCATCAAGGGGCTTAAGGACGATCGTAGACGTTGCCCGAGAGCATGACTTGAAGCAGAGCACCATCGAGGGGTGGATCGATACGTTCCTGGAGTATGGCAGGCAGGGCCTGAAGATCCATCCCAAGCGTGCAGAGGCCGAGCACGAGCAGCAGATCAAGGCGCACCGGGAGAAAATCGGTGAGCTGGTGCTGCAGATAGACGTTTTAAAAAAAGCCAAAGAATTGCTATCAGAGGACGAGAGCTCGTCTTCGGAGTGAAGAAGATGATGGAGGCAGAAGGCAAGAAGGTCAGCTTGAGAAAGATCGCCAAGTGGCTTGGGGTACCCTGGTCCAGTGTGTACTACAAGCCCCGCCGCAAGAGCACGCCACTCGTCGACAGGGCAGTCGAGAAGGCCATCTATACGCTGATCCAACGCTATCCCCGCTATGGCTACAGAAGAATCACGGTCATGCTCAAGAAGAAGGCAGGACTCACGGTAAACAAGAAGAAGGTCCAGAGGATCATGCAGAGAAACGGCTGGGGAGTGAATGTGCGCCCCAAAGGCTTCCGTCCCCGAGCCGGCGCATTGAGATCCGTGAGCTCTGCCATCAACGAGAGATGGGCAACCGATATGACCCACTTCTTCTGTAAGGATTCCGGCTGGTGCCACGCCATCGTCGTCATTGATTGCTGGAACCGGGAGATCATCGGGTATCGCATCAGCAGACGGCAGAATGCCCACCAGGCCGCAGGCGCTCTCGAAGACGCCCTGATCCACCGGTTTGCGGGAAAGAAAAGTCTGGCTCATGGTACCCGCTTAAGGAGTGATAACGGATTGATCTTTTCCTCAAAGGAATTCATGAAGCTGGTAGCTGCCTACGGCTTGGATACCGAGTACATCACGCCGTACACCCCTGAACAAAACGGGGTTGTGGAACGCTTCATGCGGACCTTGAAGGAAGAATGCATCTGGCTTCAGGGGCTTGACTCCTTCAGTGAGGCAAAAAGGATTATCGAAGACTGGATTGCAGAGTACAACACCGAGCGCCCCCACCAGGAACTCGGCTACCTCTCCCCAGTCGAGTACAAACAGAAATTAGCCGCGTAATTGGTATTGATTATCGGGGGGTCATTACAGTTGAGCCTTGACATTCGGCAGTAACTGTATCTATTCACACCCGAAAGGAGGTTTTCCACAATGGACATCCCGCGGATCTTCAACATCACTGAGAGTGCTCACCGTATCCACAACCCCTTCACACCCGAAAAGCTCGCCACCCTCGGGGCGGCGCTGCGTCTGGAACCGGGGGCCCGAGTGCTGGACCTCGGCAGCGGCTCGGGGGAGATGCTGTGCACCTGGGCACGCGATCACGGCATCACCGGCACCGGCGTCGACATGAGCCGGCTGTTCACCGAGCAGGCCAAGCTCCGTGCTGCAGAGCTCGGCGTCGCCGACAAAGTCGAGTTTATCCATGGCGATGCCGCCGGCTATGTCTCCGACGAGAAGGTCGATATAGCGGCCTGTGTCGGTGCCACATGGATCGGCGGGGGATTCGCCGGCACCATCGAACTTCTGGCTCGGAGCCTGCGCGCAGGAGGGATCATCCTCATCGGCGAGCCCTACTGGCGGCAGCTGCCCCCGACGGAAGATGTTGTCAAGGGGTGTCTTGCGGGATCGATCTCCGACTATCTCATGCTCCCAGAGCTCCTCGCCTCTTTCGGCCGTCTCGGCTATGACGTGGTTGAAATGGTTCTGGCCGACCAAGACGGCTGGGACAGATACGAGGCGGCCAAATGGCTCACCATGCGCCGATGGCTCGAAGCCAATCCCGACGACGAGCTCGTGAATGATGTTCGAGCCGAACTGACCTCGGAACCCGTGCGCTACGCGACTTACACGCGTGAATACCTGGGCTGGGGTGTGTTCGCGCTGATGCCGCGGTGAAGAGAGGATTGCCTGGCGGCTTTCAGCCGCCGGTGATGCCGGCACGTTCGCCTCTCCGCGCTGTCGATGCATATTGACAAGAAGCCGCTCAATGCTTCAGATCCACCTGGCATTTTCCGCATGATCTGATGATAGCCTGCCGGTGCTGCCGGAGAGCATGCCAGGCAAAGGGCGCCGGATGACTGCATCGATCCATGAAGCAAACAGAGGCTCGGCCGGCATCAGGAAGACGAGGTTCCCTTCATCATTTTTTCTTTTTTCCAATTCTCGTGCTGGCGATGGCACATATCGAGCGGTTCTACAACGGGTTTCGGCAATGCCTGCGATGACGGGCAGACGTCGCCCGAACCCGAGCGTCTCACAGTTCGTCCACAAAAAGCCGATACTGCACATGCCAGGGTGTCTTCGAGGCTCTCAGGCATTGGAGAGGAGATCCTATGGCTGCTCAATGGGAAAAATACCTTGAACAATGGACGAGGGCGGGCCTGATCGAGCCATCGGCGGCGGAGCGAGTGCGCGCCTATGAGGCGGATCAGGAAAAACTGCACGGGTTTCGATGGCCGGTCATGGTGGCGATCGCATTGGGCGGCCTGCTTCTCGCCGCAGGCATCCTGCTCTTCGTGGCCGCCCACTGGAGCGTGCTTTCTCCCCTGCAGAGGTTCGCCACGGTAGTGATGGCGGTCGCCGTTGTCCACGGCGCAGGGGCGATCACATCCATGCGCTTCAAGGCCCTGTCGACCACCCTCCATGCGGTTGGAACGATTTGCCTGGGCGCGGGAATATTCCTGACAGCGCAGATTTTCCACCTCCAGGAGCACTGGCCCGGCGGGATCATGCTCTGGGCGATGGGCGCCTGGGCCGCATGGGCCTTTTTGCGGGACTGGCCCCAGGCAGTGCTTGCCGCTGTTCTCACGCCGGCCTGGCTCGCCTCTGAATGGCTGGTTGCGACAAAGAACATGGCGGGCAGCGAGGCTGTTCTTGCCGCAGGCTTTCTGATGCTGGCCATTACTTACCTGACAGCCGTGACTTCAGAAAATGCTTCCGCGGTGCGCAAGGCCTTGTCATGGATCGGGGGGCTGACAATCATCCCGGCTGTGATAGTGTTGATTCTGCACGCAGAGGAGATTCACCGGGGCTCCCCCATGCCGTACCGATATCATGCGTTCGGCTGGGCGGCCGCTTTCCTTCTTCCGACCCTCCTCGCATGGGGGTTCAGAGGAAAGAGCGCCTTCATGAACCTGGCCGCCGCATTCTGGGCCGCGTCCCTGAGCGCGGCCTGCTCGAGGGCCCGATGGCTTTACGGCGCTCATTATGCAGAGTATCATGAGTTGCTGATCTTTGGGCTGTGCGCCCTCGGTGCGGTGGGCCTGATAACATGGGGCATGATGGAGGGCCGAAAGGAACGCGTCAACCTGGGGATAGCCGGATTCGCCCTGACGGTTTTATTCTTCTACTTTTCAAACCTGATGGACAAACTCGGGCGTTCGGCAAGCCTGATCGGGCTCGGAATCCTTTTCCTGCTGGGCGGATGGGGGCTCGAAAGGATACGCCGGCGCCTCCTGGTCAAAATAGAAGAGGTCCGTGTATGAGACCACTCATCAAAGGCATCGCTGTAGCGGCAATTCATGTGTGCCTGATCGGAACGCTCGGCGCGAAGCTGGTATATGACCGCGCGACGCTGCCTCGCGTGTGGGCAAGTACAGTCCCCCGTGACCCGGACCTCCCCATACGCGGCCGTTATGTAAGCCTGCAGCTCGTCGTGACACCCAACTGGTTTCCCGGAGCGGAATCCTCACATCGGCATGATGTCACGCTGCGGGCTGAAGACGGGTCCCTGATGGCTGACATAAAAAAGGGAGACGACCGGAATACCGAGCGCGGCCCACGAGTTCGGCATGTGACGATCAACGACGAAAATGTGACTGTTCTCAGTGATCCTGTGGCGTTCTTCATACCCGAGCACGTCCCCGATCCCTCCCTCCTGCAGACGAACGAACGATTGTGGGTCGAGGCCACGATTCCGAAGAAAGGGGCCCCCCGGCCCATAAGGCTTGGCGTGAGCAAGAACAACGGCCCGATAGAACCGCTGAATCTCAGGTAGCTGTGCCCGGGAGCGGCGGAAAAATCCGAATCCCGGTGAATCCCAAGAGAGGAAAACGCCCAAGTCGGCACAGAGGGCGCGGCGCCACTGTGCCCCTGATCTGTGCCGGCGGCGGCAGGCGAGCATCACGATGAGCACAAGAATACGTACTTGCACACGAGAAGATGCCTCGGTTCTGGCAGATATTGTTCGAAGATCATTCAAAGACGTTGCAGAGCGTTTCGGCCTCACCGAAAACAACGCCCCTCGACATCCGTCAAACTGCACGGCGGAGTGGATCCTAAACGATATGGAGCGCAGGGTCGCCTATTTCATTATCGAAAATGAAAACCACAATGTCGGGTGTGCAGCTCTCGAACAGGCGACCTCGGAGGTGTGCTACCTCGAACGTCTGGCGGTGCTTCCCGATCAGAGGAGGCGCGGCTTTGGGCAGGCATTGGTCAAGCATGTGCTGTCAGAGGCAAAACTCCGTGAAGCTCATAGAGTAAGTATTGGAATTATTGCACAGCACACGGAGCTGAAAAATTGGTATGAAAAAATCGGGTTTACCGAGGGAGAGAGCAAGGCGTTTCCCCACTTGCCTTTCCGCGTTACCTTCATGGCTTATACTCTGCGGAAAAAATGCTGACAACAGGCCCCGGCAGGTGCGCATGTGGCAGCCATTGACTTTTCAAATGAGATGATCCGCCTGGTGAAAGAGCGCACGGGCACGCCGGAGGTCGACTATCGCGTGCTCGACACAACCGATCACGAGGCGCTGATGCGACTGGGCGCAGGGTTGACGGCCCCACGCTTGCATGAGACGGACGATTCAGCGAGATGCCGTCCATTCTGGTCCGCCGCATGAAGCGACATACCGGCTGACCCTGGGATACGGACCGTATGGATGCCTCCGGCCGTCAGCCGAGCACAGTGGTCGACGGGTGATAGAGGGCTATTATAGTAATCGAGGGGAAGCCGTTTCTCATGAAGCTCAAGATATTGCTCAGCGTCGCCGCGATCTACATGGCCCTGGTGGGCCTCGGCTTGATCTTTGCTCCACAGTCCTTCGGAGCCGGAGCCGTCCCCGCCGATGCCTCCGCCGCGCTGATCGCATATCTGCGGCTGTGGGGCAGCCCTCTCCTGGGGATTGCGGCCCTGAACTGGATGTCGCGGAACGCGGAGCCCTCTACGGCGCTCAATGCCGTCATCCTCGGCAACATTGTCGGATTCGCCGCAATAGCCGCTTTGGACGTGTGGGGCTCGTTCAGCGGCGGGCGTCCGGTGACAAAGGTGTTCGCCCTCATCCACTTGATTTTTGCCGTCGCCTTTGTCTGGGCATGGCGAACGGGCATGTCGGCCAGAAGGAGTCCGTCCGGGCGGCATGGCTGAAGGCCTAAGCCCGCACGGTGATAAGCACATCAAACGTCCGTGCCTCCCGCTCGACTCTACCGAAGCACATTGCAGGCCTGCAGGCGAATGCAGCGGACGGCACACAGCCGCCAATGATCCGCACGCCGGGCGTAAAAAAGCTGGCCGAGCCGAGATGCTTTTTTATTATACACCATATGAAGACACAGTATTATGCCGCCTCGAGCCTGGACGGCTTCATTGCCGCGCCGGATCATTCTCTTGACTGGCTGCTTCAGTTCGGAGACGTTGAGGGTACAAGTTATCCTTCCTTCATTCGGGATGTCGGGGCCATTGTTATGGGCTCCTCGACATATGAATGGATCGTCCGCAATCAGGTAAGACCGGGCACCAAACAGGAAAAGCCATGGCCTTACGACAAGCCTGCATGGGTTTTCGCCTC
>Ga0116178_10003557_pt1 | contig 11782 bp, 12 predicted proteins | sample AD_STIC12_MetaG_FD_89880 | JGI IMG/M metagenome (GOLD analysis project Ga0116178, IMG submission 89880) | Active sludge microbial communities of municipal wastewater-treating anaerobic digesters from USA - AD_STIC12_MetaG | ecosystem: Engineered > Bioreactor > Anaerobic > Digestate | place: USA... | reverse complement strand
ATGTAGGCGAGACTTGCAGTTTTGTTTGTTTGGGTCGGTCCGGCGACCGACCCTACCTCTTCCTTGCTTAGCCGCCCGGTGATTACTCGGAGCCACTCGGGAAAAACCCGAGTATCGCCACGGCATCTCCCTGCGGGTAAGTAAGGGCGGCACAGCTTTGTTGAAAGGTAGGGGCTCATCCTGAACCGCCCAAGCAGTTGTGAGTGACGTGTTAGTAAGCTCACCCTTAGAGAAAGAGTTTAGTGCATTTTACAGGCTTGAAGTTGATTTCAAATAAACACTTGACTAAAACCATGAATCTAAAATCATGGATTACATTTCATTAAAATGGAGCTAAAAACACCGATGTTAAGGTACATCCTTCTGTCAAAACTACACCGTGGCACCGTCACGGAATGTGATATAAATTACAACGGTAGCATCAAGATAGACCCCGATCTTCTTGACGCAGCCGGAATGCGTCCTTTTGAAAAGGTGGAAATTTTCAATGTGAACAACGGCGAACGTTTTTCCACCTATATCATCGAAGGAGAGCGTGGTAGCGGCGAAATTGGCATCAATGGTGCCGCAGCGCGCAAGGCCATGGTTGGCGATATTGTGATCATCGTCAATTATGGTTTGATGGATGATAAAGAGGCTGCCGCTCATCAGCCCACCATCGTCGTTTTGGACGCAAACAACCGCCCTGTCAAGTAGATGCAGATTATTCAAGATATTGCCCTCACCAAGTCGCTTTGCCGTTCCTTAAAGCAAGAAGGTTCTCTGGGATTTGTGCCCACTATGGGTTACCTGCATGAGGGTCATCTTTCGTTGGTAAAGCAGAGTGTAAAAGAGAATCCCAACACTATTGTGTCTGTCTTCGTGAATCCCAGTCAGTTTGGACAAAATGAGGATCTGGCCACCTACCCGCGTGATCTGGAAAGGGATGTGGCTCTGTTGCAGGAATGTGGTGTAGAGTACATCTTCAATCCTTCCACTCAAGCTATTTACCCAAACGGCTTTGATACTTGGGTGGTGCCGGATAAGCTTGCCGATGTGCTCTGTGGCAAGAGCCGTCCGGGGCATTTCAGGGGTGTGGCCACGATAGTACTCAAGCTGCTCAATATCGTCTCACCAGATCATATGTATATGGGTCTCAAGGATTTCCAGCAACAGCGCATCCTCAAGCAGATGATTATTGATCTTAATTTGGATTGCGACATCGTGGCTTGTCCCATCGTGCGGGAAGCGGATGGTTTGGCGATGAGTTCGCGCAATAGCTATCTCAATCCTCAGCAGCGAGAAAAGTCATTGAGTCTGTATCAGGGTTTACTGAAGGCGAGGGAGCTTTTTGCGCAAGGAGAGCGGGATTGTGGGCTGATTATCAATACTATCAAAGAAAACATCGAAAACTCTGGTGGAGTGATAGATTATATTGAGTGTGTGGATCCTCTTTCGCTGCAAAGTGTTCAAGAGGCTGAAGCTGATACGCGTATGATGTTAGCCGTTTATTTTGGCAAAACGCGTCTTATCGACAATATGGCATTAAAAGCTTGACTTTTGGGGCATCTCTTAAAATTTGGCATTCACTGACTATTATCTAATGTTATGTGCGAAAGTGGCGGAATTGGCAGACGCGCTGGACTTAGGATCCAGTAGGTTTTACCTATAGGGGTTCAAGTCCCCTCTTTCGCACCAGATTTGATTTTTTCAAAGTTCTTAAGGAGATAAATTGTGCAAGTAGACATCAAACAAATTGATCCTGTCACCAAGGAACTCACCATTACGGTGGAAGCAAGCCAGGCACAGGAAGAATATCGTAAATACTTGGAAAAGAGTGCAAAACGCATCCAGATTCCGGGTTTTCGCAAGGGCAAAGCACCTTTGGCGCGAGTGGAACGTGAGTATAAGGATTCCATCGTAACCAGCTTTATGGAAGATGCTACGGATAAGTATTTTGGCCAAGCGGTAATTGAGCATCAGATCGGCTATCTGGCTATGCCTTTGGTCAAGGACCTGAAATGGGAAGATGAGCAGGATCTGGTGATCGTGGTGGAAATCGAACAGGAACCAGAAATTGAACTCACTCTGCCAGAACCATTTGAAGTTCCATATAAACACCTCACCGTGGAAAGCCAAGTGGATTATATCTTGGAAGATACCGCCAATAAAAACCGGACTTTTGAGCAGGTAGACGCAGCGATCGAAGGTGATGCTCTGAATTGCAGCCTCACGATAATCGGTCAAAACGACGATGAGCCCGTGAATGTAATCCTCTACGCCGGTGAAAATCCGCCCATGCGCAGCAGCAACGCCCTCTTGGATAGAATGGTGGGTGATACAGTGAACATCAGCCTCAGCGGAAATGGACTCAAACTCGTGACCCAGAACAAATTCCCGGAGCTCGACAACGAGATGAACTATAGCTGCAGCGTGATGATAAATGAGATCATGCGGCTCAAAGTCCCTGAGATCAATGATGACTTTGCCAAGGATTTGGGTTTTGATGACTTGGCCGCCTTGAAGCAGCAGTTGAGCGATGATCTTTGCTTGAGGATTGAGCACAGCAATATGGATGGCGAAAACAGAGCCATTATCCATAAGCTCTATGCAGACAAGCCATTCCAGTTGCCTGAGCGCACATTGAACTATGTGGTCGAAGAAGAGCTGTCACGATTGGATCAACAGCAAGAAGTTTATCGTAAGTATCTGGAAATGCAGTATCGGATGGAATTTAGCAACCAGATGATCAGTCTCTATCTAAACAAAGCTTTGAGGAAGCTCACCGGATTCACCTTTGATGAAAGTAAGATGGATGAATTTATCGAGCACAACGCCATCATGGCAGACATGACCGTAGAAGCTTGGACAGAGCAAAACAGCGAAAGAATTGAGGATGACGACTTTATTGAACAGGCCACAAACTGGTTTATGCTGCGTGACCTGGCAGCCAAGGCCACCTTTGTGGATCCACCTGAACCGGAAGAAACGCCTGCTACAGATGAAGAAATCAGCGAAGATGTGGAGGAATAATGAATTACATCCCCATGGTGATCGAACAAGTTGGGCGCGTGGAGCGCGCTTATGACATCTACTCAAGATTGCTCAAGGATAGAATCGTCTTTGTGAGCGGAGTTATAGAAGACAATCTGGCCAATTCTATCGTGGCTCAGCTCTTACACTTGGAAGGCGAAGATGCCAATGCGGATATCTATATGTATATCAATTCCCCGGGAGGAATTATCTCATCCGGATTGGCTATCTACGACACGATGCAGTATATCAAACCCAAAGTGAGCACTATCTGCATCGGTCAAGCAGCGAGCATGGCTGCCATGCTTTTGGCCTCCGGAGCCAAAGGGAAGCGTACGGCTCTCCCCTACAGCAGGATCATGATCCATCAGCCCTTGGGCGGCGCGCAGGGACAGGCCAGCGACATTGAGATTCAAGCAAAGGAAATCCTCTACCTTAGAGAAGTGATGAACGAGCTTTTACACAAACACACCGGACGTCCCTTGGAACAGATAGTAGCTGATACAGACCGCAACTATTTTATGAGTGCCACAGAGGCTAAGGAATATGGATTGATCGATGAAGTGATCACCGTGAGGAAATAGCTTGACGGAAAACGGCACCCATTATAGATAAGACCTAACCAATTAAAACATGATTCTCAGGAGAGATTTTGGATAAACTCAAGAATACAAGCTGTTCGTTTTGCGGCAGATCAGAAAGCGAAGTTCGAAACATGATCCGAGGCATCGCTGGCAATATCTGTGATGAATGCATTGATATGTGCCACAATGTCTTGACTGCCAATAAAACACCTGTGGAACACGAGGAATTTGAGCTGCCCATTCCCAGTAAAATCAAGAGCTACCTTGACCAATATGTGATCGGTCAAGAAAATGCCAAGATGATCATCTCAGTGGCTGTGTACAACCATTATAAACGGATTTTCAGACAAAACTTTGGCGATGAAGTCAAGCTGGAAAAGAGTAACATCCTGATGATAGGCCCCACGGGCTGTGGTAAGACCCTGATCGCTCAGACGTTGGCCAAATTTTTGAAAGTTCCTTTTGCCATCTCAGATGCCACCACACTCACCGAGGCTGGTTATGTGGGCGAGGACGTGGAAAACATCCTGGTGCGTCTCTTGCAAGCTGCAGATTATGACGTCAAAAAGGCAGAGCACGGCATCGTCTACATCGATGAATTGGACAAGATCAGCAGAAAGTCAGAGACGCCATCCATCACCAGAGATGTGTCCGGCGAAGGTGTGCAGCAGGCTTTGCTCAAGATCTTGGAAGGAACTACGGTCAATGTGCCACCCAAAGGCGGCAGGAAGCACCCTCAACAGGATTTTATCGAGATGGATACCACCAACATCCTCTTTATCGCTGGTGGCGCCTTCTTTGGTTTGGAAAAGATCATCAAGGAACGCATGGACAAGAAGGTGATCGGATTTGACGTGAAGCTCTCCGAAAAGCTAGATGAAAGCAACATCTTCGAGCATGCCAACGGCTCAGATTTGCTCAAATATGGCCTCATCCCTGAGCTCATCGGTAGGCTGCCTGTGATCTGCACCCTGCATGAGCTTTCAGAAGAGGCTCTGATGGCCATCCTAACCGAACCCAAAAACGCCATCTGCAAACAATATGAGAAGTATTTTGAGCTGGATGGAGTGGAGCTGAATTGGGAACAAGACGCCCTGTCTGAGATCGCCAAGATTGCCATCAGCCAAAAGACGGGTGCACGCGGCCTGAGAAGCATAATGGAAAAGTTTATGCTTCAGATCATGTATGATCTGCCGGATAACCCAGAGTGGGACAACTGCACCATTACCAAAGAGACGGTTTTACAGACCCAACCACCCATATTTAAATCAGACAATAAACAACATATCGTATCAAAATAAAGGGAGAATATCATGCAAAGATACCTTATCATTATTCTATTGGTCCTCATGGGACTCATGCTCGTAGCTTGTGAGGATGATGCTGAATTGCGCATCCGCAACCGCACTAACGCCTCCATCACGGCAAAGGTTGATGAAGGTGATGAATTCACCATCGAAGCTTGGAGTGGCTGGAGCCGCATTTATGGCCAAGATACAAACGTTACTGTGAATTATGAAGGCTTGTACGTGTATCCTAATTTCGTGAATCGGACCGTTACGCAAGGACTGCCCACAACCGTGAACGTTTATCCGGATTGTGGTGCCATCAGACTCAACAATGATAGCCCCGCCGTAATTACAGAAATCAATATCTCACGTCATGACGCCACAGAATGGGGCGAAAACCTGATTGTCGACAATATGCTAAATGGAACTGACCTTACTTGGAGCATCAGAGCTGGAAATTGGGACATTAGGGTGATCCCGGAATCAGGAAGCCCTATCTATAAGATGGATCAAGTTATCACCGACAACGAGACTTTGGAGCTGTTGATCAGCGAGTTTGGTGCTCACGCTAAGTATAACAAAACACCCGGTGGCAACAAACCATCAGAGCTGATCCTCCGAGAGACAAACTAAGTTTGGACAAAATGAACAATACTAAAGCTCGCAGAGAAAGCTTGGGAGCCTTGATGGCAAATGGTGAGGCTTGCATCCTCTTTGCAAACCAAGCCCAGAACCTGCGTAAATTTTCCCAAGATAACAACTTCCTGTATTTCACAGGGCTCAATATACCAAATGCTATTCTGCTCTTGATCAAGAACGCAGATGCCATGCAAGAGATGCTGTTTATTGAGCGTGGGATTCCAGAGCGAGAAGTGTGGGATGGCAAAAAGATGACCAAAGAAGAGGCTCAGGAAATCAGCGAGATCAAGAGAGTGCTCTATCTGGATGAGTATGACGCTACTCTGTCCATGTGGTGTCCTCTAATCAATAAAATCCATGCCAATATCGGCTATGTTGCTTTGGATCAGCCGCTAAACTATGCGCTGTTCAGGATGGAACCGCTAAGAGTCCGCTTTCCGCAGATTCTTTTCGCTGATATCACGCCTCTGATCACACCCCTGAGAAAGGTCAAGGATGCCTGGGAAATTGAGCAGTTGCAAAAGGCGATCGATATCACCGGCACAGGCATCCTAGATATCATCCAGCAAGCCCGTGCTTCCATGTATGAATATGAGCTGGAAGCCATGCTCTTTTATCGGATGCAGAGAAGCGGTGCACATCATTGGGGCTTTGCGCCTATCATAGCTTCAGGCATCAATGCGGCGACGCTGCACTATGGGCAAAACAACTGTCAGATCGAAGAAGGACAGCTTGTGCTGATGGACGTAGGTGCTGCCTATAACAATTATAGTGCGGATATTACGAGATGCTTCCCTATAAGTGAGAGCTTCAGTGAGCGTCAGAAGCAGATCTATCAGTTGGTCTTGAATGCACAGAAAGAGATCATCGAGATGATCAAGCCAGGCGTGACTTTGATGGATTTGCAGGTCAAGACTCGTGAGCTTTTAGCGGAATCTGCTCTGGAGATTGAGCTTATCAAAGACTTGGATGAGATCACCAAGTATTACATGCACGGTGTGAGTCACTTCCTGGGCCTGGACACACATGATCTGGGTGGACGCAATGCCGTCTTGGAAGTAGGAAATGTAATCACCGTTGAGCCGGGCATCTACATCCCTGAAGAGAACTTGGGTGTGCGCATCGAAGATGACGTCTTGGTGACTGAAGACGGGCACTACGTGCTTTCTCATAACATCCCCAAGGAAATCAGCGAGATTGAAGAGATCCGCAGCAAGGCTTTGAGCTGATATGCACCGAGCACTTTATCCAGGCACTTTCGATCCCATCACCTTGGGTCACATCAACATCGTGCAGAAAGCGGTGGAGTTCTTTGATGAAGTGATCCTAGCGGTGGCGGATTATACAGGCAAAGACCCCTATCTGAGCTTGGAGCACAGGCTGCAGCTCTGCAAAGAGTCCACTGTCGACATCCCCAATCTGAGGGTGGTGAGTTTTACCGGTTTGGCGGTGGATTTTGCCAAAGAGATGCAGTGCAATACCATGATCCGGGGCTTAAGAGCCGTTTCTGACTTTGAGTATGAGCTTTCCTTAGCCATAACCAACAGGAAGCTGAAACCTGAGATAGAGACCATATTCTTGGTTCCCAGCCTCAAGTATATGTATCTCTCGTCCTCCATGGTGAGGCAACTTGCAGATCTCAAGGCACCCTTGGAGGACTTTGTCCCGCAGCCGGTGCTGGATTATTACCAAAAGAACGGATTTCACAAAGAGTAAGTATGCAAAGCAAGAATAAGGATACCACACAAACGCCCAAGATATCTGAGCGTGCGCTTCCAGTGGATTATAACGCTGAAGCGGCCATCCTTTCCGCCATGTTGATAGATTCAAATGTGGTGAGCAAAGGAATCGAGATGATCAAGGAAGAATATCTCGCCAAACCCGCTCATAAGACCATCTTGCGCACGATTAGGGAGCTTTTCAACGAAAGCATAGAAATCGACAGCCTCACGCTCATTGATCGCCTGCAGCGCAACAATCAATTGGAAAAGGTGGGCGGCCTCCCTTTATCAGTGAACTGGTAGACTTTGTGGTATCCAGTGCCAACTTTGAATATCACCTCAATATCGTGATCGAAAGGGCATTGCTCAGGCATCTGATCGTAGCGTGTAATAGCATCATCGAAAGCTGCTACACCTCTACCAAGCCGGTGAAAGACATCGTAGACGAAGCTGAGCAGACGATCTTCAATATCGCTGAGCTGCCAACGCATCAGGGTTTCGTCAACTTGGCAGAAGTCACCGGTCAAGTGGTGAAAAACATTGATCTGATCGCTTCCACTCGTAAGCCTGTGGTGGGAGTTGCCAGTGGTTTTTCTGATCTTGATAAGAAGACAGGTGGCTTCAGACCGGGTCAATTCATCATTGTTGCCGCTCGTCCAGCTATGGGAAAGACGGCTTTCGCTCTCAATATAGCCACGCATGCTGCGATAGAATTGAACAAAAAAGTGGCTATCTTCACCATGGAAATGGGTGCCGATGAAGTGGTGATGAGGATGTTTGCCTCTTTGGTTAAGGTCAAGATGGATAACATGCTCAAAGGATTTGGCATGGACGAAGAAAAGCTGATCAACATCATGCAGGCTTCAGACGTGCTTTCCAGCAAGCATATCTATATCGATGAATCAGGAACCAACTCACCTATCGACATCCGAGCCAAGACAAGGCGCTTGGCTGCTGAGATCGGTGGACTTGATCTGATCCTGATAGACTACTTACAACTGATGACCTTACCCAAAGATAGGGAAAACCGTCAGCAGGAAATCTCGGAAATCTCAAGGGCGCTCAAGATCCTGGCCAAGGATATGAAGATTCCTGTGGTGGCGCTTTCACAGCTCAACCGTCAACTGGAATCACGGGATGACAAGCGTCCTGTCTTGGCTGACCTGAGAGAGTCCGGCGCTATTGAGCAAGATGCAGACTTGGTGATGTTCATCTACAGAGATGAATACTATAACAAAGGTAAGACCGAGAAACCGGGCATTGCCGAGATCATCATTGGCAAAAACCGCCATGGCCCCACGGGCGCGGTGGAGCTATTCTTTGAGAGCGAATACACCAAGTTTCACACCATAGAAAAGCAGCAATGAACTTCAGATTTCTCTCTGGCTTGGGAGACTACGTCATCTTCACAGCCCAAGCTATACTTGGCTTGAGGCACCTTCCAAAACGCCGCCAAGAGGTAATCATGCAGTTTAAGCGAATCGGCTTTGATTCGCTTTTTTTAATCACGCTCACGGCGGCTTTTACCGGTATGGTGACCGCTCTGCAAGCTGTTTATCAATCCAAAGGTTACATCCCCATCCATCTGCTGAGCGTGTTGATCGGAAAATCCACCATGGTGGAGCTGGCGCCCGTGCTCACAGCTCTGGTAATGACTGGAAAGGTAGGAGCTTCCATCGCTGCAGAGATCGGCACGATGAGAGTGAGCGAGCAGCTTGATGCCCTCCAGAGCATGGACATCTCGCCGGCAGAGTTTCTCTACATGCCTCGCATCTTGGCTGGTATAATATGCTTTCCCATGCTCACAGTCTACGCCAACCTGGTAAGCATCCTCTGCGCTTGGTACTTCTCTGCTTTGCGTTACGGCATTCATTGGTATACATTTTTCAACAACATGAAGAGCTATTTCGAGCCCTTCGATCTCTTTAGCGGACTGATCAAATCCGCAGTATTTGGCTTTTTGATCACCAGCCTCAGTTGCTATTTTGGCGATAGATCAAAAGGCGGCGCAGAAGGAGTGGGACTCTCCACCACTCTCACCGTGGTTTACAGCTCGGTCACAATCCTGATCATGGACTTCATCGTAGCATGGATTCTTTTTGGCAATATGTGATGCGGCGTCCTGTCTACTTTTGCATCATTATTCTATTTATCCTGATGGCTTGCGGCAAGCCCCAAGAAGCTGCCAAATCCAAAGCTGTTGCCAAACAAAAAGTCCCCCAAACCCAGCTCTGCATCTGGGGCCCCATGCGCCTGCGAACCTTGGGCTTAGAGCAAACCGTCATCAAAGACTTTGCCAAATCCTACAATTGTGAGATTGATTTGGTGCTCTTTGAAAACTCCGCCGCACTCTGGGATAGCCTCTTCAGCGAGAAACTGATCCAAAAGCCTGACCTCGTCTTAGGCTTGGACAATGCCTACAGCATGGACGAGCGGGTGAAGGACGTATTTGTCATCCAACACAGCATGAACTACAGCCAATTCTCACGTGAGGTGTATCTTGATCCTGAGAAAAGGTTGGTGCCCTATGCGTATGCAAACTTAGGTGTGATCTACAACAGCAGGGTTTATAAAGATAGCCCGTCAACTTTTGGAGAGCTGCAGGATGCTGCCTATTTCAGGCAGGTGGGCATCTGCGATCCTTTCAAAACAGGCGAAGGAAGAGGCAGCCTCTATTGGACTTTAGCCCTCTTTGGCGACCCGGGTTACACCATCCTCTGGCAGAGCATCAAAAAGAACATCAAAACTTTTTACCCAGACTATGAGACTGCCGTGAATGCCTTAACCAGCGGTAAGATAAACCTACTGATCGGCTACAACAGCACCACAGCCTGGCTGGAAGAGACCAACAAGACAGATAACCGTTTCAAGTTTAACCTGTTTAAAGAAGGCTCCTGGCAGTATAGCGAATCTGCTGCTGTCTGCATTGATGCGGCCAACCCAGCACTGGCGACCAAGTTTATCTCTCACCTATTGGAAACCAAAAGCCAAAACCTCATCCCCTACAAGCTGGGCCTCTTCCCCACCATCTCCAAAGCCCAATTGCCCCTACGCTTTGCCCGCATCCCCACCAGCTCTTTCACCGTGAACAAAAGACTAAAGCAAGAGACTGTAACGGAAAACCTCCCCTTATGGCTGGAGTTTTGGACGCAGACCTTTGATTACAGCGTCATAGCGCTATGATCCAGCTCTCAGATAGCGGTTTACACATAGTTTTATACCATCCGGAAATCCCAGCCAATACAGGCAACATAGGCAGACTCTGTGTGGGAAGCGGTAGCACCTTGCATCTCATCAAGCCCTGCAGGTTTTTGCTGACTGATAAAGAGATCAGGAGAGCGGGATTGGATTACTGGCCAAAGCTAAAGCTACAGATGCACGAAAGCCTGGAAGAGCTACAGAGCCGGTACCCAGAGAGCCGTGTATTCTATTGCAGCACCAAGAGCTCGAAAAGCTATACAGACGTTGAGTATCAAGAGGGAGACATGTTTGTCTTTGGGCCTGAAAGCTCCGGACTCCCCCAATCCCTCTTGGATAATCACCCCCAAAGCTGCATCACCATCCCGATGCACCCCTATATCCGCAGCCTGAATCTCTCCAATTCTGTGGCGATCATCCTCTACGAAGCCATCAGACAAATCAGGCTGGCATAAAAACAACAAACCAAAAAGGCTGGCCCAGCATCACGATGAACCAGCCCTTTTATATCTAAGCTGTTTTAATTGAATTTGTAGACCATAACCCCTTTATCACGGGCAGCAACCACCACTTTATCCTTGTAGAAGATGGCGTTGTTGGTATAGCCCGCAGAGGTGATATTCTCTTTGAGCACGGGTTTAGCGGGATTGCTCACATCAAATAGATAAACACCGCCGGAACCAGAGCTAACCAGAACAAAGTTGTCTTTCACGTCAACCGAGGTGGCATAGCCTTTGGTATCGAAACGAGAGACGAACTTTGGATCGGAAGGATCACTGATATCCACTATCTGTAAACCTTCTTGACGGCAGGCGACGTAGGCGTAGTTGCCGGAGACTTTCACCGCCAGGGCTTGTCCAGTCAGAGGAATCTCAGAGAGCTTATTTTGCGTCCTTTTCTCGTAGATATACAGGCCTCGCTGTTGTTGAGTCAGGACTACCAGATTGTCAGTTACATCAAATCCATGGACCGTATATGGTGCACCAATTTCCCAGCGGTAAAGCGGTGAAGCTATTCCATCAAAGCGGTAGTATTTGAATACTCTGTTTTCGTTAACCAAGTAACCGTGGATTATATCAGATCCTGTCGGATTTTCAATGGGTCTAAAGAGAATCTTCTGCAAGAAGTCCGTACCCCCTTGGATGTTGTTAACCAGTTTTAAGTAATCTGGATCACTTATATCTACTATGTAAACGTTGTCGCCACCTACATACTCCCCCAAAAAGAGGAAGTTATGTTCAGGAACCACAGAGACGCGACGGATATATACAAGAGAGGTGCTATCAGGAGGGAGTTCTGGCCACCAACGGCTTTGCCAGGTGCTTGTGTTAATAACCGT
>Ga0116178_10003553_pt1 | contig 11786 bp, 6 predicted proteins | sample AD_STIC12_MetaG_FD_89880 | JGI IMG/M metagenome (GOLD analysis project Ga0116178, IMG submission 89880) | Active sludge microbial communities of municipal wastewater-treating anaerobic digesters from USA - AD_STIC12_MetaG | ecosystem: Engineered > Bioreactor > Anaerobic > Digestate | place: USA... | reverse complement strand
CGCGGCCGCCTCTTCGAGACATCCTCCGGAATCCCGGTCCTGGAGGTTCCGGAGGACGACATCCTTGCCGTCGGGACCACCAACCCGCTCGCCGACGTGGCCACACAAGCGCACGTGACGGCCCGCATGTCCAATCCCAAGCCAACCCCCGACCGGCTCCCGAAGAAGGGCACAGGCGCGCCCTGGGGCCCCGTGTACGGGGAGCTTCTGACCTTCGACGATCCCGAAAACCGCCTTCCGGCCATCGACCGGCTGGAGGGGTTTCACCCCGGAGGTCCCTGCCTCTACCGCCGCGTCCTGATCCCCGTCCGGACAAAGGAAACCGTTCTCCCGACCTGGCTCTACGTCGGCTTCCATTCGATAGAGAGGGGACTGCAACCGTTAGGGTCCTCACAATGGCCCCGGAACGGGTAACTTCTCTCGAACGGCAGGTTTGCGCTCCGGATAGGGATCGATTCCGGTATGTATTCCGTGAGGCGGAAAATCGAGAGATCGGCGCAGCAAGCGATACGGACAAATCCCGGCTACTGCGGCAAATTGCGGTTGACAATCGGAAAGGATCGGCGTATCATAATCCGTTGGAAAATGGGAGAAGTGCGTCCCTCTCTCTTTGAACGGCCGAGACGAGCGGTGAGTCGTGAACCGTAACATTCCGCGGGAGCAGGAGAAATGACCGAGATCGAAGACCGATGGCTGTCGGTGGAAGAGATATCCAAATACCTCGGTGTCAGCAACGACACGGTGTACCGATGGATCGACAAACACCGGATGCCCGCTCACCGGATGGGGCGACTGTGGAAATTCAAGAAGAACGAAATCGACGAGTGGGTGAAAGCCGGAGGTGCTTCCTCACACGACCAGAGGACCGATTAGGCAGGTATCGAAGACTATGGAATCTATCGAGCGGATACACACAGAAAATCGGGCCAAGCCGTCCCCGTTGGTATTGAATCAGATCAAGGACTTGCTGCGGGGTCTGAGCTACCGCGATCAAGACCTTTCGCAGAAATTCTTTGCCGGAGAGGAGATCCGAAATGGCTAAAGAAAACAGTAACGGAGCGAACCTCGGCTTCGAATCCGAACTCTGGCGAGCGGCCGACGCCTTACGTTCCAACATGGATGCCGCTGAGTATAAGCACGTCGTGCTCGGTCTAATCTTCCTCAAGTACATATCAGACGCTTTTGAAGAGCAGCATGCCAAGCTCGAAGCGGACCGTGCACAGGGAGCCGACCCTGAAGATCCGGACGAGTACCGGGCCGTCAACATCTTTTGGGTGCCAAAGGAAGCTCGCTGGTCTCATCTAAAGGCCAGTGCCAAACAACCGACAATCGGCAAGACCATTGACGATGCCATGCTCGCCATCGAGCGCGACAACCTATCGCTCAAGGGGGTACTGCCCAAGGACTACGCCCACCCCCGTTTGGACAAACAACGCCTCGGCCAGCTTATCGACCTGATTGGGAATATTGGTTTGGGCAATAAAGCAAACCGCACGAAAGATATTCTCGGCCGCGTTTATGAGTACTTTCTCTCCCAGTTCGCCAGCGCTGAAGGGAAAAAAGGCGGTCAGTTTTACACGCCCCGCTGTGTTGTGCGGTTGCTGGTAGAGATGCTGGCTCCTTACAAAGGTCGGGTCTATGACCCGTGCTGTGGCTCAGGAGGTATGTTCGTCCAATCAGTTGAATTTGTAAGGGCTCACGCGAACGGAAATGGAAATGGCGGAAAAACAAAGGCTGATGTAAGCATCTTCGGTCAAGAGTCGAATCACACGACTTGGCGACTGGCCAAAATGAATCTCGCCATAAGACAGATCGATAACAACCTGGGGAAGGAACACGCTGACAGCTTCCATCGAGACTTGCATCCGGATCTCAAGGCCGACTATGTCATTGCTAATCCACCCTTCAACGATTCAGACTGGCGTGGAGAACTACTCAAGGGCGATAAGCGGTGGAAGTTCGGCACGCCTCCAGCATCAAACGCCAACTTCGCTTGGGTTCAACACTTCATCCACCACCTGGCCCCGAAGGGAATGGCGGGGTTCGTCTTAGCACAAGCGTCTCTCTCATCCGAATCACAGCTTGAGAATGAGATTAGGCGCAGCATAATCGACGCTGACATCGTAGATTGCATCGTTACACTTCCGGGCAAACTCTTCTTTTCAACACCTATACCTGTATGCTTGTGGTTTATCGCCCGTGACAAGAAGAACGGACGCTTTCGTGATCGACGTGGCGAGATTCTTTTTATTGACGCGAGCTCACTCGGTCAGGCAGAAAGCCGAACGCATAGCTACCTGGCCGATGAGGACATTCAGCGGATCGCAGGTACCTATAGTGCTTGGCGGTCAAAAGACGGAACCTATATTGATGTGCCAGGGTTCTGTGCATCTGTGACTCTCGACAGAGTCCGAGACGTAGGCCACAGCCTGTTTCCCGCCCGTTACATCGCATTCGACCACAATTCGCTACCTAAAACGAAACATGAGAATGGGGATACTTTCGACACTCTTGTAACCAACTATCGTTCGACATTGAATGAACTCGATCAGCATATTGCTGCGTTGACGGGCACCTTTGATCACATTGAGCGAACTTCGAAGCCACCGATGCCTAGTTCAAAGATAAAGTTGCTGTTGAGCGACGTCTTGGAGCGGTCAGATGATCGGCTTGGAAATAGCCCCGAACCTGAGATTCTTACATGTACCGAGCGGGCAGGACTAATTCTTCAACGGGAGCGGTTTGCAAAACGGGTGGCGACGGAAGATACAAGCAAGTACAAAGTCGTTCGCCGAACTGACATTGTCTATAACCCATATCTACTTTGGGCCGGTGCCATTGACCAGTGCTGGATCGTTGAGGAGGGCATAACGTCGCCTGCGTATGAAGTTCTGCGACTAAAACCCGGCTGGGACGCCACGATTGTTGGGGCGTTGATAAAGAGCCCACGAATGTTAAAGATGTATGACGGCATATCCGTAGGGACTGTTCAACGGCGACGACGCGCGCCGGTTGAGCGCTTTCTCGCACTCAAGGTTGAGTTGCCCGCAAAGGAATTCCATAAAGAAGTTCATCAACTAACCCAGTCGGCTCAGGCGCAGTTACAAATGCTTCGAGTGGCCGCCGGCATCCTTCAGGATTTTGTGAACAATATGGCTCAGGCTTGGATAACAGGCAGGACGAGGGACAAAGCATGAGCAACTGGCTCTCGGAATCCGTCTTCGGTCAGGCTGCATTGGCGTGGATGAAAGCCATAAGGTATGCCATCATCTCCGACCCAGAAATCGTTACGGATGAAGTTGCAACCGGACGAGAACACCGGACCGAGGTAACGCTCGGAGGCCGCCTGTGCCAAGCGCTCCAGGGGCTTAAGCAAGAGATGCCCACCGAAATCCTGAAGGAAGCCTTCCGCAAGCCGACGCTACCGGCTTTGCTACTGTTCAAAACCATTTGCGGTGACAATGCGTTGTTTGACGACCTCGGCGATTTTCTATTACCGAAGCTAATTTCGGGCGAGCTCGCTATTGCGAATGCTGAACAGATCGGCTGGAGGTGCGCCTGATGACGATGGCCACCGGAACCGAGCTCTATATAGCGGATGTTGCGCCCGTCACGGCACGTGGCGCGTCCTATACGGACGGAGAGCTTGCGACCGCGTTGAGCGGTTCCGTGTCGCACATTCTTTGGGACGATGCCGGAACGGTGGACCTTCAAGCCATTCTGACGAGCGTTATAACAACCGACTTCTCGGACAAGAGCTTGAAGCGCATTCTGGCCAACAGCGTAACGCCGGAGAACTGGCGTGTGGGTGAGGCCCTATCAGAGGCATTTCTTGTCGAGCATCGGGATTGCGAGTTCCCCTGGCCAACTGGGCGCGACCTAAAGAACCCGAGCGCCAGCCCCGCCGGAACAGATCTCGTTGGCTTTCAGAACACGGGTGCGGTCGACGATACTCACCGCTTTGCATTCGGCGAGGTCAAGACCTCTCAGCAGGAGGCATGGCCTCCGAGTGTTATGGACGGCCGCCACGGGCTAAGGAAGCAGTTGGAGGAATTGCGCGACTCGACAGTGGCGAAGGATTCCCTGGTGAAGTACCTCGGGCACCATGCGAACGGGACCGAGTGGTTTCAGCGTTACCGTAGCGCTGCGAAACGCTATCTCGCCAACCCTGGCGACGTTTCTCTGTTCGGCGTCCTGGTAAGGGATGTGGAACCGAAGCGAGAGGATTTAGCATGCCGTGCCAGTAAACTGGCTGAGGGATGCCCCACGGAAACCAGCATTGAACTGAGAGCGATGTATCTACCGAGGAAAACCATCAATTCGCTTGCACAACGCGCTATCGCAGAACGGGAGGGCGGACATGGCCAGAACTGACATGGTCATTACCGAAGACGCCCTCAATCGCGTCGACCAGCATTGGGCTATCAAAGCTATCGGTGATAACGGGCTTGCACGGGCGTTGGAGGTAGCCAAGGTCCGAACCATGCGCTCCGCTGTCGGACATCAGATGGTGATTGCCTTTGACGAGACTGTTACGGACAGCGAACTGGTGGAGCGCGTTGCCATGGCCTACGAGATGGCTGCAATCGAGGGGTTGGATGCGCTTCTGCATCCTGCGGCCGATGAAGAGCGTGTTCAACTGCGATTGCAGGCACAGGCAGGAACTTTCCGAGCATATGCCTTGCGAAGGACTTTGCCGATACCAGCGAGTTCAGAAAATAGGATATTTCATGTTCTCCATTTGTCGGCGCTTGCTTATTGCGGAGACCAGTGGACAGACCTTAGGCGCTGGCTCAAAGACCATGAACGGGAGGTAAAGCCGCCGTCAGTTGCGGATGCAACTTGGGAAAACCGGATACTCCGCAGGCTCTTCGACTGCTGGGTGCGTCTCTTGCGCAAGCAAGGATGGGATGACCTCGATGGGGTCCGAGAGATCATTGCCGGTCTGCGAAAGGACCAAGAACAATACGAGAACGGCTCACTTGCCAAGCCCGACAACGCCGTCGCTCAAGCTGCGGCTCTTCGCCTTATTGCGCTGTACCACTGGGCGAAGGCGACGGAACTTCTTTCAGTTTATATGCTGCAAGGGCAACCGGTGGGAATTGAAGCCGAGTTGGACAAACATTTCGAATCGGCACGACGAGCAGCTTCAGCCGCACAGGACGTCGCTCTCGAAGTTATCCTCCGCTGGCTGCACGCCACTTCCCGACGGATGGTTGCCGCTTCCCTCTGGAAGGTGGCCCAAGCGGTTAACTCCCGCGTGACCCGATTCGTCAAAAGCGTTACCAAGACGCGCTCAATGTTCGAGCTCTTGCCTCCGCAACGGGCCGCCTTGCAGGAACAGGGTCTCTTGGACCAGGCAAGTCGCGCAGTGGTCGTGGACCTGCCGACATCTGGAGGGAAGACTACGCTGGCGCAGTTCCGAATGCTCCAGGCACTGAATCAGTTCGACGCGGACAAGGGATGGGTCGCGTATGTCGCACCAACGCGAGCTCTCGTGGCACAACTGACCCGCCGCCTGCGTGAAGACTTCAGTCCTTTGGATATCCTGGTTGAGCAGTTGACCGGTGCTATAGAGATAGACGCGTTCGAGGAAGCGATGCTTTCCGCCCAAAGCGAAGTCGTGCCCTTTCACATTCTTGTTTCCACACCGGAAAAGCTGCACCTTGTTATTCGGAACAAGAAGGTGGCTCGTCCACTGGCTCTGGTGGTAATGGACGAGGCGCACAGCATCGAAGACGAGGAACGTGGGCTGAGGATCGAATTGCTACTGGCCACCATCAAGCGGGAATGTGACCGAGCCAACTTCCTCTTGTTGATGCCTTTTGTACCAAATGCAGGTGATTTGGCGAGATGGCTCGGCGCTGATGCGGGTAAGACGATAAGCATTGGAACGTCACCTTGGCAACCAAATGAACGAGCCGTCGGCCTATTCCATGCCGTAGGGGACAGTTCGACTCGCGGGGGATGGAGGCTGCAATACGAAACTCTGACCACAACTCCGAAGACCATTCATCTCCGCGGACAGCATCAGGTCGGGGCCGTCAAACCCTTGGATATTCCCTTCTCAAAAGCAAAGGGAGTGTCCGTCCAGGCCGGGGCTATGGCAAAGGTGTTCTCGGAACGGGGGACCAGCATCGCTGTTGCCCAGAAGATTGATCATGTGTGGTCTGTGGCGCGAGTTGTGCGAAACAGCCTCGCACCTCTTGACGATATTCCACCGGAAGTCGCCTTGGTCCAGCGATTCCTGCAGACCGAAATCAGTTCACAATTCGAACTTATTCAGATGCTCGGGCATGGCGTAGGCGTTCACCATACGGGGCTTTCCGACGAAACCCGAACGCTCATGGAATGGCTTACCGAAATCGGAGCCTTGCGAGTCCTTTGCACGACGACGACACTCATCCATGGCATCAACTTCCCCGTCGCGTCAGTGTTCTTAGCCACGCGGAAGTATCCCTATGGGAAGGAAATGAGCCCAAGAACATTCTGGAACCTTGCAGGACGCGCAGGGCGAGTGAATCAGGAAAGTGTTGGTATTGTGGGATTAGCGGCGGGCAGTGATCCGACCGGTAATCAGCAGTTCGTTAGCAGGACGACGGGGGCATTGATCTCCCGCCTCATTGGATTACTGGATGAAGTAGAGCGCCTTGGCATGCTTGGCCAGCTTTCCTCGGTTATTCAGAACGAGCAATGGTCGGACTTCCGTTGCTACGTAGCGCACCTCTGGAATGAAAAGAAGAACCTTGATTCTGTGCTGGCCGAAACAGAGCAGCTACTTCGAAACACCTACGGCTTCGGAATACTGCAGGAGCGTTCAGACAGGAGCGCGAGGCAAAAGGCACAAGCCCTCCTACAAGCCACGGGGGACTACGCCCGGAAGTTAGCGGCCAATCCGGGCCCGGCGGCCTTGGCCGATGCGACAGGCTTTGCCCCGGAAGGCGTTGCCGCAGCACTTGCAGGTCTCAATCAGATGCAGAGAAAGTTAACACCTGCGGATTGGGAGCCAACGAGCATATTCGGAGATGCGGTTACGTCTCCTCTTCCAAACCTGATCGGCATCATGATGCGTATCCCGGAAATCAAGCTATCAGAGATCAGTTCAGAGGGGTTGACGCATCAGCATATCGCCAACATCACTCGTGCTTGGGTGGACGGGCGCTCCATCCAGGACATAGCGACGGAGTTCTTCAGTAATAAGACCGGCACCGAGGCGATTACGAGCACGTGCAAGGCAATCTACCGAGATTTGACGAACAATGGTCCATGGGGTCTTTCGGCATTGTGCAAGATAAGCGGCATTGACTTCGATCAGCTTTCCGCTGACGAAAAACGCCGGATCAACAGCTTGCCCGCCATGATTTATCACGGCGTCAAGACCGAGGCGGCGGTGCTTATGCGCATGAATAGTGTCCCGAGAAGTATTGCCGAACCGATGGGCAATGAATTTGAGCGGAGGACGGGCATCCCGGCGGGCAATCAGACTGTCGGTGTAGCTCGTGACTTCTTGAGAACCCTAAGTGACAGCGACTGGGGACGGCTTGCCCCCAGAGGAACGGCAATGTCGGGCCGTGACTACCGGGATGTTTGGGGACGACTTTCCGGGGAGACGGGGGGCAGAAATATATGAGTGAGAACCCATTTACTGAATCAGTTATTGAGCAAGCGGCACTGGGTTGGTTGGAGAGATTGGGTTACCAAGTCTTTTCTGGGTTGGAGATCGCTCCGGGTGAGCTTGCCGCGGAACGAGAGAACTACGGACAAGTAATTCTCGAACAACGTGTGCGCCAAGCGCTTCAACGGCTGAACCCGGCAGTGCCATTTGATGCAGTGGAGGAAGCCTTCCGTAAACTGAGCCGGCCGGACTCGCCGTCGTTGGTGGCGAGTAACCATGTGATTCACAAGTACATGGTCGAGGGAGTACCGGTCGAATACCTGCGGGCCGACGGATCGATTGGCGGCGATCTCGTCCGCGTGCTCGATTACGATGAGCCGGAGAACAACGAATTCCTGGCGGTCAATCAGTTCACCGTGGTCGAGAACCAGCACGAACGCCGGCCTGACGTGGTGCTGTTCATCAACGGCTTGCCAATGGCGGTGATGGAACTTAAAAATGCCGCCACCGAAAACGCCACCATCTGGTCGGCCTTCAATCAGCTTCAGACCTACAAGATACAGATTCCGTCGCTGTTCTCGTTCAACGAGGCGATGGTGATCTCGGACGGTGTGCTGGCGCGGATCGGTACGCTTACGGCCGACCGCGAGTGGTTCATGCCCTGGCGGACTATTGAAGGCGAAGAACTGGCAGACAACCGGCTACCTCAGCTTCAGGTCGTGATTGAGGGCGTGTTTGAGAAGCGACGGTTCCTGGACCTGATCCGGCACTTCATTGTGTTCGAGGATGTTGGCGGTGGTGTATTGGTCAAGAAGATGGCTGGGTATCACCAATACCACGCCGTGAATGTGGCGGTGCAGGAGACGATTCGCGCCTGCGTGCCTCCCACTTCCCCTTGGCAGGTGCGAGAGGGCGAAGGGACCTATTTTTCCAAGAGCCAGAAAGACGCCAAGCCCGGTGACCGCCGTGTCGGTGTGGTATGGCATACGCAGGGGTCGGGCAAGAGCTTGACAATGGCGTTCTACGCCGGGCGGGTCGTGCTGCATCCGGCGATGGAGAACCCGACGCTGGTAGTGATCACCGACCGAAATGACTTGGACGACCAGCTTTACGGCATATTCGCGCGCTGTCACGAATTACTTCGCCAGCAGCCCATGCAGGCTCAGAGCAGGGCGAACCTGCGGGAGTTGCTGACGACCGCATCCGGCGGAGTCGTTTTCACGACGGTTCACAAGTTCTTCCCGACCGACAGCGAGGATCAACACCCGCTGCTATCGGACCGCCGTAATATAGTCGTGATCGCTGACGAAGCGCATCGCAGCCAATACGATTTCATCGACGGCTTTGCCCGGCATATGCGCGAGGCGTTGCCGAACGCCTCCTTCATCGGGTTTACCGGCACCCCTATCGAATTGACCGACAAGAACACCCGCGCGGTCTTCGGCAACTACGTCAGCATCTACGACATCGAGCGGGCAGTGAAGGACGGAGCAACAGTACCTATCTACTACGAGAGCCGACTTGCAAGGTTGGAACTCGACGAAACCGCCCGACCCCTGTTGGACGAGGAGTTCGAGGAGGCCACCGAGGGCGAAGAGGTCGAGCACAAGGAGCGGCTGAAGACCAAGTGGGCACAGCTCGAGGCCCTGGTCGGCACGGAGAAGCGATTGAAGCTAATCGCCGAGGACTTGGTAAAGCACTTCGAGCGACGTCTGGAGGCGATGGACGGCAAGGCGATGATCGTCTGCATGAGCCGCCGCATTTGCGTCGAACTCTACAAAGCCATTACGGAGATCCGTCCAGACTGGCACCATGATGATGACAGTGCTGGAATCCTCAAGATCGTGATGACGGGTTCGGCCTCCGACCCTGCCGATTGGCAGTCACACATACGCAACAAGCCTCGCCGCGAGGAATTGGCAAAGCGTTTCAAGGACCCGAAGGAACCGTTCAAGGTGGTGATTGTCCGCGACATGTGGTTGACAGGGTTCGACGTGCCGTGCCTCCACACGATGTACGTGGACAAGCCAATGCGCGGCCACGGGCTGATGCAGGCAATCGCGCGGGTGAACCGCGTCTTCAAGGACAAGCCTGGCGGTCTTGTGGTGGATTACCTTGGCCTCGCTGACCAGCTCAAATACGCTCTGGCCAACTACACCGAGAGCGGCGGCAAGGGCCAAACAGCCATCGACCAGGAAGAGGCTGTGGCTATCATGCTGGAGCGGTACGAGGTCTGCTGCGGCATTTTCCACGGTTTCGACTGGTCGCCTTGGAAAACCGGCGGGCCTCAGGAAAGGCTTTCGGTGCTCCCGGCGGCGCAGGAACACGTGCTGGCCCAGGATGACGGCAAGAACCGGCTGGTGAAGGCGGTTGGCGAGTTGTCAAAGGCGTTTGCGCTGGCCGTTCCACATGAGAAGGCGCTGGAGATTCGGGACGACGTGGCCTTCTTCCAGGCGGTGAGGACCGTGCTGACGAAGAGCACGGGCGACGGCCGCCGCAGCCCTGAAGAGATAGAACTTGCCATCCGGCAGATCGTCTCGAAGGCGGTGTCTTCCGATGAGGTCATCGACATCTTCGCGGCCGCCGGGCTGAAGAAGCCGGATATCTCGATCTTGTCCGATGAGTTCCTGGCGGAAGTGCGTGGCATGCCGCAAAGGAACTTGGCTGTCGAAATGCTGCGCAAGCTTCTCGAAGGCGAGATCAAGGCACGCGGGCGAAAGAACTTGGTGCAGGCCCGGTCGTTTGCAGAGCTTCTTGAGAATGCGATTAAGAAATACCAAAACCGGGCCATTGAAACGGCACAGGTGATCGAAGAATTGATCGCATTGGCGAAGGACCTGCGCGAGGCCAACCAGCGAGGTGAGAAACTGGGGCTTACGGATGACGAGGTAGCCTTCTACGACGCGCTGGAGGTTAACGATAGCGCAGTGGCCGTCCTCGGCGATGAGACACTACGACTGATTGCTCAAGAGCTCGTCAAGGCGGTGCGGAACAGCATTACCATCGACTGGACCGTCCGAGAAAACGTCCGGGCCCAGATGCGGGTGATCATCAAGCGCATTCTTCGAAAATACGGCTATCCGCCGGACATGCAGGCTCGTGCTACCGAGCTTGTCTTGGAGCAAGCAGAAGTCCTTTGCAAGGACTGGACGGAAAAAGAATGACCAACGAGGAAATAGCCAGATTCTTCAATAACGCGAGGCCCCATATTCAGGGCAACCCGAACCTGCGCGATCCCCAGGTCGAGGGATGGTTTCGCACGCGTCAGCACTTCCGGAACAGCTCGGAACACGCCATCCTCCAAATTCCGGTGGGCTGCGGTAAGACTGGCCTCATGGCGCTGCTGCCTTTTGAGACCGCCCAGGGTCGGGTACTGGTGATCGCGCCGAACCTTGAGATTCGGCGGGGCATCTTCACCGCCTTCGATGTCGCAGGACGTGAGTGTTTCTGGACCTCCACGCGTGTTCTGACCGATGTGAGCCATGGTCCCTTCACGGCCGTCTTGGACGGCCAGGATGCAAACATCCACGACTGCGAGAGCTCGCACATCGTGGTTACCAACATCCAGCAATTGGCCAGCCGGGCCGACCGATGGCTTCCTGCCTTATCGAATGATTTCTTCGACCTGATCCTGGTCGACGAGGGGCACCACAACGTGGCCAGAAGTTGGGAACGGGTTTTCGAGCGGTTCCCAAACGCCAAGGTCGTCAGCCTCACTGCCACTCCCTTCAGGGGCGACGGACGCGAGATCGCTGGTGAGCGGGTCTATGCCTACCCATTCCGGACCGCAATGGTGCGAGGATACATCAAGCAAATAACCGCCGTGAACGTCGCTCCCCAGGAGATATCCTTCACCTATCGCGGGGATGCCAGGCAGCACTCCCTCGAGGAGGTACTTCAACTCCGGGACGAGGAATGGTTCAGTCGGGGTGTGGCCCTCGCGCCCGAGTGCAACCGCTCCATCGTGGATGCCAGCATCCAGTGGCTTCAACACCTCCGGGAAACTGGCACATTCCATCAACTGATCGCGGTCGCATGTTCGGTGGATCACGCCCGCCAGGTGCGGTCCCTTTACGCCGAGCGCGGTCTGCAGGCGCGTGAAATCCACAGCAACATGCCGGCGGAGGAAATTGAGGACGTGCTCCAGGACCTGCGTCGAGGCCGGATCGAT
>Ga0116178_10003551_pt1 | contig 11788 bp, 7 predicted proteins | sample AD_STIC12_MetaG_FD_89880 | JGI IMG/M metagenome (GOLD analysis project Ga0116178, IMG submission 89880) | Active sludge microbial communities of municipal wastewater-treating anaerobic digesters from USA - AD_STIC12_MetaG | ecosystem: Engineered > Bioreactor > Anaerobic > Digestate | place: USA... | reverse complement strand
TTCTTCTCGGGCGAAGCCATAGCAGCTGCCCGCAGCAATCGTGCCCGCAGCATCAGAATGAATGAGTTTACCAGAGCTTCAACCCGCCAGGCTGATTTTCGTCATCAATGCAGCGTCTGTGGAAAAACCGACGTCTCCGACCCGGAAATACAGTTTCGTTACTGTACCTGTGAAAAGTGCGGCTCTGATGGAGTTCCCTTCTGCCTTGAGCACCTCCGACTACACAAAGAAAAGCAGGTTGATTTAAATAATCAGCAGTGAGCCAACCTGCAGGAGTCTACCAGGCAATAACCGGTGAAATTCTCTTCTTTACAGGCTGAGCAGCTTAATTTATCATGTATCAATGAAGTGGTTGCATAATCGCCTGACAATATTCGGGTTACTGCTGGTTATAATTGCCGTCGGCTGCAGCCTCGTCCCTGGTGGAAGCGGCTATTCCACGCCTGAGCTGCCAGAAGTTCAGGCGGGTTTTATATTTAACCAAAGCATCGGGCCTGATTCCGAAACACTTTTTACAGCGGGCGATTTTTCTATGAGCATCCCCAGAGGTGCGGTCGAGAAAAACTTTCTGCTGCAGATCAGAAAAACCCCGATCAACTTCACCAGCCTCGGCCTGGAGGAAGATTACGTTCAGATTTCACCTCTCTACAGTCTTCTGACCCCTGAACACGCAAAACTCCTTAAAATGCCGGCCTCAATAACCATTGGCATAGACTCGATTCTTGCAGCCAACCATCTTTTCGTTGCTGAACGGCTGGATGACAAATGGCGTTTTTTACCATGCAACATTGCAAATTCACAGATCAGCATCGACTTTTCTGAATTCTCCGAGTTCGTGGTGCTGAAAAGAAAAAGTCTGGAAACGGTCGCCGACAACGCATTTCCCGAGTTAAAAATCACTCCAGAAGAAGTTGTTATTACCGGAGGAGTCTTCGCCGCTGACAGCGTCAGAATCGAGATATCATGCCGCGATGACAACCTGGCCAATTCATCAACAGAAGATCTGCAGCTTGAGTTTTTGGCTCCATCAGCGTTTGAGCTGTCTTTTATCGCTGACGACGGCCAGATTTCAACGCAAAAGTCGTCGCCGGCACCGCACCGACTGCAGATCGACCTGCAAAACCGCAAGCTGATCAAGGAAATCGCCGGTTCCTTTTCAAAAACCTACCTGGTCAACCTCTCGCTGAAAAATCAGGACAAGAATAAATTTCCTGAGTTCATGCAAATTACGGCCATGATAAAAAACAAAAATGGCAGTGTTTTTGCTGACAAAGCTACCATAAGAAAAAAATATCACCAGGAAACCGGCACTGCCACATCAACTGGCACTTCGACAACGACGCAGACGACAACCGAAACACAGACTTCGACAGGCACGTCAACCTCGACGGGAACCTCGACTTCGACGGGCACCTCAACCTCGACTGGCACCTCGACTTCGACGGGCACCTCGACTTCGACGGGAACCTCAACCTCGACGGGCACCTCGACTTCGACGGGAACATCAACTTCGACGGGAACATCAACTTCGACGGGCACTTCAACTTCGACGGGCACTTCAACTTCGACGGGCACTTCAACTTCGACGGGCACATCTACTTCGACAGGCACATCTACTTCGACAGGCACATCTACTTCGACAGGCACGTCAACCTCGACGGGCACTTCAACCTCGACGGGCACTTCAACCTCGACGGGCACGTCAACCTCGACGGGCACTTCAACCTCGACGGGCACCGCAACTGAGATTTTTGCAAGAATTACTGACTTAAGCCCGACTGCCGGGAGCAGCATAAAAGTCAACAACGCCTGGAGCATCAAATTCGACCTGACGATGAACCGGGCTAAAACCGAGGCCGCAACGACATTACAGCCGCCGCACATCCCAGGCCTGACTTTTCAGTGGTCAGACAGCGACCGGGCAATGACGCTCACTCCCTCAGGTGAACTCGCCTTCGCAACCACCTACCAGCTGAAAGTGGCCAGTTCGGCAGAAAGCACTGCGGGAAACCGTCTTCAGGACGATTTTTCCAGCAGCTTTATCACCGCAGCACAGACAGTTCTCAGCTCTACAAACCCGACCGATCAACAGAACAATGTCGCAACCGATACCGCAATCGAAATGTTTTTTTCTCGAAACGTTCTGTCAACTTCAGTAACAGGCAGGGTAACCGTCAGTTCCGGATCAGTGAATATTTCCGGCAGCCTGACAGTCAATGAAAACCGGATCATTTTCACTCCCGACAATGCCCTGGCATGGGGCAGTCAAATTTCGGTCAGTCTGGCAGAAGGCATCAAAGACTCTGAAGGCTTTGCAATCGAGCTGCCGCGCACTTTCACATTCAGAACAGCGATTCCGGCTTTCTCGGCCACTTCAGCTCAACCAGCCGATGGCAGCACCGGACTCCCGGTAACTCAGACCACCGAAATAACTTTTTCAAACCCGGTTAACACCGATTCTCTTGCTTACAGCTACCTGCCTTTACCCTCTGGCGGGGTTTCGGCGACATGGAGCAATGGCAACCGCACGCTCAGCCTGGCTCCGGTTAACCGCCTTGCTCATTCTCAGTTCTATCAGATCACCATCAATACCGACACCCGCGACGTTTACGGCTCGAATCTGCAAAGCGCTTACTCGACCGGCTTCACCACCAGACCGGCCGTCAATCCGGTCGTTACATCGACGGTGCCGGTCGCCGGTTCACTTAACGTCATGCCGGACCAGCCAGCACAGTTGACATTCTCAAAAGCGATGCAGAGAGCGGCAACTCAAAACGCCATTACATTGAACCCGGCAGCTGCAGGCGGTATGAACTTCAACTGGTCCGAAAACGACACGGTTCTGACGGTAAATTTCTCACAGCCGCTGGCAAACGGGGTCTCTTACCAGCTGAAGGTAACATCTGCGGCTGTTGACACAGAAGAACTCGCGCTTGTCAGCGACTTTCGTCTTTCGTTTTCGACCACCGCAAAACCAGCAGTATTGATCACCAAATCATTACCAGCCTCAGGCTCTGTTGGAGTGCTGATTTCCAGCCCGGTAAAAGTTGAATTTTCGAAAAGCATGAACACCGGTTCGGCCGAGAGTGCTTTCAGACTGATTAAAACAGCCGATCAGAGCGAAGTTTCGGGCAGTTTTTCCTGGAACGGCAACATCATGACTTTCACTCCTTCGGCGAACCTTGAATTTTACAGCAGTTATCTGGTTTCTATCGCTGCCTCGGCGGCAGATACTACCGGAACAACGCTTGAAGCAAAAGCTGAGTGGCAGTTCAAGACGGCCGCCGATGAAGGCGGGGTCTGGAGGCTCGATCAGGCAGATTCAGCCGCTTCGTCATTTTCCCAGAGGCGAGATCACGTGATGATCAGCTTCAACGACCGCCTCTGGGTCATCGGCGGGCATGGCGAAGATTTTCTGAACGATGTCTGGAGTTCAGCTGACGGCATAAGCTGGACAAAAGAGGTCAATGATGGTGCTGCCGGGATGTTTGCGCGCAGGGCCGGTCATGCCTGCACGGTTTTCAATAACCGCCTGTGGCTCTCTGGCGGTTATGTGGAGACAGATACGGACTACATTCTTTTTGATGACGTCTGGTCGTCGGCAGACGGACGCAGCTGGGTGCAGGAAACCGCATCGGCGGAATATTACCAGCGTGCCTGGCACAAGATGGTTGCCTATGATAACAAGCTCTGGATCATTGGCGGAGAAACAGTCGACGAAGAAGGCGACCCGGTGTTACTCGACGAATGCTGGAGTTCTGCGAATGGCGTTACCTGGCAGCTGAGATCGCAGGTGGTGAGCTTTTTTGCTCGCAAACAGATGCAATGCGCTTCATTCAATGGAAAGCTGTGGGTTTTTGGCGGCTATGGCAAGAATTCTTCCGGCACCGTCGTGCCTTTGAATGATGTCTGGTCGACCAGCAACGGCGATGCCTGGACGCTTGAGAAAAGCAATGCCGGTTTTGCCGGCAGATGTTCTTTCGCAATGACACAGTTCAATGGTAGAATATGGCTTGCGGGTGGCGCGACAAAGCCCGAGGTTTTCGATGCCGGATTCTATAATGATGTCTGGGCTTCGAACGATGGGGTTAACTGGGTCGAGATTCTGCCGGGGTCGGCAGGCTCAGCCGAGCAGTTTTCGCCGCGTTCCGGTCATGATCTCAGCACTGCCGGCGGGCGGCTGTTTATTGGGGGTGGCGGTAACCGCACGCAAAATTTCAGAGAGGTCTGGTCGACTCAATGACAGTGCAAAACGAAACTGAAGTTGCTGTGGAGGCAGCTGTTGACGCAACCCAGGATTTTGGCGAGAGCTTTTCAGAAAAATATGAGCTGCTGGGGCATCGCTTTTCGTCTTATGAGCTGGGCATGCTCTGGTTTTTTATCTGCACTTTTCTGGCTGCGTACATCGTCTGCTACCTTACCGGAATCAGATATGGATCATTCGAGCATGCCAGAATTCTCTACGCTCTTTTCGTGCTGCTGAACATCGCGGCCGCGTCAATAAGCTTTTTTTCGTGGGTCAAGATACCGAGCCGCAGTGTAGCCCGTGATGCCACGCTGTTTTTGAACATCTCTCTCTGCTGTGCTGCCGGCGGCAATCTTATCGATTACCTGTTCTGGATATTTGATATAGCGCCTCTTAAACAGAGTGTTTTTACCAATCTGTTTTTCATGTTTGCCATACTTTTCGCCTTGCCTGGCGTTCATCTTTTCGGCAGAGTCTGCCGGGTCGAATTTCGCCAGCAACCATGGCTGTTTCACGCCGGTTTTATTTTATCTTCTTTTTTTATTCCGGTTCTGATGAACCCGGGGATCATAACCGGAACCATTGCCGCACCCAATATCAAGGAAGTTCTTTTCGGTCTGATTTATGCGGTCGGCATCGGCTATCTTTCGGCTGTAAGCCTCTATCTCTGGAAGCATGCTCAGGGCCGGCTGTTTCATTCAGCCCGTCTGGTCAGCCTTGGCTGCGGCATGCTCAGTGTTGGCTGCGCCGTCTACTCTGGTCTGTTCATCGGCCTGCCAATCGAAAAAATCGCTGCGCACCCGGTTCATATTGTAATTGCACTGGGCTACATTTTGGCAGCTCTGGGCATCAGGCACACAGAGATTATTATCAGTACCATCTTCGGCATGAAAGAAAGCATGCTGCCCCCTTCCCTGCCCCTGATCGAAATCTTTGGCCCCAGTCAGGGCATGGAAGTCTACAGAAGGATGGAAACCAGCATCAAAAGTGCTCTTGAAGAGCTTCTGCGTTCTAAGGCCGAAAGCGAAATGAAACAGAGGATTATCGGCGAGCTTGAAAGTGAGGTCAGACTGCGAAAAGAAACGGAGCGCGAGCTGATTCTCGAAAAAGAAAAGGCTGAGGCCGCAAATAAAACCAAATCGCAGTTTCTGGCAATGATGAGCCATGAGTTGAAAACGCCGTTGACTGCGATCAAGGGATACAGCCAGATTCTCAGCAGCACTTCTGGCCCGGCAAGTCACATTACGCCGCAGAAAGCTCAGGAAATCGCAGCCCAGATAGTTTTGAATTCGAATCACCTGCAAAGCATGATTGACGAAATATTGCGATTTTCGCAGCTGGAAAACGGCAATTTTACCTATCACATCGAAGAATTCAATCTCAACGAAATTCTGGATTACATTGCCTCGCTTCTGGAGCAGCAACAGTTCGACGTCAGCACTTTTTCAACCATGATTCCGGAGAGAAACCTGCTGCTCAAAACCGACCGCCTGTCGCTGCAGCACATCATTCTCAATCTTCTGACGAATGCTTTTAAATTCTGCAAAAATGGCCGCATCACCCTTGAGGTGAGGGCTTCCGGCAGCGATCTTTTCGTTGCCGTCGAAGACGAAGGAATCGGCATCGCTCCGCAGCACATTGTCAGCATATTTCAGGCGTTTTATCAGGTCAGCCATGGCAACCGCCGCAAATTTGGCGGCACGGGCCTTGGGTTAAGCATTGTTAAAAAGCTGACCGAAGAATTAAATGGCAAAATTCACGTCAACAGCGAACCCAATAAGGGCAGTCGCTTTGAGATAATCCTTCCGGACACGGTAGTTCAGGGGTAGAAATAATGCAGACAGACAAAGCAAGAAAAGAAATTCAGATATTTTCAGACGGAGCCTGCAGCGGCAACCCCGGTCCCGGGGGCTGGGGGGCCATACTCCGCTACAAAGAGATAGAAAAAGAGCTTTCGGGCGGCGAGCCGGAAACCACCAACAACCGCATGGAGTTGATGGGTGTAATAGCCGCGCTTGAATCATTGAAGGAGCCCTGCCAGGTCAAGGTTTTTACTGACAGTCAGTATATTGCCGAGGCTTTTACCGAGAACTGGCTCGCAAACTGGCAGAAAAATGGCTGGAAAACTGCCGGTAAAAAAGCGGTAAAAAACCGTGAACTATGGGAAAGGCTTCTGGCGCAGTCGGCGATACACGAACTTGAATGGCAATGGATTCGCGGCCACGCCGGGCACCCGGAAAATGAGCGGTGCGATCAACTGGCAGTTGCTGCCAGAGACAGGTTTGCCAAGAAAAATTGAAAAAGGCGTTTTCTCTCATAGCTCTGGCTGCATTGCTTTTTGTGGCCGCAACCCTGCAGGCCAACGACCCCGAAGATATCCTGCGCAATCTGCCGGCGCCGGAGGTTCACTACCCGGTGGAGGAAATCAGGATAAAACCAGTGCCAGCAGTCCCGGCGGCAGATCCCGTGCCTCTGCCGCCTCCCGCCAGACCATATGAGATTCGCAAACTGGTTGACAAGGCCAAAGAAACCTCTGGCAACCCTATTGTTAAAACAACCAGAAAGATTGTAGAAACTCTTAGCCGGCCGAAAGCAAAAGTCGCCACGCACACACATGCGATTGCCTCCGCAACCAGATCAATTGCGACCGGCACCCTGGGTCTTGCTGCAGCAAAGCCGCAGCAGACAATACAGCCAACGTGGGTAGTCAAGGCGGCAAAAACCCTTGCCGAAAATCCCGTGTTTACGATGCTTGACGCCAGAATCGCGTCAGAAACTGCTTTCGCCAAGGACGTTTTTGATATTTACGTTCAGGGCTATGAAAGTGAAGAAAAACCGGCCGAAGAGGAACAGCCGGTTGCGAAATTCGATTCGATAATGGTAACGGCCGCAGGCCTGCAGAAGAAAGCGCAATGGCAGGAGTTGAAAAACCTTTTTGCAGAAAACCCGGAAGCCGGCGAAACTGTTGAGGGGCTGAGGTTTCAGATAGAAGCCGAGGTCAATTCGGCCAAGCCCAATTACATGAATGCCCAGCGCTTTGCCAGGCAGCTTCTTGAAAGCGAAGGCGACGACCCTCTGGGTCATTACGCCATGGCCATGTTTTACTATAACAGCAAAAAGCCAAATCTCACACAGGCAAAAAAATCTCTCGACATCGCTCTGAAAGCGAAAAATCCGCCGGCAGGCGCCTCAAGTCTTTACTGGACGATGACCCTTAAAGGTCTGGCCATACCGTTGCTGCTGGTATTTGCCGGTCTTGCCGGTGGAGTGGCACATTTTATCAAAAAACGAAAGGCAGCAGCAGTTGCAACGTTGCTTGAAAACGAGGCAACACCAGCAAAAGATGTAGATCCGGCCGCGCCCACGGCTGCATCAGAAAGCCCTCCACCGCCTGCCTCAGGATTAAAAGCAAAGCTGCAAGCCATAAGCGAAAAAATCAGAGAGTTGCTGAAAAAAATGCCTTTCGGCAAGGGAAAGAGCAAGCCACTGCCAGCGCCCGAAGAAAATGCCGCGAATTCGGAAAAGACTCCAGGTTCTGCAATTGAAGCCGCCAAGCAAAGTGAAAACCCGGCAGAAGAGTCTGATGAAGAACAGAGCGAAAGTTCCGAAGAAGAAGAAGAAGAAGAGGAAATTTACGAACTCGAGGGCGAAGACTCAGAACTTCTCGAAGAGAGTGATTCTGACTCGGATTCAGACGAAGACGCGGCTGACGAACAGGAAACTTCAGAGGCAGCCGAAATCTCTGAGCCGGATGGAATCGAAGAAATTATCGAAGAAGTGGTGGACGAAGAAGCCGGGGAAGACAATGCTTCGGATGAGGTCGAAATTGTGGAAGTCGAAGAAGAGGAAGTCGATGAAGAAACCGACACGGTTGAAGAAATAATCGAAGAAATCGTAGAAGAGGAAGAAGAGACCGAAGAAGTCGAATATGAAGTTGAAGAAGAAATTATAGAAGAAGACGAGCCTGAAGCAAAGGGTTGATCATGGCTTCTTCTGGCTTTCTGCCGACAGCGCTGGAGAAAACTGCCATCAGCCAGAAGAATAGAAAAACAAGAAAGCGCCTCTGAAAAGAGAGGCGCTGTGAAGAATCGATACGACGGGTCGAACTTATTTCTTGCGGTAAACGTTGAGGCCGACTTTTTCTTCGCGACCGGGAATAGCGTAATTGCCTTCGGTGGTTGCGATGATGAGTGATTTTCCGGAAGAAGATGTGCCAAATTCTTTGGAAAGATCAACTTTAAGAGTCAGAATATTGCCTTCGATGTTCATTTCGACGTTTTTCATTATGATTTCCTCCTGTTGGGCAGACAAGTTAACTGGAGAGCAGACTATCATACCCTGAGAATCTTTTCCAGCAATTTTATCCTGCAGAAATTAAAAAGGCAGCATTCTGAAAAATTCCAGAATGCTGCCTGGTTAAACATCAGGGAATTCTGAGAGTCATGCCGACTTTGAGGAGCTTGGGATTGGTGATGCCATTGTGTTCGGCAATCTTTTTCCAGCTGCCGGAAGTGCCATAAACAGATTTGCTGATTTTGCCAAGGGTGTCGCCAGACTGAACAACATAGGTTTTTTCTTCAGTGGTGGCGGCATCTTCATGATCAGCAACCGGTTCGTCGTCATAGGTGTCAGTATCAGCAACCGGTGCCGGTTCAGCCGGTTCTTCGATTACTGGTTCGGCAACTGGTTCTGGTTCAACATAGGGTTCAGGTTCGGCAACCGGTTCAACCACGGGTTCGGCAGAAGCCGGAGCCTGTTCGAGAACCTTGAAGCTTCTGACCTGAACAGCGCCGGTCGGATACTTCTGGTCGGGTTTGAAAACGTTACCAAATACTCTGATCTTGACGCTTCTGTTTTCGCCGAGCTTGGCAGCCTGCTCACCAATCAGCATAAGGTTCTGGCCATCAAGAGTCTTGAACATTACTTTGCCTTCAGCCACAGAATCAACCATACCGGTAATGGTGGTCGAGCGGCTCTTTTTGCTGAACCAGGAACCTGGTTTCCACCAGTCACCCTTGGCAAAAGCGCCAGTCGGCATAGCAAGCATGGTCATGATGACAACAAGGATCAAATTTTTTCTCATTACGATAAAAGCCCCCTGTAAGAATTAGATCACAGATGCAATTTATAATACTTTCGGTGCACAATTTCAAGAGGTAAAAAAAAGTTGTTAAGCCGATGGGAAGTAAATAAAGTGATTTTTTTGCGTTTTGCTTGATTAATCGCCCAATGAAAGCGTTTACAGGTCATCGAACATAAAATGAACCCACAGCCTGCGACATGATTTTTTCGTAGGCCTGATCATTTTCGGTGCCGAGTGAGAACCGGAAATGGCAAAACAGCGGGCCGTAAAAGACCAGATAATCAACGACTGAGCGTGGCCCGCCTGAGGTTTCGAGCTGCCAGACGATACGATGATATTCCCGCTCACCGTCGACTTTTTTTTCGGGACCTTTGCGTTTTTTGAGAAGCAATTCGGGAGTCTGCTCTATTTCGCGGGTGTTTTTGGTAACAAACTCGGCCACAACCGATTCGTGCGCCTCTTCACCGGCCACAAGGAACAGACCGAGCCCTTCTCTGAAGGGCCCTCTGAATTCGACCCCGTTGACAGTTTCACTGCCGGGCTCCGGCTTCCAGGTTTCCGGCAGGACAAATTCCAGCCCGGTGGCGGCATTTCTGTATTTCCAGGTTTTCTGGCTGGCTTCCGGGTAAAACCCTCTACCAGACGATGAATTGATCTGATAAACACTGAATAGCGCAACAAAAATACAGGCCCAGACAGAAGCAAAGCCGACCAGCCGCCTGAGAAACTGCGACTTCAGAACTGGCAATAACAGCAGAGCAATAGCTGCGCCGCCAAGCAGGCCACCGATGTGAGCGCTGCTGTCGACGACCTGTTCAACAGCACCAATTATCAGGTTAATAATGAGAATGAATATCAGTGTCGAAAAGTTATGCTGTCTGGTCAGACATTCATAGCCTCTGGCCTTGAAAAACTCAAAAACAATCGCGGCTGCAAGCAGCCCAAGAACGGCTCCGGAAGCCCCGGCAGACAGGGGTTGTCCATAGTGGACTGCCGCAGCGCCACCGGCGATGCCGGAAAAGAAATAGATGCCAAGAAAAATCGGCCAGCCGGCAATTGTTTCAATCGGCGGCCCAAAGAATTTAAGTGCCACCAGATTCATGATCAGATGCAGCCAGCCAATATGAACGAACTGATAAGTGAACAACCGGAAATATTCACCACTTTTAACAAGAAAATCGCTGTTGGCACCTATTTTTATAAGATCAACGACGTCTTCAACATTGAAAACCATCATCAACACGGCAGAGATAGCCATGGTCACCCAGCCAAGAAGACTCGACGCGACTTCAGACAATTCAGGAGGCGCGGCATCTGCCTGCCTGACGATCAGTCCGGTCAGATTTTCCGCATGCGCGGCATGCAATTCCTGCAGACGGGGAAGAATTCGCTGCGCAAAGAACTCCCGGTTTTCAACGAGAGAAAAGAACCTTTTGCGCATGAATGGCAGCATGGTGTCTTCTGCAAATTCGACATCCTCTTCGGTTTCGGCCTTTTCAAAATCGCCGAGTTCCTTCATGACAGCGGCCATTTCCTTTTCGCCTTCGGCGAAATTGCCGGCATTGAACTGGCAGACGCCATGCCAGAAACTGCGCAGCTGTTGAGGCAAGCGGTCGACACCCTCTTCCTGCGAGCTCATCAGCTGGTCAAATTCATGCAGCCACCCGAAAAAAGCGAGAAAAATCATGCGGCTGATTACGAGATTAGCCCGCTTTTCGGGGGTCTCATCTTCAGGGTCGCCAGTTTTCTCTTCCAGGGCCAGCTGGGCCGCCAGAGCCTCTTCATATCTGCCGGTTTCAAGATATGCCCGCACCAGATAAAGGATCTCTTCAAATGAATGGTCTGTCATTTTTTTGTTGTCATCATGCAGGTCGAGAATCAGGCCTGCAAAATTACGGTTATTGAAGTGGAGAAGGCCAAGAAAAATGCGCGTCATTGAATCGTATGGCTCGCCACGGTTAAGTAACGACCTGATTTCTGAGCGCAATTTTAAAGCGTCGCCAGCGTATTCCATTGCCATGCGGGCAATCTCGTGCATGTGCACATTAAGTTCGCTCCAGGCCAGGTTGGCTTTCCAGCGCGCGTATGGCTCAATCTCGGAGATGCGGTTTTCAGCCATCAGCGCATCGATCTGGCGCTGCAGGTAGATAGGTGCGAGAACCAGGATCGCGATTCCGCTCAGCGAGACGCCAAGGGCAATCCCGCCTCCAACGTCACGGGCCACCATTGTTATCATCAGGCAGAGCAGAAAAAACAACTGTGAAATGTAGCCGGAATAATGCTTAAAACCTTTTCGATACAGCGAAAAGATCATGTAGCCGACATTAGCGATGAGAATATAGATAAAAAAACGGTAAGCCAGATCCATTCAGTCTGCCTGCTTCTTCTTTTTTGTTTCTTTTTCTTCGGCAATGATCAGTTCGATGCCGCTGCGGTCTTCTTTCATCTGCAGACGGCCT
>Ga0116178_10003545_pt1 | contig 11793 bp, 8 predicted proteins | sample AD_STIC12_MetaG_FD_89880 | JGI IMG/M metagenome (GOLD analysis project Ga0116178, IMG submission 89880) | Active sludge microbial communities of municipal wastewater-treating anaerobic digesters from USA - AD_STIC12_MetaG | ecosystem: Engineered > Bioreactor > Anaerobic > Digestate | place: USA... | reverse complement strand
GTAGGCCGGCATGTCGGCATGGCCCAACGTGACCAGGTGCACCCGATCGAAGCGCTCGGCGAGCGCCAGCGCCGTCTGGGCGATGTGGGTCCCCGCCCCCTTCGGGGAGGGAAACACGTCGAATGTTGCGAAAAGAGCGTTCATGGTGCGTCCGGGGCGCGCTTCCACTGGCGAGGGTACCCTACGATATTGCGCGAAAAAATCAACAATAATTATCCCCGTGCCGTGGGTCGTTCTGCGGATGCGATGACGCCGCGCGGTATTTGTGTTGATACATATGCCGCGCTGTTGTATTCTTCCACGGGGCCGCGCGCCGCGGCCCGATCATACCGCACACGGGAGGAGCCATGCCGCAGTCGATCCTCATCACCCAGTGCCTGCAGAACGACTTCGTGAAGCCCATCGAGAAGTACGATCCCCTGCCCAACGCCCTGCACGTGGGCTACGACGAGTCGCGCCGCCTGCTGGGCGAGATCGTCGAGGAGGGGCCGGTGTGCGCGCTCATGCGCTGGGCCTATGCCGCATCCCCGGACGACCTGACGATCGTGAATATCCGCGACTGGCACGACGCCGACGATCATGCGCAGGACCGTCACCTCGCGTCGTTCGGGCGCCACTGCGTGCGCGACACCGAGGGCGCGGACTTCGTCTTCGCGCCGGTGATCGTCCCCGGGCGCGCGAGCCACACCGTGAACGCCACCGGCCTCAACGACTTCGCGGGCACGAACCTGGCGGAGATCCTGGAGCCGTACCGGGGGCGACCGGTGCGCGTTGGCCTGGCGGGCGTGTGGACCGAGGCCAAGATCACCTTCCTGGCCTATGAGCTCGTCACGCGCTTCGACACCTTCCGCGTGGGCGTCTCAAGCGCGCTCACCGCGAGCTCGTCGCGCGAGATGCACTTCATCGCGCTCGAGCAGCTCGCGAACATCCTGGGGGTTGAGGTGTTCGCCTCGCCGGCGGGCTTCGTCGAGTTTCTCGCGGGCGCGGCGCCGGCGCTTACCGTCGCCTCGCACCCGCGGATCGACCGCGGGCGCATCGCCGTGGAGGGCGGGGCGGCGCTCGGCGACACCGACCGCGACCTGCTCCTGTATCTCTTCCGCTCGTCGGGCGAGCTCTCGGTGAAGTGCCTGGACGGCGGGTTTTCGGGCAACGTGGTCGTGAAAACGCAGAGCCGCGACCTGCACGCCCACCGGCAGGTCCCGTGCGTGATCAAGATCGGCCCGCGGGACCTCATCGCGAAGGAGCGGATGGCCTTCGAGCGGATCCAGGACATCCTGGGAAACAATGCGCCGGCCATCGTGGACTTTTGCGAATCGGGCGACCGCGGCGCGATCAAGTACCGCTACGCCTCGATGCTCGACGGCGCGGTGCGCACCCTGCAGGAGCTTTACGCGGAGGCCGATGCGGCGTGGGTGCGGCATATCCTGGAGGTGGTTTTCGTCCGGCAGCTCGGCCGTCTGTACGAGGCTGCCTATCGCGATCGGCTGGACCTGCTGCGCTATTACGACTACTCGTCGCGCTATGCCGCCGGCGTGCGTCGGAGCGTGGAGGCCGTCACGGGGCGCGCGGAGCCGGACGACACGATATCGCTGGGCGGCGCGACCGTACCCAACCCGTGCCGCTTCTACGAGCGCGACATCAACGCGCTCGCGGAGCCGGGCTCGTCGGCCCGGTTCGTCTCCTATCTGCACGGCGACCTCAACGGGCGCAACATCATCGTGGACGAGCAGGAGAACGTGTGGCTCATCGACTTCTTTCACACGCACCGGGGGCATGTCCTGCGCGACCTCATCAAGCTCGAAAACGACCTCCTGTACATCTGGACGCCGGTGCGCTCCGACGACGAGCTCGACGAGGCCTTCCGTCTGAGCGATCTCCTCATCGGCGTGGAGGACCTCGCCGCGCCGCTGCCGGAGGCGCGCTTTTCGGGCGCGCAGTTCCAGAAGGCCTGGGAGACCGCGCGCGTCCTGCGCTCGTTCTATCCGGCGCTCATCAGGACCGATCGCGATCCCTACCAGCTCCACGCGGGGCTCCTGCGCTATGCGGTGCATACGCTCTCCTTCGACGAACCGGACCTCCGGCAGAAGCGCTGGGCGCTCTACAGCGCGGGCGTCCTCACGGGGCGCATTCGGGACCATCTCACGCGATCGCGCCGCCTGCGGATCGATTACCTCGCGCTTCCCGACGGCGAGCGCATACGCGTTGGCATGACCATCATGCCCGGCCGGCGGGACTGGGGGCGCGACCTCGCGGAGGACCTGGACGCCATGCGCGAGGAAGGCGTGTCGCGCGTGCTGGCGCTGGTAACGCAGGACGAGCTGGTGCGCTACGGCGTGCCGGGCCTGATCGCCGAATACGGGCGCCGCGGGATCGAATGCCGCTGGCTACCAGTGCTGGACCAGGGCGTCCCCACGATTGCGGCCATGCGCGATGCGGTGGACTGGATCGAGGGTTGCGTGAACGCAGGGGAGGCGGTGCTGATCCACTGCGTGGGCGGGCTGGGGCGGACCGGCGCGGCCGCGGCGTGCTATCTGGCGCGGCACCGGGGGCTTTCCGCAGCCGAGGCGGTTGCCGCGGTGCGGCGCAGCCGGTCCGGGCGCGCCGTGGAGTCGCGCGAGCAGTCCGCCTTCATCGAGCGCTTCGCGCGCGAGGCTCACTCGTCGCGCAGCACGGGGTAGCGGCGCGCGTCGGGGAGCTGATAGTGCCACCACTCCGACGGATAGGGCTCGAGGCCCGCGCGCTCCATCGCGCCGCGCAGGAGGTCGCGGTTGCGGCAGCGCTCGGCGGCGTCAGATGAACAACGCGCGTTCACGGCGGCGCGCTCGCTGAAGTCGTCGAAGGGCGTGGGCATGGGAAGCTCCCGCCCGTCCGCGCGCGCAAGCGAGCAGTCCACGGCGATGCCGCGGTTGTGGTTCGATCCCTTCGCGGGGTTCGCCACGTAGCGTTCGTTCGGCATGATGCGCCACATCGCGCGCTGCACGGAAAGCGGCCGGTAGCAATCCCACAGCACGATCCGAAATCCCTTCGCATGCAGATCCCGCGCAGCGGCGGTAAGGCGCGCGGCGGCGTCGCGGTGCAGGTAACAGCGGGTGATCCCGTGCGGCGCGTATACGTTACGTCCCAGGAAATTATTGTCCGTGTTGTACCGGAGGTCCAGGACATACTCCGGGCCGGATATCTCGACGAGGTGTGGCGCGGGGACGAATGTCGGCGGCGCGGGCTGCGCGGGCGGCGCGCCGATCGCGACCACCGGGCGCAGGGACGGGTCGAGCAGGCGAAGGAGCCGCGCCATATCTGTCTCGGAGAGGGCCACGCAGCCGGCCGTGGGAGTATTGGGCGCACGCCACACATGAAGGAAGATGGCGCTCCCCGCGCCGGGCGTCACGGGCGCGGTGTTGTACTCCACCACGATGCCGTATGTATACTGGGCGTCGCTCCGTCGCAGGCGCTCGTGCGAAAAGGCCGGGCGCGGACCGCGCACCCAGCGGTTGTAGTGCGGGGACGCGGGATCGTCGATCCAGTAGTCGTCGGGACCGGCCATGCGATAGGGGAGCCGGGTGTCGCAGGTCGCGCCGTAACCGAAGGCGATCCCCAGCGGGAACACCCCGGAGGGCGTTTTCCCGTCGCCCTCGCGCTTGGCCCCCGCGGGCGCGATCCCCGCGCGGCCCAGCACGGCCGGTACGGGGGCCATGCGCTCGCGCCACACGCCGCCCTCGAGCTCCACGAGCGAGAGCGTGGCGGTATGCGAACCGGGGGCACGCGGAACAACCAGCACGGCCTGCCGCGTCCCCGTTGGCAGGGGCGCCGGGGCGGCGGCGGGCATGCCGCAGCGCACCGCGGGCGCGAGCGCGCCCGCCATCAACAGTATTGCCGTGATAATCCCGAACGATGGTGCAGCCGGCTTTGTTTGCATGACGCGTTCCCTCAATTCCCTCGCGTTGACATCGAGTTACACAGCACGCCTAATGACAGGAAACCGCGTATTCCATCAACTCTAATAACAATTGACAGACCGACATTTATGGCGGTAATGGGACGCACTAATCAAGAAAATGAGAGGGCCCCATGCCGCTGTATACCGCCCGGTTTCGAAGCGTGAAGATCGACATTGTGCAATCCCTGCAGACCGCGAAGGGCCCGTCGGCCTCCGAGAAGCCCGAGATGAAGTTCGACGTGGACGGGGCGATGCGCCACGAGCTCGTGATGCGCGCGAAGGACTTCGTGGACCCGGGCGCGTGGCTCATGGGACTCTTCTTCTCGGCGCTGGGCGCGGGCTTTGCGCTCGTGGTGATCTACGGCATCCTCTATTTGGCGGGGGCCGTGAACCTGACGGGCGCGGCCTGGGGCGGCGCTGAGATCGCCTACCTGTCGAGCGCGCTGGTGCTGTTCGTCTCGTGCTGGGCGGGCTCGTCCGTGTTCCTCGCGATCCGCCGCGCTCGGACGGCGCTCATCGAACGCGATCGCGGGGAGGGGAACTGGAAGCTGGTGGACGAGGAGAAGTGGGAGCGCTACACGACCATGCTGCGTCTCGCCGCGGAGCGCGTCGAGCGCGAGCGTGAGGCGGCGAAGGCGAAAGCGGCCCGGGGCGTTGTCCTGCGATGACCGCGGTCGATATCCCCGAGTTCCTCCGGCAGGTATACGTCTTTTCGGCCCTGGGGGCGGACGAGCGCGCGACGATCGCCGAGCGCTTTCGCGTCGTTCCCGTCGCGGCGGGCGAGGTCATCTTTCGCGAGGGCGATCCGGGGGGCGAGCTGTATATCGTGGAGCGCGGCCGGGTGGCCACCTTTATTAACGTGCCCGGCGGCGCGCAAAAGGAGATCGCGGCCTTCGCGCCGGGGGACTTCTTCGGCGAGATGAGCATCTTCGAGAAGGCCCCGCGCTCGGCCACCTGCATCGCCACCGAGGAGAGCGTACTGGTGTCGCTGTCGCAGGAGGAGTTCATGTCCCTGGTGGACCCGTACCCGGAGATCGCGACGCGCATCATGCACCGGATGCTCGCCATCACCACGCAACGCCTGCGCACCACCGGGGAGTTTCTTTCCGAGATCGTCCGCTGGGGCGAGGGGGCCAGCAAACGCGCCATCACCGACGAGGTCACCGGCGTGTACAACCGGCGCTTCCTTGAGGAGGCCATCGTGAGCCACTATGATACGTCGGTTGGCACGGGGCGGCCGCTCTCGATCATCATGATGGACCTGGACAACTTCCGCGGGATAAACGAGCGCTTCGGCATCGAGGCGGCCGACCGGGCCTTCCGGGAGGTCGCCGATGCGATTTCCCGGCGGTTGGGCGATGCGGACATTCTCGCGCGCTACGGGGGCGACGAGTTTACCGCGCTCCTCCCCGGCACGCCGCTCGAGGGCGCGGCGCGCATCGCCGAACGGATCCGGGCCGACGTGGAGGCGCTCGACGTCCTTACCGGCCTGACGGACGCACGGACCTGCCTCACCCTGAGCCAGGGCGTGGTGGCCTACCCCGAAAGCGCGCGCACCCTGAAGTCCCTCCGCGAAAAGGCCGACGCCGCGCTCTATCGCGCCAAGGAAAACGGGCGCAACCGCGTGGAGCGCGGGTAAGACCTCAACCGCTTCGACCGGCTCAGCGCAACGCCCCCGTCCCCTTCTCCGCTGGGAGAAGGGGGACGAGGTGATCCATCGAAAAAAACAGTTGCTCCGCGTTCTTCCCCGGCGTACCGTTTCCCGAATATGAAGATCCACGAGGAGGTGTCCCATGGATGTCCGCGCGCTTCTGCCGCTTGGCCTGGTCCCGCTGACGGTCGTTGCCGTCTTTTTTCTGCACTGGCTCACGGTGCGACATGTAAGAAGCGCGGCCGAACGGCTGCCATTGTGCCGGGGGGCCTATCTGGCCTTCTCGGGCCAGTTGTTGCTGTATGGATGGATTGTGCTCCCAGTGTACTCCGCGGGCGTGTCGGCTGCCTATCTGGTCCCCCTCGGGATGACCTTCTCGTTCGTGGGCGATGTGTTTAATCTGCAGTTTCCTTCTATTTTAAGAAAAACCGGCGAGCCCCTCTTTTATGGCATTCTGAGCTTCATGGCGGCACAGGTCTGTTATATCGCCGCCATCGTGTCGCTGGTCTCGATGGACGATCTTATCGGCCGCGGATATCTGGTCCCCCTCATGGCGGGGCTTATCGTGGTGCCGGCGGTGCTCTTCCGGTTCCGGGTTTATCATCCGGACCGCCCCAAGCGGATCATGCGCGGTGCGCTCGTGTACGGGTTTGTCCTGGGGGCGATGGCGGCGCTCGCCATATCGGCGGCGCTGGCGCACGGGGGCCTGTGGTGGCTGCCGGCTGCGGGCGCGGCCTTCTTCCTTTTGTCGGACGCGGTGATGGGCGAGACAACGGTGCACGGGCGTCATCCGGTGTTCGAGTACCAGGTGCCGTGGGTCACGTATCTTGCCGCTCAAGGGCTCATTCTTATGGGCTTCGCGGCGATGTTATAGGCATGGAGTGACCTCGCCCGCTTCGACAAGCTCAGCGCAACGCCCGCGTTCCCCTTTGCGACAGGATGTCGCGAATGCGGCATCGTACACGGATGAATCCCGAATTCCCCCCTTCTCCTGCGGGAGAAGGGGGCAGGGGGGATGAGGTTGGCCGTTGCACTTCGATAGGTGTGGTTTTAGGTAAAATCCCGCGAAACCCCGCAGCAACAGGCTTTTACTCGATGCCGCTGAAGATGCGTCCGCAGTCGAGGATGAGTCCGGGGAGCACGATGCTTTCAAACGTTTCATTGGCCCGGTAATGGAGGGGTTTTTCATAGCGGCCATCCTGCCCAATTCGAAAAAGGTTCAGGTGCCCCGCCCCCGGGTTTACGATCCAGTATTCCCGAACGCCGTGCCGTTCGTAGAGCAGCAACTTTTGCGTCTCGTCCTTGTATGCGGTGGATTCGGAAAGCACCTCCACCGCCAAGTCGGGAGCGCCCAGGATTCCCCGCGTGTCGATTTTCCGGGGATCGCACACGACAACGACATCGGGCTGGACCACGGTGACGATGTCTTCGTCCACGGCGGCGTCTGTCGACTCGGGCAATCGTACGTCGAGGGGAGATACAAACACCTTGCATTGTTTCCCATCGAGATACTCTGCGATGATACGTGCAATAGTTAATACAATTTCCTGATGGCCAGTCCCGGGCGATGGGCTCATGTCGTAGGCCACACCGCCAATGAGTTCCCAATGCTCGTCGTCGGGCCACGCGCGGTAATCAGCGTAGGTGAATTTCTCATCTGCTTTTGATTTTGGCAGAGCCATTGTTGCGCCTCCATGTATTCATCTTTTGTGTAGCATGCTGCGGATTTTCTGTCAACACTTTACCTCACCCGCGCGCTGCGCGCCCCTCTCCCATTGGAGAGGGGCTTCTCGGGAGAGGACTTTTTCTGAGGAGCCCCTCTTTGCATGCAGAGAGGGGCGCGCCGACTTGCCCCGAGCCTGTCGAGAGGCGGCGGGGGTGAGTTTGGTGTTCATGAAGCGGATCAATACCCGATTTCCCCCCTTCTCCTACGGGAGAAGGGGGGTCAGGGGGGATGAGGTTACGCCGATACGCAGAGCGTGCCGTGCGAGCGTGTCACGCGAGTGGCCGCCGGGTAGGCGGCGTCGGTGATCACGCCGTACACGAAGTACTCGGCGGCGGGTTCGAGACCGGAAAGGACCACGGGCCCTGCGGGATTTTCACCGCTGTCGTGGCGTGAAAACATGCCGCTCGCGGCGCCGTTGGTTTTCTTTTGCGTAAAGAGGGTCACGTGGTGGCCGCCGTTCACCGGGGCGAAGCTCACGCTGATGGAGCCCGGCTCGGTTCCGGGGGCCGCGACAAACTCGAAGAGCGTGTCGTCGCCCACCGGCTTGAACAATTCCAGCACCTCCCCGGAGCGCTGTCGTTTCGCGTTAGCGCCGATGAAGAGATTGTAGCCGGTTTTATCGCTTCCTTTGGCGGCGTTCCCCCAGCCGCGCTGCAGAATGCCGCCGATCCCCTTCCAGTTGTTGACCAGTTGCGTGAAGGCGTTGCGGACCTCCATCTGCTCGGACGTTTTGGGATTGCGCTGCGTTCCCTTGCGGCGCACGAAGAGCTCGCCGTTTCGGTTGAAAAACACCAGATCGCCGATTTTACGGCGGAAACCCTCGAATACCGGGTTAAGCTTTACATCTGCCATGAGTAGTACCTCCATTCATTAGATTTGGTTGATGGCATTGTAAAAAACGTCTTTTCCGTCCGATTCGACTGTTTTATGTTTTCATTTCGCACCTCCTTTTCGACGTACTACTTGTTACACGGGCGCCGAACCGGAATTTTGAATTTTTTTGATGGGGGCGGCTTAATATTTATAATTTCGGGGTGGGGAAGCGTGGTGTGAGTAGCTAAGAGGTATCTAAGAGGTACCTAAGAGGGATGTAAGAGGTGTGTGGGGCCGGGGTAAAACAATCGATTCGTATTTAATTTCTCATCTTCTCCTATATTGAGAAGGCTCCTGAGGGGATGTCGCAGTGTCGAACGGGGACAGAGTGTTCAAACTCCGCTCGTCGGATGCAGGGGATTGCGGTGGGCTTGTCGGGAAAAAAATATTGACATTACACTTTTATCTGTTTACCACTCTTGATTGGCTGTGGAAATCGTCTTTGTTCTTAATCCGGAGGTTTGGTGAGCGCTCCAGAAGAACGCGCCCGTGTGCAGATCGACGTGATGCTCGATGCGTCGGGTTGGGCGGTGCAAGACAAATCCGATATTAATCTTTCGTCACAACGGGGCGTCGCGATCAGAGAGCTGTCGTTTGCCACGGGCGAACCGGATTACACGCTCTTTGCGGACGGCAAGGCCATTGGGGTGGTTGAGGCCAAGCCCGAAGGGACCACACTGCGCGGCGTGGAGTCGCAGTCTGAGAAATACGCCACCGGCGCGCCTCCCGGCATTCCGGCATGGCATAATCCCCTTGCGTTTTGCTACGAGAGCACCGGCACTGAAACCCATTTCACCAACCGGCTCGATCCCGACTTCAGGAGCAGAGAGGTCTTTTCCTTTCATCGCCCGGAAACGCTTATTGAATACGCGCAACAACCGAAGCAGCTCAATGAACGCATTCGCGAACTGCCGCCGCTGCCAACCGGGCACCTCTGGCCCGCGCAGGCGCAGGCTATCGCCAATTTGGAGAAATCATTTGCAAGGAACATGCCGCGCGCCCTTATCCAGATGGCGACCGGCTCCGGAAAGACCTTCACCGCCGTGAATTTCACCTATCGCCTGGTGAAGTTCGCGAAGGCCCGCCGGGTCCTCTTCCTGGTGGACCGGGGCAACCTGGGAGATCAGACCTTAAAGGAGTTCCAGCAGTTCGTGACCCCCGACGACGGACGCAAGTTCACCGAGCTGTACAACGTGCAGCATCTGGTATCGAACACGATAGATCCGGTGGCGCGCGTTACCATATCCACCATCCAGCGCCTGTATTCCATGCTCAGGGGCGATGAGGAGCCGCCGGAAGACCTGGACGATCTGGCCATCGACGCGGCGGAGTCGCTGTACCGCGATCCGGTGCCCGTGGCATACAGCCCCGTGTTTCCTCCCGAGACATACGATTTTGTGGTCATCGATGAGTGCCATCGCTCCATATATAATCTCTGGCGGCAGGTGCTGGAATATTTCGATGCGTATCTCATCGGCCTCACCGCCACGCCGTCCAAGCAGACCTTCGGCTTTTTCCATCAGAACCTGGTGATGGAGTACAACCACGAGCGCGCCGTGGCCGACGGCGTGAACGCAGCCTACGATGTGTACCGCATCCGCACAAATATCTCCGAGAAGGGATCAAAGATCGAGTCCGGGTACTATGTGGACAAGCGCGACCGACTCACCCGCGCCAAGCGCTGGGAGCAGCTCGACGAGGAGTTCGAATACACCGCGAAGGAGCTCGACCGCGAGGTGGTGGCCGAGGACCAGATACGAACCGTGCTCACGGCCTTCCGCGACCGGCTGTTTACCGAGATATTTCCGGGCCGCACCGACGTGCCCAAGACGCTCATCTTCGCCAAGGACGATTCCCACGCAGAGGACATCGTGCGCATCTGCCGCGAGGTGTTCGCCAAGGGAAACGAGTTTTGCCAAAAGATCACCTATCGAACGACGGGCGCGAAGCCCAAGGACCTCATCTCCTCGTTTCGCAACAGCTATCATCCCCGTATCGCCGTGACCGTGGACATGATCGCCACGGGCACCGACATCAAGCCGCTTGAGATCGTGTTCTTCATGCGTTCGGTGAAGTCGCAGGGCTTTTTCGATCAGATGAAGGGGCGGGGCGTGCGGGTGATCGCCGACACCGAGTTCCAGGCCGTGACGCCCGACGCGAAAAAGAAAACCCATTTCGTGATCGTGGACGCCGTGGGCGTATGCGAGCGCGATCGGAGCGACTCCCGGCCGCTGGAACGCAGGCGTACCGTTTCCTTTGAAAAGCTCGTAGAGGCGATCGCCCTGGGAAACCGCGAGGAGGACGCGCTTCAGTCTCTCGCGGGAAGGCTTGCGCGACTCGACCGGGCGCTGGACGACAAGGCAAAATCCGAACTTGCGATAATAAACGGCGGCATCGGCCTCAAGGAAATCGCCGGGGCCATTCTCGATTCGCTCGATCCGGACGTGATCGAGGAAAAGGCGAAAGAGGGCAAGGGTCTCTATTATGCGCCCACCGCAATGGAGCTGGCGCAGGCGCGGAAAGCCCTTGCGGATAACGCGGTTAAGCCGATTGCCGCCAATCCGTCCTATCGCGGCCGTTTGATCGAGGTGCAGCGCGCCTCCGAGCAGACCATCGACACCGTCAGCAGGGATTCGCTCATCGACGCCGGTTACAGCGCGGCCGCCCTGGACGCCGCAAAGGGAATGATCGCCTCGTGGGAGGAGTTCATTAAGGAGAACCGGGACGAGATCACCGCCATCCAGATCATTTATACCCACGGCAAAAAGCTCCGATACGAACAGCTCAAGGAGCTTGCCGCCGCGATCGAGAAGCCTCCACGGCGCTGGACGCCCGAGGCCCTCTGGGCCGCGTATGAAAAGATCGGCAGGGCGGGCGCGCGAAACGGGAAGGCGGCCTCCGCGAATACCAAAAGAATTCTTACCGATCTGATCACCCTGGTGCGTCTTGCGCTTCACGATTCGGATTCGCTCGTGCCCTTTGCCGATACGGTCCTGCAACGATTTGATACCTGGCTCGCGGAGCAGAAGACGCGGGGGCGAACGTTTAACGACGAACAATTATCGTGGCTCGGGCTCATACGCGACCACATCGCCACGAGCCTCGCCATGGACCTGGACGATTTCGATTACGCGCCCTTTAATACGGAAGGCGGCCTGGGGAAGGCGCGGAAGGTCTTCGGGGCGGAGTTGGCGGGGTTGTTGGAGGAGTTGAATGCGGTGCTGGCGGCGTGACCTCACCCCCCGGCCCCCTCTCCCATAGGAGAGGGGGAGTGCTGGGCGTAGGTTTATCGTATGGAAACCCTCTCCTTTTTTCACCGCTTAATGGGAGAGGGTGCGCAGAGCGCGGGTGAGGGGAAGAGGTCGCATCGCTTGTCCAATATAATGTGTGAATACGGAATAATTTCAAATTTGTTGATGAAAACGATGAATTCTGGATATAAAAAAGTTAAGTTGGGTGAGGTGGCGGACTTCATTATGGGGCAAGCGCCTCCTGGTACTGAATGCAATTTTAATGGGAATGGAACGGTATTTGTTAAAGCCGGTGAATTTGGGAGAATAAAACCGATTGTTCGCGAATGGACGAGGAAACCATTAAAACATGCACGTG
>Ga0116178_10003538_pt1 | contig 11814 bp, 12 predicted proteins | sample AD_STIC12_MetaG_FD_89880 | JGI IMG/M metagenome (GOLD analysis project Ga0116178, IMG submission 89880) | Active sludge microbial communities of municipal wastewater-treating anaerobic digesters from USA - AD_STIC12_MetaG | ecosystem: Engineered > Bioreactor > Anaerobic > Digestate | place: USA... | reverse complement strand
TTTTTTCCCCAGGAGAACTCCCGCCAGGATGTCATTGTGACCGGCGAGATACTTGGTTCCGCTGTGAATTACCAGATCTATGCCGTAGTCCAGCGGTCGCTGGTTGTAGGGCGTGGCAAAGGTGGAATCAATGATCGTTATGACCTTATGCTTATCGCCGATATGACGGAACTTCACCATGTCGAACACGTTAAGATAGGGGTTGGTCGGTGATTCGGAAAAAACAAAACGTGTATTTTCTCTGATGGAAGAATCCAGGAGTTCATAATCACCGAAAGGCACTATCGTGCAGTCAATGCCGAAGCGCTTAAGATAGGTGCGGCAGAACTCAAGCGTCCTTCCGTAGCAATCATCCGTAATTACAATATGATCGCCTGATTCCACCAGGGCAAGGATGGTGGTGGTAATCGCCATCATCCCGGAAGAGAAAACAAGTGCGTCATCGGCGGAATTCAGGACCATCAAACGTTGCTGGGCCACGATCTCGGTGGGGTTTCCATATCTGCCGTATTCATAGCGTTTCTTGGCATTTTTGGTGTAGGATTCAATTTCTTTACTGTCTTTGAAGAAGTACGTCGAGGATTGCACAATAGGGGTGGTTATCGAGTCGGCGTAACGGGCCCTGTCTTCCCCGGAGTGAATCGCCTTTGTAAAAATTGATTTTTGTTTTTCTTTCGGGCTCATGATTTCCTTTCCAGACAGTCTTTTCGGATACATGCCTGATTTTTATTGACCGGAGTATAGAGAGAAGACATCCGCCTGTCAACGTCAAATTCACAAACAGAATCAGGTGAATATTACAGCAAACTATTGACATTTATGGAGAGAATCTCTACATTGAGACAAAAGAAATCAGGAAGTCCCCGTATGCCGATTTATGAATTCGAGTGTGAAAAATGCAAAAAGCAATTTGAAGTTGTGACACTGAGCTTGAGTGAAAAACCCAAAGCCGCCTGTCCGGCCTGCAAATCCAAAAAAACACGCAAAATGATCTCCCGGGTCAGCAAAGGGAAATACAGCGGCAACTTCTCCGGTACCTCCGCCCCGACCGGCGCGCCGGCAAGCTCCGCCTGTGCTTCGTGTACTTCGACAAACTGCTCGAGCTGCGGCCATTAAAATCGTTTTTCATCATCCAGGACGTGTAAACGGACCTGGTAAAAATATTTTTCTCCGCCTCCCTCCGGCAAGCCGGCCCTTCCTCCAGTTTTCAGTGCGTGGTTCCTCGCCCGCCAAGCATGTGTTTTGAGTTTTTTCAGCTTGCTTTTTTTTCTCCGGAAAGTTTAGGATGCTCTCTATCATGACCAGTCGAAAATAATCAGTTTTTCATTGTCTGGCCATCTCATGTCTTAGTATCGGATGATTTTACCAGCTTCTGGCCCTGCTCTCCCTCTGACTTCTTACACCGGACGCGCTTTTCTCTACCGTCATTTGAGAAACAATAAACCTTCATCCTGCCCCGGGGCGGGGCGCAAGTGTTTATTTGATATGACCGGGAAACCTAAAACATCAAACGAAAGGAGGGCAAATGAGCAGTATTTACAAAGTCATTGAAATTATTGGAGGCAGTGAAATATCCTGGGAAGATGCGGCCAGGAAGGCAGTGGAAACAGCCGCCAAAAGCCTTAAGGAAATTCGCATTGCCGAAGTCGGGGAGCTCGATATGCGTATTGAGGACAACAGGGTGGTAGAATATCGTGTTAAACTGCGTGTCTCATTCAAATATCTGGCAGATTAAGGCGATCAGCTGTTCCCCGGTCTTATCACGACAACCGATGCTGTTCGGCCGGGGAATAATGAACCGGAAGTGTATTTTTGCCGGCCACGGATAACTTTGATGGGGGAGCCCCAAACCCGGGCTCAGCCCAAGCCCCTCTCACAACTTGGGCTGTCAGGCTCGCATATGGGGCGTTGACCATTTGGCCTGTCTGCACGTGCCGGAGCAAACTGTCATCAGGGCGCTTCCCCGGCGCGCTTTTCCCGGCGGCAACATTTTCGTTACAGTAGCTCCATGGCCTGTATGAGCCTTTGCCCCCTGGGTAACTGTCGCGATCTTTATCTTTACTCGCTACTTGACCGCGGCTGAAAGATGGTTTTTCAGCTCCTGCAAGCCGTTCCATATTTCGACACTGCCTATGTATCTTCTCATGTCCGCAGCTGAGTATCTGATCAGGCAGGTGGGCGTCTGGTTGATTTTGTGCTCCTTGATCAGAGCGCCCATAAGGGGAAAGACAGATTTTTCATTCATTGACGCCCATTTAATTTGCCTGCCCGCCAGGTACCGGGTCAATGCTTCTTCATCCCGAATGCCCTTGTCCATGGCTGCCTCAAACAGAGCTTTGCGCACACGCAGAGCATTGTCGAGATCCGGCTGCGCATTAACGGCCTGAAGATAATACTTTGCATATATGGGCGTGGCACGGTTAAAGGGAACATCGATAAACTTGATTTGAACTTTGTGTGTGGCCAGGAGCTCCTTTAGCAATCCCTCCGCCTTTTCGTCAATGATCTTGCAGTGTGGGCAAAAATAATCGGAAAAAATTAAAATTTCGTGAGTTCCTGTGCCGAAATAAGGGATCACACGAACCAGTTCCTGCCCGTGAACCTGAGTAAACGGCCAGACAAGAACCATTAAAATCGGTAAACATCCGGCGGCGCCCAATAAAAACAATTTAATTTTCTTTATCTTTGACAGCATATGTGCCCCTCCCTGAAAAATAACCGTTATCCGGCTGTCTCGACAACATCATTGAAAAGTGTTTCAAGCCTTTGGCATTTAGCACAACTGGTTCCCGGAATCTCAATTTTCATAGCAATCCCCTATTTCTTAACAAAATTCAAGATTTTCTTATGATCTTCGGCGTCGACCACGAGCAGTTCCTCGACGTAGCCGATAAAATCGAGAACACTCGCCCCCCCTGATCTCTGAAATAATTAAAAAACAGGACGCCATTACTTTGTTTGGACCTGTATTTTTGCCTCTTAATTTTGTTATTTTTAAAACTTTGACGCATTTTCCTGAAAACAGGCGTACCGGTATCTCTAATATGCCGGGCTACACCCGACTGAGAAACATGATACCCTTCATAAAACCAATTGATCTCAAAATCAGGTGATATACAATTTTTAGTTGAAAGTTGAAGTGTGGCTCCGTCCGTGGTAGTGACCACGGACCCTGATGCCAATCAAAGAAAGGAGCCACATATGAAACTAGACACAAAAAAGCGTAAAAAAGCAAGAAAAGGATTTGAGCAAGTTTATGGACAGTGTGAGCTGACACAGCGAATGTTTACTATTTTGCAGACTGGCAAACAAGGCCTTGACGCACTTCAAATGGAGCTTGGCGTAATGCTATGTGAGACGATCATGGACATGGAAAGGGAAGCCCTTTCCGGTCCTGACTGGTCACCCATCAATAAAGGGGTATACAAATGGGCCTACCAGCCCGGTTCTGTCTATTTAGGTGATCAAAAGATTCGTGTTCGTCATCCACGCTTAAGGGGTCCTCAAGGCGAGATTCATCTGAGCAGCTACTCACAATTAAAGCAACCCGGTTCCTTTTCTGAAGAAATGCTCGGCAGGGTGTTGCGTGGCATATCCTGTAGGCGCTATGGCGAAACCGTCATAGATGCAGCCCGTTCGTTTGGCGTATCAGCCTCATCGATATCCAACAGGATCGTAGAGGCCACAAGCCGTAAGCTTAAGGAATTCAAGGAATGTAACCTTTCGGAGCTCAACATTTTTGCCATTTTTATCGACACCATCCATCGCGCCCAAGACGCTTTTATTGTGGCTTTGGGCGTTGACCATTCTGGAGAGAAGCATCCTCTGGGATTCTGGCAGGGTGCTACGGAAAACAGTGACATTTGTCGGGAGTTATTTGCGGATATGCAGGCACGTGGTCTGACTTTTGGCAAAAAGACCCTTTGGATTACCGATGGCGGCAAGGGGATCATCAAGGCCCTCAGAGAATCTTTTGGCACAAAGCTTTTACACCAGCGTTGCACGATACACAAAGACCGGAATATTCAGAAGCATTTGCCCAAACGGTATCGTAAAATGGCACACCGGCACTTTACTGTTGCTTTGGAGCAAAATTCCTATGCCGATGCCAGGCAGATGCTTTTGGATTTTGAGAAATGGCTCAGGAGTATTAACGAATCGGCTGGAGATTCCCTCAGGGAGGCCCTGGAAGACATTTTGACCCTTCACCGCTTAAAAGTGCCTGCATTACTGAGGAAGACTCTCACCTCGACGAATCCCATCGAGAATATGTTCTCAACCGTAAGGGACTGTGAGGTCAATATCAAGCGATACAGAAGTAGTGCCATGTCTCAACGCTGGCTTGCGGCGGTTTTATTACACTGCAAAAAAGGATTCAGGCGCATTAAGGGTTATGCCGATATTGCTGACCTGCTTATAACGATTGAACAATATTTTGGCGAAGAAACAGTGAATGCCGCATAACATCATGGCTGCGGAGCTGACTTTGTTTCAACTAAAAAATTGACATCACCCCCAAATGGTAATCTTGAATGTAAAAAAGCTGCAAAGATGTTGAATATGGATTCAAGCACTTTGTATCGCCATCTAAAGAAGGAAGGGACTACATTTAAGGACGTGTTGTTATCAGTAAAACAAGATCTGGCAAAGAATTATTTACTTCAGGGGATGACCTGTTCACAAATTACTTATCTTCTGGGTTATTCTGAACCTGCCGCTTTTCAACGTGCTTTTAAGCGCTGGTTCGGCATTAGTCCTGGTAAATATATAAAATCGTTACCATAATATTATTTTTGATAAGAACTTGTTTGATGAAAATGGATGGTAGTGTCAAGAATCTTTCGCACTTTTGTTTTAGCAGCCCAACAATCCGGTAGTCGGTAAGCCAAACGCTCTGCGAGCCGCCAGAGTTCCCGGAGCGTTTGGCGCTTATGCCATCCCCTCGATGTTTTCTGTCAGTCTAGCCATATTCAAATATCGTCTTTTCCCCCACCTTGTGGCAGATATGTGCCGGAGCCGGGCGGCAACCAGCATCTACTTTGAAAAATTTCTCTTGGGGAAAATTGAGGCCTTATATGAGTAGGTAAGCCCGTCTGTGGCCCTTGTACTACCTACCCCCTCGTTTGGCATGAAAATATTCGAGTCCAAACAGACATGCCTTTTTGATTACCAGGCTGCCAGTCTAAAAAATATAGATAAATGATCTTTTCTTCCTATTTATATTATCGATGTGGGGGATGAGATTTGCAGACAATAAAAAAGGGACCAGTAATAATATCTAAGTCCCTGTTTTTATGATTGGCGTCCCCACGGGGAGTCGAACCCCGGTTACAGGCGTGAAAGGCCCGTGTCCTCGGCCTCTAGACGATGGGGACGTCGTGTGGCCTTAATTCAGGTAAGTTGTTGTCATTTTGACCTGAAGACACCGGATATTATTCATTTCGAAGCACTGGTGTAGAAACAGGTTGCGGTATGAACGTTGGTCGCGTGTAACCAAGCTTATAAGACTTGTTTCCTGTCCGAAGAATCCGGACCAGCGTTGTTCGGGGATGTAAAAAGCGCGATTTACTCAGGCTATGATCGATTAAGAAATAATTGTTTACAATTTGTGCGTGAACAGATAAGATATTTGCCCGTAAACGGTTAAAACGTCAACAATTCGGCGTATGGTCATTTTGTTTAGTTGGCGTTTTGCTTCTGGATGAGGGGAATAATTATCTGTATGAGCGCCAAAAGACAACTGAAAAGCATGGATTTTTTTGCAGGCCATCCCGTTTTTTCTCTGGATGAGGCTGTGGCTGCCCTGGCCGCTGATGGAGAGCGTTCGCGTGTTTTAGGTCGCCTTAAATACCATCTGAAAACCGGCCGCTTGAAACGGGTGACTCGGGAGGTATACGCTGTCGTTCCACCTGGGGGGCCTTTTTATAATTTGAAAATTGATCCTTTCCTTGTGGCAAGGGCGATGCATCCAGACTGCGTCTTTTCCCATCACAGTGCCCTGGAGCTTCTCGGGGCAGCCTATTCGGTATGGAATCAGTGTACGGTTTATGTTGCCGGACGCCATCGGCCCTTGCGTCTTGATGGTGCAACTGTCAGATTTCTGGATTCGCCGGCGTCCATGCAATCCGGTGCCGGGCAACAGCTTGGTACACGCAAGGTAGAGCATCAGGGGCTGCTGTTGAATACAACCGGCCCCGAACGGACGCTGGTAGATGGCTTTAATCGCCCGGCCTTGACAGGCGGCCTGGAAGAGCTTGTTCGATCCGCGGCTGGTTTTACGACTCTTGACCTTGGTCTCCTGGAAGAAGTTTTACGCAGGTACGGGCTGGCAAGGCTATGGGCGGCGACAGGTTGGTTTTTAGAAATGTTTCAAAAAAGCTTTCATGTGCCCAATGATTTGCTTGTACGCATGGAGAAGAACCGCCCGCAATCGCGACTTTACGCCGAGCGTACCCAAAGGGGTGGAAAACTGGCCCGGCGATGGAACCTGATTCTTCCTCCTGCGCTGTTGTCTCTGGGAGAACCTGATGAGCGTTAGCCTGAAATATCTTCAAGATTGTTCGGCGCAAACCGGCTATCGGATCAATGCGTTGGAAAAGGTGATTAGGCTGGGCCGGATGGCGGCGGATGTGGCCCGCCACCCACTTCTTGGCCGAGTGCTGGCTCTGAAAGGAGGTACTGCCTTCAATCTTTGCTTCGGCCCGCCCAAGCGGCTTTCCGTTGATCTGGATTATAATTATATCGGTTATGTCGATCGGACGGCTATGCTGGAGGCAAGGCCCGGGGTTGAGCAGGCCGTTGTCGATCTTGCGCGTCGTCAGGGGTATCGGGTACAACTATCCGCAGATGCCTTTGCCGGGCGCAAGTATTATCTCGTGTATCGGTCCGTTACCGGCTCTGAAGATCGGATTGAAGTGGATTTGAATTTCCTTTTTCGCCTGCCCGTTTGCGGGATTGAATTACGTGATCTCTGGCAGCCCGGCGAGATGGAACATCCCCGCATCCAGGTGGTCAGCCTGGAAGAAATCCTTATTGGTAAGTTTCTCGCCTTGCTGGATCGCGGTGCGGTGCGCGATGTCTGGGATATTGCCTATCCACCGCCACCGTCCAACCGGATCTTTAAATCGGCGCGATTCAGACGATGGTTTGTTGCGCTTTCACCCATTTTGGAACATCCACTGCAAATGTATAAACGCGAGCGTCTTGAAAAGGGAATGTCTGACAGAGATATTGATGAGCGACTCAGTCCTATGCTTGCCGGTGTCTCCCCTGCCCGGAATGAACTTATTGAGCGCGCCTGGAATGCAATTGATAAATTTCTGAAACTGGAATCCGCTGAGGCGGAATATATTGCTGCTTTAGCGCATGGGGAATTGAAACCGGAACTGCTTTTCCCTGACCATCCCGAAGAGGCCGGCGCTGCCGCTGCACATCCGGCAATTCTATGGAAGCTGCAAAATGTTAAAAAATATCTGGCCCGTAAGTCTGGCCGAAAAGTCAGCATCAAGCCTGCCAAATGAGGCAAATAATTCACGACCCCATTTAAGTGCAAAATTTCCGCTGAAACATTGCACAAGGCAAGCGCATTCAGGATATGTTCAATAAAAACCCCCCTGGCTGGCGGGCTACGGAGGGTTTTTAACTTGTGGTCTTGTGTTTGTGGTTTTTCGGGGTAAAAAAAGAGGGGTTAGTCAACTAACCCCTCCGAAGCTATTTTGGCGTCCCCACGGGGAGTCGAACCCCGGTTACAGGCGTGAAAGGCCCGTGTCCTAGGCCTCTAGACGATGGGGACGTCGCGTGGCCTTAATTCAGGTAAGTTGCGCCTTATATATTTTTAAATCCGGAAAGTCAAGCCGCTGCCGTCATTTTTTTTAGACGATGATTTTGTAATGCTATTTTGTTTTCTCTTATGGGTTTGCCCTGGCCGTGGGACATGCGCGACGGGCTTAATAATTGAGTTTTTACGGCCGCCTTGCTTTTTTACGGGCAAAGGCACTTTTTTGCCCAAACGGACAAGGGAATTGCCCCGTCGCAGAGGATATGAGACAATGGCACCCCAAAATACTTACCTCTGGAGGTAAACCATGAATGTCTATGATTTCCGGAAAAGGGAAAATGCCGTGGATGAGATATTTATCCGTCGCTGGTCGCCGCGCGCCATGTCCGGAGAGGGGCTGGATGAGGAGACCCTCAGGACATTGCTGGAGGCGGCCCGCTGGGCTCCGTCATCGAACAATAACCAGCCCTGGCGTTTTATTTACGCCAGGCGCCAGACACCACACTGGGAAAGATTTTTCAATCTTCTGGATGAGGGAAATCAAAACTGGGCGAAAGACGCGGCGGTGCTGATGGTTGTTGTCTCGAAAACCACGTTTGATTCCGGAAAGCCGTCGCGCACTCATTCTTTTGATACAGGCGCGGCATGGCTCAGCCTCGCGCTGCAGGGCTCGATGAAAGGTCTGGTCGTGCACGGAATGCAGGGGTTCAACTATGAAAGGGCGCAAAAAGAGTTGCAGGTGCCGGAAGGTTATGCCGTCGAGGCGATGATTGCCATTGGCAGGCCGGGTCGGAAGGAAGATCTGCCCGAGTACCAGCAGAAGCGCGAATTTCCGTCGTCAAGAAAAACCATCCCGGAAATTGCTATGGAAGGATTTTTTCAGCAAAATTCTCCGTAGCGGCCGGCGGGCTGCCTGTTACTGGTGGTGAGTGGCGGATGATGTCCGGCCGGTGATGTCGGGCGGATCTTTGTGGGAAGAGGGCGGGGATAAGGGTAGGCGATACCCTTCCCCCCGCCCTGAGTGTCAGGTGACGGTGAACAGTTTTTCAGTACCGGCAGGCATCCGCCTTTTGATAAGGCACGGTAAAAAGCCGACCGTCATTTTTTGCTGCACGGGGACGTCCCGGGGGTCAGTTGTCAAGAAGCCGAGACGTTTGCATAACCACATAAAAACAACAATATTGTCATTTCCGCCGGTTGCTCGGCCTGTCGAAGCAGGCGGGAATCCAGTTATTTCAAAGCTTTTTGGATGCCGGCCTGCGCCGGCATGACTAATAAGAGTAGTTTTTCAAAGCTCTTAAGCCGCTGTTTACGCATGCTGTTTTTTCTCCACGGGGACGAAATACTCATGTGCTTTGCGATAATTTTCGTCCATCAAGGTTTTAAAGTCACTTCTTCCCTTGTGGTATGCCTCGGTAATTTGCTGAACGATTTTCTTGCTCTCGGGTGTGGCGAAGTTCGATTTATCCATAAAGCGATAAATGAAAGACTCCGTTTGATCCTGCAGTGCCGATAAAGTGCTAAAGGCATTGTTGAAGATTCGTTGATTGAAATCCAGCATTTGTTTCATAATTTGCTTCTGATCCATGATAGTCCTCCTTGAAAAATGGTTAGAAGGTTAGTACGGTCGCATGGAGAGGCATTGGCCCTCCACCCACAAAAGACAGCTTCCTGCTCATCTTTATCGTGTACGTCCACTTGGTTGTGATGCCGCCATTGTCGGTGCAAATAAAGCCGGGGCGATGTTCTGTGCAGCGGCGAGAGATCGAAAAACCGGCTGATCGCCCGCTGTCTGGTTGTGCGCAGTTTCCGGCAAACACAGGGGTTGGAAGAAAAAATGGCAACATTTACCCCACCACGTAAAACGCAATGTATAAAAAGCCGGTCAATACTTTGTGTTACCTTTGCTTGGCAACGCTGCGGCAACGGCTGATACAACATGCATGTGAAAAAGCAATTTTCAGTAAATCGTGAATGAATTGGAAACTATAGAACATCTTAAAATAGAATTTCAAAAAAGTCAACAATTCCATTGTCACAAAATCAACCGGTCGTTGAATTATTGTAAAAAACAGGATATGAAGAAAACAGATTTTCAAAACCAATCATTGAAAGCACGGACATGGCAAAGAAAACCCTGGAGAAATGGCTGAAATTAGAGATTACCGCACCCGCGGAACTGACCGATGCACTGGTCAATTTTCTGGAAGAGGCAGGTGCCGAGGGGGTTTTTTCGGAATCGCTGCTGCCGCCGGGGAGTAATTTCCCGGAGCCGGGCGACATGGAAGTGGTGCAGGCTTTTTTCCCGTCCGGCACAGGGGACAAAAAGCAGATTTCCGCCGTGCGTAAATATCTGGCAAGGCTCGAAGAGTTTTTCCCCGATTCAGGGACACCGATGCTCACGTCGGAAGTTGTTTCCGACCCTGACTGGGGTGAGCAGTGGAAAAAATATTTCAAGCCGGTGCGCGTGTGCAAAAATATCGTGGTCAAACCGACCTGGGAAAGGTACACTCCCTCAAGCCGCGATATCGTAGTGGAAATCGACCCGGGGATGGCTTTTGGCACCGGTCAGCACGCTTCTACGCGGATGTGTATGGAAGCGATTGAAAACACAATTATGAACGACAGGTCCGTTGAGCAGTGGAAGGTGCTCGATGTCGGTTGCGGCACAGGGATTCTGGGTATTACGGCCGCCAAAATGGGGGCGCAGGATGTCCTGTGTGTTGATAATGACCCCAAAGCGACGGAAATCGCCGCCGAAAATTCCGTCATTAATAGTGTGGACCAGTGGCTGCGGGTGGTCAATGAAGATGCGGCGCGCATCCGCGAGAAGCGCAATCTGATCATTGCCAATCTGACTTCCAGGCTGCTTATGAAGCTCAGGGCGCATCTGGTAAAAATACTGACGCCCGGCGGGTATCTGATTATTTCCGGCATCATTGAGCAGGATGTCCCAGCCATGGAAAAGCATTTTATTAAAGAACCACTGGTCTGTGCCGACAGGCTTACGGAAAAAGAATGGGTTTGTTACGTGCTGAAAAAAGACCGGCAGGCCGGGAAAAGCTGATGTGTTTTTCTGTGCCGAAATCTTGAGGGGATTCTGACTTTGGCTTTGCCCCGCATATACAGTCCCCGTTCACTGGAAGACGCCACTGCCTGCGAGCTGGGGGCGGACAGCCTGCGTTATCTGAAAACGGTTTTGCGTCTTGACCCCGGAGATGCGGTTGTCGTCTTCGACGGGTTCGGCCACTCTTATGAGGCGCGCATTGAAAGCTACACGTCCCGAGCCGTGTATCTGACGCTTCAGGGGGCGCTCCCGCAGAGAAAGAAGCAAATCAGCGTCACGTTGGCCCAGGCCGTACCCAAAGGAACCAAAATGGATATGATCGTCAAAGGGGCGGCCGAATTGGGTGCGGATGTGATTATTCCCTTTACGGCATCGCGCTCAGTCAGCCGGCCGACGGGAGAAAAAGCTTCGGCCAAAGTTGCCAGATGGCAAAAAATCGCCACTGAAGCCTCCCGCTGCACCGGTTCGGCATCCGTGGCTCACGTCGGGTCTTTGTTGTCTTTTGAGGAAATGCTGTCGCTGGCTGAGCCGTCCTCGCGGAAAATGATTTTCTGGGAGGAAGAGCAGCACAGAACCATCCGCGACGCTCTGAACGACCCGGCGTTTGATGTAGTCGGGGGATATTTTGTTGTCGTGGGGCCGGAGGGAGGGTTTTCGCATGATGAGGTAGCCAAAGCCTCGGAGGCAGGTTTTGCGCCGGTAACTTTGGGCAGGCAGATTTTAAAAGTAGAGACGGCCGCCATGGCGATTCTGGCTATCATTCAATACGAAAAGGGTATATTCAGCCAATACACCGAAAGGGGAGCACGATGACGACTTACCGCTTTGCCGGATTCTGGAGACGCTTTGTGGCCTATATGATTGACGGGTTCATCATTAGCGTGCTCTTCACCTTCTTCATGATTATCGCCACTGTCGCGTTTATCGCCGGAGCTCTCTCCAATGACGGCTCCCGGCTGATGACAAACAT
>Ga0116178_10003534_pt1 | contig 11825 bp, 10 predicted proteins | sample AD_STIC12_MetaG_FD_89880 | JGI IMG/M metagenome (GOLD analysis project Ga0116178, IMG submission 89880) | Active sludge microbial communities of municipal wastewater-treating anaerobic digesters from USA - AD_STIC12_MetaG | ecosystem: Engineered > Bioreactor > Anaerobic > Digestate | place: USA... | reverse complement strand
CTGCCCCGGTCGTCGTGCCCCCCGTCCAGGTGCCCCCGCGTCCGGTGAGCGTCGACGACGCGGACGACCTGGACGTGCCCGACTTCCTCAAGTAACCGCAGCGCGTCGGTGGTCGACACGTCCATGGTCGTCAGCGTCCCGCGTTAGCGTGGAGCCGTGTTCTTCTGGCACGAACGGCGCGCCGGTATCGACGTGGCCATCACCGACCGCCACGGCGGGGTGAGCTCGGCACCCTTCGGAGAGCTCAACCTGGCCCGTCACGTCGGTGACGAACCGGCCGCGGTCGAGGCGAACCGCGTCGCGGTGGCCGCCGAGCTTGGTCTGCCCGCTGAGCGACTGGTGTTCATGGACCAGTGCCACGGCGCCACGGTTGAGGTCATCGACGGTCCGTGGCAGGGCGATCCGCCCGCGTGCGACGCGGTGATCACGCGGGCCAGTGACCTGGCGCTGGTCGTCATGGTGGCCGACTGCGTCCCCGTCCTGCTGGCTGACCCCGAGGCCGGTGTCGTCGGCGCCGTCCACGCCGGGCGTCCAGGTCTGGTCGCCGGTGTCGTCGGCGCCGCCCTCGACGCCATGGCCGACCTTGGCGCGCGCGCCCCCTACGCCGTCGTCGGTCCGTCGGTGTGCGGTCGCTGCTACGAGGTCCCCGAGGAGATGCGGGCGGCGGCAGCCGCGGTCGAGCCGGCCAGCGCCACCGTCTCGTGGACCGGCACGCCCGCTATCGACGTCGGCGCCGGAGTCGTCGCGCAGTTGGCCGGTCGCGGCGTTCCGGTGACGTGGGTGCCGGGGTGCACCCGCGAGGACGACCGGTTGTTCTCCTACCGCCGCACCTCACCGACCGGGCGCTTCGCCGGGGCGATCCGCAGGTATGCCGTGGACCCGGCATACCTGATCGAGCGACCCAGCCACCCCACGGAGACGTCGTGACCGGGTTTTCGCCCCAGCCGACCGAGGTGGGCGACCAGCGGGCCGAGGCGTTGCGGGCTGGGCTCGCCGACGTGCGGGAGCGGGTTGCTCGCGCCTGTGACGCGGCCGGGCGCGATCCGGCCGAGGTCACCGTGATCGTGGTGACGAAGTTCTTCCCCGCCTCCGACGTGCGTCGGTTGGCCGCCTTGGGGGTGCGGGACATGGGGGAGAACCGCGACCAGGAGGCGTCCGCGAAGTTCGCCGACGTCAAGGCCGACACGGCAGGTCTGCGGCTGCACTTCATCGGCCAGATCCAGACCAACAAGGCGGCCTCGGTCGCGAGCTATGCCGATGTCGTCCATACCGTCGACCGGCTCAAACTCGTCACGGCCTTGGATCGAGGGGCTGCCGCAGCCGATCGACGGCTGCGCGTCCTCGTTCAGGTCGACCTCGACCCGGCCCGCCCCGCGGCGACGTTAGGAGCGGTGGCGACTGCGGCGGCGTCAGCGGGACCGGCTAGGGGAGGCGCCGACCCGGCGGACGTGGGGGGCCTGGTCGCCGCGGTGCAGGCCAGCGCCGCTCTCGACCTTCTCGGTGTCATGGCGGTCGCGCCCTTGGGCGTCGATCCTGGCCCCGCGTTCGGCAGGCTCGCCGACGTCTCCCGCGCGGTGCGCGCGGTCGTTCCCGACGCCACCTGGATCTCCGCCGGGATGAGCGGAGATCTTGAGGTGGCGATCCGTCATGGCGCGACACACCTGCGTGTCGGCACGGCAATCCTCGGATCGCGCCCGACCCTTCGCTAACGTCGAGCCAGGCCCGTATGCCGCGCACCCGCTGCGACTGCTGGCTGAGTAGACATCCACGGATAAAGGGGATCGGCCCATGGCTGGGGCACTTCGCAAGACGATGGTGTACCTCGGGCTCGCCGAGGAGGACGAGCGTTACGGCTCCTACGACGAGGCCTACGAGGACGACCGCGTCTCGGAGCACACGGCTGCCGTCACGCCCTTGCCGTCCCGGCCGACCTCGGTCGCGTCGGTCGTGCGGGACCCCGACATGGGGTCGCTCACCCGGATCACGACGATCCACCCGCGCACTTACAACGAGGCTAAGGCGATCGGCGAGTCGTTCCGCGAGGGCACCCCGGTCATCATGAACCTCACCGAGATGGACGACGCCGACGCCAAGCGCCTCGTCGACTTCGCGGCCGGCCTGGTCTTCGGCCTGCACGGCGCCATCGAACGGGTCACCGCGAAGGTCTTCCTGCTCTCGCCGGCCCACGTCGAGGTCACCGCCGAGGAGTCTCCGGCGGTCCGTTCGCCGCGGAGCCCGTTCAACCAGAGCTGAGCGGCCGGGCCGAGTCGGCGCGGCGGCATACCCACCTCACAGCCAGATCGGGGACGATGGGCCGATGCGCGGCGTGTGGCAGGTCATCTCGACCCTTCTGTTCATCTTCTTCGTCTTCCTCATCGGTCGACTCGTGCTCGACTGGGTCCGGGTGCTGGCCCGGTCCTGGCGACCCCACGGGATCGTCCTCGTCCTGGCCGAGGCCGTCTACACCGTCACCGATCCGCCCCTGCGGTTGGTCCGCAAGATCGTCCCCAGCATCACCTTGGGGTCGATCCGCATCGATCTGGCCTTCATCATTCTCTTCCTGCTCACGTCCACCCTGATGAGCCTGCAACCGTTCTAGCGCAGGCGAATTGGGGACTTTGAGCAGACGCAACCGCGCCCGAGGATCGGGCCCTTACGCGACGTCGGCTACCGTCCGGTTGGGTCATCAGGACTCGATTAGATAACGTTGGCTCGCTACTATCCACTGTCCGTCGAGGTGAACCATGGCGCTCACGCCCGAACAAGTGCTGAACAAGCACTTCCAGACGACCCAGTTCCGTAAGGGGTACGACGAGCGCGACGTCGACGATTTCCTCGATGAAATCGTCGCCGAGATGCGTTCGCTGCTTGCGCAGCGGGACGACTACAAGCAGCAGTTGGCCGACTGCCGGGCTGGCCGCGGGATGTCGATCACCGACGCCGCGACCGTTGCGGCACCAGCGTTTGTCGACACTCGGGCGGCCGACGAGGCCGAAGCCCGACTCGTCGAGGCGAATGCGGAGTTGGCCCAGGCCCAGACCGAGCACGCTCGGGTCCTGGAATCGATCGGCAGCGCGCGCGCCGAGTTCGATGGCCTGCAGAGTCGGCTCGATGGGCTGCGGGGCTCGTTGGCCGACGCCCAGGCCCAGGCTGATGGTGGCCCCCGGTTGGTCCAGGACGCCGAAGCCGCGGTTGCCGACGCCCAGCGTCGCGCCGAAGAGTTCGGGTCGCGGGCCGCAGAGGCCGAGAAGCACCTCTACGAGATCGAGGCTCGCGCGGCCGAGGCCGACGCCAAGGCGCAGGAGGCTGCGGCCAGGGTCAGCGAGGCGGAGCAGCGCGCCGCTGAGGCACAGGCGAGCGCCGCCGACGCGCAGGCACGCGCCGAGCAGGCTGAGGCGGCGGCCCAGGCTGCGGCCGAGCGTGAGCGTCAGTCCATCGAGGCGACCCGGGTCGAGGCGCCGGCGGCACCCGCTGCGGCTCTCGTCGGTGCCGGTGCGACGGGCGCGGGAAGCGCCGCGGGCCTCATCGAGTTGGCCCAGCGGTTGCACGACGAGCACGTTGCCCAGGGCGAGGCCAAGCGCCACGAGCTGGTCTCGGCCGCCGAGAACCGCCACAACGAGCTGCTCGCGACCGGCCAGGCCCGGTTCGACGAGCTCGTCGGCAGCGGCCAGCGTCAGCACGACGACCTGGTGGCGACGGCTCAGAGCCGGCACGACGAGTTGGTCTCGACCGCTCAGAACCGCCACGACGAGCTCGTCGGCACGGCCCAGCGTCAGCACGATGAGATGCTTGCCGAGGCCGCCAACCTCAAGGAGCAGATGCTCACCGAGGCGCGCGAGCGCTCGACGGGCATGGTCGCCGAGGCGCAGCAGAAGAAGGCCGCTGTCCTTGAGGAGCTCGAGGGCCAGCGCACGTCGATGGAGCGCAAGATCGACGAACTGCGTGGGTTCGAGCGCACCTACCGCTCGCAGCTGCGGTCCTACTTCGAGGACAAGCTCTCGGAGCTGACCAATACCGGAGCCGACGCCTCCGCCTGATCGCGTCACCCGCGTGGCCGCGGCCGGACCTAGTTCCGGTATGCCGCGCAGCACCGCCTCGACGAGGGCCCGGACCTGTTCCGGGCCCTCGTTCGGTGCCCGGTCTGATGATCTAGGTCACCTTCACGTACCTAGACGGGCGCGGATTGGCGCCAAACCCCCCTGAAACCGGGCAGGTGTCCTATTCTCGGCGCGATCGTCCATACACCCATCGGGCGAGCGGACACCGGAAGGGGCCGGACGACCATGGCGGCGACGAAGGGCAAGAACGCCGCGGCTGCTGCCGGTCGAGCGACGGCAAGCGTCGCTCGAGCGGTTCGGGCGGTGCTGTCAGGAGCAGTGGCTGGCACCCGGTCGAGCGAAGCCGATCCATCGGGTCACCCCGACCCAGCCCCAGGCCACGCACCTGTCGTCAAGACCAGGCCGGCCGCGAAGGCGGCGGCAGTGAAGGCAACACCCGCGAAGGCGACACTGGCCAAGCGGGCACCCGCGAAGGCGGCTGCAGTGAAGGCAACACCCGCGAAGGCGACACCTGTGAAGGCGACAACCAGAACGGCGGCGACCAAGGCTGCCCCGGCGAAGGTGGCAACCGTGACGTCAGACCCCGCGAAGACTGTGTCCGCCAAGGTTGCACCTGCCAAGGCCGCACCTGCCAAGGCCGCACCCACGAAGGCTGCACCGGCGAAGGCTGCACCGGCGAAGGCCGCACCTGCCAAGGCTGCACCGGCGAAGGCCGCGAGCGCCAAGGCCGTGTCGGCGGTTCGGTCCGCCTCCACGGTCATCAGCTCTGTGTCAGCGGACATGCCTCCCGTACGCGAGGACGAGGAGCCGTGGACCGAAGCCGAATTGCGGGAGGTGCGCCAGGAGATCGAGCGGGACATCGCTCGCGGGCTAGCCGACATCGCCACCGCCGAGGAAGACCTCCAGGGCCTCATCTGGGATGCGGGCGACGGGTCTGGTGATGACCAGGCCGACGCGGGAGCCAAGACCTACGAGCGCGAGCAGGAGATCTCGCTGGCCAATATCTCCCGGGACAAGCTGGCCCAGAACCGGCACGCGTTGGAGCGGTTGGACAACGGCAGCTACGGGATCTGCGAGGCGTGCGGTCTGCCGATCGGCAAGTTTCGACTCCAGGCCGCTCCCCGTGCGACCCTATGCAGGTCATGCAAGGAGAAAGCAGAGCGCGCCTGAGCGCACCGTCCCCCCGACCGACCCGAGTTTCCGGGTCACGTCGGCTCATCTGGCTATTCGTCGGGATCGCGGTCGTGGTCTACGTCCTCGACCAAGCGAGCAAGGCGTGGGCCCTCGCCGCCCTCACCAACGCCCCTCCCCAGGACCTCCTCGGCGCCTTCCTGCGCCTCTACCTCGTCCGTAACCCCGGGGCTGCCTTCTCGGTCGGGACCGGTAGCACGTGGCTGCTCACCATCCTGGCCGTCGTCGTCCTCGTCGTCCTCATCCGGGCCAGTCGACGGCTGGGCAGCATGGCCTGGGCCTGGGCCTTCGGCTTGATCCTCGGCGGCGCGCTGGGCAACCTGACCGATCGGCTGATCCGCGACCCGGGCTTCGGCCGCGGCCACGTGGTGGACTTCATCGACTACAACGGCTGGTTCGTCGGCAACGTCGCCGACATCGCCATCGTCGGGGCCGCCCTGCTGATCGGCCTGCTCGCCCTGCGAGGCATCGGCCTGGATGGACGTCGGGACGGCGCGGGAGGATCTGGTGAGGCGGACGGATCTGGTGAGGCGGACGGCATACCTGAGCCGCGGGGGACGGAACGCGATGGGTGACGCGCGCACCCTGTTCGTTCCGGACGGACTTGACGGTGAGCGCGTCGACGCGGCCATTGCCCGGTTGTTTGGGTTCTCGCGCACGCGTGCGGCCGAACTCGCCGCCGACGGCATGGTCACCCTCAACGAGAGGGTGAGCCCCAAGTCGGCCCGGGTGAGCGCGGGCGACGTCCTCGAGGTCGTCATCCCGGACGCCCCGAGTGCAGGCGTCGAACTCGTCGCCGAGCCGGTCCCCGGGATGAGCATCGTCCACGACGACGACGACCTCGTCGTCGTCGACAAACCCGTCGGCGTGGCGGCGCACCCGAGCGTGGGCTGGACCGGCCCCAACGTCGTCTCAGGGCTCGCTGCGGCTGGCTACCGGATCGCCACGTCGGGGGCCAGCGAGCGGCAGGGCATCGTCAGCCGACTCGATGTGGGCACCTCGGGGCTCATGGTGGTCGCCAAGAGCGAATACGCCTACAGCAGGCTCAAGCATGCCTTCCGTTCCCGGACGGTCGACAAGACCTACCACGCGCTCGTCCAGGGGCTCCCTGACCCGATGACGGGCACCGTGGACGCGCCGATCGGACGTCACCCGGCGCACGAGTTCAAGTTCGCCGTCATGGCCTCTGGGAAGCCGGCCGTCACCCATTACGAGGTGATCGAGGCTTTCCATGGGGCCTCGCTGCTGGAGATCAAGCTCGAGACGGGGCGAACCCATCAGATCCGGGTGCACCTCTCGGCGCTGCACCACCCGTGCTGCGGCGACCCGCTCTATGGCGCCGACCCCAAGGTGTCGGCGCGCCTCGGCCTGGACCGGCAGTGGCTGCACGCCGTCGGGCTGGGCTTCGAGCACCCTGGGACGGGTGAGTGGGTCACCTTCGCCAGCCCCTATCCGGCCGACCTCGAGCACGCCCTGGACGTGTTGGCCGACTCACCAGCGCGCTGAGACCTGCCGGGTCGAGGTATTCCGCCATCGTCTGCTGATAGCGGAATACCTCGACCCCGCAAGGGGTCGGGGGTGGACGGGGGCGACACGGGCGGCGACACGCGCGGGGTCGTCGGCGGGGCGGCATACAGTTGCTGCGATGTCCACCCCACCCGCCTCCGAGCGCAGCTTCGCGCACCTGCACGTCCACACCGAGTACTCCATGCTCGACGGCGCCGCGCGGATCGACGAGTTGCTCGACGCGGCCGTGCGGATGGGTATGCCGGCCATCGCCACCACCGACCACGGCTACGTTTTCGGCGCCTATGAGTTCTGGTCCAAGGCCCGCAAACGGGGGATCAAGCCAATCATCGGGGTCGAGGCCTATCTCACGCCGGGCACCCACCGCACCGACAAGACTCGGGTCCGGTTCGGCGACGACCCGGCCAACAAGGACGACGTCGGCGGCGGCGGCGCCTACACCCACATGACGCTGCTGGCCCGCACCACTGGAGGCATGCACAACCTCTTCCGGATGAGTTCCCTGGCGTCACTCGAAGGCCACTACTTCAAGCCTCGGATGGACCGCGACCTCCTCTCGAGGTTCTCCGGCGGGCTCATCGCGACCACGGGCTGCGTCGGCGGCGAGGTCCAGACGAAACTGCGCGTGGGGCAGTATGCCGCGGCCCGCGAGGCCGCCGCGGAGCTGCGGGACATCTTCGGGGCTGGCAACTTCTATGCCGAGGTCATGGACCACGGCCTGCCCATCGAGCGGCAGACCCAACGCGAGTTGTTGCGGCTGGCCAAGGACCTCGGGCTGCCGCTGCTGGCGACCAACGACCTGCACTACACGAAGGCGGAGGACTCCACCGCGCACGCGGCGCTGCTGTGTGTGCAGTCGGGGTCGACGCTCATGGACCCGGGGCGGTTCAAGTTCGATGCCGAGGAGTTCTACCTCAAGTCGCCGGCGCAGATGCGCGAGTTGTTCCGTGAGTTGCCCGAGGCGTGCGACAACACGTTGCTGGTCGCCGAGCAGTGTGACGTCTCCTTCACCGAGGAGGAGGGTCGCTACATGCCCCGATTCCCCTGTCCGGAGGGGGAGTCGGAGACCACCTGGTTCATCAAGGAGGTCCAGCGCGGGCTGCACAAGCGTTACCCCGGCGGCATCCCGACCGCCGTGCAGGAGCGGGCTGACTTCGAGGTCGAGGTCATCCTCGGCAAGGGTTACCCGGGCTACTTCCTCGTCGTCGCCGACTTCATCAACTGGGCCAAGGACCATGGCATCCGGGTCGGGCCGGGACGTGGCTCTGGTGCCGGTTCGATGTGCGCCTACGCCATGGGCATCACCGACCTCGACCCGATCGTCCACGGGCTGCTGTTCGAGCGCTTCCTCAACCCCGAGCGGCCGTCGATGCCCGACTTCGACGTCGACTTCGACGAGCGTCGGCGGGGCGAGGTCATCCGCTACGTCACCGACACCTATGGCGAGGACCGGGTCGCCCAGATCGTCACCTACGGCACCATCAAGGCCAAGCAGGCCGTCAAGGACGCCGCCCGGGTCATGGGCCACCCCTTCGCCATGGGCGACCGGCTGACCAAGGTCATGCCGGCCGACGTCATGGGCAAGTCGATGCCGCTGTCGGGCATCTTCGACTCGTCCCATGCCCGGTATGCCGAGGCCGCCGACTTCCGCAAGGTCCACGAAGAGGACCCGCAGGCCCGTGAGGTCGTCACCACCGCGCTCGGCCTGGAGGGCCTCAAGCGCCAGTGGGGAGTGCACGCAGCCGGGGTCATCATGTCCAGCGAGCCGCTGGCCGACCTCATCCCGATCATGCGCCGCGAGCAGGACGGCCAGATCATCACGCAGTTCGACTACCCGAGCTGCGAGAAGCTCGGCCTGGTCAAGATGGACTTCCTCGGCCTGCGCAACCTCACCATCCTCGATGACGCCATCGCCAACATTGAGACCAACCGCGGCGAGACGATCGACCTCGACGTGCTCTCGCGCACCCTGGACGACAAGGGCACCTTCGAGTTGCTGGCCCGAGCCGACACCCTCGGGGTGTTCCAGCTCGACGGCGGCGGTATGCGCACGTTGCTGCGCCTCATGCAGCCGGACAACTTCGAGGACATCTCCGCGGCCCTCTCGCTCTACCGCCCGGGGCCGATGGGCGCCAACAGCCACACCAACTACGCCCTGCGCAAGACCGGCAAACAGCCGATCACCCCGATCCACCCCGAGCTCGAGGCGCCGCTCGCGGAGATCCTCGGACCGACCTACGGCCTGATCGTCTACCAGGAGCAGGTCCAGCACATCGCCCAGCGGGTGGCCGGCTACACCCTGGGCAAGGCCGACATGCTGCGCCGAGCGATGGGCAAGAAGAAGAAGGAGATCCTCGACGCCGAGTTCGTCCCCTTCGAGGCCGGCATGCTGGCCAACGGCTATTCGGCGGCGGCCATCAAGGCGCTCTGGGACGTCCTGGTCCCCTTCTCGGACTACGCCTTCAACAAGTCGCACACCGCGGCATACGGGCTCGTCTCCTATTGGACCGCCTATCTCAAGGCGAACTTCCCGGCCGAGTACATGGCCGCCCTGCTCACCAGCGTCCGCGACGACAAGGACAAGTCGGCGCTCTATCTCAACGAGTGCCGGCACATGGGCATCAAGGTCCTGCCGCCCGACGTCAACTCCTCGGTCGGCAACTTCGCGGCCGTCGGCTCCGACATCCGCTTCGGGCTCGAGGCGATCCGCAACGTCGGGCGCAACGTCGTCGACTCGATCATCGCCGCGCGCACCGAGAAGGGGGACTTCACCTCGTTCGAGGACTTCCTGCGTAAGTGCCCCGCCACCGTCCTCAACAAGCGCACCATCGAGTCGCTCGTCAAGGCGGGAGCCTTCGATTCCCTCGGGCACCAGCGCGCCGGGCTGGTGCGCATCCACGAGGCCTACGTCGATGCCCTCGTCGATGAGAAGCGGCAGGAGGCGATCGGTCAGGACTCCCTCTTCGGCGACTTCGGTTTCGGCGGCGATGACGGTGAGAGCGTCCAGCTCGTCGTGCTCCCGCCGATCCCCGAGGTCGAGTGGGACAAGGCGACCCTGCTGGCCTTCGAGCGGGAGATGCTCGGCCTCTATGTCTCCGACCACCCGCTGTTCGGCATCGAGCACGTCCTGGCCGCGCACGCCGACACCTCGATCGCCTCGCTCATGGGTGACGAGCCCCGCCCTGACGGGACCCAAGTCACCGTCGCCGGGCTGGTGACCAACCTGCAGCTCAAGCGCACGAAGAAGGGCGACCTCTGGGCGATCGCCACGGTCGAGGACCTCGACGGTGCCATCGAGTGCCTGTTCTTCCCGTCGTCCTACCAAAACGTCGCCACCCGGCTGGTGCCCGACCTGGTCGTGTCGGTCCGCGGCCGGGTCAACGCCCGCGACGACACGGTGTCGATCTACGCCCAGGAGCTCAACGTCCCCGACCTCACCGATGGCCCGCGCGGCCCGGTCGTCCTCTCGATGAGCCTGCGTCAGGCGACCGGCGCGGGGATCGAACGGTTGCGGGACATCCTCGGCCAGCACCCCGGCGTCACCGAGGTCCACGTCCGGCTCAACCAGCCCGGCCGCTCGGTCCTCATGCGCCTGGACGACACCTACCGCGTCACTCCGTCGCCCGCTCTCTACGGCGACCTCAAGGCCCTCCTCGGTCAAGGGTGCCTCGCCTGAGCGGCCTGGTCGCGGGGCGGTTCCCGCGCACACGGTCCCGGGCCGCGCGGCATACCCGAGGCAGGGGTATGCCGTGACGCCGGCTCAGCGTCGCGACCTCGCTGTCCGGCGGCTGGCCGCGCTGCGGCTGGACCCGCTCGCTCCGGTCGCTGCTCGCACTCCGCTCGCCGTGGTTGAGCATCACCTGGCCATGCAGGCCCAGGACCTGTCCAGCGGACTCTGGTCGATCGGCGTGCGAACCGGCGGCACTGTGTCGGATGTCCTTGCCTCCGTCGAGCGGGGCGAGCTCACCCGCACCTGGCCGATGCGCGGCACCCTGCACTGGGTGGCCACCGCCGACGCCGGCTGGTTGACCGCCCTGTTGGCCGCCCCGTCCATGCGGGCGGCCGCACGGGTGCTGGAGCGCGAAGGCGTCATTTACGAGGTGGTCGAGCGAGCCGGCCGGCTGTGGACCGAGCACCTCACGGGCGCCGGAGCGATGACCCGGGCCGAGGCGTCCGCCGCGCTGACCGCGGGTGGCGTCGACCCGAGCGGCCAACGCACCTATCACCTCCTGGTCCGTCAGCATCAACTCGGCCTGTTGCGCCAAGGGCCGATCCGCCGCACCGGGGCCGGTCCAGCCTCCTTCGAGCCCACCTTCGTGCTCGCCGAGGGCGAGGCCGACGGGGCTGCAGGGGGCTGCGGTTCCGGCTCCGTGCGCCGACCGGAGCGTGCCGAGGCGCTCGCCATCCTCGCCGATCGCTATGTCGCCAGCCACGGCCCGGTCACCGAGCGTGACTTCGCCGGCTGGTGCGACCAACCTCTGCGGCTCGTCCGGGAGGCAGTGGCCGCCACCGAGGGACGGGTGCGGGTGGAGACGGTGGGGGAGGCGGCATACCTCGTCCACGAGGACGCCCCGCCCGCGGCGAGCGAGCAGACGTCCCCGGTGCTGCTGCTGCCCGGGTTCGACGAATGGTTGCTCGGTTACAAGGACCGCAGCGCCCAACTCACCCGCGAGCAGGAGCGCGCGGTCGTCCCTGGGGGCAACGGCGTGTTCCGAGGGACCCTGGTGGCGGACAGTGCGGTCGTCGGGACCTGGCGACGTGCCGTGGCCCGCGGCACGATCACGGTCGAGGTGACGCCCTTCACCCGGCCCTCGCGCGCCCTGCGGTCGGGAGCGGACGAGGCGGCGGCGGCATACGGGAGGTTCTGGGAGTTGCCCTGCACGCTGCGGTGGGTCGATGGCTAGAGGTGGGATCCCGCCGTCCCCGCTGCCGCAACGTGAGGGGGTCGACGCGGTCCGGTTGCGAATGCCCCAGGGCGGGCCGTGGGCTCTGCTTCGCGATCATCTGATCGAGCGGATCCCCTTGCCTCCCCACCAGATCGACGCGATG